>Ga0068864_100000078_pt1 | contig 103622 bp, 109 predicted proteins | sample KBSSwiS72_FD_66586 | JGI IMG/M metagenome (GOLD analysis project Ga0068864, IMG submission 66586) | Switchgrass rhizosphere microbial communities from Kellogg Biological Station, Michigan, USA - KBS Switchgrass S7-2 | ecosystem: Host-associated > Plants > Roots > Rhizosphere > Soil ...
GATGGTCGGCGGCGGACACGGCTGGCTGACACCCTTCGTCTGGGGGCCGCTCGGGCTGATCCTCTTCCCCTTATGCTTCTACGCGGCCTTGAGTTCGCGTGAGAATCAATCGTTCGCAAAGCTCTCGATAGTTTTGGCCATCGTGGCTGCGGCCGGTGCGAACACCGTCCTCGTCGCCCGAACCCTGGATGAAGGTCTCGAATATTTCGACCGCCTGGGCGGCTTCGCCTATGTTTGGGTTGCCTTCTGGGTCGGTGGGCAACTGCCCCTTCTCTATGCGATTGCGCGGCGGGCCCTTGACCGGAGATCGCCGCGTGAAGCGTGACGAGGTTTTCGAATTCTTCCGCCGGCTGGCCGAGGCGAACCCCTCCCCAACGACCGAGCTGAACTCGTCCAATCCCTACCAGCTGCTGGTCGCGGTGGTGCTGTCGGCCCAGGCGACCGACGCCGGCGTCAACATCGCCACCCGTCCCTTGTTCGAACACATCACCGCGCCCGAGCAGATGGTCGAGTTCGGCGAGGACGCCTTCCGCACCGCGATCAAGACCATCGGCCTATTCAGCACCAAGGCCCACAACGTCATCGCCCTCAGCCGCGCACTGATCCGCGATCATGGCAGCCAGGTGCCGCGCACCCGCGAGGAGCTGCAGGCGCTCCCCGGAGTCGGGCGCAAGACCGCCAATGTCGTGCTCAACACCGCGTTCGGCGAGGAGACGTTCGCCGTCGATACCCACGTCTTCCGTGTCTGCAACCGCACCGGGCTGGCGCCGGGCAACAATGTCGAGGCGGTCGAAGTCAAGCTTGAGAAGATCGTGCCGCAGCCGTTCCGCCGCGACGCGCACCACTGGTTGATCCTCCACGGCCGCTACACCTGCAAGGCGCGGCTGCCCGAATGCTGGCGGTGTCCGGTGAGCGATCTGTGCCGTTATAAACCCAAGACGCTGCCGCCCGGCGAACGCGTCAAACCCAAAGCCGCTCGAACCGGTGCCCGAGCGTCGTCAACAGCTCGTACTGCGACAGGCCGGACTGCTTCGACGCGGAATGCAAATCGTAGTCGAGTTCGACCCACTCGCCTTCCTTGAGGTCCGGCGCGGTATCCACCCCGACGGCGATCAGATCCATCGACACCCGCCCGAGCACCGGCAGCGCGAATTCGCCGACGAACGCCGAGCCGCGCGACGAGAAGCCGCGCAGATAGCCGTCGGCATAGCCGACATTGAGGATCGCGACCTCAGTGTCCTCCTTGGCGATGAAGGTCGCGCCATAGCCGCAGCTTTCCCCCGCGGGGACCATCCGGCGCTGGACGATTTCGGCATCGACCCGCACCACCGGGCGAATGTGGCCGTCGGCCTCGATCCGCGGCATGCCGCCGTAGAGCGACAGGCCGGGCCGAACCAGGTCGAAGCTATAGTCGCGGCCGAGGCAGATCCCGGCGCTGTTGGCGAGGCTGTAGCGCTTGGCCGGAACCGTGGACGCGACCGCGCGAAAACGCTCGAGCTGCATCTGGTTGAACGGAACGTCCTCGTCGGCGCAGGCAAGATGGCTGTGCAGGGTGTCGATTGTCAGCCCGTCGAGGATCGCGATCTCGGTGGGGCGCAGACCAAGGCGGTTGATGCCGGTGTCGACCATCACGTCGCACACCCGGCCGGGCGCGATCTCTTTCCATCGCGCCACCTGTTCCGGCGTATCGAGCACCGGGCGAGCGGTCGACGCGAGCGCCGCCTCGATGTCCTTCGGACCAACGCCGTGCAGCACGACGATGCTGGCGCCGAGCGGCAAGGGTTCCAACGCCTCGGCCTCGGCCCAGGTCGACACGAAGAAGTCGCGGCACCCCGCATCATAGAGGAAGCGGACAGCTTCGCGCGCGCCGAGCCCATAACCGTTGGCCTTCACTGCCGCCCCGGCGGGCACGCCGGCCCGTTCCTGCAACCAGCGCCAGTTTTCCTGGAGGGCCGAGCGGTCGATGGTCAGGCGGAGAGCACGATGCATGCCTCGCGCCGTAACCGTGCTAACCGTGCACGTCGAGATTGGCCTTGGCTTGTTCCCAATTCGCTCCGTCGAACCGCTCGATTGCGAGCTCGACCGGCTGATCGAGGCAGTTGGCGTTCACGCTCCACGCTTCGGGGTGTGAGCGCGGCTGGTAGAAGCTTTTCACTCCGCATCTGACGCAGAACAGATGATCGGCGGTTCCGGTCCCAAAGCGGTAGCTGGTCAGCGCGTCGCGGCCGGTGATGAGTTCGAACTTCTCATGCGGGACGACGATGTGGAGGAAGCCGGTCATCCGGCAGACCGAACAATTGCAGTCGAGTGCCTGCACCGGCGGCCCGTCGAGCTCAGCCTCGAACCGCACCGCGCCGCAATGGCATCCCCCCGTCACCTTCATGGGTCTGGATTAAGTGCGCGTCGCGCGGCGCACAAGAAGAAGGGCACTGCTCACTGAACGGTGCCCTTCAGGGTAGCCTGGCGAGGCGGTCAGCGAGCGTTGGCGACGGTAATGACGGTCCCGCGGCCCGCCGTAGCAACCATTTGCTCGCGCTGGTTATTGACCTTGGCGAGTACGTCGGCGCGGCATTTGCGGACATCGTTTTGGCCCGCGAGGTCGACGGGAGACGCGGTGCCGCAAACGTCGCTGGCGGCATGGGCGAGCCGCGCGTCAAGCGCGCGCTGGCCGCTCCGGCTCGACAGATCGAGGTCGCCAGTCTGGACGTGGCTGACGTTGATCGCGGGCGTGACCGGCTCGGCGAGCGCTGGCGCGGCCTTAAGCGCGGCGGCGGTGATCAGGAAAGCGGTGGCGGCAATTTGAAGGGCCTTGGTCATGGTCGTTTTCCCTGTTTCAGGACCGGGTAACCCGGAGCGACCTTTTAATTAGTGGCAAATCGCAACTTACGGGAGCAACGAGTTCGTGCTATCATTCTGCAAAATTGCAGAACGCGCGTACATCCGATGGGAGCTAGACGTGGCGGCGATGCTCGATTGGAACGACCTCAAATACTTCCTCGCCGTGGCGCGCGAAGGCAGCACGCTGTCGGCTGCCAAGGCGCTGCGCACGAGCCAAACGACCGTTGCCCGGCGCGTCGCGGCGCTGGAGCAGGCGCTTGGCCTCCAACTGTTCGAGAAGCGCCAGGCGGGTTATGCGCTGACCCCGGCCGGCGACGAATTGCTCGATCGCGCCGGCCAAGTCGAGCAGGCCGCCTCGGGCTTTTCCGAGGCGTCCGCGGCGATCGCCCGCACCACCAGTGGCACGGTTCGCATCACCACCCAGGAAATCTTCGCAGTCACCTTGCTCGCGCCAATCCTGCGCGAACTGCATGAGCGCCACCCCGAGATCATCATCGAACTCGACGACAGCCAGGACTTCCGCGACCTTGGCGAAGGCGAAGCCGACATTGCCCTGCGCAGCGCGGTGGGCGACCTCGGCAGCGGCACGGTCGGGCGCCGCTTATGCGAAGACGAATGGACGCTTTATTGCAGCCGCGATTACGCCGCCGCGCACGGCGTTCCGCGGACCAAGGCACAGCTCAGGAAGCACGCCTTCATCGGCGGCGGCGGACCCAAGCTGTGGCGGTCCTATTCGGCCTGGCTGCACGACCTCGGCCTCGACGACCGTGTGGTCATGCACCACGCCTCGGCGATGGGGATGATGTCGGCGATCCGCTCGGGGCTCGGCATCGCGGTGCTGCCGGTAATCGTCGCCGATACCGACCCCGACCTCGTCCAGTGCGTCCCGCCGCGGGGCGGACACGGCCGAGTAATGTGGCTCGCGACCCATGAACGCGTTCGCCGCACGCCCCGCGTCCGCACCGTGATCGACTTCCTCTACGAACGCCTCAGCCGCCATATCCGCGAGCTGGAGGCGCAGCGCGCCGCGGCTTAGAGCCGGTGGTGGAGCTTCCAATCGGCGGCGGCGGCGGGGTCGACCGGGCCGCCGCGCCATTCCGGCATCGGCCGTTCACCGAGCGCCACCGCGACCGCCGCCCGAGCCAACAGTCGCGTCGAATCGAGGATGGGTAACGGCGACACGTCGCTGGTGATCAACAGCGGGATTTCGGTGCAAACGAGCGCGACACAATCGCAACCCTCAGCGGCGAACTTGTTGATGATCGCGACATAAGCCGCGCGCGATTCGTCGCGGAAGGTACCGAGGCACAGTTCGTCCATGATCACATCGTGAACGATCTTGCGGTCGGCTTCGCCGGGCACCGTCCAGTCAATGCGGCGGCGGCCGAGCGCACCCGGATAGACGGGTCCGGTCATCGTCCAGTTGGTGCCGAGGATCCCGACCTTATGCCGGCCGTCCTGATCCGCCTTATCGGCGACCACTTCAGCGATATGGAGCGCGGGGATCGGAAACAGCTCTCCCGGGCTTTCGAGCGCGATGTGCGCGCTATTGTCCGGGCAGACGAAGAAATCCGCCCCCGCCGCTTCGAGCTTCTCGGCATCCTCCATGAACATCGCGCGAAGCGCGGCGTGATCGCCGCGGTCCCAGGCATCAAGCGAATGGGCCATCGCGGTGCAGGTCAGCGTGATCTCGGGATGGAGGTGCGGTCCAAGGCGGCGGACGCCCTCGGCGCACATTTCGTGAAAGCACAAAGTCGCACCTTCGTAGCTGTGGGCGAGGACGCCGATCTGCTTCATTCCACCGTCACGCTCTTCGCGAGGTTGCGCGGCTGGTCGACGTCGGTGCCTTTGAGCACCGCCACGTGATACGCCAGCAGCTGCACCGGCACCGCATAGACCAGCGGTGCGATCAGCGGGTGGACCTCGGGCATTTCGATCGTCGCCATGCAGCCCTCGCCGGCTTCGGCGATGCCCTTGGCGTCGCTGATCAGGACGATCTTGCCGCCCCGCGCGCGGACCTCCTGCATGTTGCTGACGGTCTTCTCGAACAGCGGCCCCGACGGGGCGATCACGATCACCGGCACATTGTCGTCGATCAGCGCGATCGGCCCGTGCTTCATCTCGCCCGCGGCATAGCCCTCGGCGTGGATGTAGCTGATTTCCTTGAGCTTGAGCGCCCCTTCGAGCGCCATTGGATATTCCGGACCGCGGCCGAGATAGAGCACATCGCGCGCCGGCGCGATGAGATGGGCCATCGCCGCAATATCCTCGTCGTGGTCGAGCGCATGATTCAGCGCGGCCGGCGCTTCCTGGAGATGCGCGACGATGTCTCGTTCCTCGTCGCGAGTCAGGTGGCCGTTAGCGCGCGCGAGATTGGCGGCGAGCGCGGCGAGCACCGCGAGCTGGCATGTAAAAGCCTTGGTCGAGGCGACCCCGATCTCGGGCCCGGCATGGGTCGGGAACAGCAAGTCCGCCTCGCGCGCCATTGAGCTGGTCGGGACGTTAACGACGACCGCGATCCGCTGATCCTGTGCGCGCGCATGGCGCAGCGCGGCGAGCGTGTCGGCGGTCTCGCCCGATTGCGAGATGAACAAGGCCATACCGCCCGGCTCGAGGATCGGATTACGGTAGCGGAACTCGCTCGCAACATCGATGTCGACCGGCACGCGGGCGAACTGCTCGACCCAATATTTGGCGACCAGCCCGGCATAATAACTGGTGCCGCAGGCGACGATGGTCAGACGGTTGACTGACTCCAGGTCGGCATCGGCGACCGGCAGTGCGACTTCGCCCTCGAACGGCCGGACATAGCTCTGGAGCGTCTGAGCAACCACGATCGGCTGCTCGAAAATCTCCTTCTGCATGTAGTGGGCATAATTGCCCTTCTCGACCGGGGCCGAGGACGCGCCGGATTCGACGATCTCGCGTGTCACCGGGCGGTTGTCGCGGTCGAAAATCTCGATCGTGTCGCGCCGTACGACGGCCCAATCGCCCTCGTCGAGGTAAGCAATACGCTGGGTCCATGGCGCGACCGCGAGCGCGTCCGAGCCGAGATAATTCTCGCCCTCGCCATAGCCGACGGTCAGCGGCGCCCCCATCCGCGCGCCGATCAGCAGATCGGGATGGTCGCGGAACAGGAAGGCGATCGCGAAGGCGCCGATCAGGCGCGGCAAGACCGCCGCGACCGCTTCTTTGGGCAAAGCGCCGCCCTCGATTTCGCGCGCGACCAGATGCGCGACGACCTCGCTGTCGGTTTCGCTCTCGAACGTCCGGCCCTCGGAAATCAATTCATTGCGCAGCGGCTTGAAATTCTCGATGATGCCGTTGTGGACCAGCGCTACCGGGCCGACGATGTGCGGATGCGCATTGCCGACGGTCGGCGCACCGTGGGTCGCCCACCGGGTGTGGGCGATGCCAGTGACCCCGTGCAGCGGATGCGCTGCGAGTTCGCGCGCGAGATTGTCGAGCTTGCCCTCGGCCCGCCGCCGGACCAGCTCGCCGCCCTCGATGGTGCAGATGCCGGCGGAATCGTAGCCGCGATATTCGAGCCGCTTGAGCCCGTCGAACAGGCGCTGCGCGACGTCCGCTTTCCCGACAATCCCGACAATCCCGCACATACCTGCCACTGCTCCTTTGAACGCCGTCCCGCCCAGCGCTAAAAGGCGCGGGCGAAGGAGGGGGCGATGTCGCGCACATTATGGATTGCTGCAAGCGCCGGCTTGCTGATCACCGCCGGGTGCAACCACCCGCAACAAGATCAAGCTGGACCGCCGGCATCCTATTACGACAACAAAGCCCATCCCGGCGCGTGGAGCGGCGGTGCGCGCAAAATCACCATTTCGACGCCCAAAGGGCCCCACCAGCTGTGGATCAAGCGTGTCGGCAACAATCCGAAACTGAAGCTCTTGCTGCTGACTGGCGGCCCTGGTTTCTCCCACGGTTACCTGGAGGTGATGGACAGCTTCCTGCCCGCCGAAGGCGTGGAATATTATCACTATGACCAGCTCGAGACCGGCGAGAGCCAGGTCCGCAAGACAATCGACGGCACCAAGGACAATTTCTGCCTTCTCGGCCACAGTTGGGGCGGATTGCTGGCAATCGAATATGCGCTAGCGCACCAGGACCAGCTGAAATGCCTGGTGATCTCCAACATGGTGGCCTCGATCCCGGCCTATAATGCTTACGCCAAAAACGTCCTTGAGCCGCAGATGAACCAGGCGGCGCTCAAGGAGATTCTCGCCATGGAAGCGGCGGGCCAAACCGAGCAACCGCGTTACATGGAGCTGTTGGTGCCCAATTGGTACGAGCAGCACATCCTAAGGCGACCGGCCGCCGACTGGCCGGAGCCACTGACCCGCGACTTCCCGAAGATGAATCGCCGCTTCTACGCGACGATGCAGGGACCGAGCGAAATGGGCGCGAGCGGGCGGCTGGTGAACTGGGACCGGTTCGCCGACTTGAAGCGCATCCAGGTGCCGACGCTGGTCATCTCCGGCAAGTACGACACGATGGATCCCGCCTACATGGCGAAGATGGCCAAGCAGCTGCCGCATGGCGAGCTCGCGGCGACCAACGGCGGGCATATGGACATGTACGACGACCAACCGACCTATTTTGCCCAGCTGATCGCGTTCCTGCGCAAGTTCCGCTGAGTTTTACTCCGCCGCTTTCCGGCTCATCCGTTCGCGGAAGCGCTTGGCCCAGCCGGCGATGCCCTTCTGCTCGTTGCGCTCGATCGCCAGGCTGTCGGCTTCGACGTCCTTGGTGATCACCGATCCAGCGCCGACGACCGCGCCCTCGCCGACCGTCACCGGCGCAACCAACGCCGTGTTCGAGCCGATGAACGCCCCCGCCCCGATCACCGTCCGGTACTTGCCGAACCCGTCGTAATTGCAGGTAATTGTGCCGGCGCCGATGTTGGCCCCCGCGCCGACCTCGGCATCGCCGACGTAGGACAAATGATTAACCTTGGCGCCGTCGCCGATCTGCGCCTTCTTCAATTCGACGAAATTGCCGACCTTGGTCTTGGCGGCGAGCCTAGTGCCCGGGCGGATCCGGGCGAACGGGCCGATGCTTGCCTTGGCGCCGATGATCGCGCCCTCGATGTGGCTGAAGGCGTGGATCGTTGCCCCCTCAGCGACCTCGACACCCGGCCCGAACACCACATGGGGCTCGACCGTCACGTCGCGCGCCAGCTTGGTATCGTAAGCGAACCACACGCTTTCGGGATCGATCAAGGTCGCGCCCTCGTCGAGCACTTCCTCGCGCCGCCGGCGCTGCCATTCGAGCTCGAGATGAGCGAGCTCAGCGCGGCTGTTGACCCCCGCGGTCTCATAAGGATCGCCCTCGATCACCACCGCGTCGCGGCCTTCGGCCCGGGCGACATTGACCACATCGGGCAGATAATATTCCTGGGCCGCATTGTCGTTGCCAACCTTGCCCAGCCAACGGAACAGGTCGGTCGCGCGGACCGCCATCATTCCCGAATTGCACAAGCGCACCGCGCGCTCCGCCTCGGTCGCGTCGCGGTATTCGACCATCCGCGCGATATGGTCGCCCTGCCCCAGGATGATGCGGCCATATTTGGCGGGATCGGCCGGACTCGAAGCGAGCACGACCACCCCCGGCCCACCGTCGCCGTCGAGCCGGTCGAGCATTCGCCGCAGCGTCTCGGCCTCGACGAACGGCGTGTCGCCGAACAGGATCAGGACCGGCCCGTCATAGCCTGCGAGGGCGCTCGCGGCCTGTTGCACAGCATGGCCCGTGCCCTTCTGTTCGGCCTGGACGACGACGGCGGCATCGCGGCCCGCGATTGCAGCTTCGACCTGCTCACGGCCCTTGCCGACGACCACCACGCGCTTGTCCGCGCCCAACGCATCGACCCGATCGAGCAGGTGGAGCAGGAGCGGCCGGCTGGCGATCGGGTGGAGTACCTTGTGCGTGTCCGAACGCATGCGCGTGCCTTGACCCGCGGCCAGGATTACAACGGCAAAACGGCGTTGGTCATTCATCGCCGCGAGCAATGGCATGGCGCTTTCGTGAGCGCCAGAGCCAAGGCGGTGGCTACCAGTTGGCGTAGGCTTCGTTGCCGACGAAGCCGACCTTTTGCACCCGCTCGCGCTTAATCAGCGCGAGCACGCGATCGACCACTTCGTAGCGGGCGGCGGCATCGGGGCGGAGATGAAGTTCGGGCACCGACCGCATCCGCTGCGTCGCCGCGAGTTCATAGCTGATCCCCGATTCGGGCAAGGCGACGCCATTCCACAGGATCGCGCCAGCCTGAGTGATCGCAATCTCGTTACTGACAGCCCTCGGCGCTGGGCAATTGGAGCAAGTCGGCAGATCAAGCTTCACCGCATGGGTCTGCATCGGGATGGTGATGATGAACATGATCAGCAGGACCAACATGACGTCGATCAACGGCGTCGTGTTCATCTCGACCATCGGTTGCGGGTCGGGGATGCGAAGGGATCGCGCCATGATGCCGCCTCCTGAAATGATGTTACATCATATCATGAATCGCTGCAACGCAATTTAACAATTGAAAAAGGGCGGCTCCCGCCAGGGAACCGCCCTTCGAATGGCTCGTAGTGAGAACGCTCCTAGAAGACGTTCATATAATATTCGTTGCCGACAAAGCCCATCTTCTGGACGTGCGCCTGCTTGGTGATCGCCAGCACCTCGTCGACCAGCACGTAACGCGCGGTCGCTTCCGGCTGCAGGTGAAGCTCCGGAACCGGGTTCATCTGCTGCGTAATATCCAGATATTGACGCAGCTGCGGCTGGCTAACTGGGTTGCCGTTCCACAGAATATTCCCGTCGTGGGTTACCACCACGATGTTCTTCACCGGGTCGATCGGCGGCGGCGGCTGATTCGGCTGGTTGACCGGCAAGTCCAGCTTCACGGCATGAGTCTGGATCGGAATTGTAATGATGAACATGATCAGCAGGACCAACATGACGTCGATGAGCGGCGTCGTGTTGATATCCATCATCGGCTCGCCAGACGCGTTGTCGCTGGTCGTCTGCATCGTCATTGATAAAAACTCCTATTCGGTACGCACACCAGCAAGCGGCGGCGGCTCGGAAATGAATCCGACCCGCTGGAACCCAGCTTGCTGCATGGTGATGATCGCGGCGCCGATGCACTTGTACTGCGTATTGATATCCCCGCGGATGTGAGCCTCGGGCATATTCGCTTCGTTGATGTTCTGAACCCCGCCGACCTTCTTGATCTGGTCCTTGAGCTTGTTGACGGCCCGATCGAGCAGGTCCTTCTGCGTGACCCGCTGCGTTAGCCAATAGACCTCGCACGTTCCGCCCGCGCCGTTGCGCACCGTCAGCGAGACGTTCTCGGGCTTCGTCGTCGTCGCCTCGTATCGAACGTTGGGCAGCTTGATCGGGATCGTCTGTTTGATGACCTGTGTCGTGATCAGAAAAATGATCACAAGCACCAGCATCACGTCCGTGAAGGGCACGACGTTGATATCGGACATCGGGACGTCTTCGTCGTCCGGGGAACCTACATTGAATGCCATCTGGTCGAAACTTTCCTTTCAGCGGGCGAATCCGGGCCGGCTGCGGCCGGCCCGGCTAGTTCGGCCTACTCGGCGGGAGCGCGCACCGGCTCGGTGCCCGGACGCGCCGGAGCTGCGCCGGTCTTGGTTTGAGCAGTCGCGCGGTCGCCCGAGCCTCCACCCAGGCGCGGCTTCACCGCACCGCCCGACATCAGATAGCCGTGCAAGTCGTTGGTGAAGGCCGCGAGATCCTCCATGATCGACTTGTTGCGGCGGATCAGCCAGTTGTAGGCGAGCACCGCGGGCACCGCGACGACCAGGCCGAGCGCGGTCATGATCAAAGCTTCACCGACCGGACCGGCAACCGCGTCGATCGACGCCTGCCCTGCCGCGCCGATCTTGATCAGCGCGCGGTAGATGCCGACGACGGTGCCGAACAGACCGATGAACGGCGCGGTCGAACCGACCGTGGCGAGGAACGCCAGGCCTTCGCCAAGCCGCGAGTTGATTGCGCCCTGGCTGCGGGCAAGGCTGTTCGCCATCCAGTCGTGCTGATCAATCGGATCGGTCAGCTTGCCGTGTTGGTCCTGGGCGACCAGCGCATCTTCGACGATCGCGCGATAGGCGCTGCGCGCCTCAAGCTTGGTCGCGGCTTCACGCAGGTTGGGCGAATTCCAGAAATTCGCGCGGACCTTGCGGCCCTGCGAAATGACCTTCTGCTGCTGCATCAGCTTGGTGAACAGGATGTAGAATGAGAACACGGACATCAGCACCAGGAGTGCGAACACCGAGATCGCAATGATACCGCCCTGCTTGAGCGCGGGAATTAGACCATAAGGATTTGAATCTGCTGCGGGGGCCGCTGCTGGTGCTGCTGCTTGCATTTTCGGTACTTTCCTTTTGAAAACCAGTTAAAATTATTAGGTTCATTCAGGTGGGATAACCCACGTAATTGTCGGCGTCCGGAGCGTATCCGACGTCGGATTGCCATTGCTGTCGCGCGCGGGCGTGAATTTGGCGCGACGACGCAGGATGTTGCACGTAGCGGAATCCAGCGCGCTGTTGCCGGTCGACCGGGTCAGAGTGCAACCCGTGACGCGCCCGTCAGCCCCGATGGTCAACTCGGCCTGAGCGCTCCCACCAGCGCCGGCGGCGAGCGCCGAAGCCGGATAATCGTCCGTGCTAAACAACGTCCGCAAATCACCCTTGGCACTCTGGGCCGACACCGTCTTGCGCGGCGGTGGTGGCGGAGCCGGTGGCGCCGGGGCCACTGGGGCGATGACCGGCGGAGTCGGGGCCACCTGCATGACGATCGGCTGCGGCGGCGCAATCGTCTGCACGATCGATGGCGGCATCGTCGGCGGCGGCGGCGTATCCGGCATATCCTTCGGCGGCGGCGGCGGCTCCTCCGGGGGCGGTGGCTGCTCCTCGACGTCAAACGTCTTGAGATCCTCGGCGGCCTTCTTGATCACGTTGTACGCGAGGCCGGTGATAATCGCATAACCCAGTGCGAATTGGAGCACGACGACCAGGATGATCGCCAGCGTCCGGTTGCCACTGAGTTCTTTGCGTTGGGCGTAAGACATTAAGCCGCAATTCTCCCCGAAACACCGTGAACGCCACGGCAAAACTGGGGCGCATGAACGCACACCCCGTCAAACACGACAAAACTACTGATGTATCAACATATCATCGGCAGCAAGCGCGCCTCATTATATCCGGCTCAAAGGTCACGCAATGCATTTTGTTCCACAGGCGGAAGGCATGAGCCCCCAACTTTAACCAGCTGATCTTCAAGTCCGGGGCCAAGAGCCGGTAAAGGAAGCGATTTCAACCCCCACGCCTGCAGCGTCTGCATACACGTCCGGCTTCGAAGTGCGGACGCGCAGATGGCTCACGCCGCGGAAACTGGCGATGCGATCGAAGATGGCGTGGGCGAGAGTCTCCTGCAGATTGTAGCGCCGTGCCGACGCCAGCTCTTCGACCTCGCTCCGCAGGAAATCGTAATTCCACGCACGTGCCGGATTGTCGTCCGCCGGCGGCGTCGGGTCTTCCAGCCAGACCTCGACCCCGATCAGCAGGCGCTGCGGCGCGCCGACTTCGAAATCGTGAAACCCGATGTCGGCCTCCACCTCGAGCGAATCGAGGACGATCCGCGCCGAGCGCACCTTCAACTGATCCGGCACCAGGCCGACGAGCTTCGGCTCAGTCATCGCGCACCGAGGAATTGAACGTCGCGGTCGAGCCCGAGGAAGCGCTGACCCGAATCGATCACCAGCATTTGCCCGGTCACGCAGCGCGCCCCGATCAAATAACGGATCGCGCCGATCACGTCGTCGGGTTCGACCCCGCGGGCGAGTGGATTGTGGCCATGCATGGCTTCGAAATTCTCCTCGGTCTGTCCGCTTGAACGCAGCATCAGCGCCGGGGCAATGCCGTTGACGCGAATCCCTTTGGACGCAAGCGCCCGGGCGGCGAGTTCGGTCAAGCCGGCCAGCGCCTGCTTGGATAAGGTGTAACTGAGGAAGTCCGGGTTGGGCGCCGCGAGCTTGGCGTCGAGCAGATTGACGATCAGGGCATCGGCCGCCCGGTCATGCGCCTGCGCAAAGCGTTCGATCAGCTGGGCCGTTGCGCGGACGTTGACCGCCATATGCGCAGTGAACTCTTCGGCGTCGAATTCGCCGAACCCATCCTGGCTAAAGCGCGCGGCATTGTTGATCAGCAACCGCACTGGCGCCAGTCCCTGTGCGGCCGCGAAAATCCGCTCGGCCGAATCCGCATCGCGCAGGTCCGCCGCGACCTTGGTCGCGCCCTCCGGCGGGTCGTCATCGTCGTGGTGGACATGGCCGACGACCGTCCAGCCGTCGTCGAGCAAGGCCCGGGCGATGTCCCGCCCTAAACGCCTGCCGGCGCCGGTGACAATGGCGGTGCGTGCTTCGACCATGGATCGTCATTGCTTCGCTTCACCGGCAATGACAACAGGAGCAGCATGCCCGAGACCCGGCCGCCGATTGAACTCCAGGGGCTGAACCTGGCCGACCTGCAGGTGCTGATCGACCAGCGCCGCCTGCCCCCGGTCGACCAGTGGGAGCCCGATCGTTGCGGTCACTCGGGCATGCGCATCGCGCGCGACGGCACGTGGTTTCACGACGGCGCGCCGATCCGCCGGCCGGCGATGGTGCGGCTGTTCTCGACCGTGCTGCGACGGGAACCCGACGGCCGCCACCTGCTCGTAACCCCGGTCGAAAAGCTCGAAATCGAGGTCGAGGTGACGGCCTTTCGGGCGATCGAAATGACCAGCGAAGGTGAGGGTCGCGAACGGCGAATCGCGTTCAAGCTCGATAGCGGCGACGCCGTGATGCTCGATGCCGCGCACCCGCTTTCGGTGGTCACGATGGAGGCTGGCCCGTCACCGCGCCTGCTCGTGCGCCACGGGCTGGAGGCCGAACTCACACGTCCGGTCTATTACGAGCTGGCAAACCTTGCCCTTGAGGAAGGGCATCAGCCGCCAGGAATATGGAGTGCAGGCGCGTTCTTCCCGCTCGAAGCGTCCGATGAGCTTGGTTGATAGGCTTCGGGCCGCGCTAGCTGCGCCACCAGCCGTGCCGCCGCTCGCCGGCGACCTGGTCGAGCTGCGTGACCTGGCCAACGTCCCCGCGGCGGTGCTGATCGCGATTACCGACCGGGCCGAACCGGGCGTCATCCTGACCGTCCGGCGCGAACATCTGCGCACCCATGCCGGACAGGTCGCCTTCCCCGGCGGTCGCGTCGATCCCGGCGAAAACGCCGTCGCCGCGGCACTGCGCGAGGCGCATGAGGAAATTGGCCTGGACCCGGCGGCAGTCGACATCGTCGGCGAACTCGAACCCTACCGCACCGTGACTCACTACATCGTCAGCGCCGTGATCGCGGTCATCCCGCCCGACCTGCCGCTCGCCCCGCACGAACAGGAAGTCGCCGATTGGTTCGAAGCGCCGCTCGCCCATTTGCTCGATCCCGCCAACCAACAATGCCGCAGCGCCTTGTTCATGGGCCGCGAGCGCCACTATTACGAAATCATGTGGAATGAGCAGCGGATCTGGGGGGCGACCGCGGCGATGATCGTCAATCTTGCGCGCAGGTTGCAATGGAGCTGAGGCTAGACGCCGCCAAATGGCGCAAGCGGCGCGGCCTGCGCAAGCTGCTCAAAGCGCTCGGCTCGAGCGAAGGGCTGACCCGCTACGTCGGCGGCGCGGTCCGCGACGATCTCGTCGGCCTGCCGGTCAGCGACCTCGACCTGGCGACCCGGCTGCAACCGGCGGAAGTGATCGCGCGGCTCGAAGCGACCAATATCAAGACCATTCCCACCGGCATCGATCATGGCACGGTGACCGCGGTCAGCGACGGCCAGACGGTTGAAATTACCTCGCTCCGCCGCGACGTCTCGACCGACGGCCGGCGCGCGACGATCGCCTTCACCGACGATTGGAAGGAAGACGCGGCGCGGCGCGACTTCACCATCAACGCGCTGCTTGCCGATCCCGAAACCGGCGAGATCTTCGACTTTTTCGGCGGCCTCGACGACCTTCAGACCGGGCACATCCACTTTATCGGCGAGCCGCTCGAACGAATCGCCGAGGATCATTTGCGGATCCTGCGCTTCTTTCGCTTCCATGCGCGATTCGGGTCCGGCGCGCCGGACAAGACCGCCCTCGACGCCTGCGTGGCTCGCGCCAACGATCTCATGGCCTTGTCGCGCGAACGCATCACCGATGAATTGCTGAAGCTGCTCGGCCTCCCCGAGCCCGCCGCGACGATTGGCATCATGCTCGAACGCGGAATCCTGAAACCGGTGTTGCCCGAAATCGAACCTGAGCGGCTGCGGGGCCTCGAAACACTGATCGCGGCCGAACGCCGTGCTAAGGTCGAGCCGCTGGCGCTCCGGCGGTTCGCCGCACTGCTGCCGCGCGATCCCGCCCTTGCCGAGACCATCGCCGCGCGCCTCAAGCTGTCGAACAAGGCGCGGAAGCGGCTGGCCTGTGCGGTGACTGATGACCTGGAATCCTCGCCGCAGGCGCTGGTCTATCGTGTCGGCAGCGACTGTGCGGTCGACCGGCTGCTGCTCGCTGGGGACGCCAGTGCGGCGGGTTCGATCGCCGCGTGGAGAGCGCCGCGGCTGCCGATCAGCGGCGGGGCGCTCATGGCGCGTGGCTTGCCCGAAGGCCCGATCATCGCCCGCACCCTGCGCAGCATCGAGCAACAATGGCTCGCGGCCGGTTTTCCCAAGGGCGATGAATTCGAACGGATCGTCGCCGAGGCGCTGGAACAGGCGCTCGGCGGCTAGCGCCGGATTTTGGAAATGCGGGTCAGCCCGCCGGTGCGCAGCAAATCCGCGTAATTCTGCGCCAGCTCCTGATGCAGCCCGCGGGCCGCAATGGTCGTCGCGGATTTTGCCGCGGCCCGCTCGGCGAGCTCGCGGCGACGGAAATATTCGATTGAGTCCGGGTCGAGCATGGAATCCTCAAATCGTCGGCACCGTGGCGCAATCCTGTCCGGCTAGCGGATTCGTGTGACAATCCGGTCGTAACTTGATGGAACCTGCGTGACTTGGCTCGGGTCGGCGATCCGGACGCAAACGATAATAACGGGCGAACAACTGCCCGAAATGCTCGTCGATGGTCCGCACCTCGCTGTGGAGCGCAGCGTGCTTGCGCTGCGGCTCACGTTCCTGAACGATAAAGGCGTGCAGGGCCCGTTCAAGCGCCTGTTGGCTACCGGCGCGATACATGCTGCCCGCCCCGGGGACCAATTGATCAGCCGCCGCACCGCGGTCGGGCACGATGAGCGGAATCCCGCTGGCCCGGGCCTCGGCCGCAACCATGCAAAATGTCTCCGCTTCGCAGCCATGAACCAGCGCATCGGCGCTGGCGAGAAGCCGCGCCAGCTCGTGCCGGTCACTCAGATGAGGTAACACCAATGCACTGTGGCTACGTTCGGCGAGGCGCCGAAGCTGCCGGCCGCGCGGGCCCTCGCCGACTAGCAGCAGGCCGAGGGGCCTCGCCGTCGCAATAGCCTCGGTCGCCCGGATTACCATATCCCACCGCTTTTCCGAAGACAGCCGGCCGACCCCGATCAATAGAGCCGCGTCGCGGTCCAGTCCCAGCGCCTGGAGGGCAGACGCCCGCAATTCGGGCGAGCGCAACGACGGCGAGAAAATGCCCGCTTCCACGCCCATTGCAACTGTTTCCGCCTTGGCAATGCCGCCGAAACCGAGGCGCTGCGCAAGCTGCTGGTTGGCGCATACGACCAGGTCGAACATCGCATCAAGGCGGCGCAAGTGGCGCCAGAACCAGCCGAACAAGCGATCAATCGCCGTGGTCGTCGCGATTCCACCAAACCAGCGGTAAGCATAAGCCGCCAAGGGATCGCAGTGCATTACCAGCGACCGGGTTGCCCCGCCTTGCCAACGGCCGGCCATGGCCGCACTCGACCAAGGCGATGACACTTCAACATGATCGGGGCGCCAGCTGTCGAGGGCTCGGTGGAGCGCTGGCTCGTCGTGGAAATAACGATAGCGCCGATCGACCGGCAAAAGCGGCGACGGGATCGTCGCGATAAGAGCTCCCGGGCCGCGACGGATGATGCTTTCTCGCGCACCGGGCGCAATCACGATCATTTCGTGGCCGAGCCGCGCTGCGGCCTTCAACTTCGCATCGATATAGGTCCGGACGCCGCCGCCGGCCGGCGAGTAAAAAGCGCATACATCGACAATTCGCATCGCCGCGCGAAAGCCGGCAGGAGCCCATGAACTTCAAGTGAAGCTTTGTTCACCACGGCTTCGACGCTGGCGGAACAGGGCTGGCACGGCCAAATGCCGAGCGATGGCAGCACGCCGACTTTTTGCCTCCGTTCACGACGTCGGGCCGCGATTCGAGCGCGAGATCGAACAGTTGCTCGGCGTGCTCGAGCCGCACGTCGGCAGCCGAATCGCCTTGTTCGTCGTCCCCGACCATTGGGGCGAATCGCCGATCGCCCCCGGAAGCCCGTTCGCGGCGAAATTGCGCGGATGGGCCGACGCCGGGTTCGAAATTTTCCTCCACGGTTACTTCCACCGCGATTCGACGTCCCACGATCGGGCCGGCGACCGCTTGCGGGTACGCTGGATGACCGCTGGCGAAGGCGAGTTCCTTGGGCTCGATCAGGCCGAGGCCCGTTCAAGGATCGAACGCGGGCGCGCCTTGCTGGAGGATATCACCGGCCGTCCGATTGCCGGCTTCGTCGCGCCGGCCTGGCTCTACGGCAACGGCGCGAACGGGGCGTTGCGGGATTGCGGCATCGCCATTGCCGAAGACCATTGGCGAGTCTGGTCGCCGGCCACCGGAAAGGTGTTATCCCGCTCGCCAGTCATCACCTGGGCAAGCCGAACGCCAACCCGGCTACAACTATCGCTGCTGGCGGCCGCGGCGTTGCGCCGCGCGCCCGTCCCTGACCTGCGGATTGGTCTGCACCCGCCAGACTGCCGCGTCCCGCGCCTGTTGAGCAGCATCGAGACAAGCCTTGCGATCGCCAGACACAGTCGGCGCCCGGCCGCTTATTCTGAACTTCTGGTCGGCAGTGACGCTCGGCGGCGCCGCGATTTCCAATATTCGAGCGCAGCCGAAGCTTCGAGCGGCTTGGCAAAATAGAAGCCTTGGCCGGAGGCGCAGCCGAGCGTCGCCAGCGTGGTCGCCAGCTCGACCGTCTCGATGCCCTCGGCGGTGGTCGACATGCCGAGCGCTTCGGCGAGGCTCAGGACCGCGCGGACGATCGCCACGCTGTCGGGGTCGATCATCATGCCGGTGATGAAACTCTTGTCGATCTTCAGCACATCGATCGGCAGCCGCTGCAGATAGGCGAGACTCGAATAGCCGGTGCCGAAGTCGTCCATCGCAACGGTCGCGTCGAGCGCCTTCAGGGCATCGAACACCCGTGTCGCCCGCGCAGGATCCTGGACGATCGAGCTCTCGGTCAACTCAAGCGTCACCCGGTTGCCGGTCAGTCCGCTTGAGCGCAAGGCGCACTGGACCATCCCGGCAATATCGTCGCGGGCGACCTGGATCGCGCTCAGATTGACGCCGACGTACAGCGGCAAAGTCTCGCCCGTCTGGCGGTCCCAATCGGCCAGCGTGCAGGCCGCGGTATCCATCGCCCAGCGGCCGAGTTGCAGGATCAGCCCGCTTTCCTCGGCGACCGGAATGAATTCGGTCGGGCTGATCTCGCCGCGATCCTCGTGGGTCCAGCGGGCCAGCGCCTCGAAGCCGGCGACCTCGCCAGACTTCAAATCGATCAGCGGCTGGTAAAACATCTCCAGCTGATCCTTGTCGAGCGCCCGGCGAAGCTCGGTTTCGATCGAGAAGCGCCGCCGGGCCTCGGTCGCCTGCTTGGGTTCATAGACCTGCGGCTTCCCGGCGAGCTTGGCTTGCTTAACCGCGAACTGGGCGTTGCGGAACAATTCCTCCGGATCCTGGCCAGCGTTCATCAGCGCGACGCCGATTGCGCACTCGACGCGGATTTCCAGGTCGGAAAGCTTGAACGGCGTCGCCATCACTTGCTGGATTCGTTCGGCCGCCTTGAGCGCATCCTCGACCCCGCGACGGAGCGATACGAGCACGCCAAACTCGTTGCCGCCGGTCCGCGCCAGGACGTCGCCGGCGCGCAACGCCAGGATCAGGCGGCGGGCGAAGGTGATCAGCAGCTCGTCACCGGCGAGACTGCCCATCGATTCGTTGATCCGGCTGAACCGCAACATGTCGACGACCAGCACGGCATGCTCAAGGTCTCGCGCCGACCGTTCGCCGGCTTTCTCGATCGCCTCTGAAAAGGCGAGACGATTGGGCAGACCGGTCAGGCTGTCGCGCAGCATTTCGGCGCGCAGGGTCCTTTCAGCCTGAACCTCGACCGTACGGTCGACGACGCTCAGAAGAGAGCGCGGCGGCCGGCCTTTCTTGGTCGGCAACGGGGCAAGCTTGACCCTGAAATAGCGGCAGGAAACGCCCTCGCCGTCCTTGAAGTCGAGCTCGCCGGTGATGTCGGCCCCATCGAAGAAGCGATGGATCAATTCGGAGATCGGGCCGGCCTTGAGGCAATCGGCCTGGTTCCAGTCGTCGGCATTGCAGGTGGATTGCCGGACCGTGTCGAAGAACCGGCCGTTGTGGGCGACGACCTCGAGCCGCCGATCGTTGTGCCGCTCGACGATCGCCGCCGCGATCGGCAGCGCCCCGAGCAAACTGGTATCGTCCGCCGTCGCAAGGTGCGGTTTTGCACTCGAATTGTCCGACCGCCGGTGCCTTTCGGCACTCGGCAGGCGGTGGGCTGCAGCCGGCATGTCCGCTGCTTTGAACGAGAGGTGTTAATTCTCTCTTGCGCAAAACCCGATTAATGGCGAATTCTACGTATTTAAACTTAGGTTGGGTCGGGCCCATTCAAGTGAAGCGGTTGGCCCGTGGAAAGCCGATCGGCGGCATCCGCCCGGCCGCGCCCCGCGCCGCGCGCCACGCGGTAAGGTCGGTTTCGGTCCTGGTCCGCCCGGTTTCGCCACCCAAGGCCCAACTCAGTCCTTCGGACAGACTGAAGGCGATGACGTCCGACAAGCCGCCATCACGATAGCGCTGGAGGGTTACGCCCTGTCCGCGCGCCAGCTCTGGAAGCTCGGCGATCGGGAACACCAGCAATTTGCGGTTCTCGCCGACCACAGCGACCGCATCGGCGTTGTCGGGAATGGCCCGCACCACCGCGACCCGCGCGCCGGGGCGCAGGTTGACCAGCTGCTTGCCTTTGCGGGTCTCGGCCAGCGTGGCTTCGCCCGACGTGACGAACCCGCGCCCATCCGACGACGCAGTCAGCAGCTTAAGTCCCGGCCGGACCACCAGCAATTGGACGATGTCGACCTCGGCCTCGAGGTCGATCAACAACCGCACCGGCTCGCCGAAGCCGCGCGCGCTCGGCAATTTGTCGCCGGCCAGCGTGTAAGCCCGTCCATTGGACGCGAACAGCGCCAACCGATCGGTCGTTTGGGCGTGAAAGTGGATGAACGGCTCGTCGCCTTCGCGCCATTTGAGATCGGCGACCTGCTCGAGCGCGAGATGCCCCTTCATCGCGCGGATCCAGCCGCGCTGCGAGAGGATCACCGTGATCGGTTCCTTCTCGATCATCGCCGACCAGTCGATCTCGCGCGCCGGCGCGACTTCCTCGATCCGCGTCCGCCGCTCGTCGCCAAACTTGTCCTTGAGCGCCTGGAGGTCCTTCTTGAGCCGGCGCCGCTGGCGGCCTGGTTCGGCCACCAACCTCTCGAGCTCGTCGCGTTCCTTGGCCAGGGCGTCGCGCTCCTTGGCGATCTCCATCTCCTCGAGCCGGCGTAATTGGCGCAGCCGCATGTTGAGGATCGCTTCGGCCTGGCGGTCGGCGAGCGCGAATTCGGCGATCATCACCGGCTTGGGCTCGTCCTCGGTGCGGATGATCTCGATCACCCGGTCGAGATTGAGGAAGGCGATTAGGAAACCGTCGAGCAGTTCGACCCGCTCATCTATCTTGCCAATGCGAACCTGGCTGCGCCGGACCAGCACCTCGATCTGGAAGGCGAGCCACGCGGTCAGCGCCTGCTTGAGGCTCATCACCCCCGGCGTCCGGCTGGCGTCAAGCACGTTCAAATTGAGCGGGAAGCGGATTTCGAGATCGGTCAGCCGGTACAGGCTTTCGAGCAGCAGCTCGGGATCGACCGTGCGCGCGCGCGGCTCGAGGACCAGCCGGACCTGGTTGTCGCTTTCGTCCCTCACATCCGCGAGAATCGGCAGCTTCTTATCGGCGATCAGCGCCGCGATCTGCTCGATCAACCGGCTCTTCTGAACGCCATAGGGCATTTCACTCACCAGCAGGTGCCAGCCGCCGCCCTTCTCGCGTTCGACCGAGATCGCGGCGCGCAAGCGGAAGCTGCCGCGCCCGGTAGCGTAAGCCGAAGCGATGCTTTCGCGGCTGTCGACAAGCACGCCGCCGGTCGGGAAATCCGGCCCGGCGACGAAATCCATCAACGCGCTGTCTTCAGCCTTGGGATTGTCGATCAGATGCTCGGCGGCATCAATCAACTCGCTGACGTTGTGCGGCGGGATCGACGTCGCCATGCCTACCGCAATCCCGCTCGCACCATTGGCGAGCAAATTGGGAAACAGCCCGGGAAAAACCTCGGGCTCTTCCTCCTCGCCGTTGTAGGTCGGCTTGAACTCGACCGAACCTTCGTCGAGCCCGGCCATCAACTGCATCGCGACCTTGGTCAGCCGCGCCTCGGTGTAACGGTAGGCGGCGGCATTATCGCCATCGATGTTGCCGAAATTACCCTGGCCGTCGACCAGCGGATAGCGCAGCGCGAAATCCTGGGCGAGGCGAACCATCGCGTCGTAGACCGACTGGTCGCCGTGCGGGTGATATTTGCCGATGACGTCGCCGACGACGCGCGCCGACTTCTTGTAGGCGCCGGCGGGATCGAGACGGAGCAGGCGCATCGCCCACAGCAAGCGCCGATGGACCGGCTTCAGCCCGTCGCGGACATCCGGCAGCGAGCGCGCGGTGATCGTCGACAGCGCATAAACGAGGTAGCGTTCGGACAGGGCCGCGTCGAACGGCGTGTCGATGGTGGTGGAGGCGAGATCGTCGGTGGGCATGGGCCCGGCTTAGCAAGCCGTTCGGCGCCTCGCCACCGGGTCCGCGCGCTTATTCCGCGGCAGCCGCGGTCGGCTGTGTCCACCCACCGAACACATCCGCCTTGGACCGCTCCATTTCCGGGATCAGCCACTCGCGGAAGCGCTTAATCTTGGGCGCCAGTTTGCGCTCGGACGGATAGACCAGCCAATAAGCCCACCCGCGCGCCGAAACCCGGTCGGGGAACGGCACGGCCAAGCGCCCCGCGGCGACATCGCCCTTCCACAGCAACGGCGTCAGCAACGCGAAACCCTGCCCGGCCATGGCCGCGTGACCCTCGTTGGCCTGGTTGTCGAGGCGGATGCCCGCCTTGCGCAAGATCCGCTCGTCCGCCGGCACGCCATTGTCGGCGAACCATTGCTGCCACCAATCGTCGCCCGGGCCGATCAAATTCTGGTTGGGCATGTCGTCGGGCGTCAGCGTGCGCCCAAGCTTGCGCTCCGCCTCGACGATGCACCCCGGGCTGGCCATTGGCGTAAAACTCGATTCGAACAATCGGTGATGTTCGAGGCCCTCCCAGCCGCCCCCGCCCGCCCTGATGGCGACGTCAGCATCCCCGGCGCGAAGGTCGCAAATCTCGTTACTCGTCGTCATCCGCACGGCCAGGTCGGTATGCTCCATCTGGAAAGCACCGAGCCGCCAAGCCAACCAGGTATTGGCGAAGGTATGCGTGGTCGAGATGGTGAGGAGCGATTCGTCCTCCTCGCGGTGACTCGCAAAGGCCGATTCGATCGTGTCGAAGGCGCTCGACAGAGCCGGCAGCAAGCGTGCCCCGAGTGGCGTCAGGCGCACCCGCCCGCGTTCCCGCACAAACAGCGGTGAGCCCATCCGCTCCTCGAGGCTTTTGACCTGATAGGACACAGCGGCCTGGGTCATGCCCAGCTCAGCCGCCGCGGCGGTGAAATTCTCGGTTCGGGCAGCCGCTTCGAAAGCCCGGATGGCGGCAAGGGGCGGGAGGCGTCGCATTAGCTGATCTAATAAATCCAGCTTATGACTTCTGTCGAGTGTTTGATTGGCTTTTTTTGCCGCCGAATCCTATTTCGTTCTCTGCCGCCGGCGAAGGAATATCTCCCCTCCCAGCCCCCCGACGCCGGCGGCCAACGACAATGAAAGGAGACGCGCCATGACTTATGGCCTCAGCACCAGTGCGTTCATCGAAGACGGACCCGAAGTGCAAGCGATGCGCACCCGGTCATCCTATTCGACCGCCAGGTCCTGGCGCGCGCTCACCGCCGAACGCCGGCTCGCTCTGATCGAGCAGGCGCTGGCGCCCGCCAACGACCGCATCGACGCTTATCCCCTGGCCCTCTGAGCCAGGAGCAACAGAGGAGATGGTCACCATGGTAGATGAGATTTTCGATCGCGCTTATCGCGGCAGCCGCGCCGAATTGAACGCCAGCCTCGCGGGCATGTTCACGGACATCGGCCGTGCCCTCGGCGAGAGCTTCAGGGTGCTTCACCGGATCGAGTGGAACGCGCCCTGGGAGCAGAAGAGCAAGCGCGCCAGAAGTCATTGATACTCCCTGAGGAGCGCCGGCCGCACGCACCCGCGCTCCTCAACTTCTTTATTACACCCCAGCAAGTCCAACGGATCGGACGAGGCTTAATTGCCGTGGGGCGGCGGCTCGCTTATAGCCGCCGCTCCTTTCCACTGCCGTTGGAGTACGTCGCACCGTGGCTCGCCGCCGCCAAATCTATGAGGGCAAGGCCAAGATCCTCTACGAGGGTCCGGAGCCGGGCACGCTCATCCAATATTTCAAGGACGACGCGACTGCGTTCAACGCCCAGAAACGCGGCACGATCAGCGGCAAGGGCGTGATCAACAACCGCATCTCCGAGCATATCTTTACCTCGCTCGCGACGATCGGCGTCCCGACGCACTTCATCCGCCGCCTGAACATGCGCGAGCAGTTGATCCGCCAGGTTGAGATCATCCCGATCGAGATCGTCATCCGCAACGTCGCCGCCGGTTCGCTGTCGAAGCGCCTCGGGATCGAGGAAGGCACGCAGCTGCCGCGCACGATCATCGAATATTATTACAAGGACGACGCGCTCGGCGACCCGATGATCGCCGACGAGCATATCGCCTGCTTCGGCTGGGCGACCCAGGACGAGATGAACGACGTCGCCGACATGGCGATCCGCGTGAACGACTTCCTTTCGGGCATGTTCGCGGCGATCGGCATCCGCCTGATCGACTTCAAGCTCGAGTTCGGCCGCGTCTGGGACGGCGATTTCGCCCGTGTCATCCTCGCCGACGAAATCAGCCCCGACGGTTGCCGCCTGTGGGACATGAAAACCAACGAGAAGCTCGACAAGGACCGCTTCCGCCAGGACCTTGGCGGGGTCGAGGAAGCCTATCAGGAAGTCGCCCGGCGGCTCGGCCTGCTCCAGCCCGAGGAAGAATCCGCAGTCCTCGACCTCGACAGCCACCGGAAGAAACGCGGGAAGTGACCCTTCGGCGCGCGCGCGTCGTCACGCTCAACGCTGCACTCGGACCATTGGACTATCGCGTGCCCGAAGGCATGGCTGTCGAGCCGGGCTCGATCGTCGTGGCCCCGCTTGGCCCACGCCAATTGCTCGGCGTCGCGTGGGAGGCCGAGCGGCTGCCGAGCAACGAAATCCCGGATTCGCGGTTGCGCCCGCTCGCCGGTTTGGTCGATGTGCCGCCCCTCGCGGCGCCGCTGCGGCGTCTCGCCGAGTGGACCGCCGATTATTATCTCGCACCTTTGGCGTCCGTGTTGCGAATGGCGTTGCCGTCGTCGGCCGCGCTTGAGGGCTCGCGCCGGCTGATCGAATATCGCCCGACCGGACTCGTCCCCGACCGCCTGACCCCGCAACGCGAGAAAGCGCTCGCCGCGCTCGAGAACCGCCAGGGCACGATCCGCGAACTCGCCGACCACGCCGAAGTCAGCGACGCGGTGCTGCGCGGGCTAGTCAATACCGGCGCGCTGGAGGCGGTCGCGGTCGACGCCGACCGCCCGCTCCGTTCACCCGACCCCGAGTTCGCGCCGCCCGACCTCAACGACGACCAGCGCGACGCGGCGGCGAGTCTCGCGGCGGCCATCGGCCAGGGCTTCGACCCCGTCCTGCTCGACGGCGTCACCGGATCGGGCAAGACCGAAGTCTATTTCGAGGCGATCGCCGAGGCCTTGCAGCAAGGCAAACAGTCGCTGGTCCTGCTCCCCGAAATCGCGCTGACCGAACCGTTCCTCAAGCGCTTCGAGGCGCGCTTCGGCTGTGCGCCGGTGGCCTGGCATTCCGACCTGCGCTCGTCGCAGCGCCGCCGCGCCTGGCGCGGGATCGCCAGCGGCGAAGCCAAGGTCACGGTCGGCGCCCGCTCGGCCTTGTTCCTCCCCTACCCCAACCTCGGCCTGATCGTCGTTGACGAGGCCCATGAGCCGTCGTTCAAGCAGGAGGATGGCGTCCAGTATCACGCCCGTGACACCGCAGTGATGCGTGGCAAGTTCGAGGATATTCCGGTGATCCTGTCGTCGGCGACCCCGGCGATTGAAAGCCGCCACATGGTCGAGCTCGGCCGTTACCGCGAGGTCAGCCTGCCGGTGCGCTTCGCCGGGGCCTCGCTGCCCGACATTCGCCCGATCGACCTGACCCAGGACCCACCGCCGCGCGGCCGCTGGCTCGCGCCGACCCTGGTTGCCGAGCTCGAAGCCAATCTCGCCGCCGGCGAGCAGTCTTTGCTGTTCCTCAACCGCCGCGGCTTCGCCCCGCTGACCCTGTGCCGCCATTGCGGCCACCGCTTCCAATGCCCGAATTGCACCGCGTGGATGGTCGAACACCGGCTGATGCACCGCCTGGCCTGCCACCATTGCGGCCACGTCATGCCGCCCCCGGCCAAATGCCCCGAGTGCGGCACCGAAGACAGCCTCGTCGCCTGCGGGCCCGGGGTCGAGCGCATCGCCGACGAGGTCGCCGACCTGTTCCCCGACGCGCGCACCGCGATCGTCACTTCGGATACCATCTGGTCACCGCTCCGGGCGGCCGAGTTCGTCGGCGCGATGGAAGCCGGCGCGATCGACATCGTCATCGGCACCCAACTGGTGACCAAGGGCTATCACTTTCCCAATCTGACTTTGGTCGGGGTGGTCGACGCCGACCTCGGCCTCTCCGGCGGCGACCTGCGTGCCGCCGAGCGCAGCTTTCAGCAGATCCAGCAGGTCGCCGGCCGCGCCGGCCGCGGCGACAAACCCGGCCGCGTCTACGTCCAGACCCACGAGCCCGACGCGCCGGTGATCGCAGCATTGGTCGCGGGCGACGCGCCCGGCTTCTACGCGGCGGAGACCGAGGCCCGGCGTGAGGCAGCGATGCCGCCGTTCGGCCGGCTCGCGGCGATCGTCGTCTCGGCCGAAGATGCCAGCGAAGCGCAGGAGGTCGCACGACGCATCGGCCATGCCGCTCCCGAAGTCGAAGGCATGGCGGTGTTCGGCCCCGCGCCCGCCCCGCTCGCCATGCTCCGCGGCCGCCACCGCCAGCGCCTGCTGGTCCACGCCCACCGCAGCCTCGACGTCCAGGACGTCATCCGCGACTGGCTGGCCGCAGTCGAATGGAGCGCAAAGGTCCGCGTCAGCGTCGACGTCGACCCGTACAGTTTCCTCTAAGCCGGCGGCGCTTTCGCCAGACGTTTGCGCACCCACATCGGCTGGACCAGTTTGCCCTTCTGAATCGCGCGCCACAGTAGCCACAACCCGAACAACGTCGCCACGGCAATCGCAATCACCGATGCTTCGAGCCCGAACCCGCCACCGCTCAACAGCGGCGGACCACTCAACTGCGCATCGACCATGCCGTCGACCTTCGTGCCGGATACCGGAATGTCGTAGATCTCGCCTTGCGTGAAATTCCATGCCGCATGAAGACCCATCGGGAACCACAAGCTGCGGGTCAGCATGTAAGCAGCGCCGAGCATGACCCCCGCTTCGAATGCGATTCCAGTCGCCGCGATCCAGCTGGCGTTCGGATTACTCAGGTGGGCTGCACCGAAGAACGCCGAAGTAAGCACAAGGGCGACCCAGCTCCCCCCGAATTGCTCCAACCAGCGGAACAGGATTCCACGGAACAGCAGCTCTTCGGTGACGGCAGCGCCGACCGTCGGCACGATCAGCGCTGAAAGCAAGCCGTTCAAACTGCCGACCCCGACGATCCGGTAGATCCCGAGAGCGCCCGCAATCGCGACCGCGATGGAGAAAATGATGGTTCCGCCGACCAAGCCAACCAGCAAGTTCCGGAGCCATTTTGGATCGCGAAAATCGTTTCGCTTGGGATCGCCCAATTTGGCGATGACGAAGACGTAAAGCGGGACCAGAAACAGGACCGCCAGCAGATACAGCTTCATCTCAAGCGACAAGCCGAGAATCCGCAGCTTCCCGAAAATCGCGATGGCTCCGGCAGCTCCGATGCAAAGATACCAAAGTGCGGCGCCAACGATCATCGCCACCAACGGAAATTCCCAGATTCGCCGCCATAATGGCTTGGCCGGCGCGCTTTCGATCACGTCTTGCTGCATACTTTGGCCCCCTTGCGACCGCGTTGAGCCGAAGGGGGCGCCATCGGCAAGTAGCTAATCGACCAGCGGCAGTTCCGGAGATGCGGTGGAATGTCCCTCGGCGTCGAGCAATTGGCGCTTGCGGTCGAGCCCGCCGGCGTAGCCGCCAAGCGTCCCGTCGCTGCGGATCACCCGGTGGCATGGAATCAGCACCGCGACATGATTGTCGCCATTCGCCGTCCCCACCGCGCGCACCGCCTTGGGCTGGCCGATCGCCGCGGCGATTTCGGCATAGCTGCGGGTTTCGCCGAGCGGGATTTTGCGCAGCTCGCGCCACACTTTCTCCTGGAAGGCGGTGCCGGCGACGTCGATCGGCAGCTCGGGCGCGGCGGCCGGATGCTCGATCGCGGTCAGCGCGCCTTCGACCAATTCCTTCAGCCCGCCATCGTCGCGGACCACCGTCGCCCGCGGGAACAGCCGCTTGAGCGACGCCTCGCTGTCGTCGAACGTCAGCCGGCAGATGCCCTTCGAGGTCGTGGCAATCAGCATCGGGCCGATCGGGCTGTCGAAGCTGGTCCAGCGGATCGTCTCGCCACGCCCGCCATCACGCCATGCCGATGGGGTCATGCCGAGCCTCTCCTTCGCATCTGAATAAAAGCCGCTCGGCCCGGAATAACCGGCGTCGTAGATCGCGTCGGTCACCCGGCCATTCGCCCTGAGCGCCGTCTCGGCCCGTTTGTTGCGGAGCGCGCGAGTATATTCCGCCGGTGACACGCCGAGGTCGCGCTTGAACAGCCGCTGGAAGTGGTGCGGCGCGTAGCCGACCGCATCGGCCAGATCGTGCAGGCTCGGCGCTTCCTCGGCCTGCTCGATCAGCTTCACCGCCCGCGCCACTGCCTCGCGGTCACGGCCGACCTCGTCGGGTTTGCATCGCCGGCACGATCGATAGCCGGCCGCGCGCGCTTCCTCGGCGTTGATATAAAACTCGACATTCTCGCGCTTGGGCCGCTTCGCCGGGCAGCTCGGCTTGCAATAGATGCCCGTCGTCTTGACCGCACCGATGATGCGCCCGTCCCAGCCCCGGTCGCGGCGCATGAACGCCGCCCAGGCGGTGTCGGCATCGAGGCGCGCGACGTTGCTCATGCGGTCCGATTTAGGCGCGAGAATCGCGCTGGCAAGCGTGGCCATGGTCAGTTCCTCTCGATCTTCGCGGAAAAGCAACCGCGCGTTGCGTTGTGGGCGTGGATGGTCTCGATATTCGGGTTTGCGAACAGCTGGAGAATGCCCGCGTCCGCTTCGCCCGGCTGGGTCAGGATCGCCTCGGCCATCATGCCATCCTTGTCGAAGCCGCGCAGCGACAGCACCCGCGTCTCGAACACCGGCGGGACCTGGTCGACATATTCGGCCGGCCCGTCCGCACCCTCGGTGACGAAGATCGCATGGCTCGCGCGATAGGGATTGGCGACCTCGTGACTGACATGGTTGAGCAGCAGCACGCTCTCGCCAATGTCGCGGTCGGTCAGGCTTACCCGGCACGGATAGCTCGGCTTCGCGCTGACGATCATGCGCACGACGCCCTGATTGGCCAGTTCCTCGTCGGGCAAACCGAACAATGACCGATATGGTGCGGGATCGATCCCTTTGACGATGTACGACATGCGATATCTCCTTGTTGGAGACCGGTTTAGAGGGCGTCGCACGGCCCTGCTTCCGCTACCTTGCGCTCAAACCCGATTGCCCGCCTTGCATCGCACAACACCCCTTGCTAGTGGCGCGCCAACCCATGGGGGCGTCGCGGGGCAACCTGCAGCTGCGCCCCGCTTTTTTCATGGGGCTTATTCCGTTTCTGGAGCTTTGGGCGCGTGGAGACTTCCGGCGGCATTCGGGCCAGCTTAGCGGGGCGCTACGCGTCCGCGCTGTTTGATCTTGCCCGCGACGAGCGGCAGATCGATGCCGTCGGGCGCAGCCTCGACGCGCTCGGCCAGGCGTTGCTCGATTCGAAAGACTTCGCCGAGCTGATCGCAAGCCCGCTGGTCGACCGCGACCAGGCCGGCAAGGCGTTTGCCGCCCTCGCCCCCCAGTTCGGGCTCGATCCGATCACCACAAACTTCCTCGGCGTCCTCGCCCGCAACGGCCGCAAGCGCGAACTGCGGTCGATCATCCGCGCGTTCCGGCGCATCGCCGCCGATCACCGCGGCGAAGTCACCGCTGAAGTCAGCACCGCGCACCCGCTCAAGGACGACCAGGTCGCGGCGTTGAAGCAGCAGCTGCGGGCCCGCGCCGGCCGCGAAGTCACCCTCGAACTGGCGGTCGATCCCGCGATCCTCGGCGGCATCACCGTCAAGCTCGGCAGTCAGATGATCGACGCGTCGATCCGCACCAAACTCAACCGTCTCGCATCCGCGATGAAAGGCTAAGCAGACCCATGGATATCCGCGCCGCTGAAATCTCCCGCGTCATCCGCGACCAGATCGCGAATTTCGACGCCGACGCCGAGGTCTCTGAAGTCGGTACCGTGCTGTCCGTCGGTGACGGCATCGCCCGCATCTACGGCCTCGACAACGTCCAGGCGGGTGAGATGGTCGAGTTCGACAACGGCACCAAGGGCATGGCCCTCAACCTCGAAGCCGACAACGTCGGCGTCGTGATTTTCGGCTCCGACGCCGAGATCCGCGAAGGCTCGACGGTCAAGCGGACCGGAACCATCGTCGACGTGCCGATCGGCAAGGGTCTGCTCGGCCGCGTCGTCGACGCACTCGGCAACCCGATCGACGGCAAGGGGCCGATCGAATCGACCGAACGCCGCCGGGTCGAGGTGAAAGCGCCAGGCATTATCCCGCGCAAGTCGGTCCACGAACCGGTCCAGACCGGCCTCAAGGCACTCGACGCTTTGGTCCCGATCGGCCGCGGCCAGCGCGAGTTGATCATCGGCGACCGCCAGACCGGCAAGACCGCTGTCGCGCTCGACACCTTCATCAATCAGAAGGCGATCAACGCGTCGGGCAAGGAGAGCGAGAAGCTCTACTGCATCTACGTCGCCATCGGGCAGAAGCGCTCGACCGTCGCCCAGATCGTCCGTTCGCTCGAAGAAAATGGCGCGATGGAATATTCGATCGTCGTCGCCGCGACCGCGTCGGAACCCGCCCCGCTCCAGTTCCTTGCACCCTACACCGCCTGCGCGATGGGCGAATATTTCCGCGACAACGGCATGCACGCGGTGATCGTCTATGACGATCTGTCGAAGCAGGCCGTCGCCTACCGTCAGATGTCGCTGCTGCTGCGCCGTCCGCCGGGCCGCGAAGCCTATCCCGGCGACGTGTTCTATCTCCACAGCCGCCTGCTCGAGCGCGCCGCCAAGATGAACGAGGACAACGGCTCGGGGTCGCTGACCGCGCTGCCGATCATCGAGACCCAGGCCGGCGACGTCTCGGCCTACATTCCGACCAACGTCATCTCGATCACCGACGGCCAGATCTTCCTCGAGACCGATCTGTTCTACCAGGGCATCCGTCCGGCGATTAACGTCGGCCTCTCGGTCAGCCGCGTCGGCTCCGCCGCGCAGACCAAGGCGATGAAAAAGGTCTCCGGCTCGATCAAGCTCGAGCTCGCGCAGTACCGCGAAATGGCCGCCTTCGCGCAGTTCGGCTCGGACCTCGACGCCTCGACCCAGAAGCTGCTCGCCCGCGGCGCGCGCCTGACCGAGCTGCTCAAACAGCCGCAGTATCAGCCGATGCCGGTCGAGGAGCAGGTCGCCTCGATTTTCGCCGGCACGCAAGGCTTCCTCGACAGCGTCGAAGTCAAGGACGTCGTCCGTTACGAAGCCGCGCTGCTGAGCTTCCTCCGCGCGGAAAAGCCCAAGGTTCTCGCCACCATCCGCGACACCAAGGCGCTCGACGACGATGCCGCCAAGGCGCTCAAGGACGCGCTCACCGAGTTCGGGAAGACGTTCGCCTAAATGGCTTCGCTCAAGGCCCTCAAGCTTCGTATCGGCTCGGTCAAGTCGACGCAGAAGATCACCAAGGCGCTGAACATGGTCGCCGCGGCGAAGCTGCGCCGTGCCCAGCAAAGCGCCACGGCGGCGCGGCCTTATTCGACGCGGATGACTGAAGTCGTGGCGTCGCTCGCGGCGAAAATCACGCCGGGCCCGCAAACGCCCAAGCTCCTCGCCGGGACCGGCAAGGACGACACCCATCTGATCATCGTCGCCACCGGCGACCGCGGTCTCGCCGGGGCATTCAACACCAACATCGTGCGCGCCGCGCGGCGCAAGGCCGAAGAGCTCGAAGCGCAGGGCAAGTCGGTGTTCTTCTACATCGTCGGGCGCAAGGGCCGGCCGGTGCTGCAGCGCGTCTATCCCAAGGCCATCCTCGCCCAACACGACACCAGCGCGATGAAAGCACCGACCTATGCCGACGCTTTGGCGATCGCGAAGGATATCATCGACCGTTACGTCACCGACGGCATCGACGTCGTCCACCTCGCTTATGCGAACTTCCGCTCGACCCTGATCCAGGAGCCGACGGTCGACCAGATCATCCCGGTCCCGCCGCGCAAGGCCGAGGACGGACCCGATTTCGCCGTCGCCGGCCACAAGACGCCGGCGTCGCTCGCGGCGGTCGAATATGAACCCGACGAGGAAGAGATCCTTAACGACCTCATCCCGCGCAACATCGCGGTGCAGGTCTATCGCGCACTGCTCGAGAATCAGGCTGGCTTCTACGGCTCGCAAATGACCGCGATGGACAATGCGACCCGCAACGCCGGTGACATGATCAACCGCCTGTCGATCCAGTACAACCGGACGCGCCAAGCCGTGATCACCACCGAGCTCATCGAAATCATCTCGGGCGCCGAAGCGCTCTAACCAATCTGAAGGCAAGGAAGACACAGATGGCCACCGCCGCCGAAACCAAGCCCCGCAAGAAACCCGCGCCGAAATCGAGCGCCGCGGCTTCCACTGCTGCAACCAGCAATCTCACCGGCCGGGTCGCCCAGGTGATTGGCGCCGTCGTCGACGTCGCGTTCGAAGGCGAACTGCCGGCGATCCTCTCGGCGCTCGAGACCGACAATGGCGGCAACCGCCTCGTCCTCGAAGTCGCCCAGCACCTTGGCGAGAGCGTCGTGCGGACCATCGCCATGGATTCGACCGACGGCCTGACCCGCGGCCAGGTGGTCAACGCGACCGGCTCGCAGATTCGCGTCCCCGTCGGCCCCAAGACCCTCGGCCGGATCATGAACGTCATCGGCGAGCCGATCGACGAGCGCGGCCCGATCGGCAGCGACATGACCGCCCCGATCCACGCCGACGCTCCGCCCTTCGTCGACCAGTCGACCGAAGCCGCGATCCTCGTGACAGGCATCAAGGTCATCGACCTGCTCGCGCCCTACGCCAAGGGCGGCAAGATCGGCCTGTTCGGCGGCGCCGGCGTTGGCAAGACCGTGCTCATCCAGGAACTGATCAACAACATCGCCAAGGGCCACGGCGGCGTCTCGGTGTTCGCCGGGGTCGGCGAGCGCACGCGCGAAGGCAACGATCTCTACCACGAGTTCCTTGATGCCGGCGTCATCGCCAAGGACAAGGACGGCAATCCGACGCCGGAAGGCTCCAAGGTCGCCCTCGTGTTCGGCCAGATGAACGAGCCGCCGGGCGCCCGCGCCCGCGTCGCTTTGTCGGGCCTCGCCCAGGCCGAATATTTCCGCGACGTCGAGGGCCAGGACGTGTTGTTCTTCGTCGACAACATCTTCCGCTTCACACAGGCGGGTTCGGAAGTGTCCGCGCTGCTCGGCCGCATCCCCTCGGCGGTGGGCTATCAGCCGACGCTGGCCACCGACATGGGCACATTGCAGGAGCGGATCACCTCGACCAACAAGGGCTCGATCACCTCGGTCCAGGCGATCTACGTGCCGGCCGACGATTTGACCGATCCGGCCCCCGCAACCTCGTTCGCCCACCTCGACGCGACCACGACCCTGTCGCGCGCGATTTCGGAGCTCGGCATCTATCCGGCAGTCGACCCGCTCGACTCGGTCAGCCGCGTGCTCACCGTCGCGGTGGTCGGCCAGGAGCATTACGACACCGCCCGCGCGGTCCAGGAGACGCTGCAGCGCTACAAGAGCCTGCAGGACATCATCGCCATTCTCGGCATGGACGAGCTCAGCGAAGAAGATAAGCTGACCGTCAGCCGCGCCCGCAAGATCCAGCGCTTCCTCAGCCAACCGTTCCACGTCGCCGAAGTGTTCACCGGCATCCCGGGCAAGTTCGTCCAGGTCGAAGACACGGTGCGTTCGTTCAAGGCGGTGGTGAACGGCGAATACGACCACCTCCCCGAAAGTGCCTTCTACATGGTCGGCGGGATCGAGGAAGCGGTCGCCAAGGCCGAAAAGCTGGCGCACGAGGCTTAAGGTGGCGGACGACCTGCGCCTCGAAAATTGCGTCAACGACGTCTGCCCGTGGTCCGGCGATCCGGTCAGCGCGGACAGCCTGACGCTTTACCAGGGTCAGGTCGTCGGTTTCTGCAACACCGGCTGCCGCGACAAGTTCGAAAAGGCGGCCAAGGCGTTCGACGCCGCGATTGAAAGCAAGCAATAATGGCCGACCTGCATTTCGAACTGGTGACCCCCGACCGGCAGGTGATGTCTGAGGACGTCTACATGGTCGTAGTCCCCGGGACCGAGGGCGAATCCGGCATCATGGCCGGCCACGCGCCCTACATGACTACGCTCAAGGACGGCGAAGTCGCGGTCTACCGCGCCGCCGGCGCCGCGCCGGAGAAGATCGCCGTGACCGGCGGCTTCGCCGAAGTGAGCGAGCGCGGTCTGACGGTGCTCGCGGAGAGCGCTGGTTAATTCGGTTAATCGTCAACAACCACGCGATTAGTCTTTTCTAAAAGTTTCGCTCCTATTCACCACCTCGAATTCAATCGGATCCGAGTGGACAAGGTGGCATGAGCGCATTCGGCAAACGTAGTGGTGTGAGCGGCGGACGGCCGAGCTTTGGCGTGGCCAAGCCGATGAAGGGTGGCCCGGGCAAGGCCCAGGCGATTCCCGCATCCGATGCCGAAGGCGGCGACCAATTCCCGCCGCTTGAGGACCTGGTCCCAGCTGCCGAGGGTTCGAGCTCCGATTCGAGCCTGATGGGCGCGATGGACCGGCTGACGGCGCGCCAGAACGCCAGCGGAGAGGCCGGCAGCAGCAAGTCGGAAGGCTTCGAAGCCTCGGTCCACCGGATTAAGGAGCAGGTGCTGCCGCGCCTGCTCGAACGCGTCGATCCCGAAGCTGCAGCGACTCTGTCCAAGGACGAACTCGCCGAGGAATTCCGCCCGATCATTTCCGAGGTCCTGACCGAGCTCAAGATCAACCTCAACCGGCGCGAGCAGTTTGCGCTCGAAAAGGTGCTGGTCGACGAATTGCTCGGCCTCGGGCCGCTCGAAGAACTGCTCGCCGATCCGGCGATTAGCGACATCATGGTCAACGGTCCCGACCAGACCTACGTCGAGCGCAAGGGCAAGCTCGAGATCGCGCAGATCCAGTTCCGCGACGAGGAGCATCTGTTCCAGATCGCCCAGCGCATCGTCAACAAGGTCGGCCGCCGCATCGACCAGACCACCCCGCTCTGCGACGCCCGTCTCCAGGACGGCAGCCGCGTCAACGTCATCGTCCCGCCACTGTCACTCCGCGGCACCGCCATCTCGATTCGTAAATTCTCCGAGAAGCCGATCACCATCGACATGATGAAGAGCTTCGGCTCGATGTCGGAAAAGATGGCGACGGTGCTCAAGATCGCCGGCGCCAGCCGCATGAACGTGGTCATCTCGGGCGGTACCGGTTCGGGCAAAACGACAATGCTCAACGCTTTGTCGAAGATGATCGACCCGGGCGAACGCGTGATCACGATCGAAGACGCGGCCGAGCTTCGGTTGCAGCAGCCGCACTGGCTGCCGCTCGAAACCCGTCCGGCCAACCTCGAGGGCCAGGGCGCGATCAGTATTCGCGACCTCGTCATCAACGCTTTGCGTATGCGCCCCGACCGCATCATCCTCGGCGAAATTCGTGGTCAGGAGTGTTTCGACCTCCTGGCCGCCATGAACACCGGCCACGACGGCTCGATGGCCACGCTCCACTCCAACTCCCCGCGCGAATGCCTCGCGCGTATGGAGAACATGGTGATGATGTCGGACATCAAGATCCCGAAGGAGGCGATCAGCCGCCAGATCGCGGATTCGGTCGACCTCATCGTCCAGGTGAAGCGCCTCCGCGACGGTTCGCGCCGCACGACCAACGTCACCGAAGTGATCGGCATGGAAGGCGACGTGATCGTCACCCAGGAGCTGTTCAAGTTCGAGTATCTCGACGAGACCGCGGACGGCAAGATCGTCGGCGAGTACCGCTCGATGGGCCTGCGCCCGTACACGCTCGAAAAAGCGAAGCAGTACGGCTTCGACCAGCCCTATCTCGAGGCGTGCCTGTAATTCACCGCTTTACCGATCGTCCGTTCTGATCCGGGCGACGACCGACATGCCCGGACGCAGGCGGTCGGCCAGCGGCTGATCGGGGTCGATCCGGATGCGGACCGCAATGCGCTGCGACACTTTGACGAAATTGCCGGTCGCATTGTCCGGGCGCAGCACGGCGAACTCCGATCCGGCGGCCGGCGCCATATTCTCGACGTGCCCGTTGAGGCGCTTTCCACCGAGCGCATCGACGGTGAAGCTGGCTTTGTCGCCGACCCGCATGTTGCGCGTCTGCGCCTCCTTGTAGTTGGCGGTCACCCAATAGGTCCTTGGCACGAGAAACATCAATTGCGTGCCAGCGGTCACATATTGGCCCTGGCGCACCGCGACTTCGCTCAGCTGACCGGCGAGCGGGGCGCGAATCACGGTATGCTCGAGGTCGATTTCGGCGAGACGGGTTTGCGCCTTGGCGGCCTCGACATTGGCGGTGAGGCCGGAACGGCCGACGATGACCGTCCGCACATCCTGCGTGCCGATCGTCCGCGCGGCTTGCGCCTGCCCGAGTTGGGCCTCGGCCGAGCGCAGCGCGGCGCGGGTCTGGTCTTCCTGCGCGTGCGTCGCCCAACCGTTCTTGACCAGCGGCTCGAGCCGCCGCCAATCCGCCTTCGCCCGGGCGAGTTGCGCCTGGGCGCCGGCGATCCCGGCGTCTTGCGACAGCGTGCTCGCCTCCTTCGACCGCTGCGCCTGCTCACTGTTGTCGAGGGTGGCGATCTGGGTGAGGACGTTGGCGCGGGCCTGCGCGACCCGGGCGCTGTAAATACTGTCCTCGATCCGGACGAGCATGTCGCCGGCCTTCACGTTCTGAAAGTCGCGAACCGGAACCACCGACACATAGCCCGACACCTGCGGACTGATGACCGTCGTCTGCCCGCGCACAAATGCGTCGTCGGTCTGCTCAGAGCGCCCGCCAAACGGCCACAGCTGCCAGGCGTAGAGGATGGCGACGGTCGCCGCGACGATCAGCACCACGATCAGCGTCGACCCAAACCATCCGGGCACGGGCGGGCGCCATCGGTCGGGCGCGGGCGCGACTGGAACCTCGGTGGCGACAACGGTCTCGGCGGGACTCATGTCATTCACGAGCTGGATCCTTCACTTGGGACGCCGCACCCAATTTCGCGGTCATCGCCTGGGCGAATTGGATGATCGGGGAAATGTCCCCGCGACGGCGCATTTTCAACTCGATCGCGACCCCCCACAGAAACAGCAGGAAGGCAAGGATCGCAATCACCAGAAACACGTCGTTGTATGCGAGAATATTGGCTTCGCGGGTCACCCGCTGGCTGACCAGCGCGGCGCCTTCGGCCGAGCGCAGCGTCGGGTCGGCGAGCACGCCGGTGAGTTGCTGACCACTGACCGCCAGGCGCCCGGCGTCGTTGGGATTGTCGAGCATCACCTGCTGCACGAGAATGTTCGAATGATATTTCTCGCGGACCGTCTGGAGCGTTCCGAACAGCGCCGATCCGACCAGGCTGCCGAGATTCTGCGTGGCCAGAAACACGACCACCCAGGTAATGAAGTTTTGCGTACCCTGGAGGAGCGCGCGGGTAATGCCGATGACCATCGCCGGACCGATGAATAGCAAGCCCGCGAAGCCAACCATCGCCTGGCTCAGATAGAGGTTGGCGGGATGCGTGAGGTTCGTGGCCCGCGAATCCATCACTGCGGCAATAGCGATGAGCAGGCAGGCGACCTGGATCGCCCGGCCGGGGAACTGCGGGCGGAAGGTGACGATTGCGGCGGCTAACCCAGCAATCGACGCAAGTGTCACGACGATATAGAGCGCTTGCAGCTGCTCGATCCCATAGCCGAGCGACGACAGCAGGCCGACCGAGGCAAAGGTCTGTTCAGCCGTGACGATCCGGATGCAAATGGCGATCGTGGCAATCCGCAGGATCGGCCATTGACCGAGAAAGCGGGTATTCAGCAGCGGGTTTGTGCGGCGATGTTCGATGGCGATCGCGGCGCCGATCAGCAGGATCGAGCCGATCAGTGCCCAGCCGATCCATGCCGCGTCGGTCCACCACACGGTGCGACCGAGCGCCAACACCGAACAGAGCAGCCCGACCCCCGGAAGCAACAGCGCGATGGCCACGAAATCCATCCGTTCGAACGCCTTCTCGCGCTCGCTCGGCGGCAGCGGCAGCGCGATCACCGCAGCCAGGGTTAGCAGCGCGAGGCCCAGCTCGAAAATATAGGCGACCCGCCAGTCGCCCCATTCGAGCAACGAGGGCGCGAGCACTCGGGCCAGTGGCGTTGCCAGCTGTGGAATGCTGACACCCAGGATGATTCCAAACAGCCGCTTGGGTGCCGGCATCGCCTGAAACCAGGTCAGCAGCCCCAGCGTCGTGAGGCCCGCGGCCGCCACCCCGCTGACCGCGCGGGTCAGCAACGCCGACCACTCGCTGTGCACGAACAGATGCATGGCCGTCGCGGCGATGTAGAGGCTCAGCATCAGCCGCACGAACAACAACAGGCCAAACTGCTGGCGGAATTTCACCAGGACGAGGTTGGCGCAGACATTGGTGGTGACGAATGCAGCCGGAATCCACGCCGCTTCCCGCGTCGAAAGCCCGAGCGTCCCTTGGAAGTAGGACAGGTTGGCGGTGACCAACGCATTGCCGAGCCCGCCCGTCAGGCCGGCCAGAACACCGATCGCGCCATAAGCAATCATCCGCTCGCGCGGGTGATCGGGGTTGAACGGCGAGCCCGGAATGACCGGGCGCTCGTGCGGCTTGAACTGATAGGCTTGGGTCATACGCGGGTGGCCGCTCGCGGAGGCGAAATACGCTTGGACAAACCGATTGGCCGCCGCGCCTTACCAGCGTCCACCACGGTTTGCCATGCGATGGATCGCCGTGCCCTTAGCCCAACTTGCCGACATCGAGCACCGCCCGGGCGAACTCGCGCGGTGCCTCCTGCGGCAGGTTGTGGCCGATGCCGCCGTCGATATTGCGGTGCTCGTACCTGCCGGTGAACTTGGCGCGATAGGCCTCCGGCAGCGGGTGCGGCGCGCCGTTGGCGTCGCCTTCCATGGTGATTGTCGGCACCACGATCGTCGGCGCGGCCGCGAGCTTCGCCTCGATCGCATCATACCGCCGCCCGCCGTCGGCGAGGCCTAGCCGCCAGCGGTAATTGTGGATGACAATCGCGACATGGTCGGGATTGTCGAATGCCGCCGCCGACCGGTCAAAGGTTGCATCATCGAAAGCCCATTTGGGCGACGCGAGCTGCCAGATCAGCTTGTTGAAATCGTGTCGGTTCTTCTCGTAACCGAGCCGCCCGCGCTCGGTCGCGAAATAATATTGGTACCACCATTGCAGCTCGGCCTGGGGCGGCAGCGGCAGCTTGCCCGCGGCCTGGCTGCCGATCAGATAGCCGCTGACCGCGACCAGCGCCTTGACCCGTTCGGGCCACAGCGCGGCGACGATGTCGGCCGTGCGCGCGCCCCAGTCGAACCCAGCGAGCAGCGCACGCTCGATCTTGAGCGCGTCCATCAGATCGACTGCATCCATCGCCAGCGCCGCCGGCTGGCCGTTGCGGATCGTGTCCGCCGACAGAAACCGCGTCGGCCCATAGCCGCGCAGATACGGGACAATCACCCGATGGCCGGCCGCCGCCAGGATCGGCGTAACCGCGTCGAACGCATGCACGTCGTACGGCCAACCGTGGAACAGGATAACTGGCAGGCCATCGTGCGGTCCCGTCTCCAGATAGCCGACGCTAAGAACGCCGGCGTCGATCTGTTTGAGAGCCGCTGCGTTCATCGTCCTTGCCTTTGCTCTAGTGCCAATGCCCGACCCTGCCACGGCCAAAGCGGCCGCCGCCGTGCCGATGAACTCGCGCCGGTCCGAACTCACGGGCACGAATGCTCAAGCGCGCGTTCGTCCGGCGTATGATCCCGATGCCCAGCGGCACGGATTACCGGTACGAACAGCATTGGCGGAACGATGATGAAGCAGGCCCACGCCAGCCACAGATTGACGAAGGCGAGCGGAACGGAAGCCAGATAAATGGCCAAAAACAGCCATGCCCGCCGGATCACGCGCCAGTGGATCCCACGATGCAATTCACTGCGGGTTTGGCGCGCAGCATGCGCCCGGAACAGGATGAACGACCCCGTCGCCGCAGCGCCGACGAGCCCGAAGGCGGCTGCGGCTCTCGGCGAGCCCGGGTTCATGCCCAGGAAGCGCGTCGTCAGTGGGATCAGGGTGATGCAGAACAACAGCAGATTGTTGTACCACAAGGTCGACCGCGCCGGCCGCGGCACCGTGAACAACAGATAATGGTGGCTGGTCCACAGGTTCACGATGACCAGGAAACTCAACGCGTAGGTGCCGACGTAGGACACGAAGCCCATCAATGCGGCGCGGTCGTTGCCAAACGCCAGATCGTCGGGAATCCGGATTTCGAGCACCATAATCGTCACGACGATCGCGAACACCGCGTCGGAAAAGGACGCCATGCGGCGGTTGTCCGGCTTGAGCTCCGATTCGACGTGGGGCTTCACTTGACGATGGTAGTCAGCGGCTTGCCCTTTTCGAGCACGTAGGTTGCAAGCTCGGCGGCCGGCGTGGTGCCGACGTTGCGCGCCGCGTGCACCGTCCCCGCCGGCACGAACAGCACGTCCCCGCCCTTCAGCGTCACTGGTTTACCCGCCACTTCATATTGGAGCGTTCCGGTGAGGACGTAGATAATCTCCTCACCCGGGTGCGTGTGGCGGGGAAAGGACGCGCCCGGCGCGAACTCGACCCGCGCTTGGAACGCCTCGCGTCCGGCGATGCTGAGGTCGTGCCGCTGGAGATCGACTCGCGTCGTCCCCGCGGGCCGCGCCTGGGCGAGCAGCGGTGAACTGCTCCCCACGATGGCCATCAGGCCGGCCAGCGCCACCGCGCGCCTCACCGGACCGACCGGAAGGTGTCGCGCAAATCCTGGGTTAGCAATTGCGGCTGTTCCCAGGCGGCGAAATGCGTGCCCTTATCGTGCGCCCGGTAGAACACGAGGTGGGGATAGGCCTTGCGCGCCCAGCTTTCTGGCGCCTGGTAGATTTCGTATTTGAAGGCGCTGACGCCGGTCGGCAGCGGGACGCCGCGCGGATCGAAGAAGCCGCCCTTGCCGTTGCGGCTTTCCCAATAGAGCCGGGCCGAGGACACCGCGGTGTTGGTCAGCCAGTAAAGCGTGACATTGTCGAGAATGTCGTCGCGCGTCAGCCCTTCCTGCGCGCCGTCGAATATCTGGGCGATCAGATTGTAACTCTGGATGTCGTGGTCGAGAATCCAGGCGGCCAGCCCGACGGGCGAATCCGCGATCCCGTACAGAGTCTGCGGGCGGTGGGTCATCTCGATCGCATAGCCCAAACCGTTGGCATAAAATTCGACCAGCTGGCCCCAGGCGTGCTTTTCGTCCGGCGACAGGCCGGCCGGTTCGGGACCACCCGGAATAAGCTTGGACACCTCGGCAGGGACGGTCGCGGACATGTTGGTGTGGATGGCGAGCAAACCGGGCGGTTGTTGCAGCGCCATCACTTCGCTGACCGCATTCCCCCAATCGCCGCCCTGGGCGACGTAGCGGGTGTAGCCAAGCCGCTTCATCAACACGTCCCACGCCTTGGCGGTGTGGGGCACGTCCCAGCCGGGGGCACTCGGCTTGCCCGAGAAACCGTACCCCGGGAGTGACGGAATCACGACGTCGAACGCGTCCGCCGCGGTCCCACCATGCGCGGTCGGATCGGTCAGCGGGCCGATCACTTTCAATTGTTCGATGATCGACCCCGGCCAGCCGTGGGTAATGATGATCGGCAGCGCACCCGGGTGCTTCGACTTCACATGGATGAAGTGGATGTCGAGCCCGTCGATGTTGGTGATGAAGTGTGGAAATGAGAACAAATGCGCTTCGGCGCGGCGCCAGTCGTGATGATCGGCCCAATAGTCAGCGAGCTTGCGGGTGGTCGCCAGCTGAACGCCCTGCGTGTTGTCGTTGACGGTCTCGCGCTCGGGCCATTTGGTCGCCTTGATCCTTCGCTTGAGGTCGGCGAGCTCGGCGTCGGACGCGTGATACTTGAACGGCCGGATCGATGTGTCGCCGGCGGCCACCGTAGTCGCGGCGGCACCGATGATCGAAACATCGGCAACGGCGGCGCCGGGCGCCGCAGGCGCGGACGCAGGCGTCAAAGTTTCAGCGCCCGGCGCGGCGGGCGGCGTCGTTGCGGCGTTAGCCGCGCTCAACGGTACAAACGCCCCGAACGCTCCGACCGCGCCAATCGCGGCGGATGCGAGGAAGTGACGTCGGCCAATCAACGGGAACCGTCCGGGCATGATGGGTCTCCTAGCGGGGGGCATCGAGCGCTTGCAGGCGACGCGGCACAGGGCTGTGGAGAATGGTGATGGGCAACGGACCAACAGCCGCGGCCCCCGTGCGCCGCGGCGCACGAGTCGGTCAACCGAAATTAATCCGCGTTAAAAGGCCCGTTTGTGGCGCTAGATTGCGATGGGAGAAATGGTGGGCGTGGCAAGGATTGAACTTGCGACCCCTGCGATGTCAACACAGTGCTCTACCACTGAGCTACACGCCCACCGACGTCGGCCAGAGGCCGCCGGAAGCGAGGCATTTAGAGAGGGGTTCGAAAGGGCGCAACCCCGTCCCAGAGGCCGCAAATGACATTACAGCCGGCCGTGCTGATCCTCGGTCTGGAAGATGCGGTCGACCTCGAGGACCAGGTCCTTGAGGTGGAATGGCTTGGACAGCAGCTTGGCCTCCGGCGCCGTCCGTCCGCTCTGCAGCGCGACCGCGGCAAAGCCGGTGATGAACATCACCCGGATCGACGGATCGATCGCGCTCGCCTTCTGGGCCAGCTCGATCCCGTCCATTTCGGGCATCACGATGTCGGTCAGCAGCAGGTCGAACTGCTCGCTTTCGAGCAGCGGCATGGCTTCAGTGCCGCAGCCGACCGCGGAGACTTCGTAGCCGACGCGCTGCAGCGCGCGCTGCAGATATTCGCGCATCGACGTATCGTCTTCTGCCAGCAGGATTCTCGCCATCGCCCCCAACTTATGCGCTGAACGATTTCGTTTTGCCAGAAGCGATTGAGCGCTTCGCGCGTTGCCCCGCCTCTCGCGGAGTCCTAATGTGGGACGGATTTTGACCGAAACTCTGCTCGCCCCTCCCCTCGTCCATGCCCCGCGCGGCACCCTGCCCGTGTTGCTGTCGATTCCGCATTCCGGTCGCGATTACCCCGATTGGCTGGTCGATCTGGCCAGCGCCGGCCGCCCGGCCCTGACCGCGCTTGAGGACCCGTTGGTCGATCGCCTGGCGTGGCGCGCGCTGGCCAGAGGCGTCGGCGCGGTGATTGCCCTGGCGCCGCGCGCCGCGGTCGATTGCAACCGCGCCGAAGATGAGATCGATCCCGCGGTCGTCGATGGTGGTCGCCGTGAGCAGCTCAGCGCGCGCGCCCGCGGCGGGCTGGGCATCGTCCCCGGCCGCACCCCCCAGCACGGCTTCCTGTGGCGTCGCGCGATCACCCGGCCGGAACTCGACGCGCGGCTCGATCAAGCCCACCGGCCCTACCACCAGGCGCTTGCCGACCAGCTCGGCCTGCTCGCCGACCGGTTCGGCTGCGCGATCCTGCTCGATTGCCACTCAATGCCACCACCGCCCGCCGGCGTTCCGGAAATCGTGATTGGCGACCGCTATGGCCGCACCGCCGAGCCGTGGCTCAGTCTCGAAGCGGTAAGGGCCGCCACCGAATGCGGCTTCGCGGCCGGGCTCAACGACCCGTTCGCCGGCGGCCACGTCATCGATCGTCACGCGGACCTTAAGCGCGGCGTCCATGCGCTGCAGATCGAAATCGATCGCAGCCTCTACCTCGACCTGCCGCATGCGGTCGCGAGCGCGGGATTCGACCGCATCGCAAGCTTACTGGATACGCTCGTGGTCCGGCTCGGCGAGGCGCTGCTCGGCCGCCTGTTCGCAACCGCGGCCGAGTAAGCGCCCTTAGACCGTCGCCGGGACCGGCTGCTGGACCTGCTGCGGCGCCTTGCCCTGGGCCAGTTGGCGCGAGAACACGTCGCGCATCTGCGACAGCGAGAACAAATGCGCATAAAGCAGCGGCAGCATGCCGTTCTGGTTCATCTTGCGCAGCTCGTCGCCGCGCAGCTCGCGCAATTTCTCTTCGTCGATCATCTGGAAGCCGCGATAGATGAACGGCTGCTCATAGCCCTCGGGCTGAATGGCGACTTCGCCGTCCATCAGCAGGCCCGATTTCTTGAGGTCTTCCATGAATGCCGAGGTGCGCTGACCAGCGGTTTCGAACTGCTCGCAGAACTCGAGGATCGCCTTGGTCGCGTCGCTCGGCTCTTCGCCGGCGAACAAGGGCTCGCCATCGTCCCATTCGCCGACCGCGTTCGACGTCGGGTCGAAGCATAGCGACAATTCGTCGCTGTCCGGGTTCAGCCGCGCCAGCAGGAACGGATAACGGCGGATGTAGGCGGGAATGTAGATGCTCGTATCAACCGGGCGGCCATCACCATCGAGAAACACGTTGACGCCTTCGTTGAGGCCCATCAGCGCGATCGGAATCGGGTTGTCGCCGATCGAGAAAACGATCGGATAGTTGCGCTGGGCAAGCCCGAACTCATCGACCGTCACCGGAATGGCGTGGGTGTTGGCGATCACTGGCGACTTGTCGACCTGGTGGATCTTCATCTTGCCGTGTTGGGTCGCGTTCAGCGGCTCGAGCGTCGAGTAGAACAGCGGCAAATTCTGGTTCGGCGCAGCAGTCGCCATTGCAATCTTTCTCCTGGGGTCGGACCTCGCGGTCCGGGGTCGGCAGGCCAGCGGTTGGCCAGCCTGTCAGTGCTGGGCGCGGGCTCTATTGGCACCGGGACGATTAGGCAAGCCACCGCGCCTTCGCCATCGCAGCCAGCGGGCGCTCAATTCATTGATTGTTCAACGCTTGGCTGCGAAGCCCCGGAGATGGGTGGGACTACAATTTGAATCCGGCATTCCTGAACGCCGTGCCGCTGTTGCTGGGGCTGGTGTTGATCCAGCCTGGCGAGGTGCAGTCGGTGGTTACCCGGCTGGTCGTCCAGGACGAGGTGATCCTGCGCGTCCCGGTGCAGCCGCGGCCGATCGAGCCGCAAATCGAATGGCGCGAAAAGAAGGGCCCGAAATGCATTCCCGCGGCACTCATCCGGCGCTCGTCGCTGTCGGGTTCGGCACAGGTCGATTTCATCCTCTCGGGCGGCAGCCGGGTCCGCGCCCAGTTCGACGAAGGCTGCCCCGCGCTCGACTTCTACGGCGGCCTGTACCTCCAATACGGTCGCGATCAGCAAATCTGCGCCCGGCGCGACGCGGTCCAGTCGCGAATGGGTCGAAGCTGCACCATCGACCGCTTCCGGCTGCTCATTCCGCGGTTCAAACATTGACTTTTCCGCCTCGTTCTGCGTAGCCGCAGGAGCGGCCTTGCCAATTGGGCAGCCCCCCTTTTTCATCCGGATTTTCAATGTCTTTTGCCGACCTCGGCCTTTCTGACGAATTGCTCCGCGCGATAGCCGACAGCGGCTACAGCGACCCGACCCCGATTCAGAGCGGGGTCATCCCGTCGGTGCTGATGGGCAAGGACCTGGTCGGCATCGCCCAGACCGGCACCGGCAAGACTGCCGCCTTCGTGCTGCCGATGATCGACATTCTCCACCAGGGCCGCAGCCGCGCCCGCATGCCGCGCTCGATGATCCTTGAGCCGACCCGCGAGCTGGCGATGCAGGTCGCCGAGAATTTCGAGAAATACGGTAAGTATCACCCGCTCTCCATGGCGCTGCTGATCGGCGGCGTGCAGATGGGCGACCAGGTCAAGGCGCTCGAAAAGGGCGTTGACGTGCTGATCGCAACGCCGGGCCGGCTGATGGACCTGTTCGGCCGCGGCAAGATCCTGCTTACCGGCTGCGAATTGCTGGTGATCGATGAGGCCGACCGCATGCTCGACATGGGCTTCATCCCCGATATCGAGGAAATCTGCTCAAAGCTGCCGAAGAACCGTCAGACTCTCCTGTTTTCGGCTACCATGCCGCCGCCGATCCAGAAGCTTGCGGCCAAGTTCCTCAACGATCCCAAAAGGGTCGAAGTCGCCCGCCCGGCGACCGCCAACGTCAATATCGAACAGCGGCTGGTCGAGGTCAGCGCCGACAAGAAGAAGGATGCGCTGCGCGACATCCTCCGCCACGAGGAATTCAAGAACGCGATCGTCTTTTCCAACCGCAAGACCACGGTGCGCGAGCTGGCCACCAGCCTCAAGCGCTCGGGCTTCGCGGTGGGCCAGATCCAGGGCGACATGGAACAAGCCCAGCGGATCGCCGAGTTCGACCGCTTCAAATCGGGCGAAATCACCATTCTCGTCGCCTCCGACGTCGCCGCTCGCGGGCTCGACGTCAAAGGCGTCAGCCACGTGATCAATTACGACGTGCCGTGGCAGCCCGACGATTATATCCACCGCATCGGCCGCACTGGTCGCGCCGGCATGTCGGGCATCGCGATTACGCTCGCCACCCGTGCCGACGCGGAAGCCGTCGCCGGCATCGAGAAACTGATTGGCCACAAGATCCCGCGCCAGGGCGCGGCGAAGGTGGCCGAGTGCGAAGCGGCCCCCAAAACCGAGAAACCGCCCAAGACTGAAAAGCCGGCGGTCGCGCTCAAGCCCGAAAAGCCAGCCGCCGCGCCCAAGGCCGACAAGCCCAAGCGGGCCGAAAAGAAACCCGCACCCGCGGAGCGCTCAACCGTGGTTGAGGATATTACCGACGAATGGAATGGGCCGGTGCCGTCGTTCCTGTCGTTCGGCGCCGACTAACCGACCCGCAACAGGCAGATCTCGTCGCCGGTCGACGACGTCGCGACCGCTTCGACCACGGTCGCGCGGACGGTCGGCGAGCTTCGAACGAGGTCGGCGCAGGTCCCCTTGGCCGCGACGATGCGCAGCGGCTTACCGCTATGCTCGGCGGGCAAGGTATGCGCTTCGGCAATCAGGTCGAGCGAGCTCAAGGTCATCGCGTCCATCTCGATCTGGTTCGGATAAGCTGCGATCCACTGCCGAGCGCGCGCTTCGGCGGCTGCCGTCGATGGCAGCTCCGTCAGGGTTCGGCCGTTGATCACCACCAGCAGCACGAGAACTGCGGCCGGGAGCCATTGCCGCGAACTGCGCCACGCCGCCACCGCCGCCGCCACTGACGCGACCGAGCAGGCCGCGCCGAGCAGCAGAAACATCCGCGACTTCGGGTCAATCGCAAGGCCGTAGATGAGCAAGGCTGAAACCAGCAGTGCGAACGACAGCATCAGCGCGACGCTTCGGCGCGAAGGCTTCGGCAACGCACTGCGAGCGAGCAGGAGTACAATCGCCGTCCCCAGCAGCGTCCGCCCGAGACGCGGCGACGCGATCAGGTTGAGCCAGGCGTCGATCGTCCAATGGACCTTGATGTCCTGCTCGCGCTTCCACGCGGCGATGTAATCGGGATTGAACAACGGGCTGCGATGGGTGTCGAAGCCCGGCGGAAGCTCGGCCGAGGGGACTGCGACATGCCCGAGCGCGAGCCGAAAGCGCAGCAGCAGATCGCCGGTCGCGGCGAAATAGACCAGCATCTCCGCCGCCATGGCGCCGATCAGGCCAGGAACCGCCCACAGCAGAACTACGCGACGCTCGCGCGGCAGGAACAGCCAGGCGATCGCCGCGGCGGCGCAGAACGCCACGCTGGTCTCGCGCGTCTGCAGCGCGACCGCCGCGGCGACGCCGCCGGCCAGCGCCCACCACCGCGACTGGCGCTGGAACGCCAAAGTCGTGGCGGCCAGCGCGGCCAGCTGCGCGGCAAGTTCGGGCATGTCGGCGGTCGGCTGCAACGCCTCGCCACCGGCCACCGGCAGCGTGGCGAGCAGCAGCGCGGCGACCACCCCCACCGTCCGCCCAAACCATAACCGCCCTAACTGAGCGATGAGCAGCACCGCGCATGCCCACCACAGCAGCGGGCCAAGCCCTACCGTCGTGCGCAATTCGCCCAGCCAACGGATCGCGGTGGCCATCGGCGCAATCGCCGGCCACCGCGCCCACCAATGCGATTGCGGTATGCACGGCCCGCCGGCCGCGGCCCAGCAGCGCGCGGCTTCGAGATAATGATTGTCGTCGCCCCCGCCCCCGACAAACCCGACCGGGTTCAGCACCAACGGAATGGCAATGATCGCCGCGAGCAACAGGACCAGTGCGGCGCGCCTGGTGACGATGGATTCGAACAAGCCGGCCCCCTTAGTCGCGGCTTCGGTACCGCGTCAGGAACGCCTGCGTCCATGGCTCAAGGTGCTCGTCGATAATCGCCCCGCGCAGGCCAAGCATCAATCGCTGGTAGAACCACAGATTATGCTGGGTCATCAGCATCGCGCCGAGGATCTCGCCCGACTTGACCAGATGATGGACGTACGCCCGGCTGAACGTCGCGCACGCCGGGCACGCGCAATCGGGCTCGATCGGTTCCGGATCCTCGGCGAAGCGCGCATTGCGGAGGTTAAGCGGCCCATCGGCGGTAAACGCCTGGCCGGTGCGGCCCGACCGCGTCGGCAGCACACAATCGAACATGTCGATCCCGCGCACCACCGCTTCGACGATATCGTCGGGCTTGCCGACCCCCATCAGATAACGGGGCTGGTCGGCTGGCAGCATGCCGACAGCGAAATCGAGGCAGCCAAGCATCGCTTCCTGCCCCTCGCCCACCGCCAGCCCGCCGACCGCATAACCGTCGAAGCCGATGTCGATCAGCGCCTCCGCCGACGCCTTGCGCAGCTGCTCGTCGAGCGCTCCCTGCTGGATGCCGAAGATCGCCGCGTTCTCGGCATGCTCGCCGCCCCGATCGAATTCCTCACGCGACCGTTTCGCCCAGCGCATCGAGCGCTCCATCGCGTCGCGCTGCTGGGCCGGCGTCGAGGTGGTGGGCACCAACTCGTCGAACGCCATGACGATGTCGCTGCCGAGCAGCCGCTGAACCTCGATCGATCGTTCGGGGCTGAGCATATGCCGCGAACCGTCGAGGTGGCTGGCGAACGACACGCCCTCCTCGCTGACCTTGGTCAGTTCGCTCAGGCTCATCACCTGGTAGCCGCCGCTGTCGGTCAGGATCGGCCGCTCCCAGCCCATGAAGCTGTGCAGCCCGCCAAGCGTTGCGACCCGCTCCGCGCCCGGGCGGAGCATCAGATGATAGGTATTGCCGAGAATGATATCGGCGCCGGACGCGCGCACTTCCTCCGGCCGCATCGCCTTGACCGTCGCCGCGGTGCCGACCGGCATGAACGCCGGCGTCCGAATCTCTCCGCGCTCCATGGCGATAACGCCAGTCCGCGCGGCGCCGTCGGTCGCGGCAATCGAGAAAGCGAAACGGGTCACGTCTTGCGCTTAGCGGCGCTGGTCGGCGGGCAGCAACAGGCTAGCGTCGCCGTAGCTGTAGAAGCGGTAGCCGTGCTCAATCGCATGGACGTAAGCCGCCTTCATCACATCGAGACCCATCAGCGCGCTGACCAGCATGAACAGAGTCGACTTGGGCAGATGGAAATTGGTCACCAGCCCATCGATCGCCCTGAAGCGATAGCCGGGCGTGATGAAGATCGCGGTGTCGCCTTCGAACGGGTGGATGACCCCGCCCGCATCCGCCGCGCTTTCGATCAGGCGCAGGCTGGTCGTCCCGACTGCGATCAGCCGACCGCCCGCCGCCCGCACCGCGTTCAGCCGCGCGGCAGTCGCCGCATCGATCCGGCCCCATTCGGCATGCATCACGTGCCCCGCCGTATCGTCCACTTTGACCGGCAGGAACGTCCCCGCGCCGACATGCAAAGTCAGCGTCTCGCGCCCGACACCTCGCGCATCGAGCGCCGCTAGCAACCGTTCGGTGAAATGCAGCGCGGCGGTCGGAGCCGCGACCGCCCCCTCCTCGCGCGCGAACAGGGTCTGATAATCTGATCGGTCCGCCTCGTCGGCCGCGCGTTTCGAGGCAATGTACGGCGGCAAGGGCATGCGCCCGGCGCGCTCGAGCAGCAGTTCGACCGGCTCGTCGCCATCGAAATGCAGCAAGGCCGAGCCGTCGTCCGATTTTTCAACCACCGACGCACTGACCCCTGCGCCGAACGCGATCGTGTCGCCGACCCGCGCCCGCTTGGCGTTACGCAGGAATGCCTGCCACTCCCGCGGGCCTTCGCGCTTGTGCAGGGTCGCGCCGACGCTTGCCTCTCCGCGAGTGCCCTCAAGCTGGGCGGGAATGACCTTGGTGTCGTTGAACACCAGCACGTCGCCCGGCCGCAGCAACTGCGGCAGATCAAGTATCTGGCGGTCGGAAATCTCGTTACCCTGCACCGCCAGCAAGCGCGCCGCATCGCGCGGTCGCGCCGGTCTCAGGGCAATGCGGTCGGGCGGAAGGTCGAAGTCGAAAAGGTCGACGCGCATCAGCCGCCGTGGGGCGTCGCTGCCGGAGCCGGAGCCGGGGCGGGCGCGGGAGTCGACACGGGAGCGGGAGTCGACACGGGCGCGGGAGCCGCCACCGCCGGCGCGGCCATGTCCCCGAGATAGGCGCGGACGATCGTGGTCGGATGTTCGGGCGGCTCGCCCACCGCAATCCGATCGACCGCGTCCATGCCCGAGATCACCCGCCCCCAGACGGTGTAGCGCGTCTCGAGCCCGACGTTGGGCCCGAACATGATGAAGAACTGACTGTTCGCCGAGTCCGGGCCTTCGGCGCGGGCCGCCGCGACCGTGCCGCGGAAATAGGGCATGTTGGTGAATTCGGCCTTGAGGTCGGGCAGGCTCGAGCCGCCGCTGCCATCGCCCTTCGGATCGCCGCTTTGGGCCATGAAATCGGGGATGACCCGGTGGAACTTCAAACCATTGTAGAAACCCTGGCGGACGAGAAGCTGGATGCGCTCGACATGATGCGGGGCGAGGTCCGGGCGCATCTGGATCACCACCGCGCCGCCACTCGACAGCTCGATCGTCAGCTTGTTGGCCGGATCCGCGGCAACGGCGGCCGGCGCCATGATGCTCGGGAGTGGCGGGATAACGACCTCCGGGGCCTTGGCGGCAATCAACGACAGCGCCAGAAATGGAAGCGCAAACAAGGCCTTAGAGAACATTCAAAACCCTCCCGGAAATCGCTCGCCGATTAGTGCAGCCGGGGCGCTGACGCCAGCCTTAATGGCCGCTCAAATGGCGCCGGACGTCGGCGGCGACGGCCGGCGTGACGAACTTCTCGATCGCCCCACCGTAGCGCGCGATTTCCTTGACCAATTTGGACGCGATTGGCTGCAGCGACACGTCGGCCATCAGGAAGACGGTCTCGATATCGTCGTTGAGCTGCTGGTTCATGCCCGCCATCTGGAATTCATATTCGAAATCGGCAACCGCCCGGAGGCCGCGCAGGATCGCCGACGCGCCCTGGGCTTCGGCGAAGTCCATCAGCAGGGAATCGAATTCCACGACCTCGATATTCCCCGGGAATCCCTCGATCTCGCGCCGGACCATGGCCAGCCGCTCGGCGACGGTGAACATCGGCTCCTTCGACGGGTTGGTGGTCACGCCGATCACCAGTTTGTCGACCAAATGCGCGCCGCGCCGGATGATATCGAGGTGCCCGAGCGTTACCGGGTCGAACGTTCCTGGATAGACCGCGATCTTCATGGCTGCCCCCCAAACGACATCAGTGGTCCCGCTCTATCGCAAAGCGTGCGATCGCGCGCAGCAAATCGGCTTCGTCGCCATGCTCCGCCAGATGCTCGATCGCCTGGTCGACGAGCAGGCTCGCCTGCTGGCGCGCCCGCTCCTCCCCAAGCACCGAGACGAACGTCGCCTTCCCCGCTTGCCGATCCTGGCCGGTGCGCTTGCCCGCCGCGGCCTCGTCGCCGCTATGGTCGATCAGGTCGTCGGCGATCTGGAAGGCGAGCCCGATGTTGCGGGCGTAACCGCGATAGGGCGTGCGCGCTTCGTGCGTCAGGCGGACCATGATGCACGCCGCCTCGACCGAATATTCGATCAGCGCGCCGGTCTTGAGCTGCTGCAGCCGGGTAATCGATGGCAAATCGAGTTCCTGGCCTTCCGCGACCAGATCCATCATCTGCCCGCCGGCCATCCCCGCCGGACCGGCCGCACGCGCCAGTTCGAGCACGAGGTCCGAGCGCACCCACGGATCGTCATGGGTCGCCTGGTGCGCGAGAATCTCGAACGCCAGCGCATGCAAGCTGTCGCCGGCGAGCACGGCTTCGGCCTCCCCATAAACCTTGTGGGCGGTTGGCTTGCCGCGCCGCAAATCGGCATCGTCCATGCACGGCAGATCGTCGTGGATCAGCGAATAGACGTGGATCGCCTCGATCGCGCAGCCAACGCGAAGCGCCTGCTCGCGGCTGATCGGGAATAGCTGCGCGGCGGCAATGGTCAGCAGCGGCCGCAGCCGCTTGCCGCCGCCGATCGCGGCATGGCGCATTGCCTCATAAAGCCGGTCGCGGGTATCGCCCGGAAGGGGCAACAGCCGGTCGAAGAAATCGTCGACCTCGGCGGAGACGCGGCTCGCTTCCGCGTCGAGCATACCGGACAGCCGGTCGATCGCCTCAACCGGCATCGAACGGCTTGACGCCCGCCGGCTTGCCGTCGCTGCCGAACGCAATCTGCTCGATCCGCGCCTGGGCCTCCTTGAGGCGCGCCTCGCAATGCCGCTTGAGCCGGTCGCCTTCCTGATACAACTCGATCGACTGGTCGAGCGGTGCCTCGCCCTTTTCAAGCGTGCGGACGATCTCCTCGAGCCGCGCGAGCGCGGCCTCGAAGCTCAACTGACTGACGTCTTCAACCGTGGCCATGGGCAGCGCTTCTGACCCTCATGAAGCGGTGAATCAAGAAGCCGAGCTGCTCTTGAACGGGTCGCGGATGCCGGGGACGATCTCGTCGCGCGTGTCCTCCTCTTCGCCCGCCGCGGCCAGCGCGGCCTCGGCGTCGCGGGCGTGCTGCAGACGTTCGGCGCGGAGTTCGTCGATCAAGGCCGCGCGGTCACCCTCGAAGCGCGTATCCTGGAACGGCGCGGCGCCCGCGGCCTTGGCCGCCTTGGCGACCGCCGCGTCGAGCTCGCGCTGCGTCGTCAGGCCCAGCGTCACCGGGTCCTTGGGCGTGATATTCGCCATGTTCCAGTGGCTGCGATCGCGGATCGCGGCGATGGTCGTGCGGGTCGTGCCGATCAGCTTGCTGATCTGGCCGTCGGTCACGTCGGGGTGATTGCGGATGATCCAGTTGATGCCATCGGGCTTGTCCTGGCGCTTGCTCACCGGCGTGTAACGTGGTCCCCGGGTGCGGCGCACCTGGTCGGGCTCCTTGTGCATCTTTAGCGCATAGTCCGGATCGGCCTGGCCCTTTTCGATCTCGTCGTGGGTCAGTTCTCCGGCGCGGATCGGGTCGCGGCCGGTCAGCTTGGTCGCCGCGGTATCGTCGGCGATCGCCTGGACCTCGAGGATGTGGAGGCCGCAGAATACGGCGATCTGCTCGAACGTCAGCGACGTGTTCTCGACCAGCCAGGAAGCGGTCGCATGGGGCATCAGAGGCTGGGCCACTGGAAAGTCTCCGTCACAAATGAATAGGGCCGCCCCTCACGGAGCGGCCGATGCTGGCTGGCGATGTAGTCCTCCACCGCCGTTCGGGCAAGCGTTCTACAGACTCATCGGAATATAGTGCGGCTGGCCCTTCACCCGCTCGATCCAGTTTCGGATCTTCGGATAGAGATGCATTTCAAAGCCCGCCTCATCCGCCACATGTGTGTAGGGAAACAGGCAGATGTCGGCGAGGGTCATATGCGAAGCGACGAACCAGTCGCGCGCCTCGAGATGCTTCTCCATCACTTTCAACGCCGCTTCGCCGGCCTCGCGCTTGCTCGGGATTTGGTGCTTCTGCGCCTCGGTCAGATTCTCGTGTCCGACCCAGTCCTTCCAGAACCGCAACGTGGCGATATTGGGCTCGTGATTATATTGCTCCCAGAACATCCAGCGGAGCATGTCGGCGTGGTCGAACCGCTCGGTCGGGATCAGGTTCGACCCGTCGGCGATGTAGTAGCAGGCGGCATTGCTCTCCGGGATGAAGCGGTGGTCGATCTGGAGCACCGGGATACGCCCGTTGGAATTGACGTCCCACAGGAATTGCGGGGTCCGCGTCTCGCCCTTCATGATGTCATATTCGCGCCGCTCGAGATGCTCGCCGACGCAGGCCGCGGTCAGCCGGACCTTGTAGCAATTTCCCGACGCGGCATATTCGTGGAGGATCAGCTTCTCGGTCATTCCCCCACCTCCAGCACGATCTTGCCGACATGGACATCGGCTTCCATCCGGGCGTGGGCTTCGGCCGCCTTGCTCAATGGAAAAACGCTGTCGATCACCGGCTTCAGCCGCCCGCCCTCGACATAGGGCCAGACGGTCTTGGCGATCTCGTCGGCGACCATCGTCTTGAACTCAACCGAGCGCGGGCGGAGCGTCGAGCCGGAAAGGGTCAAGCGGCGGACCATCACTTCGGGGATGAGAATTTCGGTTTTCGCCCCGCGCTGGTGGGCAATCGACATGTGGCGCCCATCAACCGCCAGCGCCTTCAGATTGCGCGGCACATAATCGCCACCGACCATGTCGAGCACGACCGCGACCCCCGCACTGTCGGTCAGCCGCGCGACCTCCTCGACAAAATCCTGGGATTTGTAATTGATCGCCGCCACCGCCCCGAGCTCGTGGGCGCGGTCGCATTTCTCGTCGGTCCCGCAGGTGACGATGACGTTGAGGCCGAACAGGCCGCCGAGCGCGATCGCCATGGTTCCGATCCCGCTCGCGCCGCCGTGGACCAGCACCCAGTCGCCATCGGCGGCAAAGCCGCGCTCGAACAGATTGACCCACACGGTGAACAGGGTCTCGGGCATCGCCGCGGCCTCGACCAGCGAGATCGCGTCGGGCACGAGCAGGCAGGTGCCGATGGGCGCCGCGCAATATTGCGCATAACCACCGCCCGCGACCAGCGCGCAGACCTTTTGCCCGATCACTTCGGCGGCGCCCTCGCCGGCTTCGACCACTTCGCCGGCGATCTCGAGCCCGAGGATATCCGGGGCGCCCGGCGGCGGCGGATAGAGGCCGCGGCGCTGGAGGATGTCGGGCCGGTTGATCCCCGCGGCGGCGACCTTGATCAGCACCTCGTTCGGGCCCGGCCGCGGGACCTGGCGCTCGACCAGCGCCAATTCCTCGGCGCCATCGGGCTGCGGAGCCACGACGGCCAGCATCGAGGATGGGATGGAGCTGGTCACGGCACAGGCCTTATTGACAGCGCCGCCTCATCGGTCAACGATTTGGGCCCATGGATTTGGACGAGCTCTTCCCGAACAAGCCCGACGATCCTTTGGTCGCGCTGGGCAAGCAGGACCTGGATCCAATCTCGATCGCCGAATTGGTCGAGCGGATCGAAACGCTCAAGGCCGAAATCGCGCGGGTCGAAGCTCACATGCAGCGCGCCCAGACCCACCGCTCGGAAGCCGAAGAACTGTTCAAGAAGAGCTAGCCGACCGGACCAAACCGCTGCGGATACGATAAACTGGGGAAAAGCCCCATCCTGCTCTTGATTGCCGCCGCTAGCCGTATGACATTGGTTGTCGAAGCCCGCTGGTCTTCAGCGGGCGCGGAGTAGCCCCGTAAATGCCTAGTTTCGCTCGCGAACTCGAACAGACCCTGCACAATGCTTTGGGCGAAGCCAGCCGCCGCCGGCACGAGTATGCGACCCTCGAACATCTGCTGATCGCGCTGGTCGACGACGAGCATGCGTCCAAAGTGATGACCGCGTGCGGCGTCAACCGCGACGAATTGCGCGCCAGCGTGAAGCAATATCTCGATAACGAACTCGGCGCTCTGGTCGCCGACAGCGCCACCGACCCGACCCCGACCAGCGGGTTCCAGCGGGTCGTCCAGCGCGCCATCCTCCACGTCCAGTCGTCGGGCCGCGACGAAGTCACCGGCGCCAACGTGCTGGTCGCTCTGTTCTCGGAGCGCGAGAGTTACGCCGTCTATTTCCTCCAGCAGCAGGACATGAGCCGCCTGGATGCCGTGACTTACATCAGTCACGGTGTCGGCAAGGGCGAAACCGCGGCCGAGGCGCGCCCACCTGAAGGCACCGAGGAAAAGACCCCGGACAAGGAAGGCAACAAGAAGGAAAGCGCGCTCAAGCAATTCACCGTCGACCTCAACGAGAAGGCGCGCGCCGGCAAGGTCGATCCGCTGATTGGCCGGATGCCCGAGGTCGACCGCACGGTGCAGATCCTGTGCCGCCGCTCGAAGAACAACCCGCTCTACGTCGGCGATCCCGGCGTCGGCAAAACCGCGATCGCCGAGGGCCTCGCGCGCAAGATCGTCGAGGGAAATGTTCCCGAGGTCCTCAAGGGCGCGGTGATTTATGCGCTCGACATGGGCGCTTTGCTCGCCGGCACGCGCTACCGCGGCGACTTCGAGGAGCGGCTGAAATCGGTCGTCAACGAGCTCGAGAAGCTGCCCGATGCAATCCTGTTCATCGACGAAATCCACACCGTGATCGGCGCCGGCGCGACCTCGGGCGGGGCGATGGACGCATCCAACCTGCTCAAGCCCGCGCTTTCCAGCGGCACAATCCGCTGCATCGGCTCGACCACCTACAAGGAATTCCGCAACCACTTTGAAAAGGACCGGGCGTTGCTCCGCCGGTTCCAGAAGATCGACGTCAACGAGCCAACGGTCGAGGATACGATCAAGATCATCGCCGGTCTGCGTTCGTCGTTCGAAGGCCACCACAAGGTCCGCTACACCCCGGACGCAATCAAGTCGGCGGTCGAACTATCGGCGCGCTACATCCACGACCGCAAGCTGCCCGACAAGGCGATCGACGTGATCGACGAAGTCGGCGCAATGCAAATGCTGGTGCCGCCGTCGCGCCGCAAGAAGGTCATTACCACCAAGGAAATCGAAGCGGTGGTCGCGACCATGGCGCGGATCCCGCCCAAGTCGGTGTCGTCCGACGACAAGCAGATCCTCGAACATCTCGACGCCGATTTAAAGCGCGTCGTGTTCGGCCAGGACCTGGCGATCGAGAAGCTCGCCTCGGCAATGAAGCTGTCGCGCGCGGGCCTGCGCGATCCCGACAAACCGATCGGCAATTATCTGTTCTCAGGGCCAACCGGTGTCGGCAAGACCGAAGTCGCGCGCCAGCTCGCCTCGATCATGGGCATCCCGCTGCAGCGCTTCGACATGTCCGAATATATGGAGCGCCACGCGGTCAGCCGGCTGATCGGCGCGCCCCCCGGCTACGTCGGCTATGACCAGGGCGGCTTGCTGACCGACGCGGTCGACCAGCACCCGCACTCCGTGCTGCTGCTCGACGAAATCGAAAAGGCCCACCCCGACCTGTTCAACATCCTACTGCAGGTCATGGATCACGGGAAGCTCACCGATCACCACGGCAAGACGGTCGATTTCCGCAATTGCATCCTGATCATGACCACCAACGCCGGCGCGTCGGACATGGCGCGCGAAGGCATCGGCTTCGGCGCGAGCAATCGCGAAGATGCGCAGGAAGATGCAGTCAAGAAGATGTTCACGCCGGAGTTCCGCAACCGCCTCGATGCGATCGTGCCCTTCTCCTATCTGCCGCCGGCGGTGGTTGCCCGGGTGGTGGACAAGTTCATCCTCCAGCTCGAACTCCAGCTGGCCGACCGCAACGTCCACATTGAGCTCGACGACGAAGCGCGCGAATGGATCGTGACCAAGGGCTACGACAAGCTCTACGGCGCGCGCCCGATGGCCCGCCTGGTGCAGGAGAAGATCAAGCAGCCGCTGGCCGAGGAATTGCTGTTCGGCAAATTGGTCAACGGCGGCGAGGTCAAGGTCCGGATCAAGGACAATGCCCCGGCGTTCGAAATCGTCCCCGCCGCGCCCAAGCCGCCGAAGGCCAAGGGCAACGGTAAGACGAAGGCTCCGGCCAAGCCGGCCAGGAAGAAGGCCGGCGCGTCGGAGACTGAATAGCTACTTGGTCGGGGTAAAGGCGAAGCGGCACGAACGCTCCCCGCGTGCCATGCACCGGCGATGCTCGACGGACTGACCCGAGAGGGTTCGCAATAACGACAGGTCGACCTCGCAAATTCCGGGGTCGGCCATCGCCAAATCGTGGAACACGCAATTGTGCGCTTCGATCTCGGATCCCTCCGCGCCTTCGATGGCCTGTGAGTCATAGCCGAGGCCGCGCATCAGTTCGGCAATCTGGACAAGCCGTTGCTGCCGATCCGTCGACAATCCTTGCGGCAGGCTGCTGGCCAACGTCTCTCCGATTCGGGTCATCGCCTTTGGCATTTCGTCGGGTGGGAGGTGGCGGGACAATTCCTGAAGCAATTGTTTGGCGAGCAGCGCATATTGGCGTGGAAAGGTCGCGGCGCCCGCAGGGCTTAGTCGGAAACCCTGCGACGGACGCCCCCGGGTGCGAATTGCCTCGGCCCGCTCGACCAGGCCCTCACGCTCCAGCGCGGTGACCTGCTGGTGCGCCGCGTTGCGCGAAATGCCAAGCGACGCGGCCAGCGCCTGGATCGGCAACGGCGCTTCCGTCCGCAGCAGCAGCTCGAGGATGCGGTCGCGACTCCGCGACGGCTCGGAATGAACCACTTGACCCATGCCCCGCAGACTAGCGCAATCTACGTCTTTGGCAACTTTGTAATGGCATAAGTTGACAAAATGTCTCGGCCGGGCCCAAAGATGGTTCACCAAAAAAAGGAGGGACGACATGCTGACCATCGCGGTTCTGGTGTTTGCAATCGGCGCGCTTGGAGGTTTGTACATGGCGAGCCGAGTGCTGAGCGGACATTTCGCGCCTTGGGCGATCTCGCTGCTTCACGCCGCGTTGGGCGCCACGGGTTTGGTGTTGACCGGCATCGTCGTTTTTAGCGGCGGCGTGTCGGGGATCATTCCGATCGCGTTGCTCATCCTAATCGTCGCCGCGCTCGGCGGTTTCTTTCTCGCGTCCTTCCATGCCCGCAAGCAGCTGCCGCCTCGGACGGTGGTCTTCATTCATGCCGGAGCCGCGGTAACCGGCTTCCTGCTCCTGGCCGGCGGCGCCTTCAATTTCCTCTAAGGCTTTGACGATGTTCGGCCACCCGCTCCATCCGGCAGTCGTGCACTTCCCCCTGGCACTGCTGCTGTCCGCGACGTTCGCGGATCTGGCGCGGGTGGCCGGATTGACCACCGACACGCACATCGCCGCGATCCTGATGACCGGCGGACTCGCGATGGGCCTTGTCGCGATGGGCGCGGGCCTGTTCGATTTCACCAAGCTTGAGGCATCGGTCGTGCCCCACGCTGTACGCCACATGGCCGTCATGGGAATTGCCTGGCTCGGTTACGCGGTCGCGCTCTACTTGAGACGCGAGACTCTGTCGGGCGGAACAGGCTTGAGCTCACTCAGCATCGTTCTCAGCGTCGCGAGCGCCTTGCTCTTGTCGGTCGGCGGGTTCCTTGGCGGACGATTGGTCTACACATTCGGTGCCGGAGTCGTGAGGTCTTCTTCACCCAGCGATTAGAGCACTAAAAGAAGCGCTGGACGGCAATTGCGGGGGTGACGGACGATTGTGTGTTGTGACCCTTGGGAACGACCCAGACACCGAAAATCGCCCCCGCCCGGTCGCTCCAATTATATTCGACCGCCGGGGCGAAGCCGACATTCCAGCTCTTCGGCGATGTCTTGCTGACGCGCGCGCCCAGGACATCGCGGCCCCGCACCCTGGTCTTGCTCCACGCGTCGGCCTCAACATCGAACGCCAACACCCACTCGCGGGTCAGGCTATATTCGGCGCCGAGAATCAGCGTCGACTTCGCCCCCGGCCGCGCATGGCCGCGAAAGCCCAGGCTCGTGCCATAGACGCTGCGGTCATGGATGTCGGTGCGCAGAGGAAACTGGTGGAGCACGTTGATTCGGCCGCGCAGCAACCGGTCGCCGAGCAGGAAATATTGCTGGACGTTGACGCCAATCTCCGGCGCGAACGTGCCTGACCCGTGGCCGCTTTTGACTGCGCCGAGGCGGTCGAACTTGCCCGTCGGCAACACTAAGTTTGTCACCAGCGCCACGCTGGGGACGCGATGCTCCGGCGTGAAGTTGCTCACTCGCACCTGGGACAGCAGCTTGAAATCGCCGATCGCGACCTCGCGATTGTATCGCTGCATACCGAACGAGAAGAAGGGCTGCATCCCAACCGTCCAATTGTCGCGCAAGCCATATTGGTAGAAGCCGCTCGATCCGGGATGATGGTCGCCGCCGGAAATGCCGTCGAAGAAATAGGGCTCGGTGTAGACATGGCCCTGCGGCAAGGTGTTGGCGTTCGAGGCCAGCAGCGGGCCGGTCCAGCGGGCGTCCCCCATCGCGTCGCGCCATCGTTCGGCCTCCGCGGATTTGGCGTCGGACGATTGCTCGGCGTGCGCCGGAACTGATACTACGCAGGCCAACGCGGCCGCCAAAACGAACTTCATCCACCACCCTCCGAGACCAAATCGGTCGAGAAGCCGCGGTAGGCATCGGCGCCCGCCGCGGCTTCCAGAACTGACTCGTCAAACTCGGGGTGATTGAAGGGGCGCGAAGAGCATCAGGCCAACAAAAATTCGACAGGGAGCCATAAGGCGTCAGCCCAAGCGCAACCTGATGCCTGGCGGCACCGGCCTAACCAAGCACCTCGGCCACCGCCTCGCGCGACTGCGCATGCAGCGCCCAGAAATTGGCGACGCTGCGCCCGGCGAGCTTCTCCTGGAGCACCGTCATGTGCGAATTCCAGCCACTGCCGAAATCCTGAGCGCCAGTGCCACTGGTGATTCCGCTGTGCGTCACGACCAGCCGGGTGCGGTCGCCTTCGGAAAACAACTCGTAGGTAACATGCCCGTTCTTGCCGCCCTGGAAGGTCGTCTCAAGCAGCCTTGGCGGATCGTACCGGATCACCTTTTCGCTCCAGGATGAGCCCTTCATTTTCGAATAATCCGCGGGAGTCGGGACATCGTCCGCCGACAGATTGTCGTGGTCTATCAGCAGCTCGAACTCGCTGTCCGGCCGCGCGTCGGTGCCGCCCATGAACCATTCGCGGCGCAGATCGGCCTCGGTCAGGTAGCGCCAGACCTTGTCGGCCGGCGCATCGAGCGTCCGCTCGAGACGAATGGTGTCGGGCGTCAGGCGCGAAATCGGCGCAGTAATCTGAATCACGGTCGCGGCTTCAGTCATTGGAATTCTCCTTTTTGTCGTTGTCGATGAGCGCTTCGAGGCGGTCGAGACGGACCGTCCAGAACTGCTCCCATTGCTTGAGCCAGCGCTCGGCTTCGGCGAGCGGTTCGGCGCGGAGGCTGCAAATCTGCTTTCGCCCGTCTTTGCGGCGTTCGATCAGCCCGGCGCTTTCGAGCACTTTGACATGCTTGGCGGCGCCGGCGAAGCTCATCGCGAACGGTTCGCCAAGCTCGCCGATCGAGCGTTCACCCAGCGCCAGGCTGGCCAACATGCCGCGGCGCGTCGGATCGGACAGCGCCTGGAACGTTGCATCGAGTCGATTTTCAACCATGTGGTTAAGTATAGCCGCCGCGAGACAACTGTCAACCATTTAGTTTAATATTATGTCGCGAGGGTCCTAATGATCCGACTGGATCGTGATCGTACCGGTCGATCCCTGCGCGGCAGGCGCGACATCGATCACGAACGGATCGCCGTCCTTGGTCGTGCCCGACACCGCGGTGCCGCTCGCCGACGCGGTCACGCCTTTCGCCTTGAACTGGTCGAGGAAATAGCTGCGCACATTCTCCGGGCTCGCCGGGGCCTTGAACGCCAGATGGACGGTGGCGCCCTTGTCGCCGGCATCGACGTTGAAGCCGGACATGGTGCCGCCCGGGATCATCTTGACCCCGTCGATGTCGAATTCGCCGTTCTCCATCATACCCTCGGGCAACTTCACCTGGCCGCTGGCGAACGGCAGGTTGAACGTCACTTGCCCATTCCCGGCGGCATTGATCGTGACGTTTTCGTCGCCGTTGGTAGGGTATTTGGTATCGACGTTGCACGCCGCCACGAGCGGGACGAGCAGCAATAAAGCCAGGCTCCGCATAGATTGTCTCCTGTGTTATGCGAGCAATACAGTACCGGGTGATCGCGGGTCAAGTTACGAACGCCGTTCGTCGATGAACTGCTTGCCCTGTCCGGCGGAAAGTTCAATCGTGCGCGGCTTCATCCGGAGGGGAATATCGCCGTGACGTCCATCCGCATCATCGCTCTGCTTACCGCCGCGACCGCACTCGCTTCTCCGCTCGCCGCCAACCCGGCGGCCGGCCCCGGCCGCTACTTCTCGGGCGGCGACCTGTTCAACCTAGAAGTCGCGACCGACCCGCAGATCAGCCCCGATGGGCGAACCATTGCCTACGTTCGCAAATCGAACGACATCATGACCGATAATCCGCGCTCGGCGATCTGGGTGGTGGACGTGGCCACAGGCCAGCAGCGGCCGCTGCTCACCGGTCCGAATTCCTTTTCTTCCCCGCGCTGGTCGCCCGATGGCACGCGGCTGGCTTATGTCGCCAGCGGGGACGGTGGCGCGCAGCTTTATGTCCGTTGGATGGCGGCAAACACCAGTGCCCGCGTCACCGGCCTGCCCGACGGTCCCGACAGCATCGTCTGGTCGCCCGACGGGCGGCGCATCGCTTATTCCATGTTCGTGCCCGACGACGGTCCGAAGCTCGGCCAGGCGCCGGACAAGCCCGAAGGCGCGAAATGGGCCGACCCGCTGCAGATCATCGATGCGGTCACCTACCGCTTCGACGGCGCGGGCTATTTCAAGCCGGGCTATCAGCAGATTTTCTGGGTGCCCGCCGATGGCGGCGCATCGACCCAGCTGACCTTTGGCCCGACCAATGCCGGCGCGCAGGTGTCGTGGACTCCGGACAGCCGCGCGGTGCTGTTCAGCGCCAACCTCGGCAAGGACTGGGAGCGCAATATCTCCGAGGCCGAAATCTACCGCGTCGGGATCGACGGCGGCGCTCCGGTGGCGCTGACCAGCCGCAAGGGGCCCGACGCCTCGCCGGCGGTGTCGCCCGACGGCCGGCTGGTCGCCTATATCGGCTATGACGACAACGGCCGAGCGAACATCGACACCAAGCTGTCGGTGATGAATCTGGACGGCTCCAACGCGCACGTGCTGACCGGCGGCTTCGACCGCTCGGTCGCCAGTCCCGTCTGGGCCGCGGACGGCCGCGCGATTTACGTCCAGTATGACGAGCATGGCAGCAACCGCGTCGCCCGCGTTGGGCTCGACGGCTCTGTTCACGACGTCGCGACCGCGCTCACCGGAAGCGGCCTCGACCGTCCGTACAGTGGCGGCGAGTATAGCGTTTCGCGCGGCGGCGCCGTCGCGATCACGACCGGTGATCATTTGCATCCGTCCGACATTGGCGTCGCGACCGGCGGCAGCGTGCGCAAGCTGACTCATCTCAATCAGCAGCTCCAAGCCAAAGTCCTCGGCCAGCCGCAGAACCTCGCGGTTACCTCAAGCTTCGACCAGCGGCCGATCGACGCCTGGATGATCACGCCGCCGGATTTCGACCCGGCGCGGAAATATCCTCTGATCCTCGAAATCCATGGCGGTCCATGGGCGGCCTACGGCCCGAGCTTCTCGACCGACGACCAGCTTTACGCCGCGGCCGGCTATGTCGTAGTTTACGCCAACCCGCGCGGTTCGACGTCCTATGGCCAGGCGTTCGAGGATGAGATCGACAAGAATTATCCCGGCAACGACTACCTTGACCTGCTGAGCGCGGTCGATGCGGCGATCGCCACCGGCCACGTCGATCCGGACAATCTGTTCGTCACCGGCGGCTCGGGCGGCGGCGTGCTCACCGCGTGGATCGTCGGCAAGACCAACCGCTTTCGCGCCGCGGCGACCCAGAAGCCGGTGATCGAGCTTGCCAGCTTCTCGCTGACCACCGACTTCCTCGCCGGCTTCTCGCCCGGATGGCGCAAGGAACGGCCGTGGGAAGACCCGATGAGCTATTGGAAATATTCGCCGCTGAGCCTCGTCGGCAACGTGAAGACGCCAACCCTGGTCGTCGTCGGCAGCGAAGATTATCGCACGCCGGTCAGCCAGGCCGAGCAATATTATGCGGCGCTCCAGCTGCGCGGCGTGCCGACCGCCTTGGTCAAAGTCCCCGGCGCCAGCCACGGCAGCATCGCCGCGCGGCCGTCGCAAGCAGCGGCCAAGGCGGCGGCGATCCTCGCCTGGTTCGACCGCTACCGGACCAAAGCGGCGCCGGTGCCGGTCGCAACCAATGGAGGGGCTTCCACGCCCGCCGCACACTAGCTAGGCGGCCATTGCAACCTTTTCCGCCGCGAGCGCGTCTGTCGCTCGTGCGCACTCACGCATTCGGGGAGAAATGAGTTGAAGGCATTCCGTTGGTTTGGCGCGGCCGCAATCGCGCTGGCCGTCCCGCTCGCCGCGCAGTCGACCGCGACGTTCAGTCCGCAGCGCCTCGCGCAGCACGTCCGAACGCTCGGCTCCGACGCGTTCGAGGGCCGCGGTCCGGCGACCGCCGGGGAAACCAAGACCGTCGCCTATCTCTCGCAGCAATTCGCCGCGGCCGGGCTTCAGCCGGGCGGCGATTTGGTCAACGGCAAGCGTCAGTGGACCCAGGCCGTGCCGCTGCTGAAATCGGAGTGGGCAGCACCGCCGCAGGCGAGCATGACCATCGCCGGCAAGGCCACCCCGCTGACCCAGGGCGCTGAGATCGCCCTTCGCGCCCCGACCAACGGCGACAAAGGTCTCGCGTTCGATGGCGCGCCGCTGGTTTTCGTCGGCTACGGCGTCAAGGCGCCCGAACGCAATTGGGACGATTTCAAGGGCGAGGACCTGCGCGGCAAGATCATGGTCGTGCTCGTCAACGACCCCGATTTCGAAGGCGGCGAAGGCAATTTCGGCGGCAAGGCGATGACTTATTACGGCCGCTGGACCTACAAATATGAAGAAGGCGCGCGCCAGGGCGCCAAGGGCGTGCTCGTCATCCACGAGACCGATCCCGCGAGCTACGGCTGGGCGACCGTCAAGAACAGCAATACGATCGCCAACTTCGACATCGTCCGCAAGGATCCGACGGCCGAGCACCCCGCGCTCGAAGGCTGGATCCAGCGCGACCTCGCCGCGCAATTGTTCGCCGCGTCCGGCACCAGCTTTGAAGCAATGAAAGCGGCCGCCAAGCGCAAGGACTTCCGCCCGGTCCCGCTCAAGGCGACGCTCGACGTGCACGGGGCGGCCAACACCAACGTCATCACCTCGCACAACGTGCTCGGCATCGTCCGCGGCAGCAAATATCCCGACGAGACATTGTTCTACACCGCTCACTGGGATCACCTCGGCATCGGCCCGCCCGACGCCAAGGGTGACCGCATCTACAACGGCGCGATCGACAACGGCACGGGTATCGCCCAGCTGATCGAACAGGGCCGCGCGTTCGCCCATGGCCCGCGCCCGCAGCGATCAGTCGTGTTCATGGCCGTGACCGCCGAGGAAAAAGGCCTGCTCGGCAGCGAATATTATGCCGCCAACCCGATTTACCCGGCGGCCAAGACCGTCGGCGCGATCAACACCGACGTGCTCGGCGTGCTCGGCCCGGCGCGCGACTTCACCGTTCGCGGCAACCAGAAATTCGGTCTGCTCGATATCCTTGTTGACGAAGCCACCAAGCGCGGTCGCCGCTACACGCCCGATCCTCATCCGGAGACCGGCGGCTTCTACCGGTCTGATCACTTCACCTTGGCCAAGGTCGGCATTCCGGCGCTGAGCTTCGGCCCCGGCTCGGATCTGGTGAACGGCGGCGTCGCGCGCGGCGAAGCGTGGTCGAAAATGTACACCGACAAGATGTACCACCAGCCGGCCGACGAATATTCGCCGACCTGGGACTTCACCGGCATGGCGCAGGATGCTGAACTGCTCCACGGCGTCGGTGAGCGCCTCGCCAATTCGCGCGACTGGCCGAACTGGAGCGAGGACAGCGAATTCCGCGCCGCCCGCGACGCCACTGCGTCCGAACGTGGCGAGGCCGCGCCGAGGAAAGGCGAACGCGGTTGAGCGTCCGCTGAAATAGGAGTAGTTCGCCTTTTGTTCTAACCGAGTCGAGCGGGAGACGACGAATGGCCGACCTGATCTTCTACACCAACCCGATGTCGCGCGGGCAGACCATCCGCTGGATGCTCGAGGAGGTCGGCCAGCCGTACGACACCGAAGTGCTCGATTATGCGACGACGATGAAGACCGAGCCGTACATTTCGATCAATCCGATGGGCAAGGTCCCGGCGATCAAGCACAAGGGCAAGGTCGTGACCGAGGTCGCGGCGATCTGCTGCTACCTCGCCGACGCCTTCCCCCAGGCCAACCTCGCGCCGCCGATCGACCAGCGCGCCGATTACTATCGCTGGATCTTCTTCACCTCGGGCCCGGTCGAGGCGGCGTTCAGCAACAAAGCCGCGGGCTTCGAACCGACCCCAGAGCGGCAGCGCATGTTCGGCTATGGCAATTACGACCTGGCCATCAACACGTTCGAAAAGGCCATCGCCGGCAAGGAATATATCGCGGCCGACCATTTCACCGCGGCTGATCTATTCGTCGGCGCCAACGTCAATTTCATGCTCGCCTTCAACCTGCTCGAACCACGCGAGGCGTTCGTCGACTACGCCCGCCGCATGACCGACCGTCCGGCCTACGAGCGCGCCCGGGAGATCGACGCCAGGCTGATCGCCGAAGCCCAGGCCCAACCGGCCCCGCAACCGGCATAACTCGCAGCGCCATTGCGAGGGCCGTAGGCCCGTGGCAATCCAGACTGGATTGCTTCGCTGCGCTCGCAATGACGGAGAGAGTCGTGAACCCGGAAACCCGCCAACAAGCTATCCTCCTCTACGACCGCTTCACCCACGAGGGCATGGAGCGCCGCGCGTTCATGGCCGAAATGGCCAGGCTCGCCGGGAGCGTCGCCGCCGCCGAACTGATGGTCGCCAGCATCGCCGCGTCGCCCGCAGCCGCCGCGATCGTGCCCGAGACCGATCCCCACATCTTCACCCGCACTCAGACCCTCACCGGCGGCTACAAGGCCTATGTCGCCGAGCCGCGCACCCGCTCGCTCAAGGCGGCCGTCCTCGTCATTCACGAGAATCGCGGCCTCAACGACCACATCCGCGACGTTGCCCGCCGGGTCGCGCTCGCCGGCTTCCGCGCGGTCGCGCCCGACATGCTCTCGCCATCGGGCGGCACCCCGGCGAACGAGGACGCCGCGCGCGACGCAATCGGCAAGCTCGATCTCGCCAAGTCGGTGACGGACGCCGTCGCGCTCGTTCACGAGCTCGCCAAGTCGAGCCGTGGCGGCAAAGTCGGCACGGTCGGCTTTTGCTGGGGCGGTGGGTTCGTCAACCGGCTGGCCGTGGCCGCTGGCGATCAGCTGGCCGCAGCCGTGCCCTATTACGGCCCCGCCCCCGATCCTTCCGAAGCGCCCCAGGTCCAGGCCGCGATGGAATTCCACAACGCCGGGCTCGACGACCGCGTCAACACGACCTCCTTCCCCTGGATCGAGGCCCTTCGTGCGAACAGGAAGACCGTCAAGTTCTTCCTTTATGACGGGGTCAATCACGCCTTCAACAACGACACCTCGGCAGAGCGCTACAACAAGGACGCGGCCGACCTTGCGTGGAAGCGGACTTTGGCCTTCTTCTACCAACATCTCGGCGGCTAGCTAATCCGTTCGGCCTGAGGCGTGATACCAGCCTGACGTAAGCTGGCGATTTGCGCGGATTTCACTGTCGCATCGGATTTTGGACGCTTAGTCTGATCCGGTGGGGGCAAATAATCTCGTGCCGCTGGGGTGCCGGTCTGACACCTTGGCGTCGCTGTCGACCGGCCTGACGCATTTCGGGCCGGCCTGTGGCGCGCCGGACTGGCTGGTGTCCGCGGTCTGGCTGTGCACTCCGGACGAGACCTTCGTCGCGACCGCTACCGTAGAAATTCTGAGCGACGGCTATGTCGCTCGGCCGCTCAACCTCGATCGTCCGGCCGATCTGACCGCGCAGGTGGCGACCGACCTGCCCGACGTCCAGGGCCGCCTGGTCGGCCGCGGCAGCGATCTCGGCCTGCCCAGCGCCGACGGCACGCTCGCCGTCCCGCCCGACCTCACCCCCTGGCCCGCCGGCTATTACACCACGTCGATCCTGGTCCGCCCGGTGAAACGCGCCTCGCTTACCAGTCGGATCGCCTGTGCCTTGCTGTTTGCGTCGGAGGCCGGGCCGGTGCTGCTGGTCGGCACCGATGTCGCCAGTTTGGCAATGGTCCTCAGCCAGGACGAGGGTTTGATCGGACGCTACCACCGGTCATGCGACGAACTAACGCTGGCCGAATATCGGCAATTGTCGGGCGGTTAGTCGACCAGCTCGGGGCAGCTCATCAGGTCGGCGACACCGCGCCGCTCGAGCTGGCTGAGCTCGGGCCGCCACAGATCGGCGATCAATACGACGCGAATGCGGTCGCTGTCGTTCCAGGCTTCGTGCAGCGTCATGTCGTCGAACACCAGCGCCTTGCCCACCTCCCAGGTCCGGGTTTCGCCGCCGACCCGCAAAGCGCAATCGGGCGGGACGATCAGCGGCAAATGCAGAATCGCCCGGGCGTTGGTGATCCCGGTGTGCGGCGCGATCCGGCTGTTCGGTTCGAGCACTGAAAAATAGAGGCTCGGCGAAATCAGCCCGAGCTCGGGCAGCTCGACCGCCTGGGCAAGCCGCATCGTTGCGGGGCAGCGCGCGGCGAACTCATCGACCACCGAACCGTTGCGGATCAGCGGGATCATCGACCAGTTTCCGGTCCGCCCGGCATCGCACTCGGCCGCGTGCAGCCCGGTCAGGCGCGCCGCCATCGCCGCCGTGGCACCGTCGGCGAGGGCCAGAAACTCGTCGCGGATGGCGGCGGTTTGCTCCTCCAGTTCAGCCACGCCGGGAAAGGCCGCCGGATCGAAATATCGCTTGGCGCGGATGCCGGGAAGCAGGAACACGGGCGGGGCGGTCGGCCCGGCGTCGAGATTTTCCAGGATGTTGCCGCGGAAGTGCCTGAGCCTCCGCTCCTCGTCGGGCGTAAGTGCCCGGAATACTCCATCGGCCTGCCACTCGAGCAGATGCATGCGCCAGCGCTCGGCCGCTTCAACGCGGCGGCGGGCCCGCTCCAGTTGTTTGGCCATTGCCGGCTGGGTTGAGGTATCGAGCGGCGCGTGAGCACAGGCCAGCCGATACGCCCGCTCGGCGGCGTGGTACGCGCCGCTCGTCTCGCGCAGGCTGCCGAGGAGCAAGGCCATGAGGAAATTGCGGGGCGACAATTCGACTGCGGCGGCGGCGGCCTGAGCAGCGCCCGGCAAATCGCCCAGCGAGCGCCGGACTGTCGCCAACCTGAGCAGGGTCGAGGCATCGCGGCCGTGCTGCGACGCCAGTTCGAGAAAGCTCGCCGCCTGGCGCACGTCGCCGCGGGCCATGGCCTGGTCAGCCAAATCGATCAGCGAAGCGTTCGGTCCGAGACCGGCGATCATCATGCCTCCTTCGTCCCCGGCTGCCTTTTGCCCCGAAGACCATCCCTTGGTGGGGCGAATTCGACCAATCCGCTTGCGCTGTCCACGAACGGACGGACGCGGCTCAGGCATATCCCAATCAATAGCGCGAGTTTGCCAACTCAAAGATGCGTCGGCGTCAAAAACAAAAGGGCCGGAGTTTCGTCCGGCCCTTCCGCTTGTCATTTCACCCGCGGTTAGCGGCGGTTGCCCATGAAGCTGAGCAGGAACTGGAACATGTTGATGAAGTCGAGATAGAGGTTGAGCGCCCCCATGATCACGGCCTTGCCCTGCATGTCGGTGCCGGCGACATAATCATACATGCTCTTGATCCGCTGCGTGTCGTAGGCGGTAAGGCCGGCGAACAGCAGCACGCCGATGCCGCTGATCACCAGCGCCATCGTGCCCGATTGCAGGAACAGGTTGATCACCATCGCCACCAGCAGCCCAACAACGCCCATGATCAGGAACGTGCCGAAGCCCGACAGGTCGCGCTTGGTGGTGTAACCGTAGAGGCTGAGCCCGACATACGCCGCGGCGGTCGCAAAGAAGGTCTGCGCGATCGACACCCCGGTGTAAGCGAGGAACAAGGTCGACATCGACAGGCCCATCACGCCCGCGAAACTCCAGAACAGGATCTGCAGCGTCGACGCCCTCATGCGATTGACGCCGAAGCTCATCGCAAACACGAAGCCGAGCGGCGCCAGGATCACCAGCCAGCCGAGCGGGTTCATGCCTGTCCCGGAGGCGTTGAACAGAACCTGTCGCGCGTACGGCGCGAACAGCAAAGCGACGATGCCGGTCAGCAGCACGCCCGACGCCATGTAATTGTAAACCGACAGCATATACGACCGCAGGCCCGCATCGCGGGTGGCGCTCGGAACGCCGACCGTCGCGGCGCCTAGGCCGGGAGTCCTCTCGGCGGTGCTGCGCGGGTCTTGCCAATTGGCCATGTCTTCTCCTCTCGCGCGGGCGAAGGGCCCGTCGCTACGGTCGAATATATCGTGGATGCCAAGGGGGACTTCAAGCGAAACCGGACATGGTGCCCTGTTGCTGAACGGTTGTTCAGGAACTGGTTAGATGCTTGGCGCATAGGACATGGCGTGAACGCCATCCTTCGTTTCTTGCTCACGGCAGCTCATGCGCTGCTTAAGCTGTTCTGGTTCATCCGCCGCCCGCGCACCTTCGGGGCGCATGCGCTGGCGCTGACGCCAGGCGGCAAGGTCATCCTGGTCAAGCTGCGCTACGCTCCCGGCTGGCGCCTCCCCGGCGGCGGACGCGGCGAGCATGAGGATCCGCGCGACGCCGTCTTGCGTGAGCTGCGCGAGGAGATCGGGCTGATCTCGCACGGCGAGGTCCGGCTCGCCGCCGAGCTTGAGGAAGCGCCCGACTTCAAGCACGACCTCGCCGCGCTGCTGGTGGTCCGCGACGTCCGCTACCGGCCGCGCTGGTCGTGGGAGGTTGAGCAGGTCGTCGAAGCACCCCTCGACGCGCTGCCCGCCGACCTGTCGCCGCGCGTCACCGCCTGGCTCGACGCGATGCGCCCCAGCCTCGACTAGGTCGCCGTCACGTCCTTCACATTGTCGTCGCTGTTGCGGTCGATGTAGAAATTATATGGGTCGACCCCGGCAAACGCCGGCCTGGCTTTGCTGTGGAGCGTGATCCGCTGCACCCCGCTTTTCACCGGCTCGCGGTTCATCACGATCACGTCCTTGGCCGAAAACGCGCCGAGTCCCGGCCGCGCCGTGAACAAGCCGACTTCGATCGGTTCGTTGAGCGCCGCCTTGGCCTCCTGGCCTTTGCCGCTGTCATAATATTTGTCCGCCGCAACGGTCAGTGTCGTCGTCCAGCCGTCGCCATCCTTGCGCGTCGCGGCGTTGGTGACCTTGAGGTCGTAGACCGTGATCTTCTCGAACAGATCGGTGATCAGCTGCTGCTGTTCGGGCGTTTTCGCCTCCTTGCGGAACTCATCGATCAGATCGACCGAACGCAGATAGGGCGCGCCCTTGAAGCGGAACTTGGCATCGAACCGGGCGAGCGCGCGGTTGACCGCGTCTTCGCCCAGCCGCTCCTGCAGCAAATACATCACCAGCGAGCCCTTGCGGTAATGGATATAGCCCTGGTTCTCGACCCGCTCGAGCGGCAATTCCTCAACCACTTCGCCCTTGCGGCTGGTGAGATAGAGGTCGAGCTCATACTTGAGGAAGCGGCGGATTTTGTCGGGACCGTAGAGGTGCTTCATCACCATCAGCGCCGAATATTGGGCGAGCGTCTCGCTACTGATCGTGCCCCCCTGCATATCGGCGCCGATCACCTGGTGCGCCCAATATTGGTGCGCCATTTCGTGGCTGACGACGTAGCTCGTCCAGTCGATCTTCTCGGGGTCGCTGGTGTCGGCGTTGAAGCCGATCGATTCCGAATAGGGCATCGTCCCGGCGAACGCCTGGGCGAAGCTGCCGGCGAAGCCGGGGAATTCCACGATCCGTGCATAATCGAACTGGTACGGTCCGAAGTTGGCCCGATAATAATCGAGCGCCCGGCCCATCGCGTCGAGCATCTTGGGCACGTTCCATTCGTGGCCGGCGTGATAGTAAACGGTCAGCTGGATGCCGTTGTGCATCCGCGTCGCGATTTTGTAATCGGCCGACTGGATTGAAAAGAAGTTGAGGATCGGCGCCGTGCTGATGAAATGCGCGGTGCGACGACCATCTTTGGTCACGTCCGAGACCCGGCTGCCCGGCGCAATCGGCGTCTGATCAGCGTCGGTCGTCAGCGTGATGTCCGACGTCACCCAGTCGCTGCCGGTGTAGTTGCGCGTGGTGGCCGACATGTCCTCGAGCTTGGCCGGGCGGAGTTCAGGCGTCAGGCCCTGGCGGCGGCGCTTGGCGCGGTCGCTGAGCAGGCCCTGGCGGGTCATGCCGATAATCGGCGCGAAATCGAAATTGTTGGAGAAGGTGCCGTTTTCGATGATGTCAGTCGCCGGTCCCGACGCGCGGAACCCGCGGCGCCAGATCTGCGACGTGAAGCTAAGCGTCGCGGTAGCACCAGGCGCGAGCGGGGTATCGAACCGGTAGGTGCGATAAGCGAACGTCTTGTCGTAAGACACGAGGCGCGCGCCGCTCAGTTCGATCTTGCTGTAATCGGTGTCGACATCGCCCTGGCGGATATGGACGTCGCGGATCGGGGCGTTGGTCAAATTCTTGAGGTCGTAGCGCCCGTTGACCAGGAGCCGCCGCTCCTTCGGGAACAGCTGCGCGTCAAGCGTCACATTGGTGACCGCCGGCTGCGGCAGCTTCTCGTATTTCAGATACTTGCGCTCGTAATCGGCGCTGTATTCCTCCGCCTCGTCCGAGGTCTGGTAGCGGTTGAGCACCTTGATGTTGTGATAGGCATAGGCCCCGGTCCCGGCCATCGCGATCGCGGCAACACCGGCAATCGCAAGCGGCACTGCCGAGGCGTGCCGGCGCATGCGCCGGAGGCGCACTCCCAGGCCGAGATCGGTCCCGCGCGGCCACAGCAGGTGCGCGATGACCAGCAGGATGATCGCGAAACATACCCAGTAGAATGAGAGAACCGCCGAGCCGAACCAGAAGCTACCGGCGCCGACGAAGTCGCTGAGCGGTACGTTAGGCGTCTGGCCATAATTATAGAGCGGGTTGGAATAGCCCATGTTGCTGAGGAAAATGCCGGCCACGAACCAGACGAAGACGATCCCCCAGCCGACATATTTGTTCGGACTTAAAACCTGCGCGAAAACGGAGAGGACGGCGACCAGCAATCCATCGATGGCCGCGGGCAGAATGTACCAGCTGAAGAACTGCACGATCCCGAGCTGCGGCGCGCCCTTGATGATCTCAAAGGCGATTCCGGTCAGCATCCCGGCAAAATTGACGGCGAACAGCACGACGAACACCGCGATGATCTTCGGCACGGTGATCACCCAACTCGCAACCGGCGTGGAGTCGAGAATTTCGTTGAGGTGCCGATCGCGCTCGCGCCACACTAGCTCGCCGCCGTAAAACACCGCGATGATCAACAAGAAGATCGTAAAGCCCCCGCGCACGCCGGTCACGGTCGCCGCCAGAGTGGGGTGCTCGCTGGTTCCATAGGTCGACTGGCCGAGCCATAGGCCGGCCCCGGTATTGGCGACGCCGAGCAACAACAGCACAATCAGCCCGGGGCTGGTCAGGACCTGGCGAACCTCGATCCTCAGGCGCGCCATGAATTGGATCCAGCGCGACGGATGCGCGTCACGCGCGACCACTGCCCCGCCGCCGAGCGACGGCGCGACCGCGGCGACCCGCGCATCGCGGGCGTCACGCTTGGCGAGCTTGCGCAGCCGGCGCTTCGACGGTGCGCGCTCGGTCATCGTGAACCGCCACACGGTGAAACCGAGGAACAGCAGCCCGAGGACGATCGTGAAGAGTCGATTGAACAGCATTGTGCCGCTGAGGTCGACTAGGCGGGTGTTGAGGTCCGCCTGGGTCCAATAACGCTGGGCCTCGCGCAACGCGCCGTTGCCGAGCGGTTCGAACCGCGCGAATGTCTCGCGATATTCGATCTTCTGGCCGACGATGCCGCTGGTGATCAGGTAACCCATGACCAGCACGACCGCGCCGATGTACGACGCCATCATCGAGCGCAGCAGGGTCGCGAGCGCGAACAGCAAGGCGCTGGTCAACAGGATGTTAGGGACCGCGAACAAGGCGAAGTTCCAGGCGTAGAAAGACAGCTTTTGCGGCCCGACGGTTTCGGGATCGACCCACGGCATGATCGATCCGGCCCACATCCCGACCGGGACCGCGAGGTAACCGATCCAGGCAATAATCACCCCGCCCAGAAAGCGCCCGAGCACGATCTGACTGTTGGTCACCGAGGTTGCGCGAACGATCGGCGCGAAGCCGCTGGTCTCGTCGCGCACGATCGCGTTGGCGACGAAGGCGGTGACTACAAACAGATAAAATATGGTCAAAATCGCAGTCGCGATGGCGATCGCCGACGGCGCATTCTCATGCACCCCGCCGGGTGTGCCGATGCTGACATTCTCGCTTGCGGTCAGGCCGAAGCCGAGCAGAAAAAAGATCGCAATCGCCACCCAGAACACCGGGTTCTTGAGCTGGTAGCGGATCTCGAAGCGGGTGATGCCGAGGAAGATGGCGATGCTCCTGTCAGGCCGCGCGGCGGACGGTGGACAGGGTCGAGAAATAGACATCCTCGAGCCCGCCTTCGACATGCTCGAACCCGGTCGGCTGGGAATCCGACAGCACGTGGATGATGGTGTTGCCGGCAAACAACCGGGTCGAAATCACCTCGTGGCTGGCCTGATATTGTTCGAGCTGGTCATGCTTGATGACTCTCTTCCACACCTTGCCGCGGGTCGACGCGATGAGGTCGGCGGGCTTGCCCTCGAGCTGCAGGCGGCCATTGGCCAGCACCGCCATCAACGGGCACAGATCAGCGACGTCGTCGACGATGTGGGTCGACAGGATGACGACGACGTTGTCGCCGATGCCCGCAAGCAAATTGAGGAAGCGGTTGCGCTCCTCCGGGTCGAGTCCGGCGGTCGGTTCGTCGACGATGATCAGCTCGGGGTTGCCGATCAGCGCCTGGGCAATCCCGAAGCGCTGGCGCATGCCGCCCGAGAAGCCGGCGATCGCCTTGTCGCGCACCGCCCACAGATTGGTCTGGTTGAGCAACGTCTCGACCACGCTCTTGCGCTCAGCTTTGCCGGTGATGCCCTTTAGCACCGCCAGCTGGTCGAGCATCGCGTAGCAGGACACGCGCGGGTAAACGCCAAAGTCCTGCGGCAGATAGCCGAGCGTCTTGCGCAGCGTTGCCGGCTCGGCGAGCACGTCGATATCGCCGAATTTGATCGTGCCCGCGGTCGGCTCCTGGAGCGTCGCGACGGTCCGCATCAGCGTCGATTTGCCGGCGCCATTGGGGCCAAGCAGGCCGAACATCCCGCGCGGGATCGACAGGCTGACGTCATCGAGCGCGACCGTGCCATTGGCATAGGTGTGCGACAGATTGGCAATTTCGAGCATTTGTCCCCGCCCCTTTTGACTAAACGGTCAAGCGGTTAGCCTTTGGTTTAGAGCGCGGCAATCAACCGTTCGACAAGCGGATAAACGACATCGATATTGGCCCCCTCGCCAATCAGTCGTAAAAGCGCGGCATCGGTCAGATCGCAGTGGGGGATTGCGACAATGGACTTCGACACCGCGATGCTGGTCGCACTACCCGCGACCTTTCTGCTGTTCCTCGGCGCGGAGGCCTTGATCCCCTCCCGCCGCGAAATGCCGATCATCCGGCACTGGCGCCTGATCGGCCTCGCCGGCCTCGCCTTGACCCTCGTGGTCTATGTCTACGCTCCGCTGCTGATTGTCCCATATTTGCCGCCGATGGCGATCGTCGACCTGCAATCGTGGGGTAATTGGGCGGCGCTGCCGCTGTGGGTGCTGACCACCTTCTTCGGTTATTGGGCGCACCGCGTGATGCATTATTTCGACGTGCTCTGGCGCGCCGGGCATCAGCTCCATCACGGCGTCGCCCGGGTCGACATCAGCTCGGCAATGATTTTCCACCCGTTCGATTCTTTGGTCCAGGGCGTGCTGTGCGGGCTGCTCGCCGCCGGCTTGCTCCACGTCACCGCGCACGCCGCCGCCTGGGGCGGGCTGTGGGGCTTCGGCGTCGGCCTCTACCAGCACTGGAACGTCCGCACCCCGGCGTGGACCGGGTGGCTTATTCAGCGGCCCGAAGCCCACATGCTGCACCATGAGCGCGATGTGCACGCCCGCAACTTCGGCGACATGCCGATCTGGGACCGGTTGTTCGGCACCTATGGCGAACCGCAAGACCGTCCGATCGCCCTCGGTTTCGAACCTGGCCGCTCGCGGCGCTGGCTGGCGATGCTGGCGATGATCGACGTCAACCAGGCGCAAAAGGCCGACGGCCGGATCCGACTCTAGCGGCGGCGCCACGGCGCGGGGGAGCGCAAATGACGGAAACGCAAGCTGTTCGGCCGGTCGCACCGAGCGAGCGCATCATGGCGCTCGACGTACTGCGTGGCTTCGCCATGGCCGGGGTGCTCATCGCTTATTGCATGTGGAGCCTCGGCACCGCGCCCGACGACCAATGGTCGCCATTCAACAAGACTTCGGGAGAAATCGCCGAATTCGTGATTGACGGCAAATTCTATACTATCCTCGCCTTCCTGTTCGGCCTTGGTTTCTCGCTGCAGCTCGAGCGCGCATCCGACAGCGCCGCTGCCGTCCGCACCTATTGCCGGCGGCTAGCCGTGCTCGCCGGCATCGGCCTGCTTCACGCGCTGTTGCTCCGGAACGGCGATATTCTGTTCCCATATGCGATGACCGGCTTTTTGCTGATCCCGTTCCGCCGCGCGTCCGACCGTTTGTTGGTCGCCGCGGCGCTGGTCGCATTGCTGGTGCCCTATGCCGCCGTCTGGCTGTGGAAGGCCTCCGGCGTGCCCATCCCGGACCGACCTCAATTGGAGAAAGCGCCCTATCTCGTCGAGAATGCCGCGTGGGTCCGTTACTGGTATGAAACCGCGATCTTCACCTGGCCGACCAACCTCACCCTGTTCCTGTTCGGATTCCTTGCCGGCCGTCACCGCCTGATCCCGACGCTCGCCGGTCGACCCAAGACGTTGCTCGCCATCGTTCCCCTGGGGCTTCTGGCCAGTGCTGCTTGCTACCTGATCATAAAGCAACTCGCTGCGGCGAGTACGCTGACGGCACTCGAGCGGCTTGCCGGCGGTCTTGCCTTCACTTTTCATTGCTGGGGCCTGTCCAGCGCTTACGCCGCGACCCTGCTCCTCGCCCTCGGAACCCGGCAAGGCATCCAGGCTCTGTCACCGCTAGCTGCAGTCGGCCGGATGGCGCTCACCAACTACCTGATGCAGGCGGGGATCATCGTCCCATTGTGCCTCGCCTTCGGCTGGTTCGACACGTTCACACCAACGCGATCGCTCCTGTTGGCAGTCGCGTTGTTCGCGCTTCAATTGCCGTTCAGTGTCTGGTGGCTGCGTCGCTATCGTTTCGGACCCGCCGAGTGGATTTGGCGCCTGCTTACCTACGGCCGGATTCCTCCGCTGAGCCTGGCGGCGAAGGATTACGCACCGTTGTGAGCCCGCTATGAAGCGGCCATGCACCGCCTGTTCGTCGCCATCCGCCCGCCCGAGCACATCCGCGACCTGCTGATCGACGCGATGGACGACAACGCCGAGTTCCGCTGGCAGGATGACGAGCAACTCCACCTGACGCTACGCTTCGTCGGTGAGGTCGAGCGCCCCATCGCCGAGGATCTCGCCGATGCGCTGAGCCGGCTCCGCGCGCGCCGCTTCGACCTGCGTATCAAGGGTGTCGGCCGCTTCGACCAGCGCAGCGCTGGCGCTTTGTGGGCCGGAGTCGACCCCAAGGAACCGGTCGCTGCGCTCGCCGCCAAGATCGAGCGCCTGTGCCTGACAGTCGGCCTCGAGCCCGAGCACCGTGCCTTCCACCCGCACATCACACTGGCGCGGTGGAAAGGCTGGCGGACCCACGATGCAGAGGATTTCGTCGCCCGCCACCGCGCCCTCACCTCGGAGCCGTTCGCGGTCGACGCCTTCGCTCTGTTCGAAAGCCATCTCTCGCGCCACGGTGCCCACTACGAGGAGGTCGCGAGCTACCCGCTCGATTGAACCGCCATCAGCAGCAACGAAGCGACGAACAACGCCGCGACCGCGACCCCGACGCACAACGCGATGACGACGAGCGCGCCGGAGCGTTCGTCGGTTGATTGATAATCGAGGTCGGCGCGGGGGAATTCGGGGGTCCGGTCGACCACGTCGATCATCGGCAGCTCAACCCGAAACGGTTCGGGCAAAGCCGGCGTCCCTGGGGAACGGAGCAGCGCCGCGCTGACCGCCGCCTTCGGAATTGGCGTCAGGAACCGGCATCCGGCGAAGCCCCCGCCGGTCCAGATTATCTTGGCGTCAACCGCCCCGACCTCTGGGAGTTCGACGCTAATGATCTCGTTGGTCTGAACCACGGCGTGCGTTTCGATCCGCAGCCCGTGTTCGGACAAATTATGAATCAAGGCGGCATCGGTTCCGCCCGCTGACAATGCGGGAACGCGCAGGCTCAAGGTTCGCCGTGCGGCAGCGCGCGCACGTCCGGCCCGGGGTTCGCTGATACGCGCGAGTAACGCCACGACTTCTCCTTGCAGCTGTCGTGCGCCGAACATGTTTAAATGCCAGTGAGGATTTTTCTCCGTGATGGAATGATTGGTACCAAAACAATGCGACCGGGCGACGCTCAGGACTAACGTTTGCGCCGGCCCGACGCGGCTGCGCGGCCCCAAACTTGTCTTTCTGCCTGATAAAGCGCAAATTTGTGCCCGGACGGGAGTTCGGAGGCAAACATGACCAACGACACCAAGGGCAAACGCAAAGGCAAATCGGCGGGCAGCGATCCCACTGCTGCGGACGAACTCGAGGCCGGATTTACCGGCATTCCCGCCGGCCTGGCCGGCAGTCCCGACGATCGCCGCGCCAGCAGCTTCGTTGGCAGTCCCGACGACCGCCGCTAGCGAATCAGAAAAGAGGAGCCGCACGGGGCGCGACTCCCCCCGCCGGGTTGGGGCTCGGCTAACCTGCATTTGAGATCACCAGATGCGGACGCGCTTGTCCGGCGGAGTAAATCTCGGATCCGCGTCGACTCAAATGATTGATCTGCGGGGACGGCTTCGGCGCGCAACAGCGTGCCGGCTACCCCGCGTCGAACAAGGCGCGGCTGGGGTCGATTAGTTGCGGGCGCCCTTCAGATATTTGTCGAACCAATCGACCATCTGTCTCAGCGAATCCTGCTGGTTCTCGCGCTTGAGGAAGCCGTGGCCCTCCGCCGGATAAAAGACCGAGTCGACCACGTTGCCCTTCTTCTTCAGCGCTTCGACCACCTGCCGCGCCTGGCCGGCGGGCACGCGGATATCGTTCTCGCCCTGCTGCACCAGCAGCGGCGCCTTGACCGCCTGGATATAGGTCAGCGGCGAGGTTGCGTCGTAAACCTTGGGCGCCTCGTCGGGGCTTCCGAGCAAGCTCTTTTGATAGGCTTGCAGCAGTGCATCCTCATGCTGCCACATCGTGCGCCAATCGATGATCCCGAACAGGTCGACCGCCGCGGCAAAATCATCCGGCGCGCGACCGATTGCAATCAAGGTCATGAATCCGCCGTACGACCCACCGGCAATTCCGACGCGCTTGCTATCAACGTATCCCGTGTCGACCAGGAATTGTTTGGCCGCCAATTCGTCCTTGAGATCGCCGCCGCCGAGATCCTGGTAATTCGCCTTCTGAAAGGCGAGGCCATAGCCGGTCGACCCGCGCGGGTTGGGCTGGATGACGATATAGCCGCGGCTGGCCAGTGCGGTCGCATAACGGCTGAACCCATCATTGGTCTGTCCGGTCGGTCCGCCATGAGGCATGACGACCGCAGGATTTGCGCCGTCGCGTTTGAGGTTGAACGGCACGGTGACGACTGCACTGATCAACGTCCGGTCGAAGCTGCGGAAGGTGACGATGCGGGACTTGGGCAAATGGTCGGGCGCGAGGCTCGCCATTGCGAGATGCGTCAGCGGCGTCACTTTATCGGCCGCGATATCGTAAGCCTGCAATTCGCTCGGCGTATCGGCACCCGAATGCAGCACCAGCAATCGCCGCGAGTCGGGTGTAAATGGCCGCGACCCGATGGTACCATTGACGCCAGGCGGCATCGCCAGCGGGCGCTCGGAAAGTGTGGTGAGGTCGACCAGCTCCAGGCTCTGCCGGCCGTCGGCGCCCGTCTGAACCACCATCGCACGCCCATCGGGGCTGATCGCGCCGCTCGTTTGCTCCCACGGCGTCGCCTTGAGCGTCCGGATAGCGCCGGAGGCCGGCGCAAACAGGGCCGCGTGGGACTGGTGCGTACCTTCGTTGGTCGTCAGGGCGATCGCCGAACCGTCGGCGGTCGCGCCCGACGCCGCGTAGAGCACGTCCGCCTTGCCGAGCAGGCGAGTGGCCTTCCCGCTGGCGACGTCGACCTTCCACACCTCGCTCACCGAGCCGTCGATGAAGCCGCGGTTGGCGATCAAGGACCCACCGCGGTCGGTCCAGGCGACTGCGCTCCATTGCCACTGCGGGTCGCTTTCGTGAGTCAGCGGCCGCACCCGGCCGCTCACCGAATCCATGACCGCAAGATCGTTCTGGCCCTGACCGCTTTTCTTGATCGACAGCGCGACGGTGCGGCCATCCGGCGCCATCAGCAGTGACGCCTCGCGATAATCCGAGGTGTTTGTCAGGTTCCTGGGGGCGCCGCCGGCGGTCGCAACCGCGTAAACGTCATATTGTTCGTCGCCACCCTTGTCCTGCGCGTAGAACAGGGTCGTCCCGTCGGGAGCGACGGCAAAGTCGCCCTGGCCGTCGTCCGACTGCGTCAACTGCACCGGCCAGCTGCCGGCCGCGTCCATCCGCCAGATATTGTAGCGGCCGGTGAGGTTGGTGGAGACGAACAGCCGCCGCCCGTCGGCGCTCCACGCCGCGCCGAATACGCCGCGCGAAAAGACCAGGTCGTCGATCGGCACGGGCGCCGCGAGGGGGTCGGCCGGCGAGACCAGGCTCTTCGGATCGGTGACCGGCCGCGCCGGTGTCGGGATTTCCGCCAGCGCCGAACCCGTCCCCAGCAACAGCGACAACGCCATCAGATGTTTCATACCTGCCCCCTTCGAACAATCGCCCGTCCGCGACCTTACTGGCATTCGCGCGGGCAGGAACCCATATTGTCGAAGTCCGCGTTTGACCCGCGCGGAGACCGCGATTAAACATCAGAACATAAACGGAACAGACTGCATTCGATGCTGACCCATATCTCCGTCCGCGGCGCCCGCGAGCACAACCTCAAGGGGATCGACGTCGATATCCCGCGCGAGAGCCTGACGGTCATCACCGGCCTGTCGGGTTCGGGCAAATCGAGCCTTGCGTTCGACACCATCTATGCCGAGGGGCAGCGCCGCTACGTCGAGAGCCTGTCGGCCTACGCCCGCCAGTTCCTCGAGATGATGCAGAAGCCCGACGTCGAGCATATCGACGGGCTCTCGCCGGCGATCTCGATCGAGCAGAAGACGACCAGCCGCAACCCGCGCTCGACCGTCGCCACGGTCACCGAAATCTACGATTACATGCGTCTGCTGTGGGCCCGCGTCGGCGTGCCTTACTCGCCCGCGACCGGCCTCCCGATCAGCGCCCAGACCGTCAGCCAGATGGTCGACCGGACCATGGCGTTGCCCGAAGGCTCACGCCATTACCTGCTCGCCCCGGTCGTCCGCGGCCGCAAGGGCGAGTATCGCAAGGAGCTCGCCGAGTGGCAGAAGGCGGGCTTCACCCGCGTCCGCATCGACGGCGTGTTCTTCGCGATCGAGGACGCCCCCGCGCTCGACAAGAAATACAAGCATGACATCGAAGTCGTGGTCGATCGTATCGTCGTCCGCGAAGGCATCGAGCCGCGGCTCGCCGACAGTTTCGAGCAAGCGCTGAAGCTCGCGGAAGGGCTCGCCTACCTCGACCCCGCCGACCCGGTCGAGGACCCGCGCGGGTCCGAGCGCACTGGGGTCGCCGCGGCGCTGGAAAAGGCCGCCGAGCGCCAGGTGCTGGTCGACAACGCGCCGCCCGGTCGGATCATCTTCAGCGAAAAGTTCGCCTGCCCCGTCTCGGGCTTCACCATCGCCGAGATCGAACCCCGCCTGTTCAGCTTCAACGCCCCCCAGGGCGCGTGCCCGGCGTGCGACGGGCTCGGCGAGAAAATGGTGTTCGACGAGGACCTGGTCGTCCCCAACCACGCGCTCAGCATCGCCAAGGGCGCGGTCGTGCCGTGGGCCAAGTCCAACCCGCCCTCGCCTTATTACATGCAGGTGCTCGCGAGCCTTGCGCGGGCCTATGACTTCGACCTCAATGTGTCGTGGGACAAGCTCCCCGAGGAAGCGCAGCACGTCATCCTCCACGGCACCGGCGGCAAGCCGGTCACCCTGCGCTTCATCGACGGCAAGCGCAGCTACGAGGTCAAGAAACCGTTCGAGGGCGTCATCGGCAACCTCAACCGGCGCCTGCTCCAGACCGAGAGCGCGTGGATGCGCGAGGAACTGTCGCGCTACCAGTCGTCACTGGAGTGCGAGACCTGCCACGGCGCCCGCCTCCGCCCCGAGCCGCTGGCGGTCAAGATCGCCGGCGAGGACATTTCGCTCTCATCCCGCCGCAGCGTCGCCGACGCGTTCGCCTGGTTCGCCGCGCTCCATGAGAAGCTGACCCCGCAGCAGAACGAAATCGCCGGCGTCATTTTGAAGGAAATCAACGAGCGCTTGGGCTTCCTCCACAATGTCGGGCTCGACTATCTCCACCTCGACCGCACCAGCGGCACCCTCAGCGGCGGCGAAAGCCAGCGCATCCGCCTCGCGTCGCAAATCGGCTCCGGCCTCTCCGGCGTCCTCTACGTCCTCGACGAGCCGTCGATTGGCCTCCACCAGAAGGACAACGACCGCCTCCTCGAGACGCTCAAGCGCCTGCGCGGCCTCGGCAACACCGTGCTGGTGGTCGAGCATGACGAAGAAGCGATCCGCGCCGCCGACCATGTGATCGACATGGGCCCCGGCGCCGGCGTCCACGGCGGCGAGATCGTCTGCCAGGGCAGCGTCGCCGACCTCTTGGCCTGCAAGGGCAGCCTGACCGCCGATTACCTTTCCGGCCGGCGTGAGATCCCGCTCCTCCCCACCCGCCGCAAGGGCAGCGGCAAAGCGGTCACCGTCCACGGCGCCACCGCCAACAACCTCCGCAATGTCACCGCCGCTTTCCCCCTCGCCACCTTCACCTGCGTCACCGGGGTCAGCGGCAGCGGCAAGAGCTCGCTGACCATCGACACCCTCTACGCCGCCGCCGCGCGCCACCTGAACGGCGCCCGCATCCCCGTCGGCCCGCACAGCAAGGTCACCGGCCTCGACCAGCTCGACAAGGTCATCGACATCGACCAGTCGCCGATCGGCCGCACCCCGCGTTCCAATCCCGCGACCTACACCGGCGCCTTCACCATGATCCGCGACTGGTTCGCCGGCCTGCCCGAAAGCAAGGCGCGCGGCTACAAGCCCGGCCGCTTCAGCTTCAACGTCAAGGGCGGCCGCTGCGAGGCGTGCCAGGGCGACGGCCTGATCAAGATCGAAATGCACTTCCTGCCCGACGTCTACGTGACCTGCGAGACGTGCCACGGCGCGCGCTACAACCGCGAGACGCTCGAGGTGAAGTTCAAGGGCCACTCGATCGCCGACGTGCTCGACATGAACGTCGAGGAGGCCGCCGAGCTGTTCAAGGCGGTCCCCGGCATCCGCGACAAGATGCGCATGCTGCAGGAAGTCGGCCTCGGCTACATCAAGGTCGGCCAGAGCGCGACCACGCTCAGCGGCGGCGAAGCGCAGCGGGTCAAGCTCAGCAAGGAACTCAGCCGCCGCGCCACCGGCAAGACCCTCTACATCCTCGACGAGCCGACCACCGGCCTCCATTTCGAGGACGTCCGCAAACTCCTCGAAGTGCTCCACGCACTGGTCGAGCAGGGCAACACCGTGGTCGTGATCGAACACAACCTCGACGTCATCAAGACCGCCGACTGGGTCATCGACCTCGGCCCCGGCGGCGGCGTCAACGGCGGCCGCATCATCGCCGAAGGCCCGCCCGAAGCGATCGCCGCGGCGCCGCTCTCGGCGACCGGCGAGTACCTCAAACCCATCCTCGACCGCGCCAGCGTCAAGCCCAAACTGGTTGAGAGCAAGCCGGTGCGCCCGAAGCGCCCGCGCAAGGTCGAACCCGAAGAACCCGATCTGATGGAAGCGGCGAAATAACCCAACGTGCTCCTGCGGAAGGCAGGAGCCCAGTCCAAGCAAAGAGTCCAGGCTCTTGCCTTCGCAGGAGCACACGAACGCTCAAATCAGCGTCGGATACAGATCCTTCCAATCAGGACTCATCTTCTCGATCTCGCGGAGCTTCCAGATTCGCTTCCATTTTTTTCATCTGGGCCTCGCGCAGCCGCGCATCCTGCAAGTCATCAACGACAGCATACCAAACGAGCATTTTGCATCCGTGCTGCTTGGTAAAGCCTGGCACCACCCCATTTCGATGCTCCCACACCCGTTTCACCAGGTCGGACGTCACGCCAATGTAGAGCGTGCCGTTACGACCGCTGGCCATGATATAGACGAACCCCCCTTTCACCGGCTCAACGTACCCCTGCGCACGCAGGGGTCCAGCCCGAAGCAAAAAGAGTCCAGGCTCCTGCCTCCGCAGGAGCACACCACTCAGTTCCCCTGCGCAGGCAGGGGTCCAGTCCCAAGCAAAAAGAGTCTAGGCTCCTGCCTCCGCAGGAGCACACGCTGATGGGCAAGCGCCGCGACCCGAACTTCACCACCGGCCATCTGTGCCGCTTCTGCGGCAAGCTAATCCCCTGGGGCAGCATCCTCCGCATCATCCGCACCGACCCCGACACCCCCGGCTACATGCTCAACGAAACCGCGGCCCACACCGAGTGCCTGACCAAACTCCTCCGCCCCGGCCTGACCCTGACCTTCCCCCGCCACTGGGCGGGCCGCGCGCCCTACCTCGACGACGACGCGGATATCGACGGCCACCCCTGCGCCTTCTGCGCCGAGCCCATCGCCCCCGAAGCCCTCGTCCGCCTCCGCGTCCAGAAGCCCACCGGCCCGGTCAAACGCCCCGAGTTCGACGAGCAAAGCCTTCCGGTGCATTTCGAGTGCCTGGCGGCGGTGAGCACGATGCGTTGGGGGTGAGGGAATGAAGTACGTGAGAGCAACCTAGCGGCGATCTTATCAAGGAATTCCACAGATCCGTTAACAAGGATACTCCGTTGGGAAGCTTGCCAGCTAAGATCGGCCGATTTGCCGTTTTCACGGGCGGCGGAGTAGCGCTGGATCTAATCGGCGCTGGCGGGTTCGGAACGGCAGGAGGGCTGGCTTTGTCTGCCGTAGATAGCTTTCTCGTCGATGGCCTATTACGAGGCTGGCGCCCCAATCACTTCGTGTCTCAAGTTCGTAAGGCGCTTCTCGATTAGTGCAGCCACCCTCACTCCCGCTCAAACACCAGCACCTGCGAGAACTTTTCCCCCTTCCGGTTGGTCCCCTCGTCGGTGATCGTCAGCACCTTGCCGTCCGCCGACACCTTGCGCACCGCGATGCCGACCACCTTGCCGTCGCGCTTCTCCTCGGAGCGCACGGTGAAGGCGTCGACTGGCGTCGCGTTGAGCGTGTCGTAATTGGCCGATCCGGCCATCGGATAATCCTTGCCGTCCAGCCTCGAGATGAAGTCGACGTGCATCGCCTCGCCGCTCGCGCCGACGCCGGTCCAACTGACCGACACGCCGCACTCGTTCGGTTGGCTTGGATGGAACGAGCCACCCAAGCAGGTCGCGCGATAGGTCCGGGTCTGACTGCGCCACCCCGGCCCGGGCGTGAAGGTCGATTTGGCCGTGTTCAGCTTCCACGTGCCGACGATCGGATTGGGCGCCGGATGCGCCGCCGCCAAAGCGAGCGCGGCGAACGCACCGCGTAGCCCCAAGCGTAAATTCACCGCGCCCTCCCTACGCAATCTCGTTGATCCCTTCGTAGATTGCCCGCCTGGATCACGGTCCAGTGTAACAGCGCGTTTCGGGTCCCTTGAGGTCGAAAATCCCGTTGGTGCCTTTCATCGCCCGAGTGAACTCGGGGTCCGGATTGTCGACCGCGAACAGGACGTTGACGCGCAGGATCGCAAGCCCGTCCATCTGCCGCGGCTCGACCCGCACACCGTTCGGTTGGATCGCGACCCGAAGCTCGCCTTTGCCCCGATTGAACGGATCGTCGGCAAGGGCCGATTGGGCATGGGGCTCACCGCTCAGATACGGAAACAGGACCGCCGGGCTGGCGTCGCCACCATCCTTGCCGAGCGATTGGCGCAACCGGTCGCGCAGGTCCTCGCTGGTTAGGGGCTCCGAGGCCGTGTTGATCAGGTAGATTTGGACCAATCGTTTGTCGCCGCCCAGCCATACCGGCTCCGCGGTACAAATCACGGGATAAGGCGGGATCGGCGGCCATATCCAGGCGCGGACCTTATTGGACGCGGTCGCGGTCAAGAACAGGATGAGCGACACGGTAAGCGTCGCCGCGATCTTGGGCCATTCCGCCAGCCAAGTGCGGAACAGGCCTTTCGGCTTCGGCTTACTTGCTCGCGGCGGCATTGATGCGATCGGTGAGCATCCTGACCTGAGCCTTGAGCGCCTTGATCTGGTCCTTCAGGAACTGAATGTCGTCCATGGTATCGGCCTTGCCCTCGTCGGGCCCCAGCACGTCCGGGATCTGCGCGCCGCTGAGAGGATTGGCGCCCGTCACCGCGACTGGCGGGGGCGGCTCGGCGATCGTGATGATCTCCTTGCCGCTCGGGTCGAAGAAGGTGATCGGCCGTTTGCCCTCCTCGCCATCGGAAAAGCTCATCAGGGCCCGAACCTTTCCGAACTGATCGCGAATCTCGATCCGGCTCGGCACCTGGCACGCCAGGCACCCGTGTGGCGCCGGAGCTACTGGCACAGCTGCAACGGGCACTTGCGCCACAGCCGGCGCCGCGGGGTGTACCGGGACGGCGGCGAAGCAGGCCACGCAGGGCTGAGACTCGGCCCCCGCCGCAAGCGGTGTCGCCGCGAGCGCAACGCACAAGGATAGTTTGAAACCGCTCATGGGATTCCCCCTTTCCTGACCGGCACTCGCCTTTGATACCACAAAACGGCCCGGTCCGGCTCCAGATTCATCTGCGCGCATAAGGGCTTGGTCGATTAGCAAGTCCGTAAGGTGGCTAACCGGCTTTATTTCAACGCCAGCACTACCGGCCCCGACACCGGGTCGGTCTCCCCGTCGAGGCAGTCGCGGAAGGTGTCGAGGGTGGCGATCATGCTGGGCCGCGCCGCGGCGAGCGCGTCGAGCGAATCCCATTCGCCGATGATGCAGTAACTTTGCTCGCCGGTCTGGATGAGGTTGACCCGGCGCAGCCCCTCCCAGTCGCGGTCGACCCCCTCATGGGCGTCGAGAAACTCCTGGTTGCGGCCCGGCTTCACCTGAAAACGCACGGCGTTGAACGCGGTCATGGCGCTGTCCCCTTAGCGGTGGCGATGCCGCGCCATAGCACGAGTACCCCTGCGCAGGCAGGGGTCCAGACCCAGGCAAGAAGAGCCTGGGCTCCTGCCTCCGCGGCAGCACCCCACGCAATCCTATTCGCTTTCCTACAGCATGGTCATTGTGCTTGGCTCCGCGCGGGCCGGGAAAGGGCATTGAGTCGCCACCCCAAAGGTGACGAAGTGGAGGAAGTGAAAGGCCCTTTAGGGTTGGCGCGCTGCGGGTCGCCACGATAGTCCGGGCACGGATTACAATGCGAAGGAAACGCCGATGATTTTCCGCACCTGGCGCGGCCGCATCCGCACCGCCGACCGCGCCGAATATGTCGCCTACATCCGCGCCACCGGGCTCGACGATTATGCCGCGACGCCGGGCAACCTCGGCTACCAGATGATCACCCGCGATCTCGGCGACGGCACCACCGAAGTCGCAACGATGAGCTGGTGGGATTCGATGGATTCGATCCGCGCCTTCGCTGGCGACCGGCCCGAGCTCGCGCGTTACTATCCCGAAGACGACCGCTTCCTCGTCGAGCGCCCCGAGTTCGTCGACCATGCCGAGGTCGAGGCGGCCAACGTGAAGGTGGAGGTGTAGAGCTTGTTCCCCTGCGCAGGCAGGGGCCAAAGCCGAGCCCACAGGGCGAGCCCTTCACGCGCTCCTCCGGGTGCAATATGGTCGACCAACTCAACTCGAGACGGGAGAGACGCCATGGCCAAGGGACAGAAGAAATCGAACAAGGAAGTCCGCAAGCCGAAGAAGGACGCGGGCAAGAAGAAGGGCGTCGCGCTCGCCCCCAAAATCTAGCCGATGCATCTTCCGGCGTGCCCAACCGTTTGACTTGCCGAGCCTTCCGGAATTTCCCGGAACTCGAGTGAGGAACAGGATCATGACGGGCATTGGCAGGACCTTGGCGTTGGTGATGGCCGTCGGCGGGCTCGCCGCCCCGGCCGCGGCGCAATATTATCCCGCGCCGCCCTATCCCCAGCCCTACCCGCAGACCTATCCGCCGGGCTATCCGCAATCCTATCCGCCGCAGCAATATGGCTACGGCAACCAGGGCGGGATCGCCGGGATCATCGATCAGCTGCTCGGCAATCGCTACAACGTCAACGACCGCTCGGCGGTCTCGCGCTGCGCCACCGCCGCGGTGCAGCAGGCCCAGACCCGCTACACGCCCTACGGCTACAACCAGGGCTATAACGGCCAGGGCTACAACCAGGGCTATGCCTATAACCAGCGCGGCTACGGCATCCGCGTCACCGCCATCACCAACGTCGAGCGCCGCTCCAACGGCCTGCGCGTCCGCGGCCTGCTCGATACCGGGCGCGGCGGTTACGGCAACCAATACGGCAATCAGGGCTATGCGACCGGCGACCTGACCTTCCGCTGCAATGTCGATTATCGCGGCTACGTCTCGAACGTCAGGATCGAACGCAACACCGGCTATCGCCGCTACTGAGCGGCCGCGAATTTGCGCTCGGCGCGGCGGACCGACAGCCGCAGCCACAGGGGGATGGTGAGCAAAGCGAACTGGCTCAGGCGCGGCTCGACGAACGCCACCGCCAGCGCCAGCAGCGCGCCGAGCGTCACGCCCCAGCCGCGGGCCCGGGTCCGGGTAATGGTCAGCGGGTCGGCGCGCTCGTCGACCACCGGCGTGCTGGTCGCCAGTTTGACCAGGCGGATGTTGAGCAGGCCGGTCGTGAACAGGACGAGGTCGTAGAGGATGGTCGGCACCCGCTGGCCCATGTTGAGCCCCATGTAGGCAGTGGCAAAGGGCATGAAGGCGATCGCGCACAGCATCGCGATGTTTGGGAACAGCAGGTTCGGCGACCAGTGGCGTGACAGGCTGAAGGCGCGGTGATGGCCCATCCAGAAGGCGCCGATGACGAAGAAGCTGATGAAGAAGGCGACGAAACTCGGGATGAGGTTGGCCAGCGTGATCAAATGGTCGCGGTCGGTCGCGAGCCGCGCCAGATGCGGCGGATGGACCTCGATGATGAGCAAGGTGATGGCGATCGCGAATACCGCGTCGGAAAAGAAGATCAGCCGCTCGAGCGGGTGGGCCGGCGACAGATCGTCGGCTGGCTTGCGTCCCGACATCCGCTTCAGCCTACCGACCACGGCGCCGACGCCCAGTCGTAAGCCTGGTACTTTGCGGCGCGCTCGCGCACGATCCGGCGGACGTAGTCGCGGTTGATCTGGAAGAACGAGACTGTGTAGCCGGGCGCGGGCGCCTTGGCCTTGGTCGAGGTCAATTCGACATTTCCCCACCAGCGGTTGGGGTCGCAATTGATCGTCGCCCGGCAGACGATGCGGTCGCCTGAGAGGCCATTCTTGCGCTTCTTCGATCCCGCACCGCCGTTGTAGCAGGCCATCGCCATCGCGACCTTGTCGTCGCCATTGGCGCCGAGCGCATAAGGCAGGCAGCCGCGGTCGCCGACCGCCAGCGCGCGCAACTGGTAGCGCGGGTTGAAGCGGTCGTCCCACCGCCACTGCGCCAGCATCGGGTCGATCTTCTGCAGATCCTTGAAGCGGTTCATCACCTCATGGCCTTGCTTGTCGTAAGTGATGGTGATCTGGGCGAGCCCGAAGCCCTGTTCGCGCGCCGTCTTGAACTCGACCGTCGGGTTCCAGCAGCGCTTGTGAGTCAGCGTGATGCAACTTTCCTGCTCGACTTGCGACGCGAGGATCGCCGGATGCACCTCGCCGCGCAGCGTACTCGACGCCTCGGCCGCGACCGGTGGAAAATATTGGAATGCCTGCGGCGGGATCGCCGGCGGCGCCGCAGCCATCAGGCAGCCCGCCGCAACCAGCAGCCGCGCCGATCGGATCACTGGCTAATCATGCCCGCCGACGCGATGACGAACGCCCCGAGGAAGATCGAAATGCCGAGCACGACCAGCCCCGCGGCCACGTTGCCGGTCTTGATCGCGACCCACGCGGTTTCCTGGAAATCGAGCCGCGGCATCAGCACGCGGCGGACAATGTCGACGATCAGCGCGAGCAGGAACGCCCAGCCGATGTACCAGATCGACGGTGCGATCTCGGCCATGTTGAGGGCCTTGGCGACCGGAACCGAAATCACAATGAACAGCAGGCCCAGAGCAAGCAGCGTGATCATCCGCGGGAGTCCCCGCACCAGCGACGTGAACATCGTCCCCTCCTCGATCGGCAGCCAGAGTATAAGCGCTGTAATCAAGAGTGGAACCGGCAAATGATGCCGGTGATTACTTGGGGAGAGGATTCAGACGCTCAGCCGCTCGACCAGGAGATCGAACACCGCCGGGTGGATCGCCCGGGCGAATTTGACGCCGGCGTAATGCTGTTCGATCCAGCACACTTCGGCCTCGAGCGCCTCGAGCCCATCGAAGCGGATCGACAGGCGCTCGTCGGGCAGCGGGCGGTCGACGAAGTCGATCCGGCACCCGTCGGGCGAGGCGTCGAACACATTGACGCGGAACGCGGGACCGCCATGGCGGCGCATGGTCACTTCCGCGCCGAGCGTCACCCGCTCATGGCGGCGCGGCCAGTGCTTCTTCGCCTCGGCGGCGGCGGGGGGCAGGAACGCGAGACCCGCCTTGCCGTCCCGGGACCAGCGCACTTCGGCCTGGATGCCGCCGCGGCGCAGCACCGAAAGCGTGATCGGGTCGCCCGGCGTCAGGTCGGCGGAACAAGCGATCGCGCAGCCTTCGTAAGACAGGTCGAGGACAGTGATGCTGATCGTCGACCCGTCGGCAAACGCGGCAAAGCCCGGCATGCGCACGTGACGGCGCTCTTCGCGGTCGGGAAGCTCGGCGGGCGGGTTGAACTGCGTCGGATGGATGGGTGCGCTCATGCAGCGCCTCCCTTGCGGCAGGCGGTACGGGCGTCATCCTTGGCGTTCGATCCCGGCACGTGCCGCATCGGACTTTCCCCACTTCGGACTTCGATTTAGTCATTTTGGGTAAACAGGGCGTTTATACAGAAGTTAGCGCGCGAGCGATTGGCGTGCAGACCGTTTGCTTCACATAAGTCCAGATCGCTGGTATCTAACGCCCCGTTGCTCGGTCGCCATTGGAGTGAGTTGCCATGGCCACGAGCGCCACTGCGCCCAAAGCGCGCGCATCCAAGAAATCGAATCCCACCGCGCCTAAACGCTGGTGGCAACAGATTCTCCTCTATCCCGCCTTCGCCGTCGCTTTGGTGACGGCAGGCCCGCAATGGCTCGACACAGCTCGCGGTTGGAAGTTGGGAGTCAAATCAGCGGCTGAGTCGGACAAGCAGGCCCAACTGTGGATGAAGAATGCGACCTGCGCGGCCAACCCCGCCAAAGGGTTTCTGAGCCCGCGCAACGTCACGGTCGATGCGACCATCTGCGATTCGGGCGACATCCTGGTCCGCGCGGTCACGATGCAGAATACCCCAATCTACAAGTGGCTGCCGCTCGACGATGTGGTTCGCGCGAACGCCGCCGGCAGCTTCATTCCCGCGGCCCAGGCGGCGACGCTGTCGGCGAACGTCAGGTTGTCCCCGCGAACGGTCGTCAAACCGTCCACCAAACTCGCTATGCTTCAGGCAAGCGTCCTCTGCACCAAGGCGAATGGCCGCTACCTGACGCGACGAATCCAAACCCCGCAGGGCTGCTTCGATGAGGTCATCGACACATTCACCGGAGCCGTGGTGTCGCGCAATCCAGCCCCGTGCACGTCGCAATGCTAACCCGCGTTCTCGCCGTGTCGCTACTTGCCTCGCTTGTGAGCGGCCAGGCGCTGGCCGTCGGCAAGCCCAATCCCTCGGCGACTCAGTCCGAAGCAGGCGACCGGGATTCCGACAATCATCCGCAGCGTGGCCCAGCACCTGGTCCTCTGCCGCCCGGATACCCGCCCAACGCCAATGCGGTGCCGCCTCCCACAACGGGCAGATACGTTGTGCTGACGGAGCAACAGAAGAGATGCGGCGTCCAGCGCAGGTGTGAGCTGGATTCGCGGGAACCCTGTCCACCTTGCTGGTGACGCCTTAGCGCAGCTCGGGCGTCGGGACGATCACCGCGCAGGCGATGCGCGCGCCGCTGTTGCCGCTCGGGTCGGTCGCATAATCGTCGGCGGCGGCGTGGAGGACAATGCTGGCGCCGTCGGCGTCCAGCAGACTGGCGATGGTGGTGCCGGGCAGCACGACGGTTGCGCTGAGCACGCCATTGGCCGCGACTTCGACGTTGGGCAGGTCGCCGGCATGGTGCCCGGCCGGATTGCTGAAGCCGTGCTTGCGCGCCGCCGGATTCCAGTGCGGGCCGGCGCTGGCGAAGTCAGGCGGATCGCAGCGGCCGACGCTGTGGACATGGATGCCGTGGATCCCGTGCGGCAGGCCCGTCGCGGCGATCCGGAAGCTGACGCCGCCGGCGGTCTGCCAGGCACGGACGCTGCCAATCGACTGGCTCTGCGCGTTCACCAGCGCCATCGGCGCGCCGCCCTGCGGCTCGTCGGTCACGCAGCCGGCCAGCGGCGCGATCGCCGCGGCCGCGAAGGCGATGGTGACGAAGATCATCGGGCGCATGGGCTTCTTCAACTCGTCACCCTGAACTTGGTTCAGGGTCCATCGCGGAGACGTGCGGCGGGGGCGGCGAAATGGATGCTGAAACAAGTTCAGCATGACGATTATTCCGAAGCCTCGACGCGGACCAGAACCGTGCCTTCGCTGACCTGTTGGCCCGGTGCGGCGTTCAGGTCGGCGACAATGCCGTCGAACGGCGCGGTCAGCGCATGCTCCATCTTCATTGCTTCGAGCGTGAGCAGGCGCTGCCCCTTGGCGACCTTCTCGCCCTGCTTGACCTCGACCGCGGTCACCCGCCCCGGCATCGGCGCCTCGATCTCGCCGTCGTGGACGCCGTGCGAAGTGCCGGTGCCGCGCGCCGACAGTGCGAACTCGTAGGACTGGCCTTCGTAGAACGCGACGACGCGCTCGTCGTCGCGAAATCCCGAAACCGCGGCCATAGGCTGGTCACCGTCGAGATCGATGGTCCGGAACTGTCCGCCGCGGCCCAGTGCGACGGTATGGCGCGGCGCGGCGTTCATTCGGAAGCCGGCAAGATCGACTTCCGGGACGGCACTGGCCACCGAGGCGGCGCCGCGCCAGATCGACTCATCCGGATCGGGCTCGGGCACCAGCGTGTCGAGCTTGCGCTCGATGAAGCCGGTATCGATGCGGGCGCTGCCGAAATCCGGGTCGAGTATTGCGTTGAACAGGAAACCGGCGTTGGTCCTGACCGGCCAGACCTCGACACTGTCGAGGATAGCCGCGAGCTCGCCAATCGCCTCCTCGCGGTTGTCAGCGCTGGCGATCAGCTTGGCGATCATCGGATCATAGAAGGGCGAGATCGCGTCCCCTTCCTCGACGCCCGTCTCGATGCGCCCGTCATCGCCGAGGTCGAAATGATCGAGCCGTCCCACACTCGGCAAAAATCCCTTCGCCGGATCCTCCGCGTACAACCGCGCTTCGATCGCGTGGCCGGTTATCGACAGCTCGTCCTGCGTCTTCGGCAGCTTCTCTCCGGACGCCACGCGGAGCTGCCATTCGACCAGATCCTGCCCGGTGATCTCCTCGGTCACCGGATGCTCGACCTGCAGCCGCGTGTTCATTTCCATGAACCAGATGCGGTCGGGCTTGAAGCCCTCGGACGCATCCGCGATGAACTCGATCGTCCCCGCGCCCTCGTAATTCACCGCCTGCGCCGCGCGCACCGCGGCGCCGCACACCACCTCGCGCGTCGCTTCGTCCATGCCCGGCGCGGGCGCTTCCTCGATCACCTTCTGGTGGCGGCGCTGGAGCGAGCAGTCGCGCTCGAACAGGTGGACGACGTTGCCGTGGCTGTCGCCGAACACCTGCACCTCGATATGGCGCGGCGAAAGAATGTATTTCTCGATGATCACGCGGTCGTCGCCGAAGGCGCTCGCGGCTTCGCGCTGCGCACTATCGAGCGCGTCGTCGAAATCCTTGGCCGCGTCGACCCGACGCATGCCCTTGCCGCCGCCGCCCGCAACCGCCTTGATCAGCACTGGGTAACCGACCGCACCGGCCTCTTTCTTGAGCGTCTTCGGGTCCTGGTCTTCGCCGAGATAACCGGGCGTCACCGGCACCCCGGCTTCGGCCATCAGTTTCTTCGCCGCGTCCTTGAGGCCCATGGCGCGGATGCTGGCGGGTTTGGGCCCGACCCAGATCAGGCCGGCGTCGATCACCTCCTGCGCGAAGTCGGCATTTTCGCTGAGGAAGCCATAGCCCGGGTGGATCGCCTCTGCCCTAGTCGCCTTGGCGGCGGCGATGATCTTGTCGCCGACGAGGTAGCTCTCGCGCGCCGAGCTCGGTCCGATGTGCACCGCCTCGTCCGCCAGGCGCACATGCAGCGCCTTAGCGTCGGCGTCCGAATAGACCGCGACGGTGCGGATCCCCATCCGCCGCGCGGTGCGGATCACGCGGCACGCAATCTCCCCGCGGTTGGCGGTGAGCAGCGACTTGATCATTCGGCGGCCTCGACCGTCCGCATCGGTTCCTCCGCCTCCATCGGCGTCAGGCCGAGCCGGGCGAACATGGCCGCGTCCTTGTCATCGCCGGCATTGGCGGCGGTGAGCAATTTGTCGCCGGTGAAGATGCTGTTGGCGCCGGCGAGGAAGCAAAGCGCCTGGGTCGATTCCGACATGCTTTCGCGCCCGGCGGACAGGCGGACCATCGAGCGCGGCATGGTGATCCGCGCGGCGGCGACGGTGCGAACGAACTCGATGTCGTCGATCATTTTCACGCCGTCGAACATGTCGCCGAGCACGGTACCCTTGATCGGCACCAAGGCGTTGATGGGCACGCTTTCCGGATGGCGCGGCAGCGTCGCGAGCGCGTGGATGAAGCCGACGCGGTCGTCGCGGCTCTCGCCCATGCCGACGATCCCGCCGCAGCATACGGCAATCCCCGCCGCGCGGACCTGTTCGAGCGTGTCGAGCCGTTCCTGGAACGTGCGGGTGGTGATGATCGCGCCATAATGTTCGGGCGAAGTGTCGATATTGTGGTTGTAATAGTCGAGGCCGGCGTCGGCGAGCGCGCGCGCCTGGGTCTCGGTCAGCATGCCCAAGGTCATGCAGGTTTCGAGGCCAAGGGCCTTGACTTGGCGGACCATGGAACAGACCGCGTCGACGTCGCGGTCCTTCAGCTCGCGCCACGCCGCGCCCATGCAGAAACGCTGCGAGCCGTGGGCCTTGGCCTCGTGCGCCGAGGCGAGCACGGCGTCGACGTCCATCAATTTCTCGGCCTTGAGCCCGGTGTTGGCGTGGGCCGATTGCGAACAATAGCCGCAATCCTCGGGGCAGCGGCCGGTCTTGATCGACAACAGAGTGCACAATTGCACTTCGCCCATCGCGTGGTGCGCGCGGTGCGCATCCGCCGCGCGCAGCACGAGCTCGGTGAACGGCAGGTCGAACAGCGCGGCGATCTCGGCGCGGGTCCAATTGGTGCGGGTCATTGGGCGGGACATCCTGTGGTGCGCGACGAGAAGGAGATGTTCATCACCTTCCATGCGCCAGCTTCGCGGACGAGGTCGAAATGGTCGACCCCGCAATTGCCGACCTTGCCGTCGACCCGGACGACGAACGGCGCCCAGACCATGGCGATGTCGCCGTCGATCTCGATCGCCGGGTCGGAGATGGTCTCGCGGAAGCCCTCACCCGGCTTGAGCCGCGCCGCGAATTGGGTCCAGCTTTCATGGCGGAGGCCGTTGCCGGAGTGGAGTGCGCCGACGGCGGTGACCCGGCCATCAGGATAGACGACGCGCAGGACGGCCGCGGCATTGCCGGCCTCAAGCGCCGCGAACAGCTGGTTGATCGGCGCGAGCACGGCTTGTTCTTCGAGCGCGGGCGGCGGCAGCACCTGCGCGGGCGGGAGCTTGGTCTCGGGCGAAGCGGCGGCGAGAGCGAGGAGGAGGGAAGTGATCACGCTAGATGCAATCCGGGTTTGAGCAGAGGCCGTCGATCAGCTTCTCGAGAGAAGGAGCCATTTGGCCTATGCGGAAATTCTCATCGTGCCAGCAAACCTTGACCGAGGCGGGTTCAGTCGACAAATCCAAAAACAAGATATTTCCTCCTCCATCTTCCGCAAAGGGAAGCGCTTGCTGGCCGATATACGGTCGCCAAACGCGCATCGCCTCCCACAAGCCATATGGGGCCTGCTGATCCTCCGTCAGGAAATAGAAGGTGTTGATCCCGAAGCTGTCGACGTCTTCGGTCCCACTCGGATTGTAAGAGTCCAACTCAGGGTGACCGCCGTTCGAGAAACGCAACAAGTCTAGCAGCTGATCAGGTATCTTGAGTCCAACGCCTGGTTCGAAGGCAGAGATTGCCGCATCAGACGGAGGCTCGCGCGTAACCCGCTGCCCTCCATGATTGATGTTCAACTCCTCAAGATGACGCATCATCACATCCTGAACACGCCGAACTGCGGTCGCTCGGGGATCGGCGCATTCAGCGTTGCTGCAAACGCCAATCCCAGCACGTCGCGGGTCTGCGTCGGGTCGATGATGCCATCGTCCCATAGCCGCGCGGTCGCGTGCCACGGATTGCCCTGCGCTTCATAATCGTCGCGGATCGGTTGCTTGAACTTCTCAGCCTGGGCGGGCGTCCATTTGTCGGCGTCGCGGTGGACGGTGGCGAGCACGCTCGCCGCCTGCTCGCCGCCCATCACTGAAATGCGGCTGTTGGGCCAGGTGAACAGGAAGCGAGGTGAGTACGCGCGGCCGGCCATGCCGTAATTGCCGGCGCCGAAGCTGCCGCCGATCAGCACGGTGATCTTGGGCACGCTGGCGGTGGCGACCGCGGTGACGAGCTTGGCGCCGTGCTTGGCGATGCCCTCCGCCTCATATTTGCCGCCGACCATGAAGCCGGAGATGTTCTGCAGGAACAGCAAGGGCGTGCGGCGCTGACAGGCGAGCTCGATGAAATGTGCGCCCTTGACCGCGCTTTCGGAGAACAGGACGCCGTTGTTGGCGAGGATCGCGACCGGAATGCCCCAGATGTGGGCGAAGCCGCACACCAGGGTCGAGCCGTAGAGCGGCTTGAATTCGTGGAATTCGCTAGCGTCGACGAGGCGCGCGATGATCTCGTGCACGTCATAGGGCGCGCGGACGTCCCCGGGGATGATCCCGTAGAGTTCCTCGGCGTCGTAGGCGGGCGGGCGCGGCTCGCGCAGCTCGATACCCGCGCCGGTTTCCGCTCCCAGCGTGCTGACGATGTCGCGGACGATGGTCAGGGCGTGCTCGTCATTTTCGGCGAGATGGTCGACCACGCCGGACTTGCGCGCGTGGAGGTCACCGCCGCCGAGGTCCTCGGCCGAAATCTCCTCGCCCGTCGCGGCCTTAACCAGGGGCGGGCCGGCGAGGAAGATCGTGCCCTGATTGCGCACGATCACGCTCTCGTCGCTCATCGCCGGGACATAGGCGCCGCCCGCGGTGCAGCTACCCATGACGCAGGCAATCTGGGCGATGCCCTTCGAACTCATCTGCGCCTGGTTGTAGAAAATCCGGCCGAAGTGGTCGCGGTCGGGGAAGACTTCGGCCTGGTGCGGCAGGTTGGCGCCGCCGCTGTCGACCAGATAGACGCACGGCAGCCGGTTGGCCTCGGCAATTTCCTGCGCGCGGAGATGCTTCTTGACCGTCAGCGGATAGTAAGTGCCGCCTTTGACCGTCGCGTCGTTGCACACGATCATCGCCTGGCGCCCGGAGACGCGGCCGATGCCGGCGATGATCCCGGCGCCCGGGACCTCGCCCTCGTACATGTCGCAGGCGGCAAGTTGGCCGATTTCGAGAAACGGCGAGCCCGGATCGAGCAGCCGTTCGACGCGGTCGCGGGGCAGCAATTTGCCGCGTGATGTGTGCCGCTCGCGGCTCTTCTCCGTCCCGCCCTTGGCCGCCTCGGCGACGTCGGCGCGCAGTTTCGCCGCGAGCGCGCGATTATGTGCGGACCGCGCGCGGAACTGTTCGTCGTCCGCGGCGATTTTGCTGTCGATACGCGGCGCGCTCATGCCCCTCTTGTGCCCGTTGGTCGAATAAAGCCTGACGCCCGACTAGCGGTTGCGGCAGGCGTTGGCAAAGCAGTCGAAAGGCCGAATATGAACCGCACCATCCTGATCATTGCCGCCTCCACCCTCGCGCTCGCGGCGTGCAACACGCAGACCGGCAATAACAGCACCGCCGCGCTCCAGGCGGGCACCAACGCCGGCATCGACATGGCGTGGATGGACAAGACGGTCGTCCCCGGCGACGATTTCTACAATTACGCCGACGGGACGTGGATGCGGACCGCAGAAATCCCCGCCGACCGCTCGAGCATCGGCGGCTTCTTCATCGCCGACCAGGTCCGAGAAAAGAACACCCGCGAACTATTCGACGGCATCCTCAAGGCCAACCCGACCAGCGGCAACGACGCGCTGATCGCCAATTACTACAAGGCCTACGCCAACACCGATGCGATCGACCGCGCCGGGCTCGCGCCGGCCAAGGCCGACCTCGACGCGATCGCGCGGATTGCCGACAAGCGCGCCCTGAGTGCGGCGATCGGCGGCACGCTGCGCGCCGACACCGACCCGCTCAACGCGACCAATTTCCAGACCGAGAATCTGTTCGGGGTGTTCGTCACCCAGGGCCTGGCGACGCCGGGCGAGCAACTCCCCTATCTCATGCAGGGCGGCATCGGCCTGCCCGAGCGCGAATATTATCTCTCGGCCGACCCGAAGATGGCCGAGCTTCGGACCAAGTACAAAGCCTATGTCGCGCAGATTCTCGGGCTCGCCGGCCATCCCGACGCTGCCGGTGCCGCGGACCGCATCATGGCGCTCGAAACCAAGATCGCGCAGGCCCACGCGACCCGCGAGGAAAGCGACGACTTCGCCAAGGGCGCGCAGGTGTGGTCGCGGGCCGACCTCGAGAAGAAAGCGCCGGGGATCGACTGGGGGGCGCTGCTCGACGCCGCGCAATTGGGCTCAGCCGCCAAGTTCGAGGCCTATCACGCGGGCGCCATTCCCAAGCTCGCCGCGTTGGTCGGCTCACAACCGCTCGACGCGTGGAAGGACTGGCTCGAATTCCACACCCTCAACCAGCAGGCGAACGTGCTGCCCAAGGCGTTCCGCGACGCCAGCTTCGCGTTCAACGGGACCGCACTCTCCGGCACCCCGCAGGAGCGGCCCCGCGACCAGCTGGCGCTCAACGCCACCAGCAACGCGCTGCAGGATGCGGTCGGCAAAGCCTATGTCGACAGATATTTCCCGGCATCGGCCAAGGCGCAGGTCCAGGGCATGGTCGATGGCATCAAAGCCGCCTTTGCCAAGCGCGTTCAGGCGATCGCGTGGATGGCGCCGTCAACCAAGCAGGAAGCCCTGAAGAAGGTCGAAACGATCGTCGTCGGCGTCGGTTATCCCGACAGCTGGCGCGATTATTCCGGCATCCAGATCAGCGCCGACAATGCCTACGCCAACCAAGAGGCGGTCGGACTTGCAGAATACCGCCACCAGATCGCCAAGATCGGCAAGCCGATGGACCGCGCGGAATGGTGGATGCCGCCACAGCTGGTCAACGCGGTCAATCTGCCAGTGCAGAACGCGCTCAATTTCCCGGCGGCGATCCTGGTCAAGCCGTTCTTCGACGCCAATGCCGACCCGGCGTTCAATTATGGCGGCATCGGCGCCACCATCGGTCACGAGATCAGCCACAGCTTCGACAACAATGGCGCGTTGTTCGACAGCGCCGGGCTGCTGCGCAATTGGTGGACTCCGCAGGACTTCGCCAAGTTCAAACAGGCCGGCGACGCGCTGGCCAAGCAATATGACGCGTACGAGGCGCTGCCCGGGCTGCACGTCAACGGCAAGCTCACGCTGGGCGAGAATATCGCCGACGTCGCCGGCCTCGCCGCCTCCTACGATGCGTACAAGGCGTCGCTCAACGGCAAGCCGGCGCCGGTAATCAACGGCCTGACCGGCGACCAGCGTTTCTTTATCGCCTACGCCCAGTCATGGGGGACCAAGATGCGCGAGGAAAGCCTGCGCAATCGCATTGCGACCGACGGCCACGCGCCGGGCAATTTCCGCGCGCTGACGGTCCGCAACCTCGACGCCTGGTACCCGGCGTTCAAGGTTCAGCCGGGGCAGAAACTCTACCTCGCGCCCGACAAAAGGGTGAAGGTCTGGGGTTAGGGTTTCTCGGCCCGCGCCTTTAGATACGCGTACAGCGCGTCGCGCTCGTGCGCGGTGAAGTGTGAGAAACGCTCGCGGGCGACCTCGCCCATCAGCGGGTTCTTCAGCTTGCGCCCGCCCGACGGGATCCCCTTGGTCATCAGCGTCTCGAACTCGGCGCGGGTGTAACCGCCGGCGACGACCAGGTTGGGCGGCTCACCCGTCCGGCGTGCCGGATCGCCGTTGAGGTCGGGCCCATGACATTCGGCGCAGGTCACGCGCGTGATGTAGCGGCCGAGCGCATAGTTCGCGCCAAGGTCAATCGGCGCCTTGTTCTTTTCATCCATCACCGTGGCTTTGGCCGTCTTGATCTCCCCCTTGGCGATCATTTCCTTGGCGTCGGCTTCCCACGGTTTCGGCGGCTGCGTCGGCTTGCCGCCGGGCGCCGCAACGCGAAGATCGGCAATCAACGCCTTCATGTCCGCATCGCTCAGATGCTGGAAAATTTCCGACGGCATGCCCCACAAGTCGCGACCGTCGCGCGGCACGCCGGTGCGCAGCACGCGTTCGATCTCGGCATCGCTGTAATTGGGCAGGTCGCGCGTGAGGTTCGAGGCGTAGCGCTCATAGAATGAGCCCCCTTCGAGCTTCTCACGATGACAACCGCGGCAGCCCAGCGCCCAGCTCAGCCGCTCGCCGTGCGCGACCCGCGCCGCGGCGTCCGTGACCTGCGCTCCGTCAAACGTGATTTCCGGCGCCTTGGCCGGCGGCTGCTCCGCTTTCTTCTGCTGCTGGCACGCCCCCGCGAGCAGCAGCAGTGCAATCCCCCAGTTGCGCATCGTTTCCCCCCGTTACGGCTTAAACTCCGATCACCTCGCGTCCGATCAGCATGCGACGAATTTCGTTGGTGCCGGCCCCGATGTCGAGCAGCTTAGCGTCACGGTAGTAGCGTTCGACCGGCCAGTCCTTGGTATAACCTGCGCCGCCCAATGCCTGCACCGCCTCGTTCGCGACTTTCACCGCATTCTCGCTCGCCAGCAGGATCGCCCCCGCCGCATCGTGACGCGTGGTCTTGCCGGCGTCGCACGCCTTGGCGACCTGGTAGACGTAGGCGCGCGCCGAATTTAGCGCGACGTACATGTCGGCGATTTTGGCCTGCATCAGCTGGAAGCTGCCGATCGGTTTGCCGAACTGTTTGCGCTCGCGGACGTAAGGCAGGACCGTATCCATGCACGCCTGCATGATCCCAATTTGCATCCCGGCGAGCACCGTGCGCTCGTAATCGAGGCCGCTCATCAGCACCGCGACGCCCTCGTTCTCGTCACCCAAGATGTTTTCGGGCGGGACAAAGCAATCCTCGAACACCAACTCGGCGGTCGGCGAGCCGCGGATGCCGAGCTTGTCGACCTTTTGCCCAACCGAGAAGCCGGTCATTTCCTTGTCGATCAGAAAAGCGGTGATCCCGCGGCTTCCTTCGCCGGTCTTGGCGTAGACCACGAGCGTGTCGGCGACCGAGCCGTTGGTGATCCAGAATTTGGTGCCGTTGAGACGGTAGCCGTTGCCCTGCTTTTCGGCCTTCAGCTTCATCCCGACCACGTCGCTGCCGGCGCCCGCTTCGCTCATCGCCAGTGCCCCGACATGCTCGCCGCTGATCAGTTTGGGCAGGAATTGCTTCTTCTGCTCGGGATTCGCCCAGCGGCGGATCTGGTTGATGCACAGGTTCGAATGGGCGCCATAGGACAGGCCGACCGAGGCCGATGCGCGCGCGACTTCCTCCTGCGCGACGACATGCTCGACATAGCCGAGCCCGAGCCCGCCATCCTCCTCTTCGACGGTGATGCCGTGAAGCCCGAGTTCGCCCATTTGCGGCCACAGGTGGCGCGGGAATTCATCGGTTTCGTCAATCTCGGCAGCGAGGGGTGCAATTTTCTCGCGCGCGAACCGCTCGGTCGTGTCGCGGATCGTGTCAGCCATTTCGCCGAGGCCGAAATCGAAGCCGGTATCGGACATTTTGCAGTCTCCTGTTCGCCCGTGGCGCTAGCAGGAAGAGCGGCGGGTTGGAAACCTCAGCTGGGCTTCGCCGGGGTTGGCGCCGCGGCCGGATCAGCCGGCGGAGGCGGCGCGGTCAGCGGCTTGGTCGCGCCGCGATGACAGGTGTAGCAGGTGACCTTGGCGTCGGGCAGGCCGGTCGCATCGGGCAGCGTCTTATTGTTGAGCGCCGACACCATCGCCAGCATCGCCCGCGCGGTCTGTTTCTTGGCCTTGGCGTCAGAGGCGAAGTCGAAGGTCGACAGCGGCTTGCCCTCCTCGCCGACGTGGCAATGGGTGCAACGCACGCCGAGCGACTGAGCAAAGAACTTCATCGTACCGAGCAACTCAGCCTTGGGCATGTCCCGCGGCAGGATTTTCAGATTCTTGTGCGGCGGATCGGCGAACGCCATGGCTGGCGGGCCGGCCCGCGCGAATGCCACCGAGACGCCAAAAGCAGCGACGCCGGCGATCAGCGCATATCCCGGAAGCCCCCACCTCATGGGCCCG
>Ga0068864_100000086_pt1 | contig 99697 bp, 78 predicted proteins | sample KBSSwiS72_FD_66586 | JGI IMG/M metagenome (GOLD analysis project Ga0068864, IMG submission 66586) | Switchgrass rhizosphere microbial communities from Kellogg Biological Station, Michigan, USA - KBS Switchgrass S7-2 | ecosystem: Host-associated > Plants > Roots > Rhizosphere > Soil ...
GGTGGTGGCTTCGGTGGCGGCGGCGGCGACTTCGGTGGCGGCGGCGGCCGGGGCGGCGATCGCTTCGGCGGCGGTGGCGGTGGCGGCAAGAACAAGGGAAGCCGCCGGAACATCCGGGCCAAGAAGCGCGGGCTGTGATCAGTTGCCGGTTGCCGGTCTCCTGTTACCCCGGCAACTGGTAACTCGTAAACCGGCAACTGCGTGAGTTTCCCAACTCACATCGCCAGCATCCTCGACGCGTACGGCGTTCGTTCCGACACCAAAGCGGCGCTCTACGACCTGTATGTGTCGATGGGCGACGAGGTCCTGGAAGTCTTCGCCGATCTCGCGGAGACGTCGCCGGCGCTCGATGTGCTCCTGCCTGAAGACACGACTCAGATCCGCTCCACGGTCGTGGAGCGGTACCTCACACGCAATCATCCTCAGTGGCTCGCCGGTCAACCGACCGCGAGCCTCTGGCATCCCCGCGTCACCGAAGGCCGCGCCTCGGGGCTGGCGATGCCGTTGCGGCGCAACGAAAAACCCGACGGCATCCTCATGCTCGGCCGCAACGCGCATTACGGCGGACGGCAGGAGACGATCTCGTTCGACGTCGTCGCCGCCGATCTCCGGGATGCGATCGATATCGGCCTCGCGGTCGGTCAGCAGCACACGATGCCCGGCTCGGTCGGCGCAACGAGCGGGACCTTCGACTCAGCCGCCGGCGTCTCCCTGATCTGGGAGATTCAGCCGAACGTCTACAAACCCTCCGCCGATCGCAATCGCGCGATCGCCAAGGTCTATCGCCGTCATCGCGACTGGCACCTGCTGACGCTCACTGCCGCGCTCGACTGGCTGCGCGGACAAAAGTGCGCGATTTACATCCTGCGCGGCGAAGCACTCGCCGCGACGCATGAAGTCAATCCGGAGAAGCCGGTGTCACAGACGATCGTGACGCTGCACAACCGCACCGTCGAGCAGGTCGCCCATACTGCCGGTCTGGAATTGGCCGAGACCAATGATGACGACGGTCTGCTCCTGCTCGATTCGGTCGTGATGAACCACGCGCTGCGGAAGCATGTGCTGCATAACGGACCTTCGGGCTCGATTTGGCGCGTAAAATCAATATAATATTCAGCGTCCAATTTCCGCGAATCAGGAACCCCCGAATGCCGCACGTCCGCAGGCTGTCGCCTGCCGTCTTGATCCTGCTCTGCCTCATCTCCCCATTTGCGCGAGGCAAAGAGGTCTTTCATCCGCCGACACCCGAGGAATTGGCGATGACCAGCGTTTCCTCGGCCCCCGGCGCGCACGCGGTCATTCTCGAGTGGGAGCACCGCCAGGACGACACCGACGCGTGGGAGAGCGAATACATCCGCATCAAGATCTTCGATCGTGAGGCGGCGAAATACGCGGACATCGAATTGCCGTACCTCGGCGGATATTCGTGGATCCGCAAGGTGGAAGCGCGGACCATCCACCCGGACGGAAAAATCATCCCGTTTGACGGCAAGACCTACGACAAGGTGATCGCGAAGAGCACGCGCGTCGCCTTCATGGCGAAAACGTTCAGCTTCCCCGACGTTCAGCCGGGAAGCATCCTCGAATACTTCTATGTGCGCGCGACGAACAGCAAGAACTTCCGTCCGACGCACTGGGTCCTGCAGAAGGACCTGCCTGTGGTGAAGGAGACGGTCTGGTTTTCGCCGCTGACCACCGCCCGCAGCTATTACACCCATTCCGGACTGCCCGCCGGAAAAGCGCTGAAGCAGGAAGGGGCGCATTACGAGCTGACGCTGGAGAATGTGCCGGCGGTGGAGGACGAACCGTTTTCTCCTCCCGCGAGGCAGACGACCGCGCACATCGATTTCTATTACAAGCAGAGCGACATCGACTACGAGCATTACTGGGAACAGATCAGCGCGCGTCGTGCGGCCATGGAGGCCGTCAATCTGAGCGATTCGCGCCTGATCCGGCAGACGGCCGGGGAATTGACCGCCGGCGCCGCGACGGCGGATGAAAAGCTGCGCCGGATTTATGCGCGCGTACAGCAGATCCGCAACGTCACCTACGAGCCGTACAAGAGCGGCCAGGAGCGGGATTGCGAATCGAGCAGCGTCGACTCTGTATTGAAGAACGGCTGCGGCTGGCGAATTCAGCTCACCCGGCTCTTCGTCTCCCTTGCGCGCGCGGCCGGTTTCGACGCCTATGTCGTCGATGCGGCGAGCCGCGACGACGCATTTTTCGCCCCGCAGGTCACGGACTACTCGCAGCTCGATTACGAGCTGGCGCTGGTGATGGTCGACGGCAAGGAGCGTTTCTTCGATCCCGCGATGCCGGCGGCCCCGTTCGGAATCCTGCCGTGGGAAGTGACCGCCGTGAAGGTCATGAAGCTGGTCAAAGGCGGCAGCGCGTTCACCGGCACGCCGCATCTCGCGCCCGGAGATGCAGTCATTCGCCGCAAGGCCGATCTGCGCGTCGAGGACGGCATCGTCAAGGGCACAGTGACCATCGCGTTCAGCGGCGAGGAAGCGTTGCAACGCCGCTACGCGGGGCTCAATGACGATGAGGCGACAAACCGCCGGGCGCTCGAAGATTTCGTGAAGATGTGGCTACCGAATGGATCGGCGGCGAAGCTCAAATCGCTCGGCTCGATGAAATCGAGCGACGGACCGCTGACCGCCACGTTCGACGTCGAGCTGGCCAACACCGGCTCGATCGCCGGCTCGCGCATTCTCCTTCCTCTGTCGATCTTCACGCTCGCGTCGACGAATCCGTTCTCCGCCTCGCAACGCAAACACGACATCTACTTTCACTATGAACGACAGTCCGAGGACGAGGTCGTCCTCGCCATTCCGGACGGCTACGCCATCGAGTCGCTGCCCGCGGTCCGCGAGCTGAACCTCGGCGGCCTCGCGTTCAGAAATTCATGGAAGAGCGACGCTCACGCCGTGACGTTCAATCGCACCTTCACCGTCAACACACTTCTCATTCCGAAAACCAGTTACGAGCAGGTGCGTCAGTTCTACGACAGCTCGCTCGCCGCGGATCAGGAATCGATCATCCTCAAACATTGAAAGGCTCAAATCCCATGTCTCACATCCGCAATGTCGTCTGCGTCGCTCTGACGCTCCTAGCGTTTTCCGCCTTCGGCAAAGAACAGGTTTTCCATGACGCGACGCCCGCCGAATTGGCCATGAAGAGCGTCGAGTCCGCGCCGGGCGCCCAGGCGGTCGTGCTGCAGTGGGATCACCGCCAGGACGATTTCGCCAACTGGGAAAGCGAATACGTCCGCATCAAGGTCTTCGATCGCGAGGCGGCGAAATACGGCGACATCGAGCTGCCGTACCTGCCTCACTACACGTGGATCAAGGACGTGCAGGCGCGGACCATTCACGCCGACGGCTCGATCGTCCCCTTCAACGGCAAGACGTACGACAAGCTGATCGTGAAGGCGTCGGGCGTGAAGGTGATGGCGAAAACGTTCAGCCTTCCGGACATTCAGCCGGGGAGCATCCTCGAGTACTACTACGTCCGCGCCTGGAACCCCGACCGGCTCGCGTCGTCGCGCTGGGTCGTGCAGCGCGAGATCCCCATCATCAAAGAAACGCTCTGGCTGAAGCCGTACACGAAGGTCTACTCGAGCTTCTTCACGTATCAGGGACTGCCCGAGGGGAAGATGCCGACGAAGGTCGGCGATCACTTCGAGCTGACGCTGGAGAACATGCCGGCGTATGACGACGAGCCGTTCTCGCCCCCCGCGCTGAACGAGAAGGCGCGCGTCGATTTCCTCTACACCCTCGGTGACACCGATCCCGACAAATACTGGAAGAAGGTCGGCGACAACTTCACGGAGAACATCGAGAGCTTCATCGGCAAGCCGAAGGGCGTGCAGACGGAGACGATGAAGGCCGTCGGCGATGCGGCGACGGAAGAAGCGAAGGCGAAGCGCATCTACGCGCGCGTGCAGCAGGTCCGCAATCTCAGCTACGAGCCGGAGAAGACGGAGAAGGAAGAGAACCGCGAGAAGCTGCGCGATAACAAGAGCGCCGAGGACGTGCTGAACAACGGCTACGGCTGGCGCGCGGAGATCAACGGCCTCTTCGTGGCCATGGCGCGCGCCGCGGGCCTGACCGCGAACGTGGTCCAGGCAGCGAGCCGCGACGAGATCTTCTTCGCGCAGCAGGTCCCCGACAGCTCGCAGCTCGACACGCAGATCGCCTCGGTGATGATCGACGGCAAGGAGCTCTTCGTCGATCCGGCCACGCCGTTCGCGCCGTTCGGCACGCTGCGCTGGGAAGTGACCGGCACCGCCGGCCTGAAGCTGGTGAAGAAGGCCTCGACGTTCGTCGACACTCCGCATCTCACGGCGGCGCAGGCGCTGCTCACGCGTAAGGCCGACCTGCAGATCGACGGCGACGTGGTGAAGGGGACGGTGAAGATCACCTACAACGGCGAGCGTGCGCTGGTCCGCCGTCTCGCCGGCCGCAACGACGACGAGGCGAAGAACAAGAAGACGATGGAAGACGACGCGAAGGCGTGGCTGCCCGGGGGCTCGACGGTGAAGCTGAAATCGTACGGACCGCTCAAGGGAAGCGACGAGCCGCTCGTCGCCGAGCTGGACGTCGAGATGCCGAACCTCGGCTCCTTCGCCGGCTCGCGCGTGCTGCTCCCGCTCTCCGTTTTCTCCGAGTCGGCCAAGAACCCGCTCGCGGTGGAGAAGCGGAAGCACGACATGTACTACGAGTACGAGCGGCAGACCGACGATGAGGTCGTGCTGCACATCCCCGAGGGCTACAGCATCGAGGCCGTCCCGCAGGGACTGTCGAACAACCTCGGCGCGCTGATCTTCAAGACGACGTGGTCGCGCGACGCGCAGAGCGTCACGTTCAAACGCACGCTCTCCGTACACACGCTCGCCATCGCGCGCACCAGTTACCCGCAGGTGCGCTCGTTCTACACGCGCGTCTCCACGGCCGATCAGGACAACCTGATCCTGAAGAAGACGCCGAAGGCGGCCGCGAAATGAAGCGCGCCCTCCTGCTGTCCGCCGTCTGCTGTCTGCTGTCCAACTCCGCGTTCGCCTGGGGCGGTGCGCCCGACTGGCTGAAGCAGCTCGCGAAGTCGCCGCTGCCGGCGTACGCGGCCGACATCCCGGGCGTCGCGCTGCTCGACGAAACGACCGTCACCGTCGGCAACGACGGCGCGATCGTCACGCAGCATCGCCGTGCCTACAAGATCCTCGGCACGGAAGGACGCGACCTCGGCTACGTCGGCATCCACTTCGACAACGACACGCGCATCGGCGGCCTTCGCGCCTGGGGCATCGACGCGAACGGGCAGGAGTATCAGGTCAAAGACGGCGAGGCGGTCGAGACCGCGGCGTTCGAGAGCGCGCTCTACGCCGACAACAAGCTGAAGGTGCTGCGCATCCCCGCCGCCCAGCCGGGCGCGGTGATCGGCTACGAATATCAGCAGCGCAATCATCCGTGGGCGCTGCAGGACGAGTGGGAGTTTCAGCAGCAGTTGCCGATGCGCACCGTGCGCTACGTGCTGAACCTGCCCGACGGCTGGAAGCACGAGGAGCGCTGGTTCAACGCGCAGCCGCTGCAGCCGGCGGTGAACGGCAACACGACCGTGTGGGAGACGACCGAAGTCGCGGCGATCCGTCCGGAGCCGGAGGCGCCGCCGCTGTCGACGCTCGCCGGACGGATGGCGATCAACTTCATCCCGCCGGCGGAATCGTCGAAGGCGCACCGCACGTGGGACGACGTCGCGCGCTGGTACTACGGCCTGGCCGATTCGCGCCGCGCGGCGACACCCGAGCTGCAGGCGAAGACGCGCGAGCTCGTCGCCGGCAAGACGTCGACGTTCGACAAGATCGCGGCGCTCGCCGCCTTCGCGCAGCGCGACGTCCGCTACGTGGCGATCGAGATCGGCATCGGCGCGGTGCAGCCGCATCCGGCGGGCGAGATCTTCACCAACCGCTACGGCGACTGCAAAGACAAGGTGACGGTGATGAGCGCGATGCTGCGCGAGATCGGCGTCGACTCGTACTTCGTGCTGGCCAACGCGACGACGCGCGGCTCCATCGAGCCGACGTTCGCGTCGATGGCGTCGTGCAATCACGCCATCATCGCCATCAAGCTCCCGGCCGACGCGCCGGCGAAGAATCTCTACTCCGTCGTCACGCATCCGAAGCTCGGCAAGCTGCTGCTGTTTGATCCGACCAGCCGCGTGACGCCGATCGGCTACCTGCCGGAAGGGCTGCAGGAGAGCCGCGTCGTGGTGATCTCGCCGGAGGGAGGCGAGGTCGTGTCGATCCCGCCGCATCCACCGGAGGCCAATCGGATGGAGGTCACGGCGAAGCTGAAGCTGAGTGACGTCGGCGTGCTCGCCGGCGAGGTGCGTGAAGTGCGCACCGGACTGCTCGCGGCGAACATGCGGCTCTATCTCGCATCGCTGAAGAACGATACGGAGCGAAAGCAGTTCGTCGAGCGGCGCTTCGCGTATCACATGACGCAGTCGAGCGTCTCCGAGCTGGTCATTGAGAACCTCGACGACATCGAGAAGGACCTCGTCTTCCGCTGCAACCTGAACGCGAACGGCTACTCGAAGCGTGCCGCCGGCATGCTGCTCGTGCGGCCACGCGTGTTCGGCCAGAAGTCGGAAGGGACGATCGACCTCAAGGAGCGGAAGTTCGGCTACGTGACGCAGGGGCCGTCGCTGGAGACCGACGACTTCGAGATCTCCGTGCCGCCGGGACTCACGCCCGACGAGCTGCCGTCGCCGGTGACGATCGCGACGAAAGCGGTGAGCTACAACAGCGAGTCGAAGTTCGACCACGACGTGCTGCACTACAAGCGGCAGTACAAGGTGCAGACGTTCGGCGTGCCGCTGGCGGGGCTCGTCGAGTTGAACAAGGCCTTCTCGCAGATCAGCGCGGATGAGCGCAGCAGCGCGGTGTTCAAGTGAGACAGCGGACGGCAGACAGCGGACAGCGGTTCCGTTTCGCGTGCTGTCTGCTGTCCGCTGTCTGCGGTCTGTTCGCCCTTCCGCTCGCTGCGTGGACGCCCAATCCTCGAGCGATGCACGACGCCACGCCCGAAGAGCTGGGGATGAAGAGCGTGCCGTTCGAGCCGGGCGCGCCCGCGGCGATCCTCGAATGGGAGCATTACCAGGACGACACCGACGGCTACGCGAAGGAGTACGTCCGCATCAAGGTCTTCACCGCCGAGGGTCTGAAGTACGGCAACGTGGAGGCGCTCTTTCAGGACGGCTTCTCGCACATCCGCGGCCTCGAGGCGCGGACGATCCACGCCGACGGCACGGTCGTCCCGTTCAACGGCAAGACGTATGAAAAGGTCCTGACGAAAAGCGCGAGCGGCGGGATCTCCGCGCTGACGTTCTCGCTCCCCGACGTGCAGCCGGGCAGCATCATCGAGTACCGCTTCATCCGCGCCTGGTCGCGCAGCCGGTTTCTCGACCGCGAGTCGTGGGACGTCCAGCGCGAGCTGCCGATCGTGAAGGAGCGCCTCTGGTTCAAGCCGTACCGCGAGGTCTATCAGAGCTTCTTCCGCTATCAGGGCGTGCCGAAGCAGATGAATCCGGTGCGCGAGCATTTCGAGCTGGAGATGAACGACGTTCCGTCGTATCAGCGCGAGCCGTTCTCGCCGCCCGATTCGCACCTCATCGCGCGCGTCGCCTTCCGCTACACCGAGCCGTACATCGACATGGACAACTACTGGCGCGACACCGGCAAATCGCTGTCGCGCGAAGTGGAGCGCTCCATCGCGTCGATTCATTCGCCGGCGACTCCGCAGATCACCGCGGGCGCGACGTCGGATGAAGAGAAACTGCGGAGGATCTACGCGCACGTGCAGGAATCGGAGTCGGCGCACGACGAGATCAATCGGACGTTCGTCGCGCTCGCGCGCGCATCGGGATTCCCGGCGTACGTCGTCCGTGCCGCCGATCGCGAGGAAGCGGTCTTCAGTTTTGCTCCCGACGCTTCGCAGCTCACCGACGATCTCGCGGTGGTGACGCTCGAGGGGAAGGAGCGCTACTTCGATCCGGGCACGCGCTTCACGCCGTTCGGACAGTTGCGCTGGAGTCTCGCCGGGGCCTACGCGTTGAGCCTCGCGCCGCGAAGCGCGTCGAAGCTGATCACCACCCCGCTGCCGACGGTGCACGATGCGCTCGTCCACCGCGCCGCGGATCTGCGCATCGACGGCAACGTGATCAAGGGGACGCTCACGGTCACGTGGGATGGTCAGAGCGCGCTGGTCCGCCGCGAGGAGTCGGCCGGCGATCCGGAGGCGACGGCGCAGCTCGCGCTGGAAAAGGAAGTCAGGGCCTGGCTGCCCGAGGGCTCGGTGGTGAAGATGACGGGCGCCGGTCCGTTCAAGTCGATCGCGCCGCTCGTCGCCACGCTCGACGTCGAAATGCCGAACGCCGCTTCTTTCACCGGCTCGCGCGTGCTGCTGCCGATGTCGATCTTCACGGCCGCGGTGAAGAATCCGTTCGCCGCCGAGCAGCGTCAGAACATGCTCGATTTTCAATACCCGCGCACGATCAGCGACGAGATCACGCTGCATCTCCCCGACGACTATTCGGTCGAAAGCGTCCCGCAGACCGCGGCGAACGATCGCAAGGCCTTCGTCTACAAGACGGAATGGACGCCGGCGGAGAAGAGCGTCATGTTCAAGCGGACGTTCATCATCAACGCCATCCAGATCGACCGGAAGCTCTACGGTGAGGTGCGCGAGTTCTGGGCGAAGGCGCTGAGCGTCGACGCGGAGCCGCTGGTGTTGAAAAAGGCGATGTAGTTGCCGGTTAACCAGTTGCCAGTTGCCGCGTGGCAACCGGGCACCGGCAACCGGCAACCTGCGTGAAGAATAGCGGGCCCCGTGATGCTGTTGCTCCCGTATCCATGACCGAAGTGACGCTCGAAAAGCCTGTACGCCGCGTGGGGATGATCTCCCTCGGCTGTCCGAAGAACCTCGTCGACGCCGAGATCATGCTCGGCCAGCTCGCCGCGGACTCCGAAGTCCAGATCACGAACGACCTCGGCGATGCCGACGTCGTCATCGTCAACACCTGCGGCTTCATCGATGCGGCGAAGCAGGAATCGATCGACACGATCCTCGAGGTCGCCGAGCGCAAGGGCAAGGGGCTGGAGCGCCTCATCGTCTCCGGCTGCATGGTGCAGAAGTACCGCAGCGAGCTGGCGGAATCGATCCCGGAGATCGACGCCTTCGTCGGGCTCGATCACCTCGAGAAGATCACCGAGGCCGTCACCGGTGAGGTCGACGACGCGGCGCCGGCTCGGCGGAAGATGTCGGTGCGGCTGTACGAAGATCTGCCGCGCGTCCTGGCGCAGGGGAACGCGCACGCGTACCTGAAGGTCAGCGAAGGATGCTCGAATCCGTGCACCTTCTGCTCGATTCCGCAGATGCGCGGCAAGTTCCGCTCGCGCGCCATCGCCTCGCTCGTGCGTGAAGCGCAGCAGCTCCAGACGCAGGGCGTCCGCGAGCTCTGTCTCGTCGCGCAGGACACGACGCGCTACGGCGAAGACATCGGCATCAACAGCGGACTGACGAAGCTCGTCGAGACGCTGCTCGCCGAGACCGACTTCCGCTGGATCCGCTTCCTCTATGCCTATCCCGGCTCGCTCGACTGGTCGCTCTTCGAGCTGATGGGACGTGAGCCGCGCTTCGTCTCGTATTGCGACATCCCCCTGCAGCATGTCTCGCAGAGCGTGCTCGAACGGATGCGCCGCCCCGGCTCGCCGAAGGAGTATCGGGAGATGGTCACGCGCATGCGCCAGCTCGTCCCCGATCTCTCCCTGCGCACGACCTTCATCACCGGACATCCGGGCGAGGGCGCGAAGGAGTTCGGCGAGCTGTACGACTTCGTCGAATGGGCGCAGTTCGATCAGATGGGCGCGTTCGTCTTCTCGCCCGAAGATCACACCCTGGCCGAGCGCATGCCCGACATCCCGACGCGCAAGACCGCGGAGCGCCGCCGCGCGAAGCTGATGGAGCTGCAGCAGAAGATCTCCGCCTCCCGCAACGAGCTGAAGGTCGGCAACGTCTACGACGCGATCGTCACCGGCGTCTGCGACGAGACCGAGCACCTGCTCGAAGGCCGCCTCATCGGACAGGCCCCCGAGATCGACGGCCGCCTCCTGATCAACGACGGCATCGAGCTGTTGCCGAAGGATCTGCCGGCGTTCGCGCGCGTGGAGATCACGGATGCCCATCCGTACGACGTCGTCGGCGGCGTGATCTCCGCCTGAGGCAGCCGAAGCGTCACGTGTATCCGAATCGCGGCGCGCTCCGGCCGTTGGCCGGAGCACGCGCGCATCGGCGACCGTCAGAAGCCGACGGACCTGCAGCGAGAAGCACCCTGCCGGAAGAGCAGGCGATTAGGAGAGGTGAGCAGATCGGCGGAGCTCGCGTCATTGGCTGTTGTCGGCATGACCGCGGGAGGCGTGCTGCCGCCGCTGTTACCGGATGCCTGGATGCGGATCAGGTCCCAGACCTGATCCGGCGTTCGCGAAGGGTCTTGGGTGAGGTGGATAGCGGCCAATCCGGCGATCGCCGGTGCCGCGAACGATGTTCCGGAGCGCGCAACCTGCCGCTGGGCGGTGGTGCTGTCGACGCAGCAGCGTCCTGTGCCGGCCTCCGGCTCCTTGATGCCGGCCGCGGGGATATTTTGCGAGGGCGCGAAGACATCGAGACCGCCGTGGTTCGACGCCCGGATCGTGCCGGGGGCGCAGACGTCGGCTTCCCACTGGTTCGTGGGATTGCAGCGCCAGCGGCGGTCCGTGTTCGTCGAGCCACCCGCGGTAATCAGGCGCCCGCCCGCCGTACGCGACCGGCGCGCTGGCGACACCTTCGCGACATCCATGTCGCCGTTCCCGGCGGCGACGACAACGACGATGTTGCGCTCGTTTACCAGTAACTCGGCCATCGTTTCGAGCGCAGTCGGCGCGGATCCCGAGGCTATCGGCATCTCGAAGCTCATGTTGACGACGGCCGGATACGAACCGCCAGTCGGCTTTACCCGCGTGACGTGATCGTTATAGATCCAGTGGAGCCCCTGCTCGATGATCGCTGAGTTGAGGGTGCCGAAGCAGTTTGCGACGCGCACCGAGATGAGCTTCACGTGCTTGCTCACGCCGTACGTCTTCCCCGCGAGCACGGAGGCGACGGCCGTGCCGTGGCCACCGTTGACGCAAAACGTATCGACAGTCTTCTTGCAGGGAGTCGATTCGTAATAGATGGTCGCGCCGGGGCACGGGTTGGTTGCACCGGCATCGGTGCTGGTGTTTACGAAGTCCTTGCCGGCGATGACACGAGAGATACCGTCTTGCATGAACTCGGTGTGGGTCGCGAGGATCCCGCTGTCGAGAACGTACGCGTGCACACGCGTCGTCTCGCAGTAATTCCAGTAGGCCCCGTTGAGCGGCAGCGCGCGCTGATCGATACGGTCGAGGTGCCACGGTGCGCCCGGCTGCAACTGTGACAACGTCACCTCGCTGACTTCCTCCACCGACTCGACCAGTGGGTGCCGCCCGATTGCGGTGGCGGCTGGCTCGGGCAGCGTTACCACGAAGCCTGGCACGCGCTCGTCAAACACGTAACCGAGAACGCCGCGATGCTGCATCGCAAGGCCGGCCGCCAGCGAGCGGATCTGTGCCGGTGTGAGTGTCTCGACGAAACGGACGCGGTATTGGTCCTTCACTGGTCTTTGCGACCGGCGGATGGATCCGTCTCCGGCGAAAGCCGAAAACGACCAGAGGACGACGGCGCAGAACGCCAGAAGGTGCTTGTTCATGCTGAGTTCTCCATTAGTTGTTGGTGTGAGATGCGGAATGACCGTGACCGGTGAGCCGCCGAGAGACTGTTACCAAAATAGGCGACCGTGTGGCCCGAGATGTGGGGATTTAGTGGTGATTTTGTGGAAAGAAGACGATGCGGCACAGCTCGACGAAGCGCGTACGCTGTCAGCCATGCTGACGCCTGCGAACACCTACCTCGCGCTCCTCATCGTCCAGGCCGGGCATCTGCTCCATCACCGCCTCGCGAAGCGCCACATCAGCTTCGCCGAGTTCGTGAGCGCGGTGGTGCTCTGCTTCCCGCCGTTCATCGTCGCGCTTCCCAGTCTGCTGTTCATGAGCGTGCATCTTTTCCTGATCGCCGTTCAGGTCGTCGGCAGCCTTTGGATCCGGCGGCTATCGCCCGACTGGAACTGATCGCAGACGCACCGCGAGATACGCCGCGGTCACGACGTCGTACGCCAGGCAGAACGGCGGCCACCACACCGGCACGCCCGGGTCGGCGATGACGTTCGCGTGAACGAAATCGAACACGCCATGCGCGGCCAGCGCAATGACGATCAGCCACAGACTCCTCTTGAAACCCACGACCGCGACGATCAGAAATGCGGTGATGCCCACCGATTCAGCCAGGAGCGCGCGCGTCGATCCGCCCATGACGGCGAACAGCCCGTAGTAGGACGCGATGACGATCGTGACGGTGGGATAGAACGCGCGATCGCGATCGAGTCCGGCGATGGTCGCGAAAGCGCAGACTGTTGCCGCGAGAAGCACACCCACGAGATAGGCCATTCAACCCTCCAGGCAGTTCACCTAAGCCACGTCAACCAGGAACGTGGTGCGGCGTTTCGGCGAGCGCGTCTCGAGCTGGACGTTCCAGGAAAATCGTCCCTCGCTGGTATCGATCACCGGGATGGTTGTCGTAAAGCGAATGGTGAGCTCGTTGCCATCCAAAGTGCTCGAGGCGTTCGCGGACGATCGCGCGACGACCACCGACTGCGATTGCCTGCTGCCGCGGAACGAGCGGATGGCGAGGAGCTCGACGGTCGCATTGACGTTGCGGTCGGCGGCGGCCCAGCCGAAACCGGACGTGGTGATCACGCCGCTCATGGCGTCGCCGCGGCGCGCCGGGGCGGCAAGCTCGAGACGCGCACGGCCGTACTGAAGCTGCCGCCACATCATCACGCCCGCGCCGGCGAGGATGCCTGCGGCCACGACGGCGAACACGAGGACGATCGGTTGCCCGGGAGCGGCGCTGATGCTCACGGCGAGAAAGATCGCGCCGATGACGAGCATGACGTTGCGCGCCATTGCACCGTCGTCGCGATACGAGGTCCGCCCGCGAACCTCGGCGAGCGGCGGGATCTCGATCGGCGCGTTCGGGTCTTTCGGCTTCGGCGGCCAGATCAGCCCAGCCAGCAGCGAGCCGCCCATGTAGAGCATCACCAGACCGAGGCCGAGGGCGAGGTAGCGTTCGGGCGACTCGATGCTGCGCAGGTTGACGAAGACGACGGCGGCGAGCGCGAGACAGAGCCCGCTCCAGAGAACGACGATGGCGGTTGCAATGCGCTCCGGCGACATGCCGGAGCTAGGGTAGCAGGGTGTATTGCGTTGGATCGGACTTCAAAAACTCCTCCTCGGACATGTACACCCCGATCGGCGCGTACTCCCCGATGAACGTCTCCGCCGATGCTGTCTGCTCCTCGCTGTACACCGGCACCGCGGCGGCGGAGTACGGGAACTGCGCGTTGGGAGTGATGTTGCGATAGACGAACAGGATCTCGTCGTGCGGGCCCCAGGGGAGGAAATTCATCCCTTTCATTTTCTCGAGCAGTTCGGGCGTTCGGCGGCCGAGGATGATGTAGACGAAGCCGTCGTCGGCGATGACGGCCTGGTAGTCCGCGAGGCAGGCAGTGACGTTCGTGATCCTGATGCTGTAGACGTTGAACGACCAGTAGCGCGTCATCGCCTGCGCCGGGATGATGCCGGCCGGGTCGGAGGTGTCGGTGTACGTCGGCGGCTTCAGGCGGATGACGGCGACGGTCTCGCCGATCTCCTTGAAGATCGTCGCGAGATACGCGCTGTCTTCGTTTGGATACAAGCCTCCGCCGCCGAGTCGGTAGAAGCGCACCTGGCCGCCGGTGTTGGCGCCGGGGGTTGGCGTTTCGGTGCCGCTGCCGCTGATGTCGTCAAAGATCTGACGCGTGGGGAGGCATGGCGCGGGCTCACCGGTGGCGGTGTCGAACGATTCGATCGTCGGCAGAGGCACGCCGCCGGAGAGACCGGTGTCCTGATCGGGGAGGTAGACGCGCAGGAAGATCGACAGCTCCGTCACGCTCGTCGGAAACGTGATGACGTTCGCGAGGCCCGACGTGCTCGCTCCTTCCGGCACGACCCACAGCGTGTAATCGCGGTCCGGCGTATCGCGCGGCACGGCGAGGAGGAACGGGTTCTTGCTGCCGGGGTCGGGGATGATGTCGACGTCGCTCAGCGCCGACTTCTGCGCCGGATCGACGCCGGCCCAGACGAGATCCTTCGTCTCGTCGTTGTAAACGTTGAACGCCTGGTATCGCGCATGCGCGAACTTGCCGGTGAAGCGGAAGCCGGTGGTATCGCTCACCTCGCGCGTGACCGCGTAGTACCAGTAGGTCGCGTTCATGTCGGGATCGAAGAGAACCCAGCGCTTCGATCCGCTGAAGGGGATGCTCCAGTCCGCAGTGCAGTTCATGACGGCCTCCGAACGGGCGTCAGCTCGACGAGCGCCTTGAAGGTCTGAGCGAGGTAGTAGAACTTCCCGTCGTAGCCCGGACCGACGGTCGAGCCGTTGAACATCGGATCGAGGTATGCGCTGCGCACGATCTCCTCGCCGGTGGCGGCATCGCGCCAGACGACCTGGTCGCCGTACGAGGAGTTGTAGTCGGTGCCGACGACCTGGCGGTTCGCGGCGTCGCCGAAGAGCGACAGGAAGCAGAACATCTCCTGCTGTTGCGACCAGCGCTTCGTGAAGCCGCGCTCCGGATCGAAGTCGAGGCAGACGAGCAACTGCGCCTTGTAGTCGGCGGCGTAGACCCGCATGTTCTCGATGTCGAGCGCGGGCTTGGAGCCGACCTGGCTCATCGGATATCCGTCGAGCGGCATGTGCGTGAACTGCACCTTGCTGTCGTGGATGCTGACCGCCCGCACCGTGAACGGCTCGTCGGACGAGACGAAGCCGTTGTTGATGATGATCACCCAGTCGCCCATGATCGCGGGGGCGGTGCCGGGCTGCCCCTTGCCCGCGTAGTCGACAGGTCCCCACGATTTGTCGAGCTCGAAACGGTGCCCGTCGAACGTGTAGCGCCACAGCTTCGTGAGCGCGGGACAGTAGATGTAATCGATGCCGTTGCGCCGCTCCGTCGAGATGCGGCTCATGATGAATTCGACGGTCTCGGTCTGGGTGATGATGCGCGGCTCATCGGACTTCGTCTCCACCGCCACGAGGTACGAAGGGATCTTGTGATACGCGGCGCAGGCGATGCCGAGGTTCTGGGAGAGCGCGTTCTGGCGGCACGGCTTGCCGCGCTCGAGCGACTTCGTGAAGATCACGCCGTCGGGATTGACGACGAAGCCGTTGTAGGCCGCGCCGCCGGAGTCGGGATGCTGCGGCAGCACGATCCTGTGCGCGTCGCCCGATTCGGCGTCGACCTTCATCAGCAGATTGCCGGCGACGGCGTACGCGTTGCCGTCGTCCAGGACGGCCATCGCTCCGGGGTAGTTCCAGTGATCGGGCAGCCGCATCTCCGCGCGCCAGATCTCCGCGAGCGAGCCGGGGTCGAGCTTCGCCACGTACGCGCCGCCTTCTTCGCTGACGTAGCCGCCGTACGCGAAGAGCTCGTTCGGCCGGCCGGTGGAGACGTTATAGAGCTTCGGGTAGTTGCCCGAGGTGTAGCGCGCGTTGAGTGCCACCGCGGGCGCGCCGGCGATCTCCTGTACGGTGCGCGTGCCGCGGAACAGCGCCGTGCGCTGCGAATCGTATTGTTCCTGCGGGTTGGGATTCCGGATGTCAGTCATGATCTCCTCCTTGCATGCCTTCCAACTTCGGTGCGGGAGGAGCCCGGGCGCATCGGTCGACGGACGGCGTTTAGTATGTCGAAAGTGGTAGAGGGCATTGCACGGCAGGTCTCGCAGGCGCGCGCGGAGCGCCTCGTGGCCGGGACGCGCGTCATCGCGCACGCGTCGGGCGCCGTCGCGGCCGTGATCACGGCGCGCGACTACGGCAGCTTCCTCCCGCTCTGGCTCCTGCTCCCCTGGTGCGCGCTGTCGGTGGGGCTGTTCTGGCGCGGCCGCCTCTATCACCCGCCGCTGCTGCTCGTCTTCGATCTCCTGGTCACCGCCGCCGTCGTTTTCGTGACCGGCGGCGCGGCCAGCCCGTTCTTCGCGCTGCTGCTGATCACGCCGTTCGGCGCGGCGAATCTCTACGGCCGGCGCGGGATGTTGTGGGCGGGCTGCGGCACGCTGGCCACCTATGCCGTGATCGTCATCGCCACCGGTCACGTCGCCACCGATCCTCGCCTCGTGATCGTGCGCCTCGGCCTCCTGATCCTCGTCGCGGCGGTGATGATCCGGCGCGCCGATCTCGAGCAGCGGACGAATGCCGACCTGGAGAAGCTCGCCGCGTGGCCGCGCGTGGCCACGGCCGATCGCGAAGCGGGCGTGCGCATGCTGCTCGAACATGCGGCCGAGACACTCCGGACGGAGGGCGTCGTCCTCACCTGGTCGGAGCGCGACGGAGCGGAGTACGTGGCGCGCTACGAGCGCGATGGCGAGTTTGCGCTGGATGAGGATGCGGCGCCGGACCTTCCGGACGGCGTGCCGTTCACGTCGCAGACCGCGACCGGACGCCTCTTTCCGGTGCGGAAGACGGATCCCGACGAGCTCCGCCTGGCGAACATCGTCGCGCAACTCGTCGGCACCGGACTGGATCAACTGAACTTCGTGGAGATGATGCGCGAGGGAGTGGCGAACGAAGAGCGCCTGCGGCTCTCGCGCGATCTGCACGACGGCCTGCTGCAATCGCTCGGCGGTCTGGCGCTGTACGTCAAGACCGCGAAGCGGCTCGACCTCGTTCTCGAGCAGCTCATCGAGGCGCAGCGCACGCTGCGCGATTTCGTGGACGGCCTGCGGCCCGAGCTCGCACGGCGCCGCGATCGATTGCCCGCGCGCTTGAGTCGCGTCGCGCATTCGATCGAATTGCAGTGGGGTGTGACCGTGGAGCTCGATCTGTCAGGCGACGTCGACGCTCTCGATGTGCGGCGCGCCGACGATGTGGTCGCGCTGGTCGCGGAAGCGCTGACCAACGCCGCGCGGCACGCCTGCGCGACGCGCATCCGCGGGGCGGTGGCGGTGGAGGAGGGGAGGGTATCCGTCGACGTCGTCGATGACGGCCGCGGCTTTCCGGTTCACGGCCGCCTGGATCCCGATCAGGCTCCGTGGAGTCTGACGGAGCGCGTCACGGCACTCGGCGGCGAGCTGGCCATCGAGAGCTCGCCGCGCGGCGCGCGCGTCGAAATCCGGCTGCCCGGAGCATCATGAGCGCGGTGAACGAACAGTCCCCGATCCGCGTCGTGATCGCCGACGATCATCCGATCGTCCTCGGCGGACTCGCGGAACTGTTGTCGCACGAATCCGACATCACGGTCGTGGCGCGCTGCACGAACGGCCGCGACGCGCTGGCCGCCATCGCGCAGCATCGCCCCGGCGTGGCGGTGCTCGATCTGACCATGCCCGGCCGCAGCGGCATGGAGCTGCTGCGCGAGCTCCACGCGACGCATGCGCCGGTTCGCGTGATCCTGCTGACGGCGCGCGTCGAGCACGAGCAGGTGCTCGAAGCGCTGAAGCTCGGCGTCGCGGGGATCGTGCTGAAGGAGAGTGCGCCGCTGCAGATCCTCGACTGCATCCGCCGCGTCGCCGCGGGCGGCCAGTGGATCGATCAGACCATCGGCAGCCGCACCGTGGGCAACCTCATGCGCCGCCAGTCGGGCGCGAGAAGGGTGGCGGCCGTCCTCACCGCCCGCGAGATCGAAGTCGTGCGCATGGTCGCGCGCGGCCTCCGCAACAAGGAGATCGCCGACGAGCTGTCGATCACCGAGGGGACCGTGAAGGCCCACCTGCGCGCGATTTTCGAAAAGGTGGGAGTGGATAGCAGGGCGAAGCTGATCATTTACGCACGGGAGATGCATGTGGTGTGAGGGAGCGGCTCGCACGCGAAGCTCAATCGCATTCATCCCATGCCGCATGACATTCATGCGAGCCATGGACACATTCATCCCATCGCGCATGGGATGAATGCCATCGCGCGTCGCATGAATGCCATCGCGCGTCGCATGAATGCCATCACGCATGGGATGAATGCCATCACGCGTCGCATGAATGCCATCGCCCATGGAATGAATGCCATCACGCATGGGATGAATCCCATCGCCGATGGGATGAATCTCATCCAGAGGACAAAAAAAAGGGCCGCTCTTGCGAGCGGCCCTGGGGCAAACAGCTTTGAGGCGGACTAGAAGCTGACGCGGAGGCCGAGGCGCATCTGCCAGCGCGACACGAGGTCGGCGATGGAGAACTGGCGGCCCGGGGTGAGGGAGCCGAAGATGCGGTTGCCGCTGGCGTCGACGGTGGTCGAGGCTTCGCGGTAGATCGGCTTGCCGGTCGCCGTGTCCTGGCCGATGTAGTTCACCGGGGTGACGTTCTGGTTGGCCACGAAGTAGACGTTGCCGTACTCCTTATTGAAGTAGTGCAGGAGGTTCAGCATGTCGAAGGTCACTTCGGTGCGCAGGAACTTCACCGGGAGGCCGAGGGCGTAGTGGAAGTCGAGGTGACGCGACCACGGCTCGAACGACTCGTACTTGTTGATGATGCGGGCCTTGCTCGGGTCGAGTCCGGCGGCGGAGAGGTAGTCCTGAAGCACGCTGCCGCTGATGACCTTCTGCTGCGAGGTCTGCAGGATGAAGTTGTTCGGATCGCCCGGGATGTAGAGCAGGTCGTTGCTGGTGTTGGTGTCCTTGTTCGGATCGCCGCCCATCAGCAGCGAGTACGGACGGCCGCTCTGCGCGTTGTAGAAGAGGCCGAACGAGTGGGTGAACGGACCGGTGCTCAGGTCGTAGGTCGCGTTGACGGTGAAGCGGTTCCTGATCTCGAACGCGGAGCGGCCGAGGGTCGGCGCGAAGATGTCGCCCTGGCTGTGCTGGAAGCGCCAGTTGGAGATCGCGCGGCTCGAGGTCGCATCGAACGCGGAGCGCGCGTTCTGGTGCGCCCAGCTACCGGACACCGTGACGCCGTGCGAGAACGGACGGCTGAGCTGGATCGTGGCCAGGCGCTCGGCGCCCTTGTTCGTGTTGGTCAGGAACGTCGCGTCGACGAGCTTCGTGGTGGCGCGGGCATACGTCGGGCGGCCGTCGAGCGGGCTGACGGCGGCGAGGCGGGTGTAGTTGAGGTTCTGGTAGTAAACGTCTTCCTGGGTCTTCGAATAGAGCAGCTCGGCCGATCCGCGGACGCCCCACCAGAGGTCGCGGTCATAACCGAGAGTGGCGCGGAGGACGCGCGGGAACTTGAAGTTCGGATCGACGAGGTCGACCGAGAGGGCGCCGGCGGCGCCGAGCTTCGGCTGGTTGTTCGGGTCGGGGTTGAAGGCCGGAACGGCGCACTTGTCGACCGTGCGGCAGGCGAGTGCAACCTGCTCGACGCCGGTACCGGCGTACGCGTTGGAGATCCAGACGTACGGCGTGCGGCCGGCGAAGATGCCGATGCCGCCGCGGAGCTGCTGCCGTCCGCCGGCGTTCGGATTCCAGTTGAAGCCGATGCGCGGCGAGAAGACGAACTCTTCTCCCGGATGCTCGTCGGTGCGGCGCCCGATGGCGTCGGCGACGATCTGGTTGAACGACGGCGTGTCGTCGAACTTCGGCTTGTCGGCGCGGAGGCCGAACACCATCGTGAGGTCGTTGCTCACGTGGTACGTATCGCTGGCGTAGAAGCCGTACTGCGTCGCGCCGAACTCGGTCGGGCGGCGCGGATCGGAACCGGTCGCGTAGCTGATGCGGTACTCGCAGCCGACGGAGCAGTCCTGGTCCTCGAACGCCTTGAGCGTCGGGTAGAAGTAGTAGCCGTTGAACTCGGAGAGGAAGAGGTTCTTGAACTTGAAGAGCTCGTTGTGGGTGCCGAGGACCAGCGTGTGGTCGCCGCGGACCCAGGTGAAGTCATCGGTGATCTCGGTGACTTTCTGGTCGAGCGAGTTGGCGCCCGAGAAGCGCTCCGTTCCGGCATTGAGGGTGGCGTTCTGGTTGGCGCCGCCGATCTCGATGCTGGGGAACTGGACCGCCGTGTTGCGGATGTCCTTGATCGTCTGGTAGCCGATGCGCGCTTCGTTGAACATCGAGCTGGAGATGACGCTGTTCAACTGGGCGACGGTGGAGTTCGTCTTGTCGGCCTGCGAGTAGATCGAGGTCGGGAAGCGGAACTGCGAAGCGGTGCGGTTGGCGACGATGTCGGTCGAGCCCTTGACGTAGTTGTGGCGCAGGGTCAGGGCGTTGCTCGGGGTGGCGTTGAAGTCGGCGCGGACGAACACGAGGTTGCTCGGCGTGTTCTTCGGGATGTCGCCGAGGTCGCCCGGATCGTAGCTGTATTTGTTGATGAGGTCCTGACGGAGACGCGCTGCAGAGCAGCCCGCCACGCCGCCGCAGACCGCGTCCTGCGTTCCGTTGGAGTAGTTCGTTCCCGCCGAGCCGTCGGCGGAGGTGCCGTCCGGCTGCTCGCGGCGGTTGCGCTCGCCGCTGACGAAGAAGAAGAGCTTGTCCTGGATGATCGCGCCGCCGAGGCGGCCGCCGTACTGCGTGTACTCGAAGTTCGTGATCGGCTTGTCGACGATGCCGGTCTGCTTGCCGTCGCCGCTGAAGTTCGCCGGCACGAAGACCGGGACGTTCTTGCCGACGCTGCTCTCGTTGCGCTTGGTACCGAAGACCGAGCCGGAGATCTTGTTCGTTCCGGAGCGGGTGACGGCGTTCACGCCGCCGCCGGTGAAGCCGCCCTGGCGGACGTCATACGGCGAGACGACGAGCTGGATCTGGTCGATGGCGTCGATCGAGATCGGCTGCGTGTTCGCCTGGCCGCCCGGCGTGCCGGTGGCGGCGAGACCGAACAGGTCGTTGTTCACGGCGCCGTCGATCTGGATGTTGTTGTAGCGGTTGTTGCGGCCGGCGACGTTGAGCGTCGTCTGCGAATCGTCGCGCGCGTCGACGGTGAAGTAGGGGTTGGTGCGCGCGAAGTCCTGGAGGCTGCGGTTGACGGTCGGCAGCGCCTGGATCTGCTCGGTGCTGACGGTCGAGGTCGAGCCGGTGCGGTTCGGATTGATGATGTCGTCCGGACGCGCGGTGACGGTGATCGATTCGGTCACCGCTGAAAGCTGCATCTTCAGCGGGACCTCGGTCGTGGTGCCGAGGTTCACGGTGACGTTCGACGCCTCGCTCGGCTTGAAGCCCTCGAGGTTGCCCGTCACCTTGTACGGTCCGCCGACGCGGGCATTGGCGATGAAGTAACGCCCGCTCGCTTCGGAGACCGTCGTGTAGTGCGTTCCCGTCGGCGTGTGAACCGCCTCGACGGTGACGCCCGGAAGCGCCGCCCCGGTGGCGTCAGTCACGGTGCCGGCAAGGTTGCCGGTGGTGACCTGCGCCATCGCGGGCAGTACGAAAAGCACTGCTAATGTGACGAAGAAGAGACTCCGGATAACGGAGCTCGAGATCGCCGGTCGATTCGACAAACGGCGTTTGAACATAAAGCCTCCTGACCGATTTTCACTGGTTCTGCGTCCCCTCTCCGAAGACGCAATTTTGGCTACGAATTGTAGTTGCGTATCGTAGCGCGGAATCGGGTCGAGAGGTGCAACAAACGACCGTTCGAGCCGTTGAGCTTTTTGGCGGTTGAGCCGTTGCGGGGGACGGTGCGGAACCGCTCCACCGCTCTATCGCTCAACCGCTCAAAAGCTCTTCAGGAAGGCGTCGTTCGTCGGGAACTTCTGCAGTCTTTCCAGCAGCATTTTCATCGCCGTCATCGGGTCGGTTCCGGCCAGCGCACGGCGAAGCGTGTGCACCTTCGGGAGGACCGTCGGCAGGAGGAGCTTCTCCTCTTTGCGCGTACCCGTCTGGGCGATGTTGATGGCGGGGAAGATGCGCCGTTCGAACAGACCGCGATCGAGGACGATCTCGGTGTTACCGGTTCCCTTGAACTCCTGGAAGATGACCTCGTCCATGCGCGAGCCGGTGTCGACCAGCGCGGTGGCGATGATGGTGAGCGAGCCCCAGTCTTCCGCGTTGCGCGCCGCGCCGAAGAAGCGCCGCGGCTTTTCCATCGTCCGGGCGTCGATGCCGCCGGAGAGGATCTTGCCCGAGCCGCGCTGCTCGTTGTTGTACGCGCGCGACATGCGGGTGATGGAGTCGCAGAGGATGACCACATCCTTCTTCATTTCCACCAGGCGCCGCGCCCGCTCGAGCACGACCTCGGCGATCATGATGTGGTTCTCCGCCGTCTCGTCCGAGCTCGAGGCGATCACTTCGCCCTTCGCCACGGAGCGGCGGAAGTCGGTGACCTCTTCCGGACGCTCGTCGACGAGCAGCACGAAGAGCTGCACGTCGGGATGATTCGTGTTGATGCCGTGGGCGATGTCCTTCAGCAGCGTCGTCTTGCCCGCTTTCGGCGGCGCGACGACGAGGCAGCGCTGCCCCATGCCGATCGGCGAGAGGAGGTCGAGCACGCGCGTCGTCAGACGCTCCGGCTCCGTCTCCAGCTTGAACTGCTCATTCGGATCGATGGAGATCAGCTCGGAGAAGGGACGGCGCGACTCGCGGTAATCCTCGAGCGGCATTCCTTCGACTGCTTCGAGCGCGATCATCTCCAGGTTGCCGTTCGGAGCGCGGCGCGCATTGCCGGTGAGGTGGAGGCCGGCCTGCAGGTGGAGCTTCTCGATCACCGCGCGCGGCACGAGGGAGTCGCCCGGCTGCGGTGCGTAGTTGTTCGCGGAGCTGACGAGGATGCCGGCGCCGTTCGGCTTGATGTAGAGCACGCCGGTCACGGGCGACAGCTCGCTCGCCGGAATGTCGGTCGGAATCGGAGCGCTCGTCTCGGGCATCGACTGCCCGTCGCGTCTGCTGCCGCGATGGCGCTGACGGCGCCGGCGGCGTCCTCCGCCTCCGCCTCCGAAATTCTGAGCGGACGACTGAGCCTCGTTGCCTGGCTGTGGGCCGCCGTTGCCGGAACCGCCGGGCTGACCTTCGCCGGACGGACGGCGTCTGCGGCGGCGCCGCTTACGCGGGGTGCGATCTTCTGGTGTCATTCAAACTCGAAAAGCACGTGTTTAGTTCACCTGCCGATGACCCGGGAGCCGACGATAACGGGGCGGAGAGTCGCTCTCAAAAACGCCCGGCAAGGATGCCGTATCAAGATCGTCGCACGAGGTGCGAGGCGAAGTATGGGGAAGCATGGTTTGAAAAGCAAGCGTGAAGAAAAAGTGCTGCGTGCTGAGTGCTGGGTGCTGAGTGGGGTCGGCAGCACGCAGCACGCAGCACCCTCCTTCTAATTTACAAGCTCCTGTGCCAAAATCGTTACCTCAATCCCCCTTCAATGAGCCCATACGTTCATGCCTGAAAACATTCTCGTTGTCGAGTACGAGCCGCGCTACACCGACCGAGTGCGACAGGCCCTCGCCGGACAGCCGTTCGTCCCGGCATTCGCTCGCGACGGTGAAGAAGCGATCCGCGCTCTCGACGATCAGCCGCCCAGGCTGATCGTGCTCTCGTCGGTCGTTCCGAAGATCTCCACGGCCGAATTGATCCGCGCCATCCGCGGCCGCAAACCGCTGCAGGAGACTCCGATTCTTCTCACCGTGTCGGGCTACACGGGGAAGAGTCCGAAGCTCGATGCCCAGCGCCTCGGCGCCTCTGACATCCTTCCGAAGCCGTACTCGGAGAGCGAGTTCCTCGGCAAGGTTCAGCAGATGCTCGGCGTGCGCGGCGACGTCACAGGCAAGACCTGGGCTCCCGAGCTCGATCCCGAGTTCGCAGTCCGCACAACATCCCTTTCCGGTGTGTCCGAAGGCCAGCTCACCTCGAATGAAATCTTCGGCGACCTGCTCGACGACGACCGCCCTGCATCGACCGGAGCCAAAAAGACCATGAAGCCGAAAGACGATCTCGACAAGATGCTGGCCGACACACTCGCGGGAGTGATGCCGGTCTCCCGGAAGACCAAGGAACAGCCGCTGCCGCCGTCGGCGCTCAATCCGCCGGCGCCTGCGCCGCAGCCTGCTCCCGCGCCCCCTCCCGCCGCGCCGAAACCGCAGCCCCAGCCGCAACCGGCGGCCGAGGCGAAGCCGAAGCAGTCGGATTTCGACAAGCAGCTCAGCGACACGCTCTCCGGTCTCGAGAAGAGCGCGCGTCCGCGACCCGCCGCCGCTCCCGCTCCCCCCGCCGCCCCGCCGAAGCCGCAGCCCGCGCCCGCCGCGGCGAAACCGGCGGCGCAGCCGCAGCGCCCCGCGTTCCAGACCGAGAAGATGAAGCCGGTCGTCGTCGACAAGATGCCGATCTCGCAGCCGGTGATGGCGAAGACCGAGGCGCAGACGGGGGACGAGGACGAGCCGAAGGACGGCGTCAAGTTCGGTCAGTACGTCCTGGTGGAAAAGATCGCCACGGGCGGCATGGCGGAAGTCTGGAAGGCGCGCATGCGCGGCGTGGAAGGCTTCCAGAAGATCGTCGCCATCAAGAAGATCCTTCCGCATCTCTCCGACAACCAGGACTTCATCGAGATGTTCATCGATGAAGCGAAGCTGGCGGCGCAGCTCAATCACAACAACATCATCCACATCTACGACCTCGGCAAGATCCAGAGCTCGTACTACATCGCGATGGAGTACATCGACGGGTTCGACCTGAAGACGATCCTCCGCCGCGGCGAAGAGCGCGGTCAGCCGATGCAGGTCGAGCTCGCGCTCTTCATCGCCTCCAAGATCGCCTCGGCCCTCGACTACGCGCATCGCAAGCACGACTTCGAAGGAAAGGAGATGGGGCTCGTTCATCGCGACGTCTCGCCGCAGAACGTCCTCATCTCGCAGGAAGGCGACATCAAGCTCTGCGACTTCGGCATCGCCAAGGCCGCGTCGAAGGCCTCGCACACGCAGGCCGGCGCGCTGAAGGGGAAGCTGCAGTACATGTCGCCGGAGCAGGCGTGGGGCCGTCACATCGACAAGCGCTCCGACATCTTCGCGCTGTCGACCGTGCTGTTCGAGATGCTCACCGGCCGCAAGCTCTTCACCGGCGACAACGAGCTCTCGATCCTCGAGCAGGTGCGCGAGGCGCGCGTGGCGACGCCGTCGGAGATCAACGACGAGGTCACGCCGGAGATCGATCGCATCGTGCAGAAGGCGCTGGAGAAGGACGCCGCCGCGCGTTATCAGACCGCGGGTGAGATGGCGCGCGACCTCGACGCGGTGCTCTACAGCTTCAAGCCGACGCCGACCAGCGCCGACCTCGCGATCTACATGCATCGCATCTGGAGCCCGGAGCCGGCCTCGCATTTCGAGCAGGAGCCCGCTCCTGTTCCGGTCCCTGCGCCCGCGCCGGTGAAGGCTCCGGCGCCGGTTCACGTCGCTCCCGCTCCCGCGCCGGTCGCGGCCCCCGCGGCGCAGCCGCACGCGATCGCCACGCCGAGCTTCGGCAGCGAAGAGCCGCAGAAGAAAGCGCCGATCGTTCCGATCGCCATCGCCGCTATCGTGGTCATCGCGATCGGCATCGGCTGGTTCGTGATGCGCGGCAAGTCGACGCCGGCGGCGAACACGCCGGCGACGGCGAGCACGCCTGCCGCCGCGACGACGACCGTTCCCGCATCGACTGATTCGACCGCGTCGGTTGCTGCCGGCACGACCGCCACGTCGGCGACGCAGCCGGCCACGCTCGATCCGACGAAGGTCGAAGCGGAAGTGCAGAAGCGTCTCGCGGCCGATCGTTTGAGAATGGAGCAGGCGGCGCGCGCGCAGCAGCCGGCCACCGCGACCACCGCCCCGCAGCGTCCCGCGCCGGTGCAGGTTGCGACCGCCACGCAGGCGCCCGCGGTCGTTCCGCAGCAGCCCGCGCCGCAGCCGGTCGTGCAGACGTCGGCGCCCGCACCGCCACCTGTGGTCGCCACGCAGGCTCCGGCGCCGCAGCAGCCCGCGCCGGAAGCGGCGCCGGTCTATCGCGAAGGCGATCTCGTTCCGGCCGGAACGCCGGGACTCGTCTCCGGCAAGATGGTCCGCCGCGGCAGCGTGCCGTATCCGCCGGTGGCGAAGATGAATCGCGTCGAAGGAACGGTCGTGCTGAGCGTTCTCGTCAGCGAGACCGGCAAGGTGCTCGAAGTGCGCGTGATTCGCCCCGTTGCACGTCCGGTCGGACTGAACGAGGCGGCCGAGGAGATCGTGCGGCGCTCCACGTTCTCGTCGCCGACGAAAGACGGTGTCCGCGTCAAGGCGTGGACCACGGTACCTGTGGAGTTCAAGCTATAATCCGGCCGCTTCGGCCAATTTGATTTGGAGGGTGTTGGACAATGGCGGTCCTGACCGATCAACAGAGAAAGTTCTACGAGACGACCCTTTCGGTAACCAAGCAGGAGATCAGCGAGCTCAAAGACCAGATCGAAGAAGAGCTGGCGAAGGTGAAGGATCGGATCGCGGAACTGCAGAACGCCATCAATGCGTCCAAGCAGATGTACTCCGCGGCCTGCAGCCGTCTCGGTGTCGCCAACGACATGGAAGACGACGAAGGCGGCGAGTAACACCACCTCGCATGCGATCGATCCAGACGCGGCCTCCGGGCCGCGTTTTCATTTTCATTCTCGCGCTGCTGCTCTTCGCCTGCCGCAATGAAGAACCGGCGCCGCTGCCCGCGGGCTCCTCGCGCGTCGTCTCGCTCGCCCCGAACATCACCGAGATGATCTACGCCGTCGGCGCGCGGCAGAAGCTCGTCGGCACCGACAACTTCTCCGATTACCCAGCCTCCGCGAAGTCGCTGCCGAAGGTCGGCGGTACGCAGCCGAACGTCGAGAAGATCATTTCGCTGAAGCCCGACCTGGTGATGGCTTCGACGTCGTCGGTCCCGCCCGGCCTCGAGTCGTCGCTGCGCGCCGCGAAGATCCCGCTCGTCTGGATCAAGACCGATCGTCTCGCCGACGTCCCCGGCGCGATGGCGCTCGTCGGCGCACACCTCGGCGTGCTCGATGTGCCGGTCCACGTCGCGCGACTCCGGGACGCGATCAACCAACAAAAGCGGACCCGCGCCCATCCGCCGCGCGTGCTCTTCGCCGTCTGGACCAATCCGCTCTACGTCGCCGGACGCAACACGTTCGTCGGCGATCTGCTCGAGCATTGCGGCGCGACGAACGCGGTGACGGTCTCCGGCTGGCCGCAGTACTCGCTCGAATCGCTGCTCGCCAATCCGCCCGACGTCATTCTTTATCCGAACCTGTCGGTGACGCCGCGCGCGATGCAGGAGCTGCTCGACGCCGCGCCCGGCCTGCGCGATCGCGTGCGCGTCGTGGCAGTGGAGGAGAACGTGTTCGTCCGCCCCGGCCCGCGCGTGGTGACGGCGGCGCGGCAACTGAATGGGATACTGGACGCTGGACGGCAGACAGCGGACAGCGGACAGCCGTAGCGCGTGGCCCCCGCTGTCCGCTGTCCGTTGTCCGCTGTCCGATGAAAAGCGCCGCGCTGATCCTTCTCGTTCTTCTCATCGCGTCCATCGCGCTCGCCATTTCCTTCGGCGCGACGCCGCTTTCATGGCACGCGATCCTCGGCGGTGACGAGACCGCGCGCACGATCCTCTTCCGCATCCGCCTCCCACGCGTGCTGCTCGGCGCGCTCGTCGGCGCGACGCTCGCCGTCGCCGGCGTGACGTTCCAGACGCTTCTCCGCAATCCGCTCGCCGATCCGTTCATCCTCGGCGTTTCCGGCGGCGCCGCCGCGGGCGCAGCGACGGCGACCGCGTTCGGACTCGCGGCCTATCGCGGCGTCGTTCCCGCGATCGCGTTCGCCGGTGCCTGCGGAGCAACCGCGGCGGTGTTCATGCTCGCGCGCCGCCGCGACTACGTTGATCCGACACGTCTCCTGCTCTCTGGTCTGGTGCTCAACGCCTTCTTCTCCGCCGTGATCCTCATCTCCTTCTCGCTGTCGAAGCAGAGCGATCTCACCGCCGCATTGCGCTGGATGATGGGTACGCTCTTCGGCGCCGGCTGGAGCGACGTCGCCCTGCTCGGAGTGCTGCTGATCGTCGTCATCGCCGCGCTCGCGTTCATCGCCAACGACCTCCGCATGCTCGCATTCGGCGAGGACGACGCGCGCTCGCGCGGCGTGAACGTGGAGCGCGTGAAGTGGATCGGATTCGGAGCATCGTCGGTCGTCACCGGCGCCGCGGTCGCGGTGAGCGGCATCATCGGATTCGTCGGCCTGCTCGTGCCGCATCTCATCCGCCTGATCTGGCGTCGCGACTTTCGTTTTCTCCTCCCGCTCTCCGCCCTCGGCGGCGCGACGCTCGTGGTGCTCGCCGACCTCCTCGCGCGCGTCGCCGTCAACGCGAGCGAGCTGCCGATCGGTGCGTTCACCGCGCTCCTCGGCGTCCCGTTCTTCCTCTCGCTGCTGCGGAGGAGCCGGTGACGCTCGACCTGCGCAATGTCTCGTTCGCGTACGGCGGCACGCATGCGCTGCGCGACGTCACGGTCTCGTTCGGCGCGAACGAGCTCGTCGCGCTCGCCGGTCCGAACGGCTCCGGCAAGTCGACATTGCTGAAGCTCGCCGCACGCGTCGCGCATCCGTCGAGCGGCGAGCTCTCCTTCGACGGACGTCCTCTGCGCGACTGGCCGGCGAAGGAGTACGCGAAGCAGGTCGGCTACCTGCCGCAGGACACGGAGCCCGCCTTCCCGATGCGTGCAATCGACGTCGTGGTCTCGGGCCGCGCCCCATTCCTCGGACGCTTCGCCTGGGAAGGGGAGAGCGACTTCGCCGAGGCGCGGAAGGCGCTCGCCATGTGCGACGCGACGCATCTCGCGGAGCGCTATCTCGACGAGATGAGCGGCGGCGAGCGCAAACGCGTCTTCCTCGCGCGCGTCCTCGCCGGCACGCCGCGCGTGATCCTGCTCGATGAGCCGCTCGCCGCGCTCGACGTCGCCCACGTGCAGCAGTTCTCGAAGCTCCTGCGCGAGATCGTCGACCGCACCGGCTCGACCGTCGTCTTCGCCTCGCACGACCTCAACTGGGCGGCCGCCTATAGCGATCGCATGCTGGTAATGCGAAACGGCGAGCTCGCCCTCGATGCCGCACCACAAGACGTAATGCGCCCCGACGTCGTCGGAGAGCTCTTCGGATTCGACGCGCGCATCAGCAATGGCTGGCTCGTGCCGTTAAGTTAAGGGTCAGACCCTTAACTTAACCGCGCGAGGACCGCCGACACACACGCGAGGACAGCGCAGCCGATCCACAGTGCGGACGGGTTGTGTTGGAAGACGAATGTGCCGACGGAGGGGCCGATGACCAGGGCCAGAGCCCAGGAGAAGACCCACATGCCGTTGTAGCGGCCGCGGTACTGCTCAGGTGCGAGGTGTGTCACGTAGGCGCCTGTCGCGGGTGACGCGATCATTTCGCCCAGTGTCCAGACGCAGACCGTGGCGGCAAGCGCGGGGATGCTGTGGGCGAGGCCGGTCATCGCCACGCCGATGCCTGAGAGGAAGTAGCCGAGGGAGATCATTTGCCGGGCGGGGTAGCGTTGCGTCCAGGATGTGAGGGCCAGTTCCAGCACGATGATCAGGATGCCGTTGATCGAGAGCAGCAGGCCGTAGGTCGTGCTGCTGTGGCCCGCGCGCTCGACCCAGAGCGGGAAGGTCGATCCTGTTTGGAAATCGACCGTCGTCACGAGCGTCGTTGCCGCGAGGAACAGCATGAAGCGGCGGTCGCGAAACACCACGCGGAACGCCTCGCTGAAGCGCTCGCCGCGCGTGACTGTTCGCAGGCCTTGCGGGAGGAACGACAGTGCGATCAGGCCGTAGCCGACCGACGTCACTGCATCGAAGAGAAAGAGGGAGAAGAAAGAGCGGTCGGCGAGAAAGCCCGCCGTCGCCGGACCCACCGCCCAGCCGAGGTTGATGGCGAAGCGGTACATGGCGAAGGCCGTGATGTGCTGCTCGGAAGTGACCAGATCGCCGATCAGCGCGGAGGCGGCGGGGCGATACAACTCGGCGGCGAAGCCGGCGATCGTCGCCAGCGTCACGATCGCGCCGTACGTGCGGGCCTGCGACAACGCCATCATCGCGGCGGCGGAGAAGAACATCGAGATCGCGATCGTGTTGCGGCGGCCGACGCGATCGGCGAGATGTCCGCCGGCGATCGACGCGATCAGGAGTCCGAAGCCGTACGCCGCCATCGCCAGTCCGGCGCGCGATGCGCTGTAGCCGAGGCGCGTGAGGTAGAGCACCAGGAACGGGACGACGAACGAGCCGAAGCGATTGACGAATGTCCCGAGGAACAGGATCCAGGCGGCGCCGGGAAGGGAGCGGAGATTCTGGCGGAGGGTGGCTATGCGCCCAGCTCTCCGAGCGACTTGATGAAGCGCTGCACGAGCTGCTCGTCGAACTGCGTTCCCGCTCCCTCGCGCAGTTTCGCCGCCGCCTCCTCGCGCGAGATCGGCGTCTGGTACGAGCGCTCGTTCGTCATCGCCACCCAGGCGTCGCAGATCTGGATGATCCGCGAGGCGATCGGGATGTTGTTGCCGGTCAGGCGGCTCGGATACCCGCGGCCGTCGACCCGTTCGTGATGGCGCAGTACGGCTTGCGCGATCTCAGGGCCGAGCATCGGCTCGACGATCGCGGCGCCGACGATCGGATGCTCCGCCATGCCGCGCAGCTCTTCCGCCGTGAGGCTCGGGCGTTTGTACAGCCGGTCGTAATCGAGGAGGCGCATGCCGACGTCGTGCACCAGCGCGGCGAGGCGCACCGTCTCTACCTGCGTCGGCGGCATCTCCAGCAGGATCGAGAAACGTTGCGCGATCACCGACACCGCGCGGCAATGCTCGACCAGCTCCGGATAGCGCTGGAAGTCGGGCTCCAGCAACTTCTCCGCGATCGTCTGGCGGTCGTTGCGTCCCGAGCTCGCGGCGATCGCCGCTTCGACCGAATTCTCGACCTGCCGCAGGAAGATGTGCAGCGCGCGTTGCGCCTGCGCTTCCGGCGTCCGCTCGAACGCGACCGTCAGCACGAGCCCTTCGACCGATTGCGCGTTCACCGGCGCGCTGAGGATCGTCGAGATCCCCGCCGCGCTCACCGGCACCACCTGCACGCCGAACGGGTAGATGAGCTGCGGAAGCCCGGTCATGTGCGGCTGGTTCGCGCGCTTCAGCCACGCCTGCAGGTGGTTCTGCAGCATCTCCATCGCGTCGTCGGTGACGGTGGCGATGGCGACGATCGACTGCGGATTGTTCACGTGTCCGATCGCGCTGAAGCAGGCGAGCACCGCGCCCGGAATGGCCAGCGTCGCCGGCAGCAGCAGGCGCACGACCTCGAGGTCGCGCTCCGTCAGCACGCGCTTGCCCGACACCTGCGTCAATTGCCGCTTCGACATGTAGTCGCGTGCCGAGGCGATGGCGCGTGTCGCGTTCGGCGAGATGTCGTGCGGGCTGCCGACGCCCGAGGCCTGCGCCGCGGCAGGCGGCGTCATCACCTGCGGGAGGTGTGCGACCGACGGCGGCGCGGCGCGTTGCGGCTGCTCGAGCGTCACCGGTCCGATGCCGAATAGATTCTTCGAGCCGAGGAGCGCGAGCACGTCGTCGGCGATCTTCTTCGCCGCCTCGACGTCGGGCGTGTCGAACGGTTTCTTCCCCGCCTTGTCGCGCATGTCGATGAAGCCGACGAGGCGTCCGCGCGTGAAGAGCGGCGTCGCCAGCAGGCGATCGGTCCCCTGGCGGAAGAGGAGCTCGGAGAAACGCTGATCGGCGCCGAGTCCGTTCACGTAGAACGCATTGCGCCGGACGGCGAGACGGTCGACGAGGTCATCGCTCGCCTTGACCGTCTTGCGATGGTCGTCGGCGAAGCGGTAGTGCGTGATCAGTTCGTAGGTCTTGTCGTTGAGGTCGTGCGACGTCGACAGGTAGAGCGCCGCTTTCGTCGCCTGCACGTGCTCCACGCAGCCGTAGAGGATCTGCTTGAGCTGCGGTTCGATCGCCTTGAGCTCGGGGAGCATGGGTAGCCGATAAGTATACGAATTCAGTGCTGCGTGCTGCGTGCTGGGTGCTGGGTGCTGGGTGGGACTAACTCAGCACATAGCACTCAGCACTCAGCACTGAATTATTCGAATTCGAACCGCACCCGCTGCCGCAGATGCCCGAGGATCGCGCCGAGCATCGCGCCGGTGGTGTTCCAGATCACGTCGTTCACATCCGCCACGCGCGTCGGCAGGAAGTACTGCCATGCCTCGATGGCCAGCGAGAACGACAGTCCGCACAGCACCGTCAGCACGTACGTCTGCATCGTCGGGCGCTCGAGCGTGTAGAGGCTGATGAAGGTGAGGAAGCCCCAGGGGATGAAGAGCATCACGTTCGCGATGATCGGCATGACGATCACCGCCAGGACCTGCGTCGACACCGGCCGCGTCTCGAAGCGATGGGAGAGGTGCTTGATGTCCTCGAACGGAACGGGATCGATCTTCGAGTAGCTCTTGCCGGAGGTGTAGACCGTCGCGACCGCGATCGTCGCCGTCACGAGTAATAAGAGGAGGATGGTGACCGGGCGTCGAACGGTGACTGTCATGACGAAGCGGTTGAGCGGTTCAGCGGTTGAGCTGTTTAGCTTAACGGCTCAACCGCTCAATCGCTCAACCGCTACCGCGCAGGCGGCTCGAGGTTGTAATAGAACATCGCCGTCACCCGCTCCGAGGTCATCGGGAAATCCTTCGGCAGCGGATTGAGCGGCGACGAATTTTCGATCGCTTTCTTCGCCGCGAAATCGTACGGCGGAATGCCCGAGGTGTTGAGGATCGTGATGTCGGTGATCTGGCCGTCGCGATGGATCGTGAAGCGGATCGTCACCACGCCCTGCATGCCGGTGCGCAGGAGGTCGGGCATCACGTTGTACCAGTTCACGCGGATGCGGGCGACCATCGACTGCGCGTAATCGCCCCAGTCGTACCAGCTCGTTTCGAAAGAGATCGGGCCGTCCTTGGCGAAGCCTTTTTCGCCGCCCCCGGCGTTGCCGAGGTCGAGGCCCTGCTGGCCGGTGCCGAGGGATGCGACCTTGCCCACTTCCTTGATCGCGTTCTTCCAGTCGATCGAGTTGCCGCGCTGCGCGGCCGCGCTCGTCTGCACCGGCTGCGTGAACGATGACGACGCCTGCGACGGCAGTTGCTGCTGCGGTTGTTGCGACGGATTGCTGGACGGGCTCTGCGCCTGTTGCATCACCTGCGGCTGAGCCTGCGATGGCCGGCGTCCGTCACCCGACGGCGCCTGCGGCGTGAACATCCGTCCGTTGCCGGGACGCGACGTCGGCTGGTCGCCGGTCGGCTTCGGCATGCTCGCCTCGCGGTTCGCATCGGAGAAGTTCGGCGACTCCACCGGATGCTCGAGCTTTTTCCCCGGCGCCTCGACGAACTGGCGGTCATCCTGCTGGGCCGGATTCTGGCGGATCAGCTCGACGTAGCGAACCATCTGCGGGGAGGTGTCACTCGCCGAGACCGGGTGGTAGTTCAGCACCATCCAGGTGATCAGGAGGATGTGGACGATGACCGAGGCGATGACAGCAATGCTCGCTCCGCGTCGCGGCTCGCTATCCTCGGCCAGAGCCGCGAGATCGATTCTTTCCTCCACCACCTGCCGGGTAGAAAAAGTGCGCCTGATGTTTTGTTCCATTGGATGGGGCCGTACGCAACCGTAACGCTGATCTCACGTACACTTCTACGAGATGTCCGACGTCATCATCACACCGCCGCCCCCGCCTCCTCCTCCGCCCGCGCCGGAAGCACCCAAGGCAGGCTACGACTTCGTGAAGCCTTTCGCCTTCGTGTTTGAAGACGCCCGGTGGATCAACAAGGTTCTGATCGGCGGCATCTTCCAGCTCCTGGCGATGATGCTGGTCGGCATCCCGTTTCTTCTCGGTTACCTCGCAAAGCTCGTTCGTAATGTAGTCGCTGATGTGACGCTTCCGCTCCCCGAGTGGGACGACCTCGGCGAAATGTTTGGCGAAGGGTTACGACTGATCGGCGTCGCGCTGATCTACGCCCTGCCGTTCATCATGATCATCAGCATGATCATGGTCCCGGTCATCGTCGTCAGCGCCGTGAACCAGCACAACCGCGACTTCGATCCGGGCGGCGCCATCGCCTGCATCTGGTGCCTCATCTTCCCGCTCGGCCTGGCGTACGCGATCTGGATGCCGGCGGTGATGCTCTACGTGATGATCGAGCAGCGCTTCGGCGCGGCGTTCGAGTTCGCGCGCATCTGGCGATTCATCAGCAACAACGTCGGCAATTACCTGCTGGCGGTCGTGGTGATGTTCGTCGCGCGCTTCGCCTCGGGATTCGGCATCGTCCTCTTCTGCATCGGCATCGTCTTCACCGTCTTCTGGGCGATGTGCGTCACGTTCTACGGCTTCGCGCAGACGTGGAAGCTGGCGAAGGTGCGGTGAGCCGGGACACACGCATCTTTGCCCTCTGCCTCGGCGCGCTGGCGCTGATCATCCTCGGCGCGTCGACGTTGACGACCGTGGCCATCGCGCACGGCGCATCGCCGAGCCTCCGGCTGCCGTTCCTGCTGATGTGTCACGGCATCCCGCATCGATGCCTGACGATCCTCGGTACGCCGATGCCGATTTGTGCGCGTTGCGTGGGCATCTATGGCGGCTTCCTCGTCAGCCTCGTCGCGTTTCCGATCGTGATGAAGACAGCGGACAGCAGACAGCGGACAGCAGGGCCGCATCCGCGTCTGCTGTCCGCTGTCCGCTGGCTGCTGTCCATCGCCGCGCTCCCCATTTTCATCGACGGGATGACCCAGGCGATGGGGCTTCGGGAAAGCACGAATCCGCTTCGGCTGGCGACCGGTCTGATGGTCGGAGCGGCGTTTGGATCGTGGGTGCTCGTTGCGATCGAAACTCGCGCACGGCAACGATTTGCCGAATCTTGACGACCTATCAGTGGTGGGTTACGCTTCGATGACACCCACGTCCAGCCGGCTCATCTCCTCACCACGGCGGCCGTCGGTTTCGCGGACAAATCTGGTCGAGTTATCGGAGACAAATGGCCTTCCAGGGATCTCTCAAAGAACTGCCGCTCCCGGACATCATTCAGTTGGTGAGCGTCTCGGGCAAGACCGGCAAGTTCACGCTGTCCCGCGATACCGACCGAGGCTTCATCTATCTGAAAAACGGACAGATGGTCCACGCCCTCGTCGGTGACCTGATCGGCGAGGAAGCGATCTACGCGCTCGCCATCTGGAACCAGGGCGAGTTCCAGTTCGCCCCGGGCGAAGAGCCCGATCGTCAGACCATCACCAAGTCCAACACGAACCTCCTGATGGAGGCCGCGCGCCGCCTCGACGAGTGGCGCGTCCTCTCCAAGAAGATCCCCTCGGTCGATTTCGTCCCTGAGCTGATGGTCCGCGAGAACCGTCACGAGCAGATCACGCTGAACCCGCAGGAGTGGATGCTGATCACCCGCATCGACGGCCACCGCTCCATCGCCGACATCGGCCGCGCGCTGAACATGTCGTCGTTCGACGTCGCCAAAATCCTCTACGGGATGATCACGGGCGAGCTCGTGCAGTTAAAAAAAAAATTTGATCGAGACCCCGATCAGGAAAATGGCGAGCTAGTCGACCTCGCCGCGCGCATCCGCGCCGTGGCCGAGGAGTTCATCGGCGACAGCGCGCACAAGACGATCGAGAAGCACTTCCTCCACGCTCTCGACATGATCATGAACGGCGACGGCGAGCGCGCCGTCGACAACATGATCGAAGAATTCGAGAAGACCGCCTCGCTCCTGCGCGGACTCGCGGTCACCGAGCAGCTCCGCTCGCGGATCACCGAGATCCGCGCGCTGGCGACCTAAGTTGCTCTGGTTTGTCATCATTCTTTTGGCCTTCATCACCGCCGCGGCGTTGATCCGCCGGCAGGCGCGCGCCATTCACGCTTCCGGTCCGATCCGCAACTGGTCGATCCCGAAGTCGTGGTCGGTGGCGGAAGGGACGCATGAGGGGAAGGCGGTCGCGACGCGCTTCAACGTCGCGCTGCGTCCCATCGCCGGACGCGACGAATTTCCCGACCGCATCGGCATCATCGCTCCGCTGCACGACGCGAACGATCGCGGCTTTCCGAATCGCGCGGAGATCAAGCAGCTCGACGCGATCGAGGAGCTGGTCGAGAAGCGGCTGGGCGGCGGCAACGAGTCGCTGCTCGCCGGCGTCGTCACCAGCAACGGCGTGCGCGAGTTCGTCGTCTACACCTCGAACGTCGACGGCGCGAAAACGAAAGCGGAAGCGGTCGCCGCCGAGGTCAGCACGCATGCGCTGCAGGTCATCGTGCGCAATGACCCGCAATGGCGGGTGTACCGTACGTTCGCATCATGAACATCGGCCGTATCGTCGTCCCTCAAGCTGTGCCGGACGGCTTCGCGCTCTTCTACACCACGCGCGATTTTCCCGGCTTTCTCACGGATGACGTCGCGCGCGAGCTCACCGGCTTCATCGAAGAGCGCTTCGGAATCGCGGCGACGCTGACCACGTGCAACCAGGTGCACGGCGCGGACGCACGTAGCGCGGGTTCTCCAACCCGCGTCTGGCGCGAATGCGATTCGTGCGATGCGCTCTGGTCGCAGACGAGACACACCGCCCTCGGTATCAAGGTTGCAGATTGCCTCCCTGTGACCATGATCGATCCCACGCATTCGGTCATCGCCAACATTCACTCCGGCTGGCGTGGCGCCGCGCAGGCCATCACGGCGAAAACACTGGACACCATCCTCAAAGAAACGCCCTTCGATCCCGCGAGCGCGAAAGCGTGGCTCGGCCCGAGCATCCGCGTCTGCTGCTTCGAAGTAGGCGAGGAAGTGGCCGAACAGTTCGACGCGCGCTTCGTCGATCGAACACACGCGAAGCCGCACGTCGACATCCCCGCGTTCACAACGGCGGTCCTCCGCGACCGCGGCTTCGCCGCTGACACGATCATCGACACGGAGCTCTGCACGCGCTGCGAAGGGTCGATCTTTCACTCCTATCGCCGCGATCGAAAGGGCGGCGGCCGGAACCTCGCGCTCGTCGCGCAGTGAGCCGCATGCCCGCAAACATCAAGCTCCGCATCCCGAAGCGGCGGACGGTCTTCCAGACGATCTCCATCGTCGTCCTCATTTTCCTCGTCGCCTTTGCCGCGCTCGGCGCATGGGTCTACAAGCAGTCGGTCGGCCGCTTCGAAGTGCGCCGCCTCTCGCTCCCCACACGCATCTTCGCCGACTTCATGCCGCTGCGCCCCGACACGCCGCTGCAGGCCGATGACCTCCTCGAAAAACTGAGCCGCCTCGGATACCGCGAGGTCGAAAAAGTCTCGCAGCCGGGCGAGTACGCGTCGTCGAAGGAAGGCGTCGACATCTTCACGCGCGAGTTCACGCATCCGAGCGGCAAGTACGACGCGCAGCCGATCCGCGTCACGTTCAAGAGCAACCTCATTCAGACCGTGACCTCGATCCGCGACTCGCATCCGGTCGAGACCGCGGCGCTCGAGCCGGAGCTCCTCACCTCGATCCTCTCCGAACAGCTCGAGAACCGCCGGCCCGCGACGCTCTCGCAAGTCCCGCAGTCGCTGCAGGACGCGGTGGTGGTGACCGAGGACATCCGCTTCTGGCATCACCCCGGCGTCGATCCGCTCGGCATCTTTCGCGCGATCTTCACCAACGTCCGCGCGCGCGGCGTGGCGCAGGGCGGTTCGACACTGACGCAACAGCTCGTGAAGAACTACTACCTCACCAGCGAGCGGACGATGCGCCGTAAGGTTGTCGAAGCGTTCATGGCCGTGATCCTCGACGCGAAGTATTCGAAGAAAGAGATCCTCGAGGCCTACCTCAACGACATTTACCTCGGACGCAACCGCTCGATCTCGATCATGGGCGTCGGCGAAGCCGCGCGCTACTACTTCGGCAAGCCGGTCGCGGAGATCAACGTCGCGGAGTCGGCGCTCCTCGGCGGGATGATCCGCAGCCCGAACAATTACTCGCCGTTCGCGAATCCGGAGCGCGCGCTCAGCCGCCGCGCGACGGTCCTCGGACTGATGAAGCAGAACAAGAAGATCGATCAGGCCACGTACGACCAGGCGATGGCCACGCCGTTGCCGCGCAAGCCGTTCCGCGAGCGGAGCGGTCTCGGCTCGATCCCGTTCTACGTCGATCGCGTGCTGCAGGAGATGGCGCGCGACTACGGCATCAAGGACGTCAAGGGGCGCGGCCTGCAGATCTACACGGCGATCGATCTGACCGCGCAGGACACCGCCTCGCGCACGCTCGTCTCCGGCATCGAAGGATTGGAGAAGGGGAGCCGCCGCCTGCGTAACGCGCAGAGTCCGCTGCAGGGTGTACTGATTCACGTCGACGTGCCGACCGGGGAGATCCGCGCGCTCGTCGGCGGACGCAACTACGAGGTCTCGCAATTCAATCGCGCGCTGAATTCGAAGCGCCAGGTCGGATCGTTGTTCAAGCCGTTCGTCTACCTCACCGCGTTCGAGCCGAGCCTCACGTCGCTGCCGAACGCCATCACCCCGGCGACGCTGGTCAGCGATTCGCGCTTCGTGCTCAAGCGGCGCTTCTCCGCCGACTGGTCGCCGCGCAATTACGAGGACGCGTACCACGGCACGGTCACGGTGCAGCGCGCGCTCGAGCAGTCGATGAACTCCGCCTCGGTGCGCATCGGACTGGCGTGCGGTCTCGCGCCGATCGTCAAGACGGCGCACACGCTCGGCGTGCAGACCGAGATCGACGACTCCAATCCCTCCGCGATCCTCGGCGCCGTCGGCATTCCGCCGGTCGAGATGGCGGACGCGTTCTCGACCATCGCGCGCGTCGGCTCGCGGCTTCCGCTGCGCACCATCCGCTTCGTCACCGACGATCGCGGACGCGTCGTCTCCGCGGGCGACGCCGTGCAGCCGGTGCAGGTCTTTCCGGCGCGCGACGTCTTCATCCTGCTCAACGTGATGAAAGGCGTGATCAATCACGGCACCGCGTACAACGCGCGCTCGATGGGCTTCCGCCTGACGGCCGCGGGGAAGACCGGCACGACGAACGACGCGCGCGACGCCTGGTTCATCGGCTTCACGCCGCAGACGCTGGCGCTGACCTGGATCGGCTTCGACGACAACGCGAACGTCGGCTTGTCGGGCGGGCAGGGCGCCGTACCGATCTGGACGCGTTACATGCAGCAGGTCACCACGGGCCAGCGCGACATCGATTGGGCCGCGCCGTCGGGCATCGAGATGGCGGAGTTCGACAAGACGAGCGGCGGCCTGGCGACGCCGTACTGTCCGCCGATCTCGATCGAAAACGACGCGTTCAAGAGCGGCACCGCGCCGACGCAGCCGTGCCCGCTGCACATGCCGCAGGCGCCGCCGCCCCCCGCGGTCGACGAGTTCGGAAATCCGATTGCACTCGATACGACCGGCATGATCCCCTCGCCGCCGGTTGTCGCGCCGCCGATCACGACAACGACGCCGCCGCCCGATTCGACATTGACCGGCGGGATCTTCAAGACCGATACGACCGCGACGGCGCCGCCGCCGACGAATACGTTGCCACCGACGACTACGACGGAACCGCCGCCGACGTCGACGCAGTAGGTTGCTGAGTTGCTTGGTTGCTCGGTTACTGAGGTGGCGTCGTCGCGAGAAACCACCGGGCAACCCAGCAACTCAGCAACTCAGTAACCGATGTCAGAGCTCAAACTCGCCCTCCGCCGCACGGTCCCGCTCATCCTCTTCCTCGCGCTGGTGGTGCACTTCATCCTGCCCCGCCTCGGCGCGATCGAGCATTCGGCGTCGATCGTGCCGACGATGGCGCCGTGGGCGATCCTCGCCGCCGTCGCCGCGCAACTGCTCAGCTACATCTCGAACGGCGCGGTGCTGCAGGCGATCGTCCGCGTGGCAGGCGGCCAGCTCCGCCTCGCGCGCGCGGCGGTGATCGAGGTCGGCGCGGCGACGATCAGCCTCGTGGCCGCCGGTCCGCTCGGATTCGGCGCGGCGATCTACAAATGGGTGAGCGAGGTCACGACGATCGAGTCAGCGGCGCTCGCGGCGTGGCTGCCCGGCGTCTTCGACATGTCGGCGCTGATCCTCGCGGCGCTGATCGGCGCGTTCGAGCTGCTGCACGTCCACCAGCTCTCGCGCGCCACGGAGATCGCGCTCATCACCGTGATCTCGGCGCTCGTCGTGGTGATGATCGGCGCGTTCTTCCTCGTCGCGCGACCGAAGTGGCTCGTCGCCATCGCCAAACGTTTCGGCCGCACCGTCGATCCCGAAGCCGTGCACGATGCGTGGACGAAACTGCGCCGCGGTGCGTGGGCCCATGTCGCGATCCGCTCGATCCTGACGATCGCGTTCGACATGCTCACGCTCTACTTCGCGTTCGTCGCCGCGCGCCAGCCGTTGCACTTCTCCGTGCTCCTCGCCGGCTACGGTGTCCCGATCCTTCTCGGGCGCACGAGCTTCCTGCCGGGCGGCATCGCGGTGATCGAAGTCGGCATGTCCGCGGTCTTCGCGGGCCTCGGCATCGACACGCAGGTCGCGATCGTCGCGGTGCTGACGTACCGCCTGATCTCGTTCTGGCTGCCGACGCTGATCGGGATTCCGGTGGCGATCGCGCTGAATCGAAACGTGGGACGGGTCCTCTGACCCGTCCGGTCGGGTTGGAGAACCCGACCCACATCACTCCCGATACGTAACCTTCACGTCCTTCACCACCACCTCGTCGTCCGACGCCGTCTCGATGATCAGCCAGTCGCCGGCGATGTGGTGGCCGTCGATGTTGAACGTGCGGCCGTCGCGCGGGATGTCGATGTAGTCGCGGAGGATCTCGTTGTCGACGCGGACACGGATCTCGCCGCCTGCCTTCGCGCCGACGCTGTCGTGGGCGAAGAACTGGACGGAGCTGACCGCGCCGCCGTGGATCGCGATGCGGATCTTCGCCCGCGAGCCGCCGCATTCATTGCCGCCGATGCAGCCGCCGCTGTTGCGCGTCTCGCGCTCGGCGCCGTAGCCGCGGCCTCCGCCGTAACTGCCGCCCGAGTCGTAGCTCCGTCCGCCGCCGCGTCCGTACAGCACGGCGACGTCGCTGATGGTCACCTCGTCGTCCGTCGCGGTGCTGATCACCAGCTTCGAGCCGACGATGCCGTCGACGTCGAACTCGTGGCGCTTGCCGTCGCGCGCCACGTCGACGTACGACGCGATGCTGTGGTCGTCGATGCGGACGTTGAGCTTCCCGTCGGCGCGCGTGCCGACGTTGTCGTGCGCGTTGAAGCGGATGCCGAGGACCGGCTGGTCGTCGAGCGCGATGGTGATGCGGTTGCCGTTCTGCCGGCAGTCGGCGCCGCCGATGCAGGTGCCGGCGCGCTCGTACGTCCGCCAGCCTTCGCGATTGCCGCCGCGACCCCAGCCGCCGCCTCCTCCGCCGTGGTCATTGTCGCGATCGAATCCGCTGCCGTACATCACGGCCACGTCCTTGATCTCGATCTCGTCGTTCGCCGCCGCTTCGAACGTCAGGTACTCGCCGCGCCGGTTGTCGACGTCGATGTTGAAGGTCTCGCCGCGCCGCGGAATGTCGATCCAGCTCCGCACCGCGTCGGCGCCCACTTTCACCGTCAGCTTGCCGCCGGCGGTCTCGCCGATGTCGTCGTGCGCGTTGAAGCGGACGGCGAGGACGGGGCGGTCGGCGAGCTTGATGCGCAGCCGCTTGTCGGGGCACTTGCTACCGCCGATGCAGCCGTGGTCGTCGTACGTGACCCACTCTCCTCTCCGACTCTGGGCGAACAACGGAAGGGCGAGAAGCAGAAGGATGAGTACGCGTCGCATGGTGGCGATATTTTAGTGCGATGTACGCCTTCATCATCGGCGACTTCTTCCGTCGCCGCCGGCGCGGGCCGCGCTACGAGCGCGACGAAATGCCCGAGGAGCCGCTGGTGCAGGTGGCGATCATGTGGATCCTCCTCGCCGCGGGCGGTCTCTTCGGCGCCCTCTCCATCTCCTCGTTCTTCCTCGACCTCGGCATCGAAGTCGCGATCGCCTGCGCCATTCTCGCGCCGCTCTGCATGTGGCGCGCGATGCTCCTCTGGTGGCGGCTCACGCGTTGACGCGCGGCGCGATCAACGCGGCGATCTCCGTCAGCGTCGCCGGATCGTCGATCGTCGCCGGCACGGTGTACGCGACTCCGTCCGCGATCTTCTTGATCGTGCCGCGCACAATCTTCCCCGATCGTGTTTTCGGCAAACGCTTCACGATCGTCGCGCTGCGGAACGACGCGACCGCGCCGATCCGCTCGCGCACCAGCGCGATCAACTCGTCGATCGTCATCGGATCGCGCGTCACGCCCGACTTCAGCACCACGAGGCCGACCGGCACTTCGCCCTTGATCGCATCGGCGACGCCGATCACCGCACACTCCGCGACGTCGCGATGCGAGGCCAGCACTTCCTCCAGCGCGCCGGTGGAGAGTCGATGTCCGGCGACGTTGATGATGTCGTCGGTGCGGCTCATGATCGAGAGATAGCCGTCCGCGTCTTTGATCCCCGCGTCGGCGGTCTGGTAGTAGCCGGGATACGTGGTGAGGTACGACTTCACGAAGTCGTCGTCCCGCTTCCAGAGCGTCGGCAGGCAACCCGGCGGCAGCGGCAGGCGGATCGCGACGTTGCCGATCGTTTCCGCCTCCACCTCGACGCCTGCTTCGTCGAGGATGCGCACGTCGTATCCCGCGACCGGCTTCGTGCACGAGCCGGGCTTCACCGGAAGTCTGCCGAGGCCGACGCAATTCGCGGCGATCGGCCAGCCGGTCTCGGTCTGCCACCAGTGATCGATCACCGGCACGTTCAGCTTCTGCTCCGCCCACTGCAGCGTGTCGGGATCGCAGCGCTCGCCCGCGAGAAAGAGCGTGCGGAAGTTGCGCAGGTCGTACCGGCCGATGTACTCGCCGTTCGGATCGTCGCGCTTGATCGCGCGGAACGCGGTCGGCGCGGTGAAGAGCGCGGACACGTTGTGCTGCGAGATCATGCGCCAGAACGCGCCCGGATCGGGCGTGCCGACCGGCTTCCCTTCGTACAGGATCGTGGTGCAGCCGTGGAACAGCGGCCCGTAGACGATGTACGAATGGCCGACCACCCAGCCGATGTCGGACGCCGCCCAATACACCTCGCCCGGCTCGATGCCGTAGACGTTCTTCATGCTCCACTTCAGCGCGACGAGATGTCCGCCGTTGTCGCGCATCACGCCTTTCGGGACGCCGGTCGTGCCCGAGGTGTAGAGGATGTAGAGCGGATCGGTGGCCGCGACCGGAACGCAATCGACCGGCTGCGCGCTCTGCATCAGAAGCTCCCAGTCGAGGTCGCGCGCCGGATCCATCGACGCCGCGCACTCCGGCCGTCGCAGGATGACGCAGCGCTCCGGCTTCGACGGCGAGAGTGCGATCGCTTCGTCGAGCAGCGGCTTGTACGGGATCAGCCGTCCGGGCTCGATGCCGCACGTGGCGGAGACGATGACCTTCGGCTGCGCGTCGGCGATCCGCTTGGCCAGCTCCTGCGCGGCGAAACCGCCGAAGACGACGGAGTGAATCGCGCCGATGCGCGCGCACGCCAGCATCGCCACGACGGCCTCGGGGACCATCGGCATGTAGATGACGACGCGGTCGCCCTTCGTGACGCCGAGGCTGGCGAGCGCGCCGGCGAAACGCGCCACGTCATCGCGCAGCTCGCGATAGGTGAAGGAGCGGATGGTGTTGGTCAGCGGACTGTCGTAGATCAGCGCCGTCTGCCCGCCGCGCCCGCGCTCGACGTGCAGGTCGAGCGCGTTGTAGCAACTGTTCGTCACGCCATCGCGAAACCAGCGATAGAACGGCGCATGGTCGCCGTCGAGCACCCGCTCCGGCTTCCGATACCAGAACACATCCTCGGCGGCTTCGCCCCAGAAGCCTTCCGCATCACGGATGGAGCGCGCGTACACGTCTTCGTATGACATTCGCCCATTTTCGGTTGTCTGGGGGGTGAGGCAATGTGTTGCGTCACAGGGCCGTGTGACGAGCTGTTGAGCGGTTGAGCTGTTCAGCCGTTGAGCGCTCAACAGCTAAACAGCTCAACAGCTCAACAGCTACTTCTCCCGCGCGACCGGATAAAGCATCCACCTCTCATCAAAATACGGCGACCGCTCATAAAAGAAATGCAGCCGCTGATCCGCGCTCGCCTTGAACGCGGCGTCGCTCTCCAGCTTTTTCTCGAACTCGGCGCGCAGCTTCGGATCGGCGGCGAGCATCTTCTCCGCCAGCGGCTCCATCATGTAGTTCTCGAAGTACTCGGTGCGCTGCAGGATCTCGTTGAAGAAGCCCCACTGCAGGAACGAGTCGCCGGACGCGGGCTCGAGGAGGACCATCGCCAGCTCGCCGAGCGGTTGATCGACCGGGATGCGCACGGAGCCGATGGGGAAGCGCTCCTTCCGATGTTCGAGCGTCGTCTTCGCCGCGAGCCGCACGTGACCCTCGAACGCTTCGGTGTCGAGCTTCGCGTCGTGCAGGCGATACATTTCGACGTCGACCTCGCGCGGCTCGAGCAGGCGCTCCATCTGAATGCCGTGCATCCGCAAACGGTCGATGACCTCGCGCCACGCTGCCGGAATCCAGTACGCCTTCGGCCGCGACACCGACTCCGTGACGGCGGTCGTGCGATAGACCGGGATGCGCACGATGGTCGGACGTCCGAGCCACTCCGTCCGCGTCGTTCCGCTGATCGACGACTGGCTGGTGCGCGATTCGATCGCGCGGAACTCCATGATCTCCGGCGCCGAGCCCTGCGGCGCGTCCCACGCCAGCGGGAGCGGATCGATGCGCAGGTGCGTGTCGTCGCCGCCGGCGCGCTGCAGCTCGCGGCCGCTCATCGCCAGGACGTCGAGCGTCCGTTCGAGCAGCACGAGCGTGCCGAGGACGCGCTGGTCGTACGGCTTGAGCGAGTGGTTCTCGACGAGGATGGTCGCCATGTGCCGCGTGTCGCCGTAGCCGGTCGAGAAGCGCGGGATTCCGTTGCCGAAGGCGATGCCCTTGGAGAAATCCTTGTCGTCGACCGGGAAGATCAGCGGGCCGGGGATGTGGCCCATCGACGTCAGCGCGCCGTTGACCGCCGGTCCGAGCGTCTGATCGAGCCAGCGCGTGACGTTCGGCGAGTAGCCGCTGTGGTTCCAGCCGAAGGTGATGTCGTACTGGTAGTCCATGCCGTCGGTGACGTGCAGGTCGAAGTAGAGGTCGGGCTGCCAGCGATCGATGGCCGCGACCATGGCGCGCATTTCATCCGAATCGAGCTTCGTGTAATCGCGATTGAGATTCAGGTTGCGCGCGTTCGTGCGCCACCCGATGACCTCGGGACCGCGCTGATTGATGCGGCCGAATTTCGACGCGCGCTCATGGCCGTCGACGTTGAAGATCGGCACGAAGAGGACGTTGACCCGCTCGAGCATGCCGAAGAGCCGGCCGCCGGGACGGAGATCGCGGAGCAGCATCAGGCCCGCGTCCTTGCCGTCGATCTCGCCGGCGTGAATGCCTCCCTGCGCGAGCAGCGTCGGCTTGCCGGTGCGATGCAGCGCGTCGGGCATGAAGAGCTGTTCCTTCGAGGCCACGACCATCCAGATGTCGCGTCCCTCGGGGCTCTTGCCGAGCGACACCATGCGCAGTTGCGGCGCGGCGGCAGTCAGCTTGCGCAGATACGCGACCGTCTCGTCGTACGTCGGCGAGGTGCGGAAGCCGCTCTGCTCCGCCGGCGTGATCCACGGATCGTCGGCATTGACGACGAGCTTGCGCGACTGCCCGTTCCACGGAATCGCGGGCGGCAGCGGTGCTTCGATCTGGGCGGCGAGGGTCGTGGTAAGCAGGAGCAGCAGCAGGGTCCACTGCATGAAGCGCATCGCGAGATTGTATGTGCGAAGTTGGCCGTTGGCCGTTGACAGTTGGCAACGGCTTCAGCTCCTGCCAACTGCCAACGGCCAACGGCCAACTGCCAACGGCCAACGGCCAACTGCCAACGGCCAACTGCCAGTATCTTGTCCCCATGCAGATCCGATTCGCGCTCCTCGCCTTGCTCCTCGTGTTTTCAGCAGAGGCACAATCGAACCTCGGCGACGTCTCGTTCGCCAACTCCGGCGCCCCCGCCGCGCAGGAGCCGTTCCTCCGCGGGCTCGCGCTGCTCCACGACTTCGAGTACGAGGACGCGGCGGCGGCTTTCCGCGAGGCGCAGAAGATCGACGGCGAGTTCGCCATGGCCTTCTGGGGCGAGGCGATGACGTTCAATCATCCGATCTGGTTCCAGCAGGACCTCGCGGCCGCGCGCAAGGTGCTGCAGAAAACGCCGAACGCGAAGACGGAGCGCGAGCGCGATTACCTGAAGACGCTCGACGTGCTCTACGGCGAGGGGACGAAGGAAGAGCGCGATTTCAAATACGCCGATGCGATGGCGGCGCTGCACGCGAAGTACCCGGACGACGTCGACGCCACCGCCTTCTACGCGCTCTCACTCCTCGGCACGTCGCATGAGGGACGCGACGTCGCGACCTACATGCGCTCCGCGGCGCTGCTCGAAGAATTGTTCCCGACGCATCGCCGCCATCCCGGCGTGCTGCACTACATGATCCATTCGTACGACGATCCGATCCACGCGCCGCTCGGCCTGCGCGCCGCGCGGTTGTACGGCGACGTCGCCTCGCACGCCGCGCACGCGCTGCACATGACGTCGCACATCTTCGTGGCGATGGGGATGTGGGACGACGTCATCGCGGCGAACAAGAAGGCGATGGCGGCGCATCCGATGAACTGCGGTCACTACGCGATCTGGCTGGAGTACGGCTATCTGCAGACGCGGAAGGTCGACGAGGCGCGCGAGATGTTGACGCGCTGCAAGGCCGCGGTGGCGGGCGATCCCGCGCACGACGCGCCGGTGAAAGCCGAGGACTCGCGGATCGGCGGCTACGCGACGATGCGCGCGCTCTACTTCGCCGACACCGGGAAGCTGGAGGAAGCGCTGCCGACGCAGTACGCCGCGCCGTCGTTCACGATGGCCTACACCGACGCGCTGGCGCATCCGACAGCGGAGAACGCCGCGCGCGTCCGCGCATTGCAGAAGGACGTGCTCGCCGCGATCGAGTCGCGGAAACTGACCGACCCGTCGTTTCGCGAGCGGACGAATGTGATCGTGCAGCAGGTCGACGCCATGGTCCTCATCGCCGCCGGCAAGCGCGACGAAGGCCTCGCGCTCCTGCAGAAGGCAGCCGAGTCCGAGCACGCGATGCCGTTCGAGTTCGGCCCCCCGATCGTCGAGAAGCCGGCGTACGAGCTGCTCGGCGACCAGCTCCTCGCCGCGGGCCGGGCGGCGGAGGCGGAGAAGGCGTATCGCGCGCAGCTCACGCGGACGCCGGGCCGGCGGGGGTCGGAGCGCGGACGGCAGGTAAGATGATCCCGTGACACGAGACCAGATCCTTGAAACGATCCATGCGCACGCGTCCGAGCTGCGCGAACTTCGTGTCAGCGAGCTCGCACTCTTCGGTTCCTATGCGAGAGGTGACGCCGCGCCGAATAGCGACATCGATTTCATCGTCGAGTTCGAACAGAAGTCGTTCGACAACTACATGGGCGTGCGCGAACTGTTGGAGCGCCTATTCGGCCGGAAAATCGATCTGGTCATGAAGTCGGCGATCAAGCCGCGCCTGAAGGATCGGATTCTTCGCGAGGCTGTTCGTGCCGCGTGATGCGGACGAGACGTCCGCTCCCCTCGACGACGTCACATCACCTTCTCGATCGTGATCGGCAGATCGCGCACCCTCTTCCCGGTCGCGTGATAGACCGCGTTCGCGATTGCGCCGCCTACCCCCACAATCCCGATCTCGCCGACGCCTTTCACGCCGATCGGGTTCACGTGCGGGTCCTCCTCCTCGACGAGGATCACGTCGATGTTCGGGATGTCGGCGTTGACGGGTAGCAGGTACTCGCCGAGGTTGACGTTGGTGAAGCTGCCGAGTCGGGTGTCGAAGTGGGTCTGCTCGAGGAGCGCCATGCCGATGCCCTGCACGATGCCGCCGAGGTATTGGCTGCGTGCGGTTTTGGCGTTGAGGATGCGGCCGGCGGCGAAGGCGCTGACCATCTTTCGCACGCGCACCAGTCCGAGATCGGGATCGACACTCACCTCGGCGAACTGCGCGCCGAAGGCATGCGCGGCGTGCGTCTCGTTCTGCTCCGGCTTCGCGTCGAACTGCGCGTCGATGGTGTCGAGGTAATGCTTCGCCAGGATGACGTGGTAGCTGTCGGCGTTCATCGCCTCGGGGTTGAGTCCGTCGAGCGCCGCGACTTTTTTCTTCAGCGCGTCCGCGACGCCGTACACCGCCGAGCCGACGCTCGCCGCGGTCATCGAGCCGGCGGAGATCGGCGCGTTGGGGAGCATCGTGTCGCCGTACTTGAAGCTCACGCGCTCCGCCGGGATGCCGAGCGTTTCGGCGGCGAGCTGCGCCATGACGGTCGCGGTCCCCATCCCCATCTCGTGCGAGCCGCTGCTGACGACGACCGTGCCGTCGGACTTCATCACCGCGCGCGCCGAGGCGGGGGAGCGATGCGCGGGATAGGTGGCGCTGGCCATGCCGTAGCCGATGAGAAGCCGGCCGTCGCGCATCGAGCGCGGCTCGGGATTGCGCCGCGACCAGCCGATGCGCTCCGCGGCCTGGCTGTAGCACTCCTTCAATGACTTGCTCGACCACGGCTTGCCGCTGATCGGATCGGCGTCGGCATGATTGATGAGCCGCAGTTGAATCGGATCGATCTTCAGCGCGTACGCGAGCTCGTCGAGTGCCGACTCGAGCGCGAACGAGCCGGGAGTCAGTCCCGGCGCGCGCATGTACGTGCCGCTCGGGACGTTGAGCTCGACCACGCGATGCGCGCCGCGGATGTTCGGCGAGGCGTAGAGCGTCGCCGTCGGCCGCGTGAAGCTCTCCAGGTAATCGCAGACCGCGTTCCCCTGGCCGATGCCGTCGTGGATCATCGCGACGAGCTTGCCGTCGGAGGTCGCGCCGAGGGCGACGCGCTGCTCGGTCTCGGGACGATGTCCGTTGCCGAAGAAGAGCTGCTTGCGCGTCACCACGAGCTTCACCGGCCGCTTCACCTCGCGCGCGGCGAGGACGCCGATCACGACGTGCGGCCACGACGAGCCCTTGCTGCCGAACGCGCCGCCGACGAATTGCGACGTCACGTGCACGTTCTCTTTCGGAATGCTGAAGAGCTGCGCCATCGTCCGCTGCACGGCGAAGATGTTCTGCGACGAGTCGAAGAGCGTGAGGTGGTCGCCCTCCCACGCCGCGGTGATCGAATGCGCCTCGAGCGGATTGTGATGCTCGTACGGCGTGCGATAGGTCTCGTCGATCTTGACCGCGGCGGATGCAAGCGCCGCGTCTGCATCGCCCTTCGCGAACTTGCTCTGCTGTCGCTCCTTCCCTTCGTCGCGATGCTTCGTCATGTCCGTCCGCGCTTCGGCCTTCGCGTACGAGACTCGGATGAGCTCCGCGCCGCGTGTCGCATGCTCGAGCGTGTCGCCGACGACGACGGCGATGCGCTGCCCGAGGTAGTGGATCGTGGCGTCGGCGAAGGGGAGGAGATGCTGCTCGGCCGTGCCGTTCGATTGTCCCGGCGGGACGTTCAGCTTCGGCGCGTTGAGGTGGGAGATCACGGCGAGCACGCCGGGCGATTTCAGCGCGGACGTGGTGTCGATCGTACGAATCGTACCGTTGGGGATCGACGACATCACGAGGACGCCGTACGCCATGTTCGCCAGCTTGTTCTCGGCCGCGTAGCGCGCGCCGCCGGTGACTTTCTGGCGCCCGTCGACGCGGTCGAGCGGCGCTCCGATCTTCGGGATCATGCGACGCCTCCCGCCAGGTCGCTGAGCGCGCGGACGAGCGTCCGCTTCGCCAGCTCGATCTTGAAGCCGTTCTGTCCGTAGTCCTTCGCGCCGCGCAGCGCCGCTTCCGCCGCTTCGCGGAAGGTCGCCGCGCTCGCGGACTTGCCGGTCAGCACCGCTTCCGCTTCGCGCGAGCGCCACGGCTTCGTGCCGATGCCGCCGAGGGCGACGCGCGCGGAGCGGATGCTGCCGCCGGCGAGCTCGAGTCCGACCGCGGCGGAGGTGATGGCGAACTCGTACGACGCGCGGTCGCGCACTTTGAGATAGGCCGAGCGTTGCGCGTGCGGCGCGTCGGGGATGAAGAGCGAAGTGATCAATTCGCCCGACTTGAGGTCGTGCTCGATGTGCGGCGTGTTGCCGGGGAGGAGATGGAAGTCGGTGGCCAGGACCTGCCGCTCGCCGTTCGGTCCGCGCAGCGTGATCACGCCGTCGAGCGCGGCGAAGGCGACGGCGAAGTCGGAGGGATGCGCGGCGATGCAGGCAGGCGAGCCCCCGACGACCGCGTGCATCCGGTTCTCGCCCTCGACCGCCGCGCAGCCGGTGCCGGGACTGCGCTTGTTGCACTCCGCGAACGTCAGCTCGCGGAAGTACGGGCAGCGCGTCCGCTGCATGAGGTTGCCGCCGAGCGAAGCAGCATTGCGGATCTGCGGCGAGGCGCTGAGGAGCAGCGCCTGCGAGATCATCGGGAAGCGCTCGCGGATGATCGGGTTCTGCGCGACGTCGCTCATCCGCGCGAGCGCGCCGATACGGACGCCGCCGCCGGAGCGCTCGATGGTCGCGAGCGGAATGGCGTTGATGTCGACGAGGCGCGGCGGATGCTCGACGTCGGCCTTCATCAGGTCGATGAGGTTCGTGCCGCCGGCGACGTAGCGTGCGCCGGAGGCGATCGCCTCCTTGGCGTCGTCGGCGCGGGCGAAATCAAACGGCTGCATGCTTCGCCTCCCGGATCGCGGCGACGATGCCGACGTAGCAGCCGCAGCGGCAGATGTTGCCGCTCATCCACTCGCGGATCTCGTCGTCGGAATTCGCATGGCCTTCGCGGATGAGCGCGACGGCGGAGCAGATCTGCCCCGAGGTGCAGTAGCCGCATTGGAAGCCGTCGTTGCGGATGAAGGCGGCCTGCACGGCGTTGAGACGTCCGTTGGCCGCGAGGCCTTCGATGGTGACGATCTTTCGTCCCTGCTGCATCGCCGCGAGGGTGATGCAGGAGTTGATGCGGCGGCCGTCGGCGAGCACGGTGCACGCGCCGCATGCGCCCTGATCGCATCCCTTCTTCGCACCGGTGAGGTCGAGGTGCTCGCGCAATGCGTCGAGCAGCGTGGTGCGCGGATCGAGCTTGAGCGAGTGGAGCTTGCCGTTGACGTTGAGCGAGATCGGGATGGCGTGCGGATCGACGGCGGCTTTTTGCGGCTGCGCGGTGATCGTGGGCGAAATCAAAAGGCCGGCGGTAGCAACCGCCGACCCGATCATGAACGTGCGCCGCGATGGATCGTCCGGCTCGTCGTCGTCGGGCTGATAGCAGGGAGGGAAAGTCATGCCCGCGTGCGCGTGCAGCAGACGGGCCAAGGGGACGACCGGGAGGCCTCCGGCGGGCCGGCTCGGCCGGCAGCGTTTGTTGGCCAAGCCCTAAAGACTTACGCTGCCGGCCGTGCCGGCCCGCCGGAGGCGCTCTCGTCGTTCCCCTTTGATCAGTACACCGGCTCGCCTGCCGGGATCGGCTCTTCCTCCTTCTTCTCCGGCATCGCGAGACGGATGACAAACCACGCCAGCGCGAGGGCGCCGAGAGCGAAGAACGAATCGCCGAAAGCGCGGAGCCATCTCACGTTCTGCAGCCACGGCGTCTGCATGAATTCGGCAGAGCGCGCGTACCACGTCCCGTGATCGATCGCGGCGACCGTCTGCGCGATGCCGATCGGCAGCATTGAGAGCGTCACCATCAGCGTCAGGCCGATGTTGATCGCCCAGAAGGCGAAGCGGAGCGGCTTCTCGTTCCACGCGCGTCCGAGGGTCAGCGCGCGGAGCGTGAAGAGCATCAGGCCGATGCCGAGCATCCCGTAGACGCCGAACAGCGCGGTGTGGCCGTGCACCGGCGTCAGGTTGAGGCCCTGCATGTAGTAGAGCGCGACCGGCGGGTTGATCAGGAAGCCGAAGAGGCCCGCGCCGACCAGGTTCCAGAACGCGACGGCGACGAAGAAGTAGATCGGCCACTTGTAGGTCGTGAGCCATTTCGCCGTCGTGCCGCGCGCGATGCGGATGTTCTCCCACGCTTCGAAGCCGACGAGGCAGAGCGGCACGATCTCCAGCGCGCTGAAGACCGCGCCGAGCGCGAGCACCGAGGTCGGCATGCCGGTGAAGTAGAGGTGATGGAACGTCCCGATGATGCCGCCGAAGAGGAAGATCACGCTGGAGAGGAGCGTCGCCTTCGTCGCGGTGCGCACCGTCAGCACGCCGAGGCGTGTGAAGAGGTAGGCGATGGCCACGGTGGCGAACACCTCGAAGAAGCCTTCCACCCAGAGGTGCACCACCCACCAGCGCCAGAACTCGGCGGTCACGATGTGCGAGCGCTGGCCGTACATCAGGCCCGCGCCGTAGAACATCGGGATGGCGATGGCCGACGTGAGGAAGAGCAGGATGAGCGAGCGGTCGGGACGTTGTTTGGCGAAGAGCGCCGGCTTGATCCCGCGCCACATCAGCCAGAGCCAGAACACTAATCCGCTGAAGAGGAGGATCTGCCAGAGGCGCCCGAGGTCGACGTATTCGTAGCCTTGCGCACCGAGCCAGAACCAGAGCTTGCCGAGCTTCTGCTGGATGCCGAGCCACTCGCCGGTCAGTGAGCCGCCGACGACGAGCACGAGCGCGCCGAAGAGGAGGTTCACGCCGAGCTTCTGGCCCTTCGGCTCCGCGCCGCCGATCACCGGCGCGAGGAAGAGTCCCGCCGCGAGCCACGCCGTGGCGATCCAGAAGATGCCGATCTGCAGGTGCCAGGTGCGGACGATCGAGTAGGGGAGGTATTTGTCGAGCGGGAAGCCGAAGAAGCCGTTCCCTTCGACGCCATAGTGCGCGGCGATCCCTCCTGCGACGAGCTGCACGATGAAGAGCAAGGCGACGACGACGAAGTACTTGATCGTCGCGAGCTGCGACGGTGTGGCCTTGAGCGAGAGCAATGGATCGGAGGCGGGCGGCGTGGTGTGCTCCGCCTGCGCCTTCGAGCCGAAGTGCCAGATCATCCCGCCGACGCCGGCGATGAGGAGGATGACGCTGGCCATCGACCACATGATCGAGGCCGAGGTCGGGCGGTTGCCGATCAGCTCCTCATGCGGCCAGTTCTGCGTGTAGGTCACGGAATCGCCGGGACGCGTCGTCGCGGAGACCCACGAGGTCCAGAAGAAGAACGCCGCCATTTGCCGCTGCTTGACGGTGTCGGTGAGCGCGCCGCGCGGGATGGCGTACTCCTTCCGGCCGTTGGCGAAGAGATAGGCGTAGTAGGTCGCGAGCTGCTCGAAGGCGGCGGCGCGCTCGTTGGAGATCGTCAGCGTCTTCGTCGCCGGGTCGTACGTGTTGATGCGCAGCGTCATCGGATCGATGCCGCGGTCGAGGAGGATCGTGCACTCGCGATGGAGGTAATCGGCGGTCCAGTCGGGAGCGACGTACGCGCCATGGCCGAAGATCGAGCCGATCTCCTGGCCGCCGAGCGATTGCCAGACGTTCTGGCCGTCCTGGATCGCCGTGCCGTCGAAGAGGAGACGGCCGTCGGTGGTCACGACGCGCTGCGGGATCGGAGGGGCGTTTTGGATGCCGCGATAGCCGACGCCGCCGAGGACGAGAAACGAGATCGCCAGCACGGCGCCGAGTGCGATCCAGAGCTTCCGATACTCCATGAAATGACTCCTTGGTGTGATGTTCCGGCGGTGTGCTGCCGGACATCGATCACGTTAGAAGGGAGTCGAATCCGGTTGTATGACGGATCGCATACGACGGCGCGGTTAATGACCGGACGGCCGGCGGCGCGGTGCGGGGATGATCTGTGTCGTCGCCGAGGCCGGATCGCTGCCGGTCGCGGTGACGGTTGCCGTGTTGACGATCGGTTCGGCACCGCTCGCGATCGCGACGAGTGAGATCGTGGCGGTGGCGCCGTTCGCCAGTGTTGATGCGCTGCAACTGATCGATGTCGTGCCGCTGCAGGTGAATTCGGGCGAGGTGGCGGAGAGGAGCGTCAGGGAGCTTGGGAGTGCGTCGGTGACCGCGACGCCGGTCGCGGCGCCGGGGCCCGCGTTGGTGACCGTGATCCGGAAGAGGACCGCCTGTCCCGGCGTGAACCACGACGGCTCGCTGGTCATCGCGATCGAGAGCGTGGCCGAGGCCGCGTCGTCATTCACGATCGTGCCGCGGCCGTGCGTGCCGTTGCTGAGGTTCACGAAGAACGTTTCGTTCTGCTCGAAGAGCGTGTCGCCGAGGACGTCGACGTCGATCGTTTGCGTCGTCATGCCGGGGGCGAAGATCAGGGTGCCGGATGCCGGCGTGAAATCGATTCCGGATGTCGCGGTGCCGGGTGCGGTCGTGTAGGTGAATGTGTCGGTCAACGCGCTGCCGGCGGTGCGCGTGAGGGTGAACGTGAACGTCGTCGTGCCGGCGTTCCCTTCGCTCTTCGCGACGTTGTCGATGGTGATCGCCGGCTCGGCGTCGTCGTTCACGATCGTGCCGGTGCCGTGGCTGCCGGTGGCGAGATTCACGACGAAGGTCTCGTCCGATTCGAAGATCGTGTCGCCGTTGACGTCGACGGTGATCGTCCGCGTGGTCACGCCGGACGCGAAGGTGAGCGTGCCGGATGCGTTCGCGTAATCGCTGCCCGCGCTCGCCGTTCCCGCGGCAGTCGCGTAATCGACGCTGACCGCGGTCGCGGAAGGATTCGAGAGCGTGACGGTGAAGGTGAACGTCTTCGTACCGGAGTTGCCTTCATCCAGCGTGACGTCGTCGATGGCGATCGCCGGAACCGGATCGTCATCCGCGATGGTCAGCACCGCGGTCGATTGCGCGCCGAGCGTGGCGAGCGAGGGCGTCGAGAGCGTCAGGTTCACCGTCTCTGCCGGCTCGTGCGTGGCGTCATTGACGATCGGAATGGTGAAGGTGCGCGAGGTGACGCCGTAGTCGAAGGTGAGCGTGCCGGACGTCGCGCCGTAGTCGCCGGGCTGCGCGGCCGTGGCGTCGGACGCGGCGTAATTCACGCTGGAGACGACGGTCGCATTGCCGCTCCTCGTCACCGTGATCGTCGCCGTTCCACCATCCTCGGCGACCGAATAGGCGGCCGACGAAAACTGAATCGCCGGAGGGTCCGCGGCCAGCACCGCACGCGAGAATTCCGAGGTGCCGTTCGGGCCGGTCGCGGTCGCGGTGACGTATTTCGGCCCCTGCCAGTAGAGATCACCGGTCACCGAGAAGGTGGCGTTGCCGTTGCCGTCCGTCGTCACATGCGCAGTGCCGAGCGGGGCCTCTCCTTCGCCGTAAGTGGCGGGATCGGCGTCCGGACTCTGAAAGAGCTGCAGATCGAACGACGTGTTGGGCGTGCTGTTCAGCGTTCCCTGCGCGGTGATGCCATTGGGTCCCTCGCTCGCGCTGACGATCACCGGAAAGTTCTGCAGGCCGTTTGCGCCGCCGTCGGAGTCGCGCGTGTCGTTGAGCGTGACGCCGTCGCCGTTCAGGTCGATCCCGAGCTTGCCGTTGTCGCGGATGTCGTTCGACATGATGGACACCCCGGACGCGTTCCCGTCGACGCGCACGCCATCGGCTTTGTTGCGCTCGATCCACAGGTCTTCGATCGTCACGGAGCTCGCGCCGTTCACGTGAATGCCGTTGCCGCCGTTGCTCCTGACGATGGCGGCTTGGATCTTCGTGCCGGTCGAATTCGCGAGGTAGATTCCATCGAGTGCGTTGTTGGCGATCACGCTGGCGAACTGGTCGATGCGCGTGTTGGTCCCGCTGTCGGAGATCCCATGTCCCTTGTTTCCGAGCGCGGCCTGAGTGTCGAGCAGCAGGCCGATGTAGCTGAACGTGATGTGGTTTCCGCTACAAGACGAGTCGATGGAGATGCCGTGTCCTTTGTTCCCCGCAATGACGTTGGGCCCGTCGACGCCCCCAAGGAGGTTGTCGTGTGCTCCACTCGTGAACGCGATGCCGTCGAGTGCGTTCGGGATCGCCGCGGTTCCGGCGGCATTCGTGCCGATGAAGGCACCGTTGATTTCTGCTCCGGTGGCGCCGTGGAGGGCAATCCCGTTGCCGCCGTTGCCTGAAACGACGTTATTGCCCCGCGTAAAACTGTCGATGACGACGTGACTTCCACCCGGTCCGATCCGAATGCCGTCGCTGCCGTTCGGGAGCGCCGCCGTTCCACTCGCATTCGTGCCGATGTAGTTGAACTGGATCCACTGGTCGGCACCCTCGGCGCGTATGCCGTAGCGGCTGTTGCCGGAGATGACACTGCGGTCGGCCAATGAGCTCCCTCCGACGGAACAGGCGTGCGAGGTGGACTGAAGCTGCACTCCGTCGCCATTCGGCGTGCCCCCGCGGACCGGACCGAGGTAACAGGCCGAGACGCTCACCCAGCCGCCCGAGATGGAGATGGCCGTCGTGCTGAAGCCGCGGATCTCCAGTCCCCGAATGAAACCCTCCGCGCTCGCAGTGAAGTCGAAGCCGATGGGGATTGATCCTCCTCCATCGATGATGACCACGGGCGTCGAGTAACCGGGGGCGCTCTTGCCGTCGATCCGCAACTCGCCGGTAATCGGCGGATACGCGGTCGCAGGCGTGATCGTTCCCGCGACGCTGAACGTGATCGTCTGAACGTTGCCCGACGCGTTGGCCTCCTGAGTCGCCGCGCGCAGCGTGCACCCGCCTCCCGCGATCGCGCAGACACCGTCCCCCGGATTGGCGTCCGGCGCGTCGCCCAGGTTGTCGACGGTCAGGCCGGAGAGGGGGAGGGCGAGGAGGAGGGCGACCGCGAGATTGGTTATGGTGGAGGGCATGGATCGCTTTCGCGGACTGGGCTCGATTCCGGACGAATTGCTGATGATGGAGGAAGTCGACCTCACCGGCAACGAGATCGAGTCTCTGCCCGAGCTTCCCAACGTCCGCAGTCTGTGGCTCGACGGCAACCGGATCACAGCGTTGCCGTCACTCCCGCGCGTGACGGAGCTGTTCGTCGACGGCAATCGCCTGACTGAGTTTCCGAACTTGCCGCGGTCGATCGAGCGGTTGCATCTCAGGCGTAACGCGTTACGCGCGATTCCGGAGTGGATCGGCGAGCTGCAGGCGCTGCGCGATCTGCGGCTGGGCGGCAACGGGCTCACCGCGGTGCCGGATTCGATCGCGTCGCTGACGAATCTCGAGATGCTCGATCTGAGCGAGAACGCGCTCACGGCGATTCCGCGACTCCCATCGATCGGCATCCTCGACCTCGGGCACAACGCGTTCGAGTCGTTGCCGGAGATCGATTGCGGCGACGTGCTCTACATCCACGACAACCGGCTGACGTCGTTGCCGCCGCTGCACGGCTCGATCACGTATCTCAATGCCGGCGAGAACCCGCTCGGCGCGCTGCCCGACTTCGAGCTGCCGGCGCTGCGCGAGCTGCGGGCGGAGAAAAGTCAACTGGTTGACCTCCCGGCGTCGCTTTCGAAGTCGAGCGTGCGCGAGCTGCACGTCAGCGGGAACCTCTTCGCCGAGCTGCCGCGCGTGATCCTGGAGATGCCTTCGCTCGAAGTGATCGACCTGCGGCGGAATCGGCTGATCGCGCTGCCCGACGAGATCGCCGCGCTGCCGCGTCTGCGGCGGCTCGATCTGCGCTGGAACAAACTAAAACGCGTTCCCGCAACGCTGGAGACGCTGCGGGAACGCGGGTGTGTGGTGATGCTGTGACGCGGGCTATTTGCCGTAGAGCGCCTTGCGGCCGTTGACGTCGTCGGTGGCCAGCGAGGCCGGGCCGTTGTTGCACGCGGCGACCGACGGATACATCGTCGCGCCGTTGACGGAGGAGTGGCCGAGGCCGATCACGTGGCCGACCTCGTGAACCATGATCCCGTCGATGTAGTACTCACTGCTGCAGCCGTCACCCTCACGCGTCGACGTGTAGTCGAAGCGCTGGTTCGTGTAGATGTCGGCGTCGTCGATGTAGTAGTTGCCGCCTTCCTGGTGGTAGTAGCCGGTGAGCGTCGCCGCGAGGCACGAGCCGGTGCAGATGTTGCCGTTCGTGTGCAGCATGATGATCGCCGGGGCCGAGCCGCGGACCGCGGACGACGAGGTGGAGCTGGAGCTGATGATGTTCCACGCCTTGATCGCGCCGACGACCGCGGTCACGCCGTGATCGCTGTCGGTGATCGAGGAGTTGCCGGTGTTGTTCACCAGCACGGAGATCGGCGTCGTCTTCCAGCGGCGCGCCGGCGAGAGAAGCGTGTAGGCCATCGCCGGCATGCTCGAGGCGACGACGATGAGAGTGACGATTGCGTAAGCGAGTGTCTTTTTCTTCATCTTGTCTCTCCTCGGTCAGCTATTCGCGGTGCATCGGCGTGAAGCCGCGGGCTGCGCGGGCGGCGCCGACCATCTGAACGAACTCGTCCATAGTCAGCGGCTCGATCTGCATGCGGGGGCCCTGCATCCCGGTACGCTCGTCGCCCTGCTTCACCGGATCCTCGACGAGAGTCTCCACGCCGTTGAAGGCGCGGACGAGGAACTTGCCCTGGTTGTAGGCGTTGATGCGCAGGTCGTTGCTGTCGTCCCACTTCGTGAGCATCAGCACGACGTCTTCACCCTCGCGGAGCTCGGGGAAGCCGATCGCCTGCTGCGTGTAGTTGCCGACGGTGCCGCCAGCTTCGCGGACCATGAGCACGTCGGGGCCGGTCTTCTCGCTGATGTAGTTCTTCACCTGGATGGTGGCGTAGCTGAAGATCGTCTCGTGCGCGTCATCCCACGCGCTGTAGACGTTGGTCACGGTGCCGTGGACGATGTACGTCGACTCGCGCGCGACCTGATCGAAGGGAACCTGAAGGAACTGTGAAGCGGAAAGGGGCAACGCTGTGGCGAGAACTACCAGTGAGAGAGCGAACCAGAGTCTCCGATGTTGCATCCGTTTTCCTCCTGGCGCGCTCTCACTACGAAAGGCACGCCAGGAGTACGGCTGAGTCTGGGACGGAGGTAAATCATTGCATCCGCAAATAGTTCCGGAAAGGGGCGATTGATTGAGCAGGGGTCATGCGGGTCAGAAGGTGGGCCGGGGCGATGGGGATTGACCCGGTTGGGGGATCAGAAATGGCTCCGCGGCGAGCTGTTGAGCGGTTAAGCGGTTGAGCTGTTGAGCGGCTCAACGGCTAAAGAGCTCAACCGCTCAACAGCTCAAAACCTAGTTCTTCCAGCTCTCCTGCTCCACCTTCCACCCGCCCCCTTCCTTCAACATCGTGATCGTCCCGTGCATCGTCTCGTCGCCGTCTTTGGACGTCGCCATCAGCGTCGCGTGATCGCCGTCGATCGCGCCGCCGGTGATCTTCAGGTTCTTCGGCGCCATGAGCTGCAGCATCGGGATCATCTCTTTCATGTCTTTGTCGCTGACCTGCTTCGAGCGCTCCGCGGTGACCGCGCCGCGGATCTGCGCGATGTTGCCGCCCTGGATCGTCTTCAGGTATGCGCGATACGCCTTCGCCGGCTCACCGCCATCGGCAGGCAGCGGCTTTCCTTTCAGCGCCGCCGCGGGGGCCGGCTTCGACGGTCCGCCGACCGGCGCGCTGAACTTCGCGGTGTAGAAATACGTGTCGTCGAAGAAGTCGTCTTCCTTCTCCATCCACAGCTTCCCCTCGGCCGACGCCGCCGTGACCTTGCCCTCGAACTTGTGCATCCCGGTCGCGGAGAACGAGCCGCCTTTCTTGCTGAAGGTCGGGCTGTAGAAGCTGCCGCTGACGATCTCGCCGGTGTTGTCGAACACGACCTGAACGCCGCTGAAATTGCCTTTGCCCGCGAGGTCGAACTCGACGGCGTGGCTGAGCACCTGATCGGCGGTGACCGGCTCGTTGCTCAGCAGCACGTGAACTCTGCCCTCCTTGTCGCGCGCGGCGACGACATGATCGAGCGGCGTCTTCTTGCCGTTGGCGGTGAGCGTGCCGCTCGCCGTCTGCGCGGCGAGGGGCGTGGCGAGGAGAAAGAGAAGCGCGAGGGACGCGGTGAGCGATTTCATGGGCGGCAATGTAATGCCCGGGGGAAGGAGCGGGCGTGATGCAGGTCGCAGTCTGGGGTTATTGGGTTGTTAGGTTGTTGGGTGGACCGAACAACTCAACAACCCAACAACCCAATCACGGCCTTCTTATCCCCAGCGCCGTCACCTTCTGATGCAGATACGTCCTCTGAATGTCGAGCAGGCGCGCGGCCTCGACGAAGTTCCAGTTCGTCCGGCGCAGGACGCTCTCGATGTACTCCTTCTCGCACCGCTCCTTGAAATCGCGCAGCGCGATGATCTCCGTCCCCGCCTCGGGGCGGATGAGCGTCGCGCCGACGAACGACGGCAATTGATCGCGCGTGATCGGGTCGGTGCCGAAGATCGAGAGCTGCTCGCAGACGTTGCGCAGCTCGCGGACGTTGCCGGGCCAGCGATAGCGCTCCAGGATCGGGAAGACCTCGGCGTCGACGGTGAGCCGCCGCCGCTGATTCTTCGCGCAGAAGTGATCGAGGAACCAGGCGAAGAGGAGCGTGATGTCGCCGGTCCGCTCGCGCAGCGGCGGAACGTCGAACGGAACCGTTGCGATGCGGAAGTAGAGGTCCTCGCGAAACGTGCCGCCGGCGATGCCTTGCTCGAGATCGCGATTCGTCGCCGCGATGATGCGCACGTCAACCTGCCGGTCGTGCGACTCGCCGATGCGGCGCACCTTGCCGTCCTCCAGCACGCGCAGCAGGCGCGCCTGCAGCGTGAGCTCCATGTCGCCGATCTCGTCGAGGAAGAGCGTGCCGCCGTGCGCCTCCTCGAAGAGTCCTGCCTTCGCGTACTTCGCGTCGGTGAACGCGCCGCGCGCGTGGCCGAAGAGCTCGTCCTCGATAAGATGCGCGGGGATCGCCGCGCAGTTGATCTTCACGAACGGGCGCTCGCGCCGGTTGCCCTGGTGATGCAGCGCGCCGGCGACGAGCTCTTTGCCGGTGCCGCTCTCGCCGCGGATGAGAACACGCGCGTCGGTCGCCGCGACGCGGTCGATCCGCTCGCGGAGCTGGGCGATCTGCGGTGAGCGCCCGAGGATCGCGTACTGCTCGCCGACGCGCGACTGCAAAGCCGAGAGCTCGCGCTTGAGCGACGCGTGCTCGAGGCAGTTGCGCACCGACTGCAGCAGCCGCTCGCGCGTGAACGGCTTTTCGATGAAGTCGTAGACGCCGAGGCGGAGCGCTTCGACGGTCTCGGTCATCGAGGCCTGGCCGGAGATGACGATCGCGGACACGCCGGCGACGCGCTTCAGGAACTCGATGCCGGTCATGCCGTCGAGCCGCACGTCGACGAGCATCAGCTCGGGCTGCTGTTCCTTCATGAACTCCAGCGCGGCCTCGGCGCTCGACACGCCGTGCGCGGCGAAGCCTTCCTCGCGCAGTTGAGAGAGCGTCGTCGCGCGGATCTTCGGATGGTCCTCGATGACCAGGATGAGCGGCTCGTTCATGCGGGATTACTCATGAGGGAAGGCTCATGCGGAATGCGGCGCCGCGGCTCGATTGCAGCAGCACGAGGTCGCCGTCGTGATCGAGCATGATTTTCTTCGAGATGGCCAGTCCGAGGCCCATCCCTTCGCCGATTTTGCGCGTCGTGGTGTACGGCTCGAAGAGGCGCGCGCGGATCTCCGGCGGGATGCCGGGGCCGTCGTCGCGGAAGTCGACGAGCACGTTGCCGCCGCTCCGCCGCGCGCGGATGCGCAACTCGGTCGCGACGAAGGCGCTGTTGCTGCAGAGATTCACGAATACCTGCCGGATCATCTCCCGATCGGCCACCACATGACAGTCTCCCTCGGGATCCTCGAGGATGATGCGCATCCGCGGCCACGTCGCCGCGAACATCGAGCAGAACTCGGCGAGGAATTGCGCGAGGTCGTGCCGCTTCCGCTGCGGCTCGCCGATCACGGCGAACGAGGTGAAGCCGGTGGTGAAGCGCCGCAGTTGATCGAGCTCCTCGCGGATGCTGCTCTCCGCGTTCTTCAGCTCCGGAGCGGCCTCGGGATAGCGCTTCGAAAGCTTCGACACCAGCTCGCCGATCTCCAGCGACGCGGCGGTGAGCGGCGTGCGGATCTCGTGCGCGTGACGGCGCGCCGCCTCCTGCCACGACGTGAGGTGTTGCAGGTATTGCGTGCGCCGCCGGTCGCGTACGCGGCGCTCGACGATCGCCAGTCCGCTGCCGGCGAAGAGGATCGCCGCCATGACCGCGAGGAGGAGCAGCTCGTAATGACGCGTGAGGTTCTCGCGCGTCAGCTCGAGGATCTGGAGGTGCCCGAGGAGCTGGCGGATCTCGTCGAAGCGCTTGCGATACGTCGCGCTGGAGGACGGATCGGCGCGGGCGAGTTTCTTCTGATCGTCGAGACTCGTGCGCAGCACCTGCTGCACTTCGCGATTGGCGGCAAGTCCGAGCGAGATGAACGAGAGCTGGCGGATCACCCAGGCGAAGACGAGCAGCGCGGAGACGACGATCGCGGCGAGGAAGAGAAGCTTCGAGCGTGACGACATGAGCGACTTCACGGAGCCTTCTCCGCGCGCAGCGTCCAGCGCCAGGTCTGCAACGGATGGCGCTGCACCGACGTGCCGATCAGGAGGTCGAGGATGCTCCCGGCGCGCGCCGTCGCGTCGTTCCGTTGCGCCGGATCGGCGGTGTTGCTGCTCTCGCCGATCGAGCGCGCCAGCCAGCGCTGCGCGTCCTCTTCCTCGCGCGCCGAGAAGGGGATCACCTCCAGCTTCGCGCGCACTTCGCTCTGCGCTTTTCCGGTGCGCAGCGGCGTGCGCGACCACCACTCGGCGAGATGCTCGAACGTATCGATCGACGTCTTCTGCACGCGGCGCTCGCCGTCGATCACCGCGACGAGGAACTTCTCGTCCCAGAGCTCGTAGCGGATCTCGACGCGCGCGCCGCCGTCGTTCGCGGTCAGGAGGAAGACGGTGGTCAGTCCGCTCGTGAGGTGCTTGCGGACTTCGTCGTTGCGCAGGATGTTCGCCGGGAGCGTGATGTCGAGCTGGCCGCCTGGCGTGATCGTGGCCACGGGACGCGTCGCCGGCGCGGCGGCCAGCAGCGCGCCCGCGAGGATCGCGATCGCGATGCGTGCTCTCACCGCGAGGAGTGTCTCCAGCCGATGTACTTGAACGTGAGATGGGCGACGCCCCACGCGTTGCGGTAGGCGATGCCGGCGCGTCCTTCGCCGCGCGAGCTGGTGTCGTGCGACTGCCCGGCGTGGACGTGCATGATGATCCGGTCGTAGTCGAGCTCGAAGCGGAGGTCGCCGTATTTCAAGGCCGGCGCGCGCGGGATGAGCATCGCGGAGTAGCCGCCGTGGAGCTGGTATTCGGTGTAGTCGTTGCCGAAGAACGTGCCGGCCTGCGCGCCGGTGGAGATCGACTGCCGTGGCGCGATCTGCCAGTACTTCAGGAGGCGCGTGTTGACGTCGTGCTTCCACGGATTCCTGATCTTCGGAGGATCGGTGAGCGGCTGGATGTATTGAATGAGGCGCTGCGAGTCGAGCGCCGCCTGGCCGAACACGCCGCGCGTCGGGAAGAGCGGATCGTCGGTCGTGTCGTAGAGCCACGCCAGCTCGCCCTGGTCCCAGTGCTGGCGATCGGTGCCGATGATCTCGACCTGCCGCGAGAGCGTGACGCGCGCCGCGTTGTTGCCGAAGAGCGGCATGGCGCCGGTGAGCTGCCACGTGAGGTGATCGCCGAAGGAGAGGGTGCGCCGCCCGTCGCCCGGGATGAAGGCGGGGAGATCGAACGACTGCTCGCGGTACTGCACGACCGCGGCGACCGAGGCGCGCGTGCCGAAGAGGTCGTACTGCGTGTAGCCGAGGGAGTAGCCCGGCTGGCGCGTGCCGCACTGCCCCTTGCCGACGTGACAGCGCGATTGATCGGTTGCGAACGTCGCCACGCCTTTCGCGCCGACGAACATCCGTCCGCCGATCGTGACGTAGTCATTGGAGATGTGGACGACCGTCTCGCGGAATTGCGGATTTTTCAGATCGAACGGCTGGACGAGCTCCTGCGTCTGAATCGCGTTGTGTAGCGAGTCCCAGCGGAGGAAGAGCGGCTTCGTCTCGTCGATGGCGATCACCAGCACGTAGCGCCCGCGCTCCGTTCCCTTCGCCAGGCGGAAGTCGGTGTGCAGCACGAACGGCAGCCGCTGGATGCGCGCCATCGCATCGCGCAGCTCGGCTTCGCTGTAGCTTCGACCCTCGATGAGCCGCGACTCGGCTATGAGGATGCGGGGCGAGGAGTACCTCGCCCCTTCGATGGTGATCGATTCGATGAGGAAGCGCACTGGCTCGTCGGCGCGGGCGAGGCCCGCGGCGGCGAGGAGGAGTGCGATGACGAGCGTTTTCATCAGGCGCTATTGTTTATCGATCCGCAGCGCGAGTAGCTGCCCGGGTGCCGTCGTGATCCATACGAGCCTCACGCGGTCGCCCACCTGCGGGTTCCCGGTGATCTCGGTCCGCGAGTTCGTCGTCACCACCTTCGTCCCGATCGTCCAGACATTGCCTTCGATCTTCAACACCGTGTCGATCACCTCTTCGTGCGGCCATTGCAAGAGGTCGACGCGGCGGCCGACGTACGTGTCGCCGTGCTTTTCCACCTGGATGCTGACCGCGTCGCCGACCTTCGCATCATTCACCGTGTAGATCGTCTCGTCGTTGAGCACGATGGTGAACGACTCGCCGTTGCGCTCCGTGAGTGTGATCGATGTCGCGCTGACCGCGGTGATCACGCCGTCCAGCGTGAGAACGGGGAAGGGGACGAAGTTCGGACATTGCACTCGTCCGAGCTGGATCTGCTCGGCGGTCACCTGATCGCCGTCCATGCGTCCGAAGACCTGGATCACGTCGCCCGGCCGGATGAAGCCTTCGATGCTCGTCCCGCTGACGACTTTGAACGTGCTGATGTTCAGGCCGCTCGCCGGCACCGTGCGCACCGTCCAGGTGTCGCCCTCGATCTTCCGCAGCGTGCTGGTGAAGGCGATGTGATTGTCGGCGAACGTCGGCGGGATGGTGTAGATCGACTGCGCGCGCAGCCTCGACATGCTGCCGTCGAGGAAGACGGTGACGTTGTCCCCGATCTTCATCTCGGCGAGCGAGTGCGGATCGTGTCCCGCCAGGCTGCCGCGGAACACCGTCTCCGGCGTGACGAAGATCATCTGCCCGAGGACGGTGAGAAATGAATGCTCCGGATCGGTCGCTTCGACTTTGCCGGTCATCGTCCCGACCGGCTGTTGCAGGATCGCCAGCACCGACGCGGAGAGCGTGTCGCCCGACGCGTAGTTGCCGGGACGGATGACGGTGGCGACGTGCGCGCCGTGCCGGATGTTCGTGGCGCTCACTTCCTGGTTGAACGCATCGCGGATGCTCGCCGTGGTGATGTCGATGGTGAGCAGACCGTTGTCGATGGTGACGAAGCGATAGTACGGATCGACGCTGCTGACAAACCCCTCCGCCAGCGGCTTCTGGTCGAAAACCTCGCCCCCCATCGCGGCCGTGGCCGCGAGACAGAGCAGCAGAATCGCGAGATGTCGTTTCATCGGAATCCTCCTGGGGGCGTCGTATGCGCAAGCGGGACGCCATTGGGGTGGGACGTGTTTTCAAGGAGTTAGCGCGGGGCGGTGGGCGGTCGCGTATGAGTTTTCGTACCCTGGAGTGTGAAGGGTCATACCGCGCCGGAGATAGCAGATAGCGGATAGCAGATAGCAAGGAGAACCGGCGGCGGGTGCTATCCGCTATCTGCTATCTGCTATCTGCTATCTTCGTTTCCGGTCCAATGGTGAAGCGACTCGTCCTCGCTTTCCTCCTGATCGCGCCGCCGCTCTGCGCGCGCGAGCGCGCCGTCCTCATCTATCCGCGCGAGCACGCGCTCTTCCGCCCGCTCTTCTACACATCGCATCAGCACGACCTCGTGCGCGAGCTCCGCGCGCAGTACGACGTCGACGTCCACGAACAGATCGCCACCGCCGACGATCTCTTCGCCATCGACGTCCGCGGCGCGTCGCTGCTCGTGATCTCCGGTCACGGCAATCCGTTCTCCATCTCGCTCTCCGGCCGCGACACGCGCACGCTCGACTCCGCGCAGCGCGAGCGGCTCGCCGCGTTCCTCGGCACGCTCGCTCCCGACGCCTCGATCGTCCTCCAGAGCTGCGACGCCGGCCGCGGCTTCGCCTGGCTGGTGAAGGAGGCGGCGGGACCGTCGCGTCACGTGATCGCCGCCAAGGGGACGATTCCGCGCGATGGTCTCCGTTTTTCGCTCGCGCCGTTCGCTGTGAGCATCACGTGCCGGGATGACGGGCGCGACTGGGATTGCCTGATCCGGTTGTAAGATCGTTCCTCCCACTATGCGCAGATCCCTCCTTGCGGCAGTTCTCCTGTGCGCCCCGTTTGTGTATGCGCAGTCGATCTTCACGATCGCCGGCGGCGGCACCGACGCCGGGCAACTGGCCACGGCGATTCCGATCCACGGTCCGCGCGGGCTGCTGCTCGACAAGGGGGGCAACCTCTATTACGTCGAGATCGGCGCGGGACGCGTGCGGAAGATCGATGCGGCGACGCAGCGCGTCTCCGACATCGCGGGCAACGGCGGCTCGGGCTTCGGCGGCGACAACGGTCCGGCGACCGTGGCCACGCTGAACGCGCCGACGACCATCGCGTTCGACGCCGACGGGAATCTCTTCATCGCCGATCGCGACAACAACCGCATCCGCCGCGTCGACGCGAAGAGCGGCATCATCACCACCTTCGCCGGCGGCGGCGAGCCGCCCGCGGGCAGCATCGGCGACGGCGGCCCGGCGACCTCGGCGCTGCTCCTCTCGCCGTACGGCGTCGTCATCAGCGGCGGCTATCTCTGGTTCAGCGAAGTCGCGTACAACGGCAATCGCATCCGCCGCATCAATCTCAGCTCGAAGGTCATCGAGACCGCGGCCGGGCCGTCTTCCCTCGATTCGAACAACGGCTTCGCCGACGGTCCGGGCAAGGACGCGAAATTCGACATTCCCGCCGGCCTCGCGGCCGACAGCGACGGCAACATCTACATCGCCGACGCCGGCAATCACCGCGTCCGCAAGCTCGACAAGAACCTGAACGTCACGACGATCGCCGGCACCGGCAAGGACGGCTCCGAGGGCGACGGCGGTCAGGCCACCGCGGCGCAGCTCGACATCCCGCTTTCGCTCGCCTTCGATCCGGCCGGCAATCTCAACATCGGCCAGAGCGGCCGCGTGCGGCGCATCAATAAAACGACCGGCGTGATCGACACGCTCGCCGCACCGTTCGGGCTGATCTTCGGCCTCGCGTTCGACGGCGCGGGCAACGCGTACATCGAAGACGATTCGAACGGCGTGATCCAGAAGTGGACCGCCGCCACGAAGGAGTTCGCGCTTTACGCCGGCGGCGGAGATTTCATCGGCGACGGACGCGTCGCCGCCGCCGCGGTGCTCTCCAATCCGCTCGGCCTCGCGCTGAACAAGAAGGGCGACATCTTCATCGCCGACTCGTCGAACACCGTCGTGCGGAAGGTCGACGCGGCCAACGGTACGATTCGTACGGTCGCCGGAAGAGTGTTCCGTTTCTACGCCGAAGAGCAGGAAGGCTTCGCCGCGACGGACGCCACCATCGGCGGCGTGCTCGACATCGCGCTCGACTCGAAAGAGAACCTCTACACCGCCGATCCGCACAGCGGCCGCGTCTGGTATGTCGACGGCAACGGCAAGATCTCGACGTACATCAAGGCGGACAATCTCTATCCGACCGCGCTCGCGTTCGACTCGTCGGACAACCTCTTCATCGCCGACCGCAACGCGCACGTCGTCCGCCGCGTCGACGCGACGTCGAAGGCGCTGACCACCGTCGCCGGCACCGGCACCGCAGGCTACAGCGGCGACAACGGTGCGGCCTCCGCGGCGCAGCTCAACACGCCGGTCGGCGTCGCGGTCGATGCCGAGGGCAATCTCTTCATCGCCGATCAATTCAACGGCGTCATCCGGCGCGTCGATGCGCGCACGCAGACGATCACGACCTACGCCGGCGGCGGTCAGCCGCAGGATGGTCTCGGCGACGGACTCCCCGCCACGCAGGCGAAGTTCTTTCCGCAACACATCGCCGTCAACAAGACGACCGGCGATCTCTACATCGCCGATCACGATCATCACAGCGTGCGCAAGGTCGCCGCGCAGACGAAGACGATCAGCACCGTCGCCGGCTCCGCGTTGGCGTACTTCTTCGGCGATTTCGGCGGCGACAACGGCGCCGCCACCGCCGCGAAGATGAACCTCGGCTACGAGCTCTCCGGCATCGCGGTCAACGCGGCCGGCGATCTCTTCGTCAGCGACTCCATCAACAATCGCGTGCGCGCCGTCTACGCCTGCCGCTCGCTCGAGCCCGCGATCCTCGCCAATCCCGCCGACACCGTGTCGCGGTCGCCGTCGCTCTCCTGGCACGCCGTGGCCGGCGCGTTCCGCTACGACCTCTTCGTCGACACCGTGAACCCGCCGGTGAAGCTCGCCGCGGCCGATCTCGCCGACACGTCGTTCACGCTTTCCAACCTGTTGCCGGCGACGAACTACTTCTGGCGCGTCGTGGCCAAAGGCGACGCCTTCTGCACGCCGCGCGCGACGTCGACGTCTGCCGTGGCGCGCTTCACCACGTCCGGTTCGTGCGCGCTCGGAACGTTCGACACGATCGCCCCCGCGAACGGCGCGAACGTGCAGTCGCCGGTCACGCTGAACTGGCAGCCGCTCAGCGGCGCAGCGACGTACGACGTCTTCCTCGGGCCCGCGAATCCGCCGTCGCTCTTCGCGTCCGGCATCACCGCGACGTCGCTGCAGGTCACGCCGCGCGGCACGCAGTTCTGGTTCGTCGTCGCGCACGCCGCATGCGACGCGCAGATCACCAGCACGACACAAGTGCGCTCGTTCAGCGTCGGCCAGGGATGCCAGCCGGGGAGCGTCTCGGTCGCCATCGCCTCGCCCGCGAACGGCGCGACCGACGTCGCGCTGCCGGTGACGCTGCAGTGGACCTCGCAGAACGCGACCGGCTTCAACGTCGACTTCGGGACGACGAATCCGCCGCCGGCGTTCGCCGCCGGCATCTCCACGAATCAGCTCACGATCTCCAATCTCAACCCCGGCACCACGTACTTCTGGCGCGTCTCCGCGGTCGGCTGCGATCCGAATCCGCAGACGCCGATCGTCAGCTTCACCACGCGCGCGTGTGCGGTTCCGTCCGCGCCGTCGTTCAGCTTCACGCCGCCCGCGGTCACGAGCGGCTCGACGTACACCGTCGTCTGGTCCTCTGCGCAGGGGATCGACGCGGGCGGCGGCTATCTCGTCGAGCGCTCCACGAGCCCGACGTTCATCACGATCCTCGACGCGCAGGTGACGCAGTCGCGCGCCGCGGCGTTCGTCGCCGGCTCGCCGGGCACGCTCTACCACCGCGTTCGCGCCGTTCCGGCGTGCGATCCGTCGAAGCCGGGACCGGTCTCCGACGTTCGCGCCGTGACCGTCACCGAGGCGCCGCCGAATGTCGTCTTCACCGTGCAGCCCGCTGCCGCGATCAGCGCGGTCGGCGATCGTCTCGATTCACTGCGCGGCGCGTTCACGCTGGAGAATCTCGCGTCGACTCCGCTGCAGGTCATCGTCGGACGGCAGGAGCTCGGCGGCGCGCCGCCGTTCTTCAGCATCGTCGATCCGACCGGCAGCGACGCGGCGTTCGTCACGCTGCAGCCGCACACGCCGCACCGGTTCGAGATCCGTTACTCCGGTCCGCGCAACGACCTCGCAGCGTCGTACGAAGGCGTGATCTTCGCCGCCGCGACAGGCAAGCCGCTCGCGGTCACGCCGTACGCGTTCGTGAATCTCAAAGTCGGCGGCAGCGGCTCGACGCCTCCGCAGTTCCGCATCGCCGGAGCTCCCGCGGACTACGCGGCCTTCGCGCCGTTCGCCGCGAACGGCGACGACACGCAGCGCACGCCGCTGGCGGTCACGATCACGAATCCCGGTTCGACTCCGATGGAGCTCGGCGCGGAGATCGGCCCCGAGGTCTGGCTCGTGCCGGAGAGCGGGTGGAACGCATCGCCGCTCGCGCCGAACAGCTCGCGCACGATCAACCTCAACACGCGCCGCGGCCGCGCGCCCGGCGGCTCCGCACTGCCGCGCTACACGTACTTCACCGTGCGCTCGAAGGACGGCGGCTCGGCGCGCCTGCTGGTGCAGGACAACGACACGCTGTCGGTCACCAATGGCCGCTCGAGCCGGCTCGATTCGAGCGACTCGACGCTCATCGTCCCCGAGGTCGTGAGCCGGCTGTCGGGATCGGGCACGCCGGTCGTGTCGCGGATGTGGATCACGAACATCGGCGGCGAGGCGGTGCAGGTCGAGCTGACGTACACGCCGCAAGCGGCCGACGGCTTCGATGCGGCGCAGGTGCGGCGCGCGATCGTGGTCGTGCCGCCGAACGACGTCGCCACGCTGACCGATCCGCTGGCGCAGATCTTCAACGCCACGCGTCCCGCGCGCGGCTCGATCGAAGTGCGGCTGCCGCGCGAGCGCGTCGGTTTCGTCAGCGTCAACTCCTCGATCGTCGCCCTCGGCGCCGGCACGTCGTACACCATGCCGATCGTCGGCCGCGGTGCGGGCGCGCGCGCCGGAGCGCCGCAGACGCTCATCGGCGTGATGAAGAATCCCGGTGCGATCACATCATTGACGCTCGTCGAAACGACCGGCGTCGATTCAGGCGCGGTCACGGCGACGCTCTTCGCCGCCGACGGCACGCGCCTCGGTGCAGTCAATGTGACCGTGCCGCGCTATGGCTTCATGCGCGTCGACGATCTCGCCGCGGCGGTGAATGCGGCGGCGATCGACGGCGGACGGGTGGAAGTGACCGTGGCCAACGGCAGCGGCGCGAGCATCGTGGCCCTCGGAACGATCTCCGATGTGAGCGGTGAGCGCGGAGCGGTGTCGCTCGCGGCGAGCTTCACGCAACCAGCAGGAGCGGCGACGCTCGCGCGTCGCATGATCGCGCCCGACGACACGGCGCCATCCGTGACGACCGTCGTGCCGGTGCTCCCGACCACATCGAAAACAGAAGTGATCTTCAGCGCGCCGTCGGGCATCAGCTCGACCTTCAACGCATTGTTCCGGCTGGCGAACGGTCTGCCGGGCGGCGACCTCAAGTCGTTCACCGTTCCGGGCGGCGTCAGCATCGTCTTCCATGACGTCGTGACCAATCTCTTCAACCTCGGCAGCGCGGTGCCGGGGAGCATGGCGGTGTCGTCGACGAACGGCGGCCGCGTGACCGCGGTGCTGGAGAAGACCAATCCGACGTCGACCGCGCCGTCGACCGCGCTGCCGCTGCCGACGACCGCGTCCGATCTCCTGACCGGCGCGTCGCTCCTGTCGCAGCGTCCGCTCTTCTACGACGGACTCGAACAGTCGACCGACCCGACGCGCGGCGCGCGCTGGCTGCTCGTGCTGAACGAGGTCGGAGGCTCGTCAGGTTCGCTGACGGTCCGGTTGTACGAGGCCGGCAATCGCACCACGCCGGTCGCGCAGAAGGACTTCACCATTGCGCCGAACCAGCAGCTCACGCTCGACACCGTCTTCGCGTCGCTCGGACTCGACGATCCCGATCGCCGCAAGGACCGGACGAACGTGCAGGTCGTGGTCCTCGCCACGAGCGGCGCCGCGCGTGTCGCCGCAACGGCGGTGGCGATGGACAACAAGACCGGCGACACGCAGGCCCACGCGCTGACCCCCGGATCGGCGCTGCCGTCCGTGAGCGTGGTGACGCCGATCATCCCGACCGGCACAGTGACGACGAGGAGGCGCTCCGCCGGCCATTAAGTCAAGTTATGGGGGTCAGGTCTGGAAACTTAACTTAACGCCGGCTTAAGTTAAGTTTTCAGACCTGACCCTTAACTTGCTTGAGCCCGGCTGCATGGACGCATCAGGCCGTCCGCCCGTAATGATGGCCATGACCCGGTTCCTCCTCTCCCTCGCGCTCCTCTTCTCCCTCGCCTCCTGCAACAACATCAGCTCGCTGACCGGCCCCGATCGCGCGTCGCTCTCCGGCACGTTCACGGACAAACAGAGCGGCTACACCGTCGCAGGCGCGCGCATCGGCATCCTCAACGCGAACGGCGACATCGTCGGCAGCGGCGAGTCGAACAACTACGGCCGCTATTCAATCGACGGCCTGCGGCCGGGGCACTACACGATGGTGGTGGCGCTGAGTACGTACACGCAGGTGTTGAGGCAGGAGATCGAGGTGCACGCGGGAGAGAACAGGTTCGACGCGGCGTTGTAGGTTCGCGACTACCGCTCGGATTTCTCCAGGATGCGCCGCGTCCCGGCCGCACCTCGTCGCCGTCGTATACTCGTCACAAATGACATTGGTGCGTCGGCTGGTCGTCGGTCTTGTCGCCGTCTACATGACGGCCGGTGTCATTGTTCTCTGGTTCATGTGCCAGCCGCCGGTCCGGTTCGGGCGGTTCATGCGCTATGCGCCTGCGCCGCTCGTCTTCGGAGCGCTGCCGGCAGAGCGGATGTGGCTTTGGGCCCGCAGTGGCAATCTGCGCGTTGGTGATGTCGCACCCGATTTCTCTCTTCCTCTTCAGAGCGGGGGCGGATCGGTCAGGCTGTCGTCCTTTCGCGGCAAGCAGCCGGTCGCGTTGGTGTTCGGCAGTTATACGTGACCGCCGTTTCGGCGGGCGGTGCCTGCTCTGAACGACCTCTATAAACGATACGGCGCCAACGTCGCGTTCTATGTGGTGTACATCCAGGAGGCGCACCCGGTCGATTTCTGGCAGACGTCGACGAATCTTCGGGAACACGTACTTGTAAGCAGCCCGAAAACAGTCGAGGAACGAGCGGCGGTGGCCGGGACGTGCCTCGTGCGTCTGGGCGTGAAGTTGCCGGCCGTCATCGACGGACCCGACGACTCGGTGGAACGGGCTTATACCGGCTGGCCGGACCGGCTCTATCTGATCGATACGGAAGGCCGTGTCGCATACAAGAGCGCAGCCGGTCCGTTCGGGTTCAATCCGCAAGACCTGGAGGCGGCGATCATTTCGCGCGCATTACACCGATGACATTCGGAATGGGCCATTGACGCACATTGCTGTCGTCCGGCCAGAAGCCTGTCTCATAGCTCCCGGCTAGATCGAGATCGACGCCGTCGGCATGAATCGAAAGACTTGCTTCGGGGCCGCCCTCGAGATGCATCGCCCCCGCCGCATCGAGCGGAAGCTGGAGAAGGAAGTCGGTGAAATTACGCATCGAATACGGAGCGCGTGAGAACAGGAAGAGCAGGCGTCCTCGCTTGTCGATGGCCAACGCTGCTTCGCTCCATTGTCTCGCGCTCTGAGACCAGACGTTCCGGCGCGTCGTAGTCATGAGCCGGAGGTTCTGAATGACGGTTTCGTATGACGTGGTTTGCGATCTGGTTGCCGGATCACCCAGGTCCAACCAGAGTGCATTCCCCGGAGTGCCGCCCGGAGCACCAATGGCGACAACGGACTGATAGTCGTTCCACCGCGCATTGTTCAGATGCTGACCGTGCCGAAGATAGCCGACGTTCGAGCGGTGGTCGGTTTGGAACATGCCGGCGTTGATGACCACGCTGAAGCCCGACGTCCGGGACCAATCGGCCGCGGTTCGCGGCCCGCCGTGTCCTTCCGATGCCAGTCCGACGGTCACGTTCGCCGCCGCGGGATCGACGCGAACGATATAGAGACGTCCGGGCGCGCCGGAGGCCAGCCTTCCCGCGGTGAATGAAGTCAGCTCCACCCCTCGCTGCAACGTTTGCCAGGAGAGGCGCGGCGCTGCCGCGTTCTCAGCGCTCGAGGAGACGGCGATCAGTAGGAAGGCCAGACAAGCGAAAACGTTCCGCATGCTGCGAGGCCCCGCGGTTCAAAGGTGCATGAGCAGGCTGATCGCGCCGCTGGCTACGGCGACGAGGATGATCCTGAACGAGTCTTTGAGCACTCCGAGAGCGAGCAGGAGATAGTCCGAGAAGCTTCGATCGAGCGTGGGATAGAACACCCGGTCATAGATGAGGAGCGCGGGCACGCCGAGAACGCCATAGGTCAGGCAGAGCGTCGGCAAGATCAGCAGTCGCGGGAGGTCGGTCACAAACAAAAGGACAAAGGTGATGATCCCCGATGCCGGAAGCAGGAAGAAATTATTGAGCGGCCCTAATCGTCGGAGATCGTACTCTTCGCCCAGCGTATCGAGCCCTTCGGTCTCACTCGACGCGTTTCGCTGCATTCCTATGCTTTCGAACATCGCGATCTCCCGCGGGTGCAGCTCAATGTTGGTTGTCGGATGATTCTACAACGTCAGTCCTCAATAGCCTCGATACCGAGCTCTCGAAGCCGCGCGAGATGGTCATGCATCTCTTTGAGCTCTTCGGGAGAGTGTCCCGTCCAATCCGTGATCTCGCCGATGACGCGAAGCGGATCGCGGGTGCGGTAGGACTTCGTCGGATTGCCCGGGAACTTCTTGTCGGTCAGATTGGGATCGTCTTCTAACGGGCCGGTCGGTTCCACGATGTAGATCCGGCCGCGGCCTTCGCCGACGGACAGCTCGGCTCCCCAGGTGGCCGCATTCAACGTGGCGGTGAGATAAACCCAGGCCGCCTTCTTCCGTGTCCCATAGTTGGAGCTATAACCTGGCGCGATCAGGTCGCCCGGCTTCAGGTCGGCTTTCGTGCCGTGATAGTAAGTTTCCATGGTCATTGATAAGGCGCCGAAAGTCTCGAGGGAGCCGTTCGCAGTCACTCTCCGCGAATTCTCCGGTACACCTCGCAATACATCTCCGCGGAGTGCTTCCACGAGTAATCCTGCGACATCCCATTGAGTGCGAGCTGCGTCCAGAGCAGCGGATCCTGATAGCAGCGCTGCGCCCAGAGCACGGTGTCGCGCAATGCGGACGGCGTCGCGTCGTCGAACGTGAAGCCGGTCGCGCGGTCGCGATTGTGGCCGTCGTATCCGATCACCGTGTCCGCGAGGCCGCCGGTGCGGCGGACGATTGGCGGCGTGCCGTACGCGAGTGAATAGAGCTGATTGAGACCGCAAGGCTCGAAGCGCGACGGCATGAGGAACGCGTCGGCGCCCGCCTCGATGCGATGCGCGAGATCGTCCTGGAAGCCGACGTACGCCCAGAAGCGGCCGCCGGAGTAGCGGTGCATCTGCTGTTCGAGCGCCGGCTCGCCGGAGCCGAGCATCACGAAGCGGATGCCGGCGCCGATCAGATCGCCGAGGACCGGGAAGAGCAGGTCGAAGCCCTTCTGCTGCGTCAGGCGGCCGACGATGCCGACGACGAAGCCGCGATCGTCCGCATCCATCCCCGTCGCCTCCAGCAGCGCGCGGCGATTCTCGAGCTTTCCTTCGATCGACGACTTGTCGTAGTGGCGCGCGATCTTCGGATCGGTCGCCGGATTCCAGACCAGCGGATCGATGCCGTTGACGATGCCGATCAACCGATCGCTGCGCATGCGCAGCAGGCCATCGAGTCCGAAGCCGCCGTCGTGCGTCGTGATCTCGCGCGCGAACGTCGGCGAGACCGCCGTGATGACGTCCGCCGAGACGATGCCGCCCTTCATCAGATTGATCACGCCGTCGAACTCCGCGTGCGGCAATGCGTCGGGTGGCAGGCCGAGCGCGCCGAACATCGAGCGCGGATAGATCCCCTGGTACGCGAGGTTGTGGATGGTGAAGACCGACTTCGTCTCGTTGAAGATCCAGTCGCGCGGGCGGTCGCACGCCAGCGCCATCGGCGCGAGCGCCGTGTGCCAGTCGTGCGCGTGCATGATCTGCGGCGCCTGCCACAGCTTGTGCATCGCCGCGAACACGGCGCGCACGAAGTAGCCGTAGCGCGCGATGCCGTCGTCCTGACCGTTCGCCGCCGGGCTGTAGATGTGCTTGCGCTCGAAGAACTCGTCGTGCGCGATCAGAAACAGCGGCACGTCCGATCCCGGCAGCGTCGTGCGCAGCACTCCGTCGGTCACGACCTCCGCGTCGCGCAACTTCTCGCGCGCCTCGCGATAGAGCGGCATCCAGACCGTGACCTCGTGGCCGAGCTGCGCCTGCGCCTTCGGCAGCGCGCCGGCGACGTCGCCGAGGCCGCCGCTTTTTGCGAAGGGGGTGACTTCAGCCGATAGATGAGCGATGCGCATGAATTTCTCCGACCGAGACGGAAACGCAATCGCGGCCGGCGGCCTTGGCCACGTACAGCGCCTGATCGGCCTGATCGATCAGCGTGTCGGGGACGTCGCGCGCGGTCGGAGTGGTCGCCGCGACGCCGCAGCTCGCGGTGAGCGTGCGTGTGCCGCTGTCGTCATACGGGATTCCGAGCTGCGCGATGCCGATGCGCAGCCGCTCCGCGATCTGCATCGCGTCATGCTCGCGCGCGCCGACGAGCAGCACGGCGAACTCTTCGCCGCCGTAGCGCGCCGCGACGTCGCCGCTGCGCCTGATCGTCGACCCGAGGTATTCGCCGACCTTGCGCAGCGACTCGTCGCCCGCGCGATGGCCGCGCGTGTCGTTCAGCTCCTTGAAGTGATCGAGGTCGATCATGATCAACGCGAGCGAGCTTCGTTCCCTCATCGCGGTCTGCCAATCCTCGGCGATGGCGCGCTGGAAGTAGCGGCGGTTGGCGATGCCGGTCAGCTCGTCGAACAGCGAGAGCCGTTCCAGCCGCGCGTTCGCCTGCTCCAGCAGTTCGTTCTTCTCGTTCAGCTCCTGCGTCCGCTCGTCGATGCGCGCGCGCAACTGTTCCGCGTGGCGATGCAGCGCGCGCGTGCGGATCCAGACGATCAGGATGATGATCGCGGCGAGCACGACGACCCAGAGGGCGAACGACGCGCGCGTCGCGTACCACGGCGGCAGCACGGCGAACGTCCAGCGCGTCTCCGGACCGATCAGACCCTCGGGCGAGCGCGCGCGGACGCGGAACGTGTAATCGCCGCCGCCGAGGGTCGTGAAGTCGACGAACGTCTCGTTGCTCCAGTCGCTCCAGTCCGAATCGCTCGGATCGAGGCGGTACTGGAACATCACGCCGGTGTGATACGAGACCGGCGCGAACTCGATGCGCAGGCGGCGGAAGTCGTGGCGCAGCGTGCGGCCGTCGCGCGCGGTACCGACGGCGTCGATGCGATGGATCAGAGGTGCCGGCTGCGCGGTGCGCCGCGCGCTGGAGTGCGAGTCGTAGCGGAACATGCCGCGATTCGAGCCGAGCCAGACCACGCCGTCCGCGTCGCAGGTGATCGACTGGATGTCGTTGACCGCGATGCTCAGCAGCGGCTCGCCCTCTTTGGCCCAGCCACCGTTCGACAGTTTTCGAAAGACGCGCGGCGGGGTCGTGTTCAACCAGAGGTCTCCGCGCGCGTCCTCAGCCATGCGGAAGTAGTTGCCGGGAATGCCGAGGTTGTTGACGCGCGGGTCCTCGACCAGCCGCGTCCCCTCGAGGCGCAGGAAGTGATGGTCCTCCACGCGCACGACGCCGACGTGTCCGCCGATGAACTGCAGATGCATCTCGCCTTCGCCGATGCGGGTGAGCCGCGGATTCGGCGAGGCGGCGTCGTCGATGCGCAGCACGCCGTCGAACGTCGTCCCCGCCCAGATCGCGCCGTTCTCCTCGTGGAAGTCGCGCACGTACGGCGGCGCGCCTTCGACCATCCGGTCGAGCTTCCATTCGTTCCCTTCGTGCCGCAGGATCCCGAGGCCGCTGCGGCTGCCGAAGAGGATGCGGGACGGATCGGCGCTGAGCCGGATCAGGCCGTAGCCGCCGGTGCGCTCCGTGCCGGCGATCGGCGTCACATGCTCGTTGCGATCGAGCAGCAGGATGCCGTTCGACGTCGACACGAGCAGCCCTTCCGGCACCTCGGCCATGAACCACGCCGAGCCGGAGCTCGCGGGGAGCACCTGCCGCACCGGCATCTTTTCGCGATCGATGGCGAAGAGGCCGTGCGAGTTGGTGATGTAGATGCGGTCGTTCCAGCGGAAGACCTGGCGCGCGGAGCCGCGGATGCCGAGGCGCGAATCCCAGACCGTGAGCGGCGAGGCGAGGTCGATCTGCGCGATCGAGCCGTCGGATGCAGCGAGCCAGAGCGAGCCGTCGCGATCGACGAACGCGGCGCGCACCACGTCGTCGGGAACGCCCGCCGCGTGATCGACGAGCTGATCGAGCCGGCCGTCCGCAGTGATGATCGCCACGCCGTCGTCGGGCGTGGTGATGGCGATGCGTCCGTCGGCGAGGCGGACGGCATCGGCCGCGCGTTTGTCTTTCAACCACGTCGAGGCGTCGGTCGCGAGCGGAGTGGCGACACCGTTCTCGATGACGAACAGTCCCTTGCCACGCGCGACCGCGAGCACCTGCCCGTTGTTGCCGCCGACCACGACGTCGATGTCGAGCGACGGCACCTCGGTCGAAAGATTCTCGCCCGCGACGCGGAGGAGCGACGTCGTGGCGATGTAGGTCGTGTCGCCCGCGCGGAAGCAGCGCTGATGCGCGCGAGGTGTGGAGTCGATGACGCGGACGCCCGACGCGTTGCCGGCGACGATCACGCGATCGGTGACGGCGATGAAGCCGTTGCCGTCGCGGCAGATCGAGTTGACGTCGCCGATGGAGCGGCCGGAGATGAGCGTGCGGTAACGGTTCGCTTCGATCACGCCGAGCTGCTCGACGCCGCCCGCGATCATGCGGCCGGAGGCATCGCTCTCCAGCGCGAAGACCGCGGAGTGATTCGGCAGCTCGACGATGCTCCACCACGCCCCGTCGAACGCGAGCGCGCCGCGGAGGTTCGCGAACCAGAGCACGCCCCGCCCATCCTGCGCGACGTCGAAGTTCTGCGCCCCGGCATTGAAATCCTCGGGGGTGAAGGAGCGCACGAGAGGCAGTCCTCGCTCGCTCGCGCGCAGCGTGAGGGTGACGAGGACGAGTACGGCAAATGCTCGCACGCGCATTGGTGTCGGGACCGGGGTCAAGGATACTCTGGGTATCGAGCTGTTTAGCTGTTGAGCTCTTGAGCTGTTGAGCTCAACCGCTAAATAGCTAAACCGCTAAATAGCTAAACCGCTGAACCGCTCATGACCCACATTCTCGGCATGCTCCCCGACGACCTCGCCGCCCACCTTCGCGCGCACGGCGTCGCGGTGCGCGACGCGGAAGCGCGCCGGATCCTCGCGCACGCGATGGCGGGGCGCGACGGCTATCCGACATCGCGGCCTGTTCCGCGTGCAGTCGAGCAGGCGTGCGACAGGCTCGTCGACCGGCGTCCGCTGGAGATCGTCGAGCGGGCGACTGATCCGTCCGACGGGTTCGTGAAGTATCTCTTCCGATTGCACGACGGCGCGGTGGTGGAGGCTGTTCGCATCCCGCTCGAGATCGAGGGGCGGTTCACGATCTGTCTCTCCAGCCAGGCGGGCTGCGCGATGGGATGCACGTTCTGCGCGACCGGGCGCCTCGGTCTGACGCGGAGCCTCGAGCCGTGGGAGATCGTCGCGCAGTTCATGGCCATCCGCGACGAAACCGCGGGCACCATCACCGGCGCGGTGTTTCAGGGGCAGGGCGAGCCGCTGCACAACTACGCGGCGGTGATCCGCGCGGCGGAAATCCTTTCGCATCCGTGCGGCGGGCGCATCACGTCGAAGGCGATCACGATCTCGACCGTCGGACTCGTTCCCGCGATCGAGCGCTATGCGCGGGAGCGGCATCCGTATCGCCTGATCGTCTCGCTGACCTCGGCGATCGATGCGCGTCGACGCGAGTTGTTGCCGGTTGCCGGCGGGTGGCCGGTTGCCTCGGTTGCGCGCGCGATTCGCGAATATCAGCGGGCGGCGGGGGGGCGGGTGACGATTGCCTGGGTGCTCCTCGGCGGGATCAACACGGGGCGCGATGAAGTCGACGCGTTGCGGAAATTGTTCGACGGCGTGCCGTTGCGGATCAATCTGATCGACGTCAATGACGCGCGTCCCGATGGATTCCGCCGCGCGACCGCGGGCGAGCTGGCCGATTTTCGCGACGCGTTGCGCACGCTCGAAGTGCCGGTCGTGCGGCGCTACTCCGGCGGCGCCGCGAAGCATGCGGCGTGCGGTATGTTGGCGAGTACATGCCACCCGTCCTCCTCACCGCCGAATCGCTGACCAAATCGTTCGGCGCGCGTCCGCTTTTCGAGAACCTCTCCTTCACGCTGTTCGAGGGCGATCACGTCGGACTGGTCGGTCCGAACGGCTCGGGCAAATCGACGCTGCTGAAAATCCTCGCGGGCGTCGACGACGCCGACTCCGGCACGCGCGCGCTGCGCAAGGGCGTGCGCATCGGCTACGTGCCGCAGGATCCGGTGTTCACGCCGGGACTGACGGTCGAAGAAGTGCTGCTCGACGCGATCGCGGACGACCACACGCTCGACGATTACGAGCGCACCGGCCGCGTCGCGGTGGCCCTCGGCAAGTCGGGCTTCAACGACCGCACGCTGCAGACCGACATCCTCTCCGGCGGCTGGCGCAAGCGCCTGGCGATCGCGCGCGAGCTGGTGCGCGAGCCCGACGTGCTGCTGCTCGACGAGCCGACGAATCACCTCGACGTCGAGGCGATCCTCTGGCTCGAAGCGCTGCTGCGATCGGAGCCCGAGGCGTTCATCGTCGTCAGTCATGACCGCTACTTCCTCGACAACATCGCCAAGCGGATGCTGGAGCTGAATCGCGTCTACCCCGACGGCCTCTTTCAAAGCGACGGCAGCTACACCGACTTCCTCGAAAAGCGCGACGAGCTGCTGCGCAACGAGAGCGCGTATCAGGAAACGCTCGCCAATCTCGTGCGGCGCGAAGTGGAGTGGCTGCGGCGCGGACCGAAGGCGCGGACGACGAAGTCGAAAGCGCGCATCCAGTCGGCCGGCAAGTTGATGGACGAGCTGGGAGAGAGCCGCACGCGCACCGCGACGCAGTCGGGCGCAAAGATCGACTTCACCGCATCGGAGCGGAAGACGAAGCGGCTCTGGTCGGCGAAGGACCTGCGTCGCGGCGAGCTATTCAAGGATCTCGACATTCTTCTGAAGCCCGGCACACGCCTCGGCGTCCTCGGGCCGAACGGCTCGGGGAAGACGACGCTGCTGCGGACGATCATCGGCGAGCTGCAGCCCGACGAAGGGACGATCGAGCGCGCCGATCAACTGCGCGTCGTCTACTTCGAACAGAACCGGCAGTCGCTCGATCCGAGCCTCACGCTCAAGCGCGCGCTCGCGCCCGAGGGCGACTCGGTGCTCTATCGCGACCGGAGCATTCACGTCGCGTCATGGGCGAAGCGCTTTCTCTTTCGCACCGAGCAGCTCGAGACCGCGGTGTCGCGATTGTCGGGCGGCGAGAAGGCGCGCATCGTCCTCGCGCGACTGATGCTGCAGCCGGCCGATCTGCTTGTGCTCGACGAGCCGACGAACGATCTCGACATCCCGACGCTCGACGTCCTCGAAGAATCGCTGCTCGAGTTTCCGGGCGCGCTGGTGCTGGTGACGCACGACCGCTATCTGCTCGATCGCGTCTCGACGCAGATCCTCGCGCTCGATGGGAAGGGGAGTGCGCAGTATTTTGCGGATTACTCGCAGTGGGAAGTGGGGGCACAGGCGCCCTCGCCTGTGAAAGAGCGACAGGCGAGGGCGCCTGTCCCCACACCGGAAACGAAAAAGCGGTTGGGGTATCTCGAGCAGCGCGAGTTCGACTCCATGGAAGCAACCGTCCTCGCCGCCGAGGCCAAACTCGAACAAGCAAAAACCCGCGCGCACGACCCCGCGATCGCCGCCGACGCCGTCGCATTGCAGCAGCGCTTCACCGAGCTCGACGACGCCCAGAAAGAAGTCGATCGTCTTTATGCGCGCTGGGCCGAATTAGAGGCAAAACTGGCGTAGGTCATGAAGTAGATCCTTTAGCGCGAGCACGCGCATAGGGAGACTGAACATGATCAGAAAGAATGCAGTTTTTGCCGCCGCTGCCATGGCGCTTCTGCTGCTGGCCAGTTGCGGATCCACCTCGGACATTTTCGGCGGTGGGAACAACGACACCTACAACCGCACCCTCCACGGCACGGTCGACACCGTCGACCTCAACAGCAACTCGATCGTTCTGTCGAACACGAGCGGCTACACGACCAACCTGTCGAGCGGCGGCGGAAACACCGTCCGCGTCTATTTCGACAACAACACGACGGTCGCCTACAACGGGCAGACCTTCCGCCCCGAGAACCTCGACCGAGGTGATCAGGTCGACATCAACGTCCGCCAGTCGGGCAACCAGTTGTACGCCGACACGATGACGGTCACGTACAACGCGAACCCGAACGGCACGAACAGCGGCGTCTACGCGTCGGGCAACTACAGCGGCACCGTCCGCTACGTCGACACCTCGCGCCGCACGATCCAGCTCGATCGCGGCAACGGCACGTCGTACGTGACGGTCGACTACGACCCGAACACGACCGTGATCTACAACGGCCGTTCGTATCTGCCGGCCGATCTCGAAGTGGGCGATCAGGTGACGATCTACACGCGCGACATCGGCGGCGGCCGCATGGTGGCCTCCAACATCGACGTGACGCGCAGCATGACCAGCGGCAGCGGGACGTCGTCGAACTACGCGACGATCCGCGGCACGATTCGCTCGATCAACACGTACAACCGCACCATCGATCTGGAGCAGACGAGCTACATCTCGGGCTTCCTCCCGGGCAGCGGCAGCCGCAGCTCCGTGATCACGGTGCAGTACGACACGAACGCGCGCGTCAACGTGGGCGGTTCGTTGCAGCCGGTCTCCGGACTGGAGCGCGGCGACGTGATCGAGATCCAGGCGCAGGACCTCGGCAATTCGAACTGGATGGCGTCGAGCATTTCGCTGATTCGAGACGTTCGTAGGTAGCGTCGTTTGCCTTACCATTGATCAAGGAGGTATCGATCATGGCGAAAGGCAACAACGCCCGTAAGAAAGAGACGAAGAAGCCGAAGAAGGACAAGACCAAGTAGTTCATGTTCCGACTCGACACCGATCGTCTCTCGATTCGACCCTGGCAACCCGCCGACCGGCCGGCACTGAAGGCTCTGACTGAAGATCCGGAAGTGATGCGGTACGTGCACGGCGGGTTGCCGTATTCGGACGAGGAGCTCGACGAGTTCCTCGGCCGCCAGTCGCGCCAGCTCGCCGAACACGACCTCTGCATGGGCGCGCTCATCGAAAAATCATCCGGCCGCCTCGTCGGCGTCTGCGGCATCCAACCGCTCGGCACGACCGGCGATCTCGAAATCGGCTGGTGGCTGGCCCGCGACAGGTGGGGTCGCGGCTATGCGACCGAGGGTGGCAGAGCGGCGATGCAGCACGTGTTCGAGACGCTCGGGCGCAAGCGCGTCGTCGCCATCATCGATCCGGGCAACGATCCGTCGATCCGCGTGGTCAAGCGGCTCGGGATGCAGCACGAGGGACGCTTCACCGGCGCGCAGCTCGGGCATCGCAAGCCGGAGATCCTCGTCGAGCTGTATGCGCGCGAGCGGTGAGCGCGCCTTGGACTGCGGCGGCCATGCCGCCGCCCTTGGCACCGTCGGCGCCGCGATGACCGACATCCAGGGCGGCGGCATGGCCGCCGCAGTCCGACGCTACTCATCCCCCGTCTTCACGCTCGCGCTCCAGTCTCCGTATTCATCGCGCGTCAGCTCCACCTGCCACGGCTGACAACAGACGGGACAGTCCTGCACGAACGACTGCCGGCTCCACCCTTCATCTTCGACCGTGAGCTCTGCCGGCTCGCCGCAGTAGGGACAGGTGACGGGGACGTAATCACTCATTCGGCAAGTATGCCGCGTTGAACGCGATCCGGCAGCGCCGTTCGGCTAAGATACGTCGGTCCATCGATCCCGACATGTATCCAACCAGCCTTCGTGCTCTCCTTCTATCTCTCTTCGCCCTTTCCGCGTTCGCGAGCACGCCGTATCAGGTCGTCGATCTCAAGGGCGTTCCTGACACCGTGCCTTCTTCGCCGCGTTTTCTGACGGCGGTCAACGACGTCGCGTTGTTCTTCGCGTCGCGGAGCGGCACGCCGGCGGATCTCTGGCGGACCGACGGCACGCCCGACGGTACGTTCGTTCTGAAAACCTTCGCCCCCGACGATTTCTTCGGCAGTATCGTGTCGAATGGCACCATCGCCTGGTTCGCCGTCCGTAATTCTTCGACTAGCTGGAGCTTGTGGCGGAGCGACGGTCGGACCATCGTGGCGGTTCAAACGAGCTCGACTGAGCCGATCGTGATGATCGCCACGCTTGGCGGCAAAGCGTTCGCCCTCTACGGCCATCGAGAGCTCCGGGTGATCGACGAGAGCCACACGGAGAGTCTCGGCGTCGTCTCGCAGGGGACCAGCTCCCGCTTCTCCGCCGCGCGCTCCGGCGACATTCTTTATGTCGGCACCGACATCGGCATCTGGAAAACCGACGGCACGCCCGCGAACACGACGAAGATCTCGCCCAACGCCGCCTACGCGCTCACCATCGCGAACGGCCGGCTCTTCTACGGCGGCACTACTTTGAACAAAGGCACCGAGCTGTGGGTGAGCGACGGCACCAATGCGGGCAACATGGTCGCCGACCTCTCGCCCGGACAGGGCTCGACGTTCGGCCCGACTTCAGCGATCGGAGCGGTCGGCGATCGCGTCCTCTTCACTGCCTACAATAACGATCTGATCTCCAGCGACGGCAGCGAAAGCGGGACATCGGTCTTACGCCACGACCCGGCGCTCCCCCGCAACTCGGTCTTCGTTCCGTTCCAGGGCGCGCTCTATTTCAACTACATGGATCGATTGTGGCGAAGCGACGGGACGGCGGCGGGGACGCAGCTCGCCGTTGATACGAAGCCGGCCAACCTTCTCGCGACGACGTCGCGGATGTTCTTCGTCGGCAACGATCCTCAGCATGGTCGCTCGCTCTTCAGCAGCGACGGAACCGCGGCGGGAACGCGCTGGATCGCAAACGCATCGGGCGATCTCTTCACCACCACGAGCGGCGGCAGCATCTTTTTCGCCGGCGACGATCCGTACTACGGCGGCGAGCCGTGGATCAGCGACGGCACTGCCGCGGGCTCGCACCTGATCGCGAACCTCGCGGGCGACGGCGCGGGCTCGTCGCGGCCGCGGAACTTCATCGCAGGAGCCGACCGGCTCTATTTCACCGCCGACGGCGACAGCGGCAGCGCCATCTGGTGGACCGACGGCACGGCGTCGGGAACGCAATCGATCATCCATGCCGGAACGAGCGACGATCTTCCGCCTGCAGCCGGCGTGGTCGGCAACACGCTCTACCTGCGACGCTCGAGCCAGTTGACGAAGACCGTCGGAACGACCGAGGCCCTGGTCCACGATTTCCGCGGCGACTTCCTCAGTGCACATATCGGAGACAGCTTCGCGTTTGGCGACCGGCTGTATTTTTTCGTGGACCAAGGCCAGCTATTCGTCACCGACGGCACGGACGCAGGCACGCTGCAGGTCATGGAGGCGGACTACGATGTGCTGCCGCTGATTTCGAGCGCCGGCCAGCCGTACCTGATCGAGACATTCGGCACCCTCTGGGCCGTCGGTCCGACGCCTCGGGCGACGCACACGATCGCGCGCGTGAAAGAGAAGCTGAACCACGATTCAGCCCTTCTGCCGTTCGCGGGCTCATTCTTCTACTTCGGATCGATGGGACTGTTCCCCCACCTCTGGAACTTTTCCGGGGGAGCGAACGACGCCACGCTGGTGAAAGTAATGCCGAGGGGTGGATTTGGGGGGGACACGGGATATGGGATAGACACCGGGTCCGCCAACATCGGTTCGGCGCTGCTCTTCGCCTGGCGCGGCGAGAGGTTCGATGAGGTCCAACTCTGGAAGACCGACGGCACCGCGGACGGAACTGCGCAGATCACGGAGTTTTCGGTCTTGTACGCCGGTCTCCTTACGCCGCTCGTCGCACTCGGCGAGCGCGTACTCTTCGCGGTCGACAACGGCAGGGAGTCGTTCCGGCCCTGGGTCAGCGACGGCACGAAGGGCGGAACGAAGATCCTCGCCGAGATCACACCCATGGGCGGATCGAGGTTCAATTTCTTCGTCGCCGACGGCATTGCTTACTTCGCGGCGAATGGAGGTCTCTGGCAGACGGACGGCACTCAGGAAGGAACGAAGGCAATCGCGGGCGTCAGCGGCCTCACCGGCACCGGTTTCGCCCGAGTCGGCAACACGCTCTACTTCGCCGCGGCGACGAAGGAGCAGGGGATCGAGCTGTGGGCCTATCCGCTGCCCGGGCCGGGCGCTGTGACGATCGACGATCTCCGTGTCAGCGAGCATGACGGCAACGCCGCCGTCATGGTGCGGTTGACGCGGTCGTCGAATCAGCGGGTGACCGTCAGTTATGAAACGGTCAATGTCTCCGCCACGGCCGGCCGCGACTACACGCCGGCTTCCGGCACGCTCACCTTCGAAGCGGGGGAGGTGACGAAGACGATCGCCATCGGTATCAAGGACGACGATTTGCCTGGCCGGTCGCGCGCATTCCTCGTCAGGCTGAAAGGGGCGAACGTGCCGATCGAGAAAACGACCGCCAGCGTGGCCATCGACGACGAGAGCCCCGCCGATGTTGAACTGGCTTTCCTTCCGACGTCCCCGGCCCGCTTCGAGCTCCGTAACCACGGTCCCTCGCCTGCTTCGAACGTCGTGCTCTGCTACGACCCGCTCGATACCAACTCTTTCCAATACTGCAAGCGCCCGATCGAGCTGACGCCCGGCGAGACGCAGAGCTTCGACATCGGAAACCGTGAAGGGATCGTCGCCGGCTGGGTCACGCAGTGGGAGCGCGACCCCGTCCCCGCGAACAACGCCTCGGTATGGCGCCAGGGCGTGGGACGGCTCTTCGCATCGCCGCCGACGTTGCACGCCGGTGAGAGTGGCACGATCGCCATTGCTCTCCCGGCATTCGAAGGCGTGGCGTTTTCCTCGTCCGATCCCTCGGTCCTCCGGGGTCCGGACAGCGTCACGGGCTCGGCCGATCACACCGTCACGTGGGCGACCTTCACGGGCCTGAAGCCGGGGACGGCCACCGTCACCGCGCAATCGGCAGTCAGACAAACGGTCGACATGCAGGTCGTGGCGGCGGGCGAGGTCATTCGCGCGCCGGTGAAAATGGCGGTCGGTTACGGCTTCAACCCCTATCCGACCTTCGGGTTCCCCTGGGAGGTCCGGGCGAGAATCGATGGTGCGACCGCCGACGGCGCGACGCCATCGGGGACGGTCGAATTTTTCGAGGACGGCATCTCGATCGGCACTGCTCCGGTGGGGCGGGAGGAAGCGAGGCTCGTGCTGAGCAAATCGCTGCCCGGATATCATCTTTACCGAGGGGCCTACTCCGGTGACAGCCGCTTCAACCCTGCGACGGCGGAGATGCCCTGGACAGTGTCTGTGAGCAAAGGAATGCCGTCATTCAGCGCGACATCCCTGGGCGGGCCGGAGGTCGTGATCGGATTGCGCGGCGTCGATGGTTATCCGCCAACCGGTACGATCACAGTCTCCGAAAATGGCTCGACGCGGCGCACCGCGGGTCCGCTGGCGAAGAGCGGACCGGGTACCGCGACCTCGACGGCCACCGGTTTTTCCGCCGCGGCGCGCACAGTGCAGATCTCGTATTCGGGAGACGAGTTGTACGAATCGGCGTCCGTCACGATCCCGATCACCGGCATCCACCGACACTCGTCGGGGCGGTGATCATTCGTCGCCCGTCTTCACGTTCGCGTTGAACGCGATGCGGCAGCGCGCGTCGGTGCCGAGGTAGGTGATGCGCCCCTCGATCGACCGCTCATCGGCGCCGAGGAGCTCCAGCTCCGCGCCTTCGGTGTAGGTCGTGCCGAGGAGCTCGAAATGCGTCAGTTGCTTCGTGGTCGTGTCGATGACAGCGAAGGCGATCCCTCTGTCGAACGTGACGGTCACGAGATCGCCTTCGCGCGTGGCGGTCGCGGTCATCGGATGCTCTTCGCGATCGCGGACGGAGATGCGTCCCTCGGCGCGGCCCGCGGTGAAGTTCGTCGGCGTCCAGGCATTCGGATCGCGCGGCTTGAAGCGGTGGATCAGTTGCTCGAGCCGGACTTCCCACCACCATGTCCGGCGGTTCGGCGACATCTGCTCGGAGGCTTCGAGCGGGACGTTGACGTAGAGCACGAGCATGCCGAACACCGCGAGGGCGATGAAGATCACGCCGCCGATGAAATTGCCGATCGAGCGGCGCACGAGCCGGCGCTGGATCGCGGCGGCGTCGCCGTTCATGATCGTGAGCGCCGGCACCACCTCCGCCGGCTCGTGCGTGAGGCCCCCCTCGGTCGCCGAGTAGTAGCCGAGCGCGCAGACCTCTTCGCCCGGCCGCAGCACCGCTTCGAAGAGACTCGCGCGCTGCAGCGTCGCGTCGGCCGCGGCGGTCTGATGATCGAAGCGGACGCCGGGCGAGGTCGTGAGGTCGGGCCGGAACGTTTGGGGGATGGTGAACGGAGTCTTGGCGACGTAGTCGAGCGCGTTCTGCCGCAGCTCCGGCGTGTTGCAGTACTTCTCCGGCACGTCGAGCTCGGGCCAGGCGAGGAGCTTCACAGCGCCGTGCGGCCCGTCGATCATCGACGGCGTCAGCGCGTAGCCGTCGAAGTCGGTGCGCATCGTCTTGTTGCCCTGGACGCGCGCCCGGTATTTGTACGCCACGCACGGCACGCGCTGGAACGGCGAGTAGAGCGTGTCGCCGAGCGGCACGATGCGTCCGATCGCGGCGACGATCTCGCCGTCGCGCGGAGTCTCACCGCTCAGCGCGCGTTTGATCTTTCGCGCCCGCGCCATCTTCTCCGTGATGCCGGCGAGGTAGGCCAGCCCGATCCAGAGCGCGCCGCCGCCCACCAACGCCGCGGGCACCGCCGCCACGTCGATCCGCCGCCAGGCGAGGAATCCCATCACCGCCGCGCAGAGGGCGAAGAGGAGGGCCCAGACGCCGCACGTTTTTTTCACTCGCCTCATCCTGCACGAACTCGCGGTAATTCCGCCACCGCGCCAGGATCTGATCGACGTACGACACCGGCTCGGTGCCGCGCGCGAAGCCGTGCCTGACCACCGGATCGTTGTAGACCGCGCGCTTCGACTTGCGGATCAGCCAGTAGCTCACGTCGAGCCACTTGTGCGGATCGTCCCCGTTCTTCTCCGCCAGGCGCACCGCGTCCTGCACGTGTCCCGCGCCGACGTTGTACGAGGCGAGGATGAATTTGATCCGCTCCTCCTCGTCGGTGACGTCGTCCTTCCACAGATCGTCGAGCTGCCAGAGGTAGCGGCACGCCGCCTCGACGCTCTGCCGCGGATCGGCGGGATTCGCATGCAGTTGCCGCGCGGTGCGCGGCATGATCTGCATCAGTCCGATCGCGCCGGCCCACGAGCGCGCCTTCGGATTGAGCCGCGATTCCTGAAATGCCTGCGCCGCGATGAGCCGCCAGTCCCAGCCCGGGATCTTCGCGTACTCGCGGAACCAGTCGTCGTACGGCGAGAGCGCGCCGGTCTCCGCGGTCAGGTACGGACTGTTCGTCCGCGCGGTGTAGCCGCGGCGATCGAGGAAGTATTTGCGGTAGAGGATCGCCAGCAGCCCCGACTTCCGCTTCGCCGCGATCCATTGGTCGAGCGCCTCGCGCAGCTTCGGCGCGTTCACGCGCACGGCCCAGACCACCGGCTCGGGCGGTCCGATGACCGGCTTGATGATGAGGTTCGCGTACTCGCCGCTCTTGAGCGCCGCGACGTTCTCCGCCGCGACGGTGAACGCGATCTCGCCCTGCGCCAGCCGCTCGATGAGGTGATCGCTCGACTCGTCAACTTCGACGACGTCGATGTCCTGCGTCAGCTCTTCATTCAACTCGAGCAGACGTTGTCGATACGGCGAGGTGCGCGGGATCTGCACCTGCTGCCCCGCGAGCTCGCGCGGCGTGGAGACGAGCCGGGCGCGGACGGTGATGTCCGACGACGCTTCGCGCGCCTGGTCTTTCGCCACGGTCGGCGTCGCCGTGCCGCCCTGCGTCGAGCGCTGCACGACGACCGGCGAGGTCGAGTAGAGCGACTCCGTCACCGCGACGCTGCTCGGCGGCGATGCGGCCGGCAGCGCGAGCTGCGCCGCGACGAGATCGCCGTCGCCGCGATTGAGGCGGTCGAACAGCTCGCGGCTGTCGCGCACGATGACCGGCTCGAGCTTCAGCTTCGCATCGCGCGCGAACATCGTCAGCAGCTCGTATTCGTAGCCGAGCGTCTCGCCGCGATAGAGGAAGTAGCCGGTGGAGTTGAAGGTGAAGAGGACGCGCAGCCTGCCGCCGAGCTCCGGGAGGTCGCGCGCGATCGGCGCAACTTCCGGCGACTTCGCCGGCGCCTCCGCCGGCTTCGGCAGTTGCGGCGAAGGCATCGAGCGCGTGACGTCGGGAGCGGGACGCTGTTCGTGCTGGCCGCAAGAGGCGAAGAGGACGAGCGCGAGCACGAAACGGCGCATACGTAATCACGACCGGGGCCAACGCATCAGCCGGCGTGAATTTCGTGCACCTGGTACAGCACCTTCCAGTCGCTCGCTTCGCGGATGGTCATGGCGGAGAGCTCCTTGAGCAGCAGGCGCGCAGTGCGGCCCGTTCCATCGAGCTTCGGATCGCGAGCCTTGTCGCGCAGCACGTCGGCCTGCCGGCGAAGCGCCTCGTGCATCGCACGCGATCTCATCGCCAGACGCTTCGCCTCCGACTGGAACGTGATGCCGGCGATTGCCGCGATGAACGCCGGAAGAATCGCTGCGATCGCTCCGAAGATGACCGCCGCTTTGACGTGACCGATCTCCATCACGGCCGCGACGACGGCGCTGCCGAGGACGATCCAGAGCAGCACGCTCGCCAGCCGCTCCAGTCCCTCCAGCAGGATCTGCATCCGCGCGGCAGCCTTCGCGTGGTAGACGATCTGGCCCGCGATCCATTCATCGGCGGCCCGCTCGAGAGCGGCGCTCCCGGCCCGCGCGTCGATCGTTACTTTCTGTGGTGCGTTGGCCGAAGCGCAGACGGCACTTCTCGTCAGCGCGCGGACGAGCCACGCCATCCACGTACGCCGCAGATCGTGCGGAGCGGTGTGCAGCGGGAGCTCGACCGCCGACGGATACGTTCCGACCGGATGCATCCATTGCATCGGACGAAGCAGTTCGGCGAGGTAACGGAAGTCCGCGGCCGCTTCCTGCCACCGGCCTTTGCGCCCTTCGCGTTGCAGGAGCAACAGTGTGACGAGGATCGCGATCTTCACCGCGGCCAGCACCACGATCGCGGCCAGCGGAGGATGGTCTGGTGAGCACGCGATCGTGACGGCGAGCATGCTCACCGCGGCCGCGACGGCCAGTCCGGCGAGCACGTACGAGAGCACGAACGCTCCCCGATAGGTGCGCATGAAGAAGAGGGTCAGATCCGACGCGCGGTCGTAGAACTTCGCGAACGGCTGGAGCGTGATGTCGTCGTTGATGTCGGCGGACGACGGCAGCTCCTGGTGCAGCTCTTCCGGTGCGCAATCACCCGCGAGGTCATGCAGCGCATCCCAGGTTCCCTTGAACAGGCTTTCGAGCTGACTGTCCGTGCAGACGACTGGGGGCGTCGCCTCTCCGCTCATCATCGCCAGCCGTTGCAGCGCATCCTTCAATTCATGGGACTCCAGCTCCGGAAGCACGAGCAGTTCACGGACGCAATCGAGGATCGGCCTGGTCGAGACCTGAGCCTGATTCGCGTTGAGGATGATGCGGACGACCGGCAAGCCGCTCTCGATCGCGCGATGAACGGTGTCGACGGTTCCTCCAGGACGGCGTGGAGCGTTCTGCGCGTAGACGGCGACGAGCAGATCCGCATTCTGCAGGAGCAGGTCGCGCGCGTCGGTGTACGCGGTCTCCCTGCCTTGCTCGCTGCTGTAGTCGCCGTCGAGCGTGATGGTCTGGCGGGCCTTCGCGGCGAGGAGGTGAAGCATCTTCGATTGCGGAGGAGTGAATTCGGGATGCGCGGGATACGACGGCTCGCGGAACGGGAAGACGACGTCGAGCTGCTGCCCGAGCTTCAGCGCCACCGCCGCGCCGAGTTGATCGGTGCCTGCCGCGAGCGAGGTGAGCACGGTGACCAGCGGCGGCTCATCGGTGAAGAGCTCGCGCATCCGGATCGTTCGCGCACCAGCCGCGTGAGGCTCATCGAGCACGGTCTCGATCGCGTCGGCGATCGTTTTCAGAACATCCTCGAGCGCTCGTCGTGTCGCGCGCCTCTCGAGCCGCGTCAAACGACGCGTGCCGACCACTGCAACCTTCAGCGCACAGCGTGGCTTCAAGCGCACCTCACAACTGCAGTTCGCGAAACTCCCGCGGCACTTCGGCCGTGAACGTGACCTTCTTCCCCGTCCGCGGATGGACGAACCCGAGCACCTTCGCATGCAGCGCGAGCCGCCCGAAATCGTCGTCGCGCTTGCCGTACATCATGTCGCCGAGGACCGGATGGCCCGCCTCGGCGAGATGGACGCGGATCTGATTGCGGCGCCCGGTCTCGAGCGTGACCTCGAGGATCGAGTACTGCCGTCCCGAGGCGATCGTGCGGTAGTGCGTGATCGCCTCCTTCCCCTCCGACTCCACGCTTCGCACGCGCAGGTCGCGATCCTCGGCCAGCATCGAGCGGAACGTCCCCGCCGCCGGCTTCAGCTTTCCGTGCACGATCGCGACGTAGATCCGCTCGATGTCGTGCACGGCGAAGAGCTCCTGCAACCGCTCGCGGACATACGCGTTCTTCGCGAAGACGAGCACACCCGAGGTGTCGCGATCGAGGCGATGCACCACCTGCACGGGTTTGTACGCGTTCAGAAACGCTTCCGCCGTTTCGTACAGCACCTGCTCGTTCGCAATCGTGAGCAGCCCCGCGGCCTTGTCGATCACGATGAGGTCGTCGTCTTCGAAGATGATGCGCACCCGCGGATCGAGCCGCTCGCTCTTCGACGCGATCTCCACGCGGTCGTCGTCGCCGATCATCCGCTTCGCATCGCGCTCCGGCGCGCCATTTACGCGGACGCGATCGCTCTGCAGCATCTTCCGCAACGTCGTCTTCGACGAATCAGGGAAGCGGCGTTGCAGGACGTCGAGAAGAGGATCAGCCACGGTGTCCCGCTCTGTACAACATCGCGCAGATCGCGATCACGACGGCAATCCCGCCGATCACCGCGGCCGGTCCGCTGATCAGCGTCTCCTTGCTCGGCGTGTAATGCGCGAGGCCGACCATCACGGCGATCGCCACGCCAGCCAGTCCTTCGCCCGCGATCATCCCCGACGCGGCGAGCACGCCGGCGTCGCTCTCGCTTTTCTTCCCTTCGCGTTTCTTCTCGACGAAGTGGCGGATGATACCGCCGACAAAAATCGGCGTGAGGCTGCCGAGCGGGAGGTAGATGCCGACGGCGAACGCGAGGCCCGGGAGTCCGGCGATGAGTGCGCAGATCGTGAGCGCCGCGCCGACGCCGACCAGTCCCCACGGCAGCGATCCGGAGAGCACTCCTTCGATCACCGTTTTCATCAGTGTGGCCTGAGGCGCGGGGAGCGCGGGTGAGCCGAACGTGAAGGCCTTGCCGAGGAGGAGCACCGTGCCGGCAACGGCCCAGCACGCGCACGCGGCGCCGATGAATTGTCCGAACTGCTGGCGCGCCGGCGTCGCGCCGACCAGGAAGCCGGTCTTCAGATCCTGCGAGATGTCGCCCGCCTTCGATGCGGCGATGCAGACGACGGTGCCGACGGTGAGGATCGCCGCGCGCGCGGACGGATCGCGCCAGCCGAGGAGGACAAAGACGACCGAGACGCCGAGGAGCGTCACGAGCGTCATCGCGGATGTCGGATTCGAGGAGACGCCGATCAGTCCGACGATGCGCGACGAGACGACGACGAACGCGACGCCGAAGATCGCCACGCCGATCGCGGCGACGAGTCGCGGCACGAGCGCCATGTTGCCGGCGAAAAGTCCGGGAACGGCAACGAGCGTGATGATGACGAGAAGGGGAACGACGAGCACGACCCACGAAGGAAGGTCGCGATCAGTGCGCTCCAACCCCTCCTTCTCCCCCGCTCGCGGGGGAGAAGGTGCCGAAGGCGGATGAGGGGGCTCCTTGCGCAGTCCCTTGATCACCGCGTGGAATGAGCTCCACATCGTCGGCAATGCGCGCGCGACGGCGAAGATGCCGGCCGCGGCCACCGCCCCCGCGCCGATGTAGCGCACGTAGCGCGACCAGATCTGACCCGCGGTCATGTCGTGGATCGGCAGCTTCATTTCCGGGAAGAACGGCGCGGTGAGATTCATGCCGACGAGCGCGATGATCGGCGTCAGGACGAGCGCGGAGATGAGGCTTCCCGAGACCATGATCGACGACTGGCGGTAGCCGAGGATGTAGCCGACGGCGAGCAGCGCGGGCGCGATCTCCAGCGCGAGCTCCGCTTTCGTCATCAGCGGCACGGCCATCGAGAGCGTCGACGGCATCAGCGAGAGCGCGCCGAGCGACAGCTTCACCATGGCGCCGACGGCGATGCCGATGAAGATCCAGCGTCCGCCCGACGCCGCGGTGGTCGTCGCGCGCAGCACCTCGGCGCACGCGGTGCCTTCGGGATACGGCAGCTCGTCGGCGGAGCGGACGATGAGCAGGCGCCGCAGCGGGATCATCGCGGCGATGCCGAGGAAGCCCCCGAGGAGTGCGAGCAGCGCGACCTGCATGAACGGCGGCGTCATGCCCCAGAGGAAGAGTGCGGGGATGGTGAAGATCGTGCCGGTGGCGAGCGACGAGCTGGCCGAACCGATCGTCTGCGAGAGGTTCGCCTCGAGGATCACCTCGCCGCGCTTCGGGAAGATCGAGAGGAAGAGCACCGTCAGCACCGCGATCGGAATCGAGGTCGAGACGGTGAGGCCGACGCGCAGGCCGAGGTAAGCGTTCGCGGCGCCGAAGACGACGCCGAAGACGATGCCGGCGGCGACGGCGCGGAAAGTGAACTCGCGGAGATCGGACCCATACGTCGTATTCGTCATTTCTTCCGTTCCGGACGGACGGTCACGCCCGTCACTTCAGCGATGGCTTTCATCACGGCGTCGAAGCCTTCGATGTCGCGTTTCGACACGCGCTTGTTGATGTCGCGCTCGGTCTGCTCGACGAATTTCTGCATCTCGTCGGCCGCGGACCGGCCGGCGGAGGTCAGCGAGACCATGAACGAGCGGCGGTCATCGGGATTGAGGTTGCGCTCCGTCAGACCGAGGCTCTCCAGGCGATCGAGCATGCTGGTCATTGTCGATGCTTTCACCCCGAAAATGCGGACCAGATCGCCGACGGGAGCGGGGGCATAGACGCGGAGGTAGGTCAACAGATGTCCCTCCTGCGGCGAGAGGTTGCGGTTCGGCGTGCGGTGCTCGAAGTGCAGGCCGATCTGCCGCGTGGCCTTGTGCATCGGCGAGAGGAAGCTGTACTTTTTCATTACGATATCGTACTATCCGATAACGGAGGAATCGATGACCTTCAACCAGATCATTATCAGGCAGCTCGAGATCGCCCAGGCGGTGGTGCTGCGCAATCTCAATGGAGTGACCCAGGAGGAGAGCGTCATTCGCCCCGCCAGCGGCGCAAACGACGCCAACTGGGTGGTCGGACACATGATCGCCGTGCGGAACAGAGTGATGCCGGCAGCGGGCGAAGCGCCGGTCTGGGACGAGGCGCGCATCGCGCCGTACGTCACGACGTCGACCGGTGACGTCACCGGCCGCCTCCCCTTCGACGAGTTGCGCGCCGCGCTGATGGCGAGCCACGAGCGCCTCACCGCCGCCATCGCCCGCCTCGACGAGGCGTCGCTCGCAAAGAAGGCACCCTTCAGTCCCGGCAACAATCCGGAAGAGACCGTGCAGTCGCTGCTCACGAGCCTCGTCGTGCACGAGTCGTATCACGCCGGCCAGATCGGGATGTTGCGCCGGGAGATGGGCAAGGCCGGGGCGATCGCGATTCCGGCGGGGGTGGCAACTCCGCTGGTTGGGCTTCAATGATCGTTTGCGCGATGAAGTTGTAGTCGAGGTGCGTTGTGGCTACGCCCCTCTAGGTAGGCCGATATCGCGATCGGTGGCCAGTAGCCGCGGCTCTTAGCCACAATGCCCGATATAGCCATGGCGATGCTTATGGTCACGGCAGGTCAATACTGAGTTAGGCCGACCACAGTTCTTTCGGCTTCACGGTTCCACCGCCCGCCCGCCTTCATTCGGAAGTGACTCGATAAATCAGAGGGCGAAGGACGTAAGGAGGCCGCCTCACGGCGGCAACCGTGACGGCTGGCCAAAGGCAGGATGCACGTTTGCTATTCCATGTGAAACGTGTGAAGCCAATTCCTCGCGGGGTGACACGGGCTGTCGTCTTCAGGCGATCTCCTCGACAGGACATCGGTGTCAACATGTAACTAGTCCTGACCGCTGTCGTTCTGATTACTCTTTCTTCCACCCACCTGAACGTGCACCCGAAGTCCCAAAATAACAACCGGCCACCAAAAGCTGCCGACCGCATAATGGACTCATGCAACAACATTTCATCCCCAAAGTGCTCTTGTCCAACTTTGTCGATCGGCAGACGAAGCGGAACAGGGGATTGTGGCTCTGGTTCAAAGCATCTGATCTATGGGAACATCACTCGCTTGGTGCGGTTGCCTCAATGTCGAATTTCTATAGCGACGTGCGACCTAACGGTGAACTGGATCATACAGCTGAATATCAGATGCAGCGCCTTGAGAGCACGATCATGCCTACGCTTAGGTATCATATCGAAGCACGGCGCCGGATTTCACCGCCTTTGCCGTACGACGCGTTCGTGACATTCGTGGCGACGCTTATATGCCGAAACCCATATCGAATAAGCGACGTGAAGTCTGAAGTTACGAATAGGCTGTTAGCCGATTTGAAAACCGATTTCACCTCGCCAGAGGCTTTTCAAAACCTCCGGGCGGATTTTGCTAGGCGAACAGGTCGCAGTTTCCCGAATCTGGCGGAGCCGCAGTCAGCCCTGAAGCACGTCAGATTTGAGATGAATCACTTCGCGAGCGTAGCTTTGTCAATGCTACAGATGCCTGCGCTCACGGAACGACTCGGAACCGCTCAGATTATCTTTCTTTGCGCTCCGGACGTAGCGTCGTTCGTAACAGGAGACGTGCCCTATCTCGCTTATTCGGATTCCGCCGGTACCCTTACGACGTTATGCGTTCCGCTATCGCCGCGAACGGCGGCCGTCTTTTCGTGGAAAGCCGAGCCAAAATACGCTTATTTGGACATCGATCGTGCGACAGTGCTTTCGGTCAACTCCGACATCATTAACGCCTCGCGTGAATATGTCATTTGCTCGTCAAAAGATGCACTAGATGGGTTGCTGCGCAGCTAGAAGCGTGGCTACGAGGCAACTCTGTTGGACGACGATGTCTTCTTTTGTTGCCGCGGCCTAACTCGAGGTAGAACCCGGCGCGGCCCGGCTTCGGCCCGCCGGCCGAGCCGGCTCGCGACGTCAAAACCTGCACGGCGTCACGCCGCCTGCATCGCGCGCTTCAAATGCGGGCACGCGGCGTGCCGCGCTGCCGTAGCCACGTGGGCCCTGGCCGCGCGGGTTAACCTCTAGACCGTTAGGCCGACGACGATTTTCGCTGCCGCACTTTCCCCCGCCCGACCGGCCTTATCACGGGCGACCTGTTTGGGGAGGGGAGTGCGCCATTTTCCTGAGGACGCGTCGGCGTTGACGCGCTCCAAGCACTTGTTAGACCGACACCGTCATGCTGTCTCGTCGTCCTCCCTGCCTCTCTGGTCGCAAGACGTTTATACTGGCCGTTATGCCACAGTCAGCGTTCATCTATCGAGTTCTCGTTGCCAGTCCCTCGGACTGCATCCACGAGAGAAAGGCCATTCCGGAGGTGATATGCCTTTGGAATGCCCTAAACTCATTGCGCACAGCGGCAATTCTGGAGCCTGTTCTTTGGGAGACACACGCGCGTCCAGAACTCGGCGCTCGCCCACAAGCTATCATCAACAAACAGATCGTTAAGCGTTGCGATGTCTTGGTTGGAGCGTTCTGGACCCGGTTGGGCACGCATACCGGCCAAGCCGAGTCGGGCACGGCTGAGGAGATTGACGAATTTCGCGCGGCGGGTAAGCCGGTACTTCTCTATTTTTCAAGTGCGCCCGTCGTGCTCGATAGCGTTGATGAGGAGCAATATCGCCGCCTCCGCGAATACCGAGACAAGATGAAGAGTGAAGGTGTTTTGTTCTCGTATGAATCGATTGGTGAATTTCGCGACCTTTTGCTTCGTCACCTCACGGCAACGATAACGGAGATCCATCGGGGAACTCCGTCAGCACCACCGGCGCCGATCGATGATTCAACTCCTGAAACCGACGCGCAGAAGGCAGTTCGGCTTTTCGGAAATGAGCTGGCCTCGTTCGTCCGTCGGCTGGCGTCCGAATGGTCGTCGGAGCGCGACTCTGAACCCTACACTGACAACGAGGGGCGCTCGATCATGCGAGGCGCTCGCGGTGAGATCCTGAACTTCCGGTCTCAGATTACGAAGGATCCATCGGGTAGGCTTACTGGCGCACTAGATGAGGCATTGAAGAGGGTCAGGCAATTGGAGAAGCACCAACTCGTAATGGACGGCGGCATTTCATGGGGAGAATTTTGGGCACTCGGAGACTCTGTTGTTGAGGCGCTTCAACAGGCGGCCAAGACCTTCGAGGACGATGCGGCGGCCTAACTCGAGGTAGAACCCGACGCGGCCCGGCTTCGGCCTGCCGGCCGAGCCGGCTTGTTCCGCGGTGTTTTGAGCGGCGTCACGCCGCCCGCATCGCGCGGTTCAAATGCGGGCATGCGGCGTGCCGCTGCGGTTTCGGCACGTGGGCCTTGGCCGCGCGGGTTAACCTCTAGACCGTTGGGCGGACGGAATAAGGTGGCCGCCGATGGCGGCATCATTTCCTTACGGCCAGAGGCGTAACGGTTCGCCGGTCGATAGATCCTCGGTAGCCTACGTACGCTCGGCGTTGAAGGTCCGAGACGCACGGCACGGCTTCACGCTGCTAGTTACCGCGCTGATGCCCCCACACCGCGCTAGGCGTAACTGGGTGTCGCCGAAAGTGGGGGCCGTGGCCATGGCCGTTTGAACCATGGCTCGGCCCGGCTGATCGCTTCCTAGCAAGCCATGATCCGTCGAGGTGCCACGTGAACGCTCAAGGAGGTCTCGTCCGCGGGTCTTTCGTGGGGCAAGCGACTGGGCATGCGGGCGGGATGAGATGAGAAGGCCAACCTCCTCGGCGCAGTCGCAAAATTGCGCTGCAGGTTCTAACGCACTCGAGGGTGCAAGAAAGGAGATTGGCCGTGAACAAGTCTACACCGAAC
>Ga0068864_100000088_pt1 | contig 98366 bp, 111 predicted proteins | sample KBSSwiS72_FD_66586 | JGI IMG/M metagenome (GOLD analysis project Ga0068864, IMG submission 66586) | Switchgrass rhizosphere microbial communities from Kellogg Biological Station, Michigan, USA - KBS Switchgrass S7-2 | ecosystem: Host-associated > Plants > Roots > Rhizosphere > Soil ...
GCCGGTGAAGGCGCCGCGTTCATGGCCGAACAGTTCCGCCTCGAGCAGCGTGTCCGGAATTGCGGCGCAGTTGATCGCGACGAAGTTGCCCCGAGCCCGCGAACTCTTGTTGTGAATCGCCTTTGCCAGCAGTTCCTTGCCGGTACCCGACGCACCAAGCAGCATCACCGTCGCCTCCGCCCCGGCGACCTTGTCGATCGTGCGGAGCACCTCCATCATTTCGGTCGAGCCCGTCACGATCCCCTCAGCCGACGTCGGCGCCTGGGCCGCTCTTTGATTTTCATGCTCCAGGGCGTGGATATGGAAAGCACGCGCGACGATAAGGCTGAGATCGGCAATGACGATCGGCTTGGCGTAGAAGTCAAAGGCACCGAGCGCGATTGCCGTCTGCGCGCTTTCGCGAGCCTCATGGCCGGAAGCGACGATGACCTTGGTTTCCGGGCTGATCGCGACGATTTCGCGCAGCGCGGCAAGACCTTCGCTCGCGCCATCGGCATCCGGCGGCAGCCCGAGGTCGAGCGTGACGACCGCCGGTCGGTGCGCGCGCACCGCCGAAAGGGCGGTCTTGCGATCAGCAGCGACCATAACTTCATAGGCGCCGAACGCCCATTCGAGCTGGCTCTGCACCCCGATATCGTCCTCGACGACAAGGAGCTTCTGTTTTCCTACACGCGCCATGCCGCTCAGGTCCCACTATCGGTAGAGGATATCAGCGGGAACCGGACGAGGAAGCGGGTCCCCTCGCCCTCCACGCTGACGACATCGAGCTCGCCGTCCATGGCGAGCACCAAGGCACGCGCCTCGGCTGCCCCGATGCCAAAGCCATTTTGTTTGGTCGAGGCAAACGGCTTGAACAATTCCTTGCGGATGAAATCGGGAGACATGCCGCAGCCTTGATCCTCAACCGCGATGACGACCATTCCCTCCCAAATCGTCAGCGACAGGAACACGACCGCCTCAGCGGGGCTTGCTTCGATGGCGTTCGTCACGAGGTGGCCGAGCGCCTCGAGCAGCTGTTCCTCGTCGGCCCGGATGACACATTCCTGCTCGATCGACACACCCACCGAGCCTTCAGGGCGGTTCTCGCGGGCGAGCCTCAACAACAGCTCCGCCGGCCTGACCTCGCTGAGGGTCGGCTCTGCCGGTGCGCGATCGCTCGACAGTCGCGCCAGCAAGGTGGTCATCTTGCTGGTGGCGTTTTCCAGCGTTCGCGCCATCGCCGCCTGGAACTTGGGATTGGCGCCGTGTTCGGCGGCGTTGCTCGACACCAGCGACAATTGGCTGACGAGGTTCTTGAGGTCGTGAATGATGAACGCGAACCGTCGATTGAACTCATCGAAGCGACGGGCCTCCTCCAGCTCCAGCTGGCCCTGGGCGTCGGTCAGGTGCACTGCGACCTGCTGGGCGATGACCTTGAGCAGATCGAAATCCTCCCAGTCGAGGTCCCGATCGAGACGCGGTCGCCCGAGCAGGATAATACCAACCAGACGCGTCGATCTGACCAATGGCACGGCGGCCCAGGCGTGGCGCTCGGCGAGTAACCAATCGGGGACGGTTGCGTCCTCGGTCGTGTTTCCGCCGCGGGCCCGAATATTGTCGAGCGTCAGAATGCGCGCGCTGTCAGCGAGGCTTTCGAGCCAGGCGGCTTCGACCGGCAGCGCATGGGTGAACAAACTCTGTGCAGGCCATTGCCAAGTCCCGGCGAGAATCAGTCGGTCACCGCGCTCGGCAACGAGGAGCGCGCCGCCAACCGACTCGGTGACGTCGACGATCGAGCGTATCGCCCGCTCCTCGGGGGAAAGCGCGGACGTGGTGCGATCACCGATCGTCGAGCTGAAGCGCAACCACTCGCTGCGATAATCGTAGCGATGCTCGAACAAATTGCGGACGAGAACGGCCTTCACCCGCGCGCGCAGCCGCGGGAGGAAACCAAAAGCGAGGAAGAGAAGCGTCAGCGACAGCGCGGCGAGAAGTTTGGCGAGCTCGGCAGCGTGCCCTCCAGCCCAGATCAGCGCGCGCGTCGCGGTCGAGACGATGACGAAATAGCTTCCGATCGCGACGAGCAACAGGGACTGGGTCGTTGCCTGGCGCGACAGGGTAACCTTCCAGCGTTCCTTGCGACGCGCGGCGAGCGCGAATGCGGGGACCAGCAACAGGAGCAGTACGCCGCGCAGGTCCGACAGCAGTAGGGCCTGACGGTAGCCGAGCAACAACAAGGTGAAGAGGTTGAGGTTAAAGGCCCATACCACGCCCAGCGCCACGACGATCAACCGAAACCCCGACGCCGCCGAGGAAGCCGTCGCGCGATAGAGATAATGCGCGAACACGATGCCGACCAGCGCGTAGGTCCAGCGTATTACGAGCGTGGCGAGAAAGATCAGCCTGTCTGCCTCGACGCCGATAACAATGATGGTGGGCGCCAGGAGCAGCGCTGTTCGAACAACCGCCAGGACCGCGAGCAATATCGTGAAGCGCTGTATCGTGCGCCTGACATCATCCTGTTGATCGTAGGACCTGGTGGTCGCGAACAGATAGGCGAGCCAGCCGAAATCGCGCAATAACTCGCCTGCTGTCACCAGCGAGGGAATGTCGGTCAGGACCGCACCGGTCCAACTCGCCATTCCTGCAAACGCCGCCGCGAGATAAAGTGCGCCGTCGTGATGGCGCGCGATCGACACCCGCCAGACGGCCAGCGCGACATAGCAGACGGTCGAAAGAAAAAGACCCCAATAAGCTAGCAGCAGCACTGGCGCGCCCGCTCAAGTCGATGCCGGTTCAAACTGCTATTCCCCCCGAACACATGGCCCCGTCCGGTCTTTATACCATAATGACGCCACGGCGAGGCCTGATCTGAATCGAGGGCTCATCGCTGCGGCCATGTGCGCGAAATTTCCCGCGCGGAGCGCCCCAAACCAGCCGGCCTGTCGCATGACGCGTGCGTCATCGCGGCCTGCGCGAAGCTGTGCGCCGACCCGAAACGACCGCTTGCGTCGGGAACAGTCACACCGGTCGCGCGTCAGGCAGGCGCGAAAAGGCCGTCGGCTGCTGTGCAGCCGACGGCCCGTTCAGCCTCGTCCAGATCAAGCGCTGGCGAACGAACCACCATTGCGGCGGCCCCGCAAGCCCAGCCCGATGCCCAGCAAGCCGAGCAGCATCATTGCCCAGGTCGCCGGCTCGGGAACCGCGCCATTGACGAGCGCGGCAGGATCGGAGGCGAACTGTCCGCCCGCCGAGCCACTGAACGATTTGAGCGACTTGTTCACCCCCGTCGCCGCACCGACAACAGGATTCAATGAGGTCAGCGAGAGCGCGAAATCGCGATCGGCAGTGCTCGAGAAATCGAGGAAATCCGACGTGAACGTGACCGCACCCCCGCTCAGCGTTCCGTCGCTGAACGCGAGATTGTGGCTCCCGATTTGGCCGGCGAGCGCCGCCTGGCTGAACACGACGGTAAGCAGATTTGAACCAGCGAGATAATTATGCGTAACGAAGCCCGGCCCCGTTACGAGAATGGCGTTCTGCGTGACGAACGTCATGGACCCGGCAACGCCCGGCTGGATCGCGAACCCCGCGCCGGTGATCGCCGGTGTATTCGTCGCGATCGACGCGGTCAGCGTGTAGGTTGCGGCCACGTCAGTGACGAAATCGCTGATACCGGGAAGCAGAAAGCTGAATTTGACGTTCACCGAGGACGTCGCTGGGCTTCCCGAGGTGAAAGTCCCATCCGTCGCACGATTTAAGGCATTGCCCGTATTCGTCAGATGAACGTTGGGATTCGAGCCGACCGGGCTGAAGCTCGCAAAGGTCGTCTCGGTCGCGCTGGCGGGCGCCGCCATGGCGAGTGTTGCCGCGGCCGCAAACGCGACCGCGATGATTTTTGAAGCAATGGTCGAGCGCATGCATATTCCCCTGTTGATCCCTACCCGCCAGCGGCCAACTCCCAATGTGCGTCGACGAGCTCTCTCAGACGACAAGTGTGAGCAAACGTCGTGCCATTTCGGGTAATTGTTAAAATACAGTATGTTAGAAAGGGCCGGAACGCGATCGTTGCGCAGTTGTAACGCTCGGCGACAGGTGACGGATAAGTTCTTCGGCGATATGCACCGTAGCGCGGCTGTCCGCGAGCGCGACGAGCGCGACAATTACGGGCTGTTCCGGCATCGCGGCGCCTTTGCGGAGAGAGAGACAGAGTCGAGAAATGCCAAGCCCAGCACAGCGCACGCAAAATTGCGTGGTCGTTGAATCACTTGTAATCTGAAAATGAATTCTTCGATAAACCTTTACCGGGCTTGGAAAAGCTCTTGATCTTGTTTCATTCGACGCCTATGGTTCCGATTGCTATTTTTCTGATCGAGTTTATCTTTCCAAGATTATAGCGGTATATGTTGCGAGTTGCAGCGAGCCGCGCGCTTAATGTTACGGGTCGCACGTAGCATCCAGTTCAATTGTTGCGGTTGCTTGGGGAACCACGCGGATGCTGTCGATGACTTTACTAGGAGCGGAAGATGCGAGCCCCAGGCTCGCCGCGCGCCTCTATCCCGAAAATCGGGGCGCGCCACGCACGGCCGCCGCGCGCCCGATCACATTGCGGGCGGCAAGAAACAAGCCAATCGACGCAATCGTCGAAAACCTCTCGCGTTCCGGCTTTGCCATGTCGACGATGGCGGATCTCGGTATCGGCACCTTGATCGGGCTCAGCATCGGCGGCGCATTGCGCCGACGTGTCAGAATCGTGCGTCGTATGGGCCTGGCATATGGCTGCGAGTTCCTGTCGCCACTCAGCGACCTGGAGGTCAGCGCGGCACTGCGATCCGGCGATGTTGTCGCTGCAGACTTCTTGTCAGATGCTGCTGGCTCCAATGATGCGAGCGCGCCGGGCCGAAGCCAGGCGCGAAAACTATCCTATCTCGCCAGAGCCTATGTCCTTGGCGCGCTTCTGATCTCGTTATGGGCAACGCTCATCGCGCTGGCGTGGCGCATCATCTGACAGTCGCGCACGGCGCGGTGGCGGGTCCGTCAACGCGCCGCGGTCGAACAGCAAAGGTTGCCGGCGATCGGCAGACCGCGCAGTTGCCTGCCCGCTCAAGCGGGAACCGGCGCCTTTCGACCAGACGAGGCGCCTTCCCCAACGCGCGCCACCAGTCGCTGGTCCCGAATAGCGGCGTCAGCGCATTGAGCGAGCGACCAGCGCGGCGCTCCCGAACGCCAGCAACAGGCCAAGTGACATGAACAGGGCGATCATCGACCGGCGCCAATGCCGGCGCGATATGCAGAAGTCATCGACACTTCCCCCGGTTTCGACGTGATTGATGCCAATTTATCCGCTACGACCAACGGGCGAAAGAGGCTGTTTTTTTCAATGTCCCGCGCTGGGTCACGCGGCGCGCGAGGAACAGGAACGCCGCACAATTCCAGGTATGGTTGGTCCGAATATACTTCTTTTCCTGATACTTGATCTAATCCCGCATTTGCATCCCGCGCCGCGCCAGAGAGGGCTTCCGCACGTCGCGGTGACGGCGGATTGCCGCATGGGCCGCTGCCCCGCGCCCGTTCTCAGACACTTGCGCCGAATCGCTTGTCGCTGATGCGGTCCCGGCTCACGATCAGCCGACACGCCCGCTGGAGCCATCGCCATGACCTATCGTCCCGTGCTCGCGCTCCTGCTCGCCGCCCTGGCGACGCCGGCCTGGGCGCAGTCGACCGATCAGCCCACCTCCCCCGCCGAGCAGACCGAGGCGCCGCCGCCAACCGACGACGACCCCGCCATGGCGCCGCGCCCGGAGGACCGCCCGTTCGGCGTGCCGTTCGGCAAGGCCTGGCTGGGCGCGGCGGATGGCGACGTGACGCTGAAGGTTTTCGCCGATTATGCCTGTCCGGCATGCCGCGAGGCACAGCCGGTGATCGACGCTCTGGTCGCGGCGGACCCGCATCTCAAGGTCGTCTATCTGATCCTCGTCAACGAGGAAGAGGGGCGCCAGGCGGCGATGACCAGCCTCGCCATCGCGCAGTCGCCGGCGGACTGGGCGGTGTTCCACCGCGCGATGGATGCCGGCGGCGATCCCGGCCCGGCGGGTATCGCCGCCGCGCTCAAGGCGGCGGCGATCGATCCGGCCAGCCTGCCGCCGCTGAGCGGCGACGCGTTGATCGACAGTCCGATCGTCAATGAACTCAACCGCAACGACCGGGCGATCGTCGAGCATCACGGCACGGCGGTGCCGGCATGGGTGATCGGCGACGGCAAGGCGCTCAACGGGTTCGATCCCGTCGTGCTACGCGCCGCGATCGCCAGGGCACGGGCGAAGCGCAAGTGAGCCGGTGACTACGCGAACCGAGCAGTTCCGCCGACGCGCCGATGCCCAGGCGCTCGAACAGGCGTTGAACCTCGCCGCCAGCCATCCGCTGCCGCTCACCGCGCGCAGCCTGACGGCCGAGGAAATCGCGACGATCGACCATCGCATCTATCCGATCCTGCTGAGCCTCTATGGCATCGGTGCGGCGGCGATCCTGTCGTTCGCCTGGTTCGGTAGCGAGGGGGACAGCGGCATTTTCCCGATCGCGGCGATCATCGCGCTGGCCCTGCTCGTCCCGCTGGGGGTGGTCGCGCGCGTCAGGGCGAGACGACGCAAGGACTATCGCGACCCGCTGGTGTCGATCGAAGCGGGCGTGCAGGAGGTCACGGTTCGCGACGCCGGACGCGAGGCGCGGCTCGACTATCGCGATGTCGTGATCGGGGACTTCCTCATGCTGAGCGGGGCGAGAAGCCGGGCGTTGTTCCTCGGCGTCACGCTCGACGGGCCGTTCGGGCCGGTGCGGCTCGACAACATGGCCTATGAGAACGGCACGATCACCGCTGCAGCGATCGTGGCGCGGCGCCATGGGTCGGGATTGCCGGTGCCGGCCGGGCGCGCCTAGTCGCCAGCTATCCTTCACGGGTTGCTTACCATTATCGGCGTACGCACACGCCATGTATCACGACACCGCCCTCGCCGCCGCGGCCAAGGCCGATCCGCGCCCCAGATCCGCCGTCTCGACCGGGTGCGGCATCGCCGGGCTGGCCGGCCTGCTGTGCTGGGTCGGCGTGGCGCGCGGGTACGGCATGGACGGGCCCTATGCGGCGCTGGCCAATATCGCCTCGTGCGGGCTGCCGATGGTGCTGTGGGCGGTGCTGGTCGACAAGGTGCACCTGAGCCCCACGACCGGCATCGACTGGACCAACCCGAAACCGTGGCGCGAGACGATCGACATCAGCCTGACCAAGCTTGCCGGGCTGTGGCTGACCTGGGCGGCGATCGCGGTGATCTACGGCACCGGGCGCTTCTACTGGCAGGGCAATTTCGCCTTTTCGATGTGGTGCTTCGGCTATGCCGCACCGTTCCTGTTCGTCACCTCGATCCCCTATATCATCCTGCTCGACCAGCGCGCGACCGAACCGAAGGACGGCTGCTGGTCGCTCGGTGCGTGGCTGATGGGGATGGACGAGCCGGTCGACCGCGAGGCGATCTTCAACCATCTGCGCAGCTGGGGGGTGAAGGCCTTCTTCCTCGCCTTCATGCTGGCGATCGTGCCGCCGGGCTTCGGCGACTTCATCCGCGGCGACACCGCGCGGGTGCTGCACGATCCGGTCGCGCTGGCCAACTGGCTGATCACCTTCATGTTCGTGATCGACGTCGCGTTCGCCACGGTCGGCTACATCCTGGCGATGAAGCCGCTCGATTCGCACATCCGCACCGCCAACCCGTTCGCGGCGAGCTGGATGGCGGCGTTGATCTGCTACCCGCCGTTCATCCTGATGGGCGATGGCGGCCCGCTCGACTACCATCCCGGCACGTCGGACTGGATGCACTGGTTCGCCGGCCATCCCGTGATCCTGGCGGGCGTCGGCACTGTGCTGGTCGCCCTGACCGCGATCTACGCCTGGGCGACGATCGCGTTCGGCTTCCGCTTCTCCAACCTGACGCATCGCGGCATCCTGACACACGGCCCCTACGCCTTTTCGCGCCATCCGGCCTATCTGTCGAAGAACCTGTTCTGGTGGATCTCGACCATCCCGTTCCTGACCACCGGATCGCTGGTCGACGCGGCGCGGGCGACGATCCTGATGTGCGCGGTCAGCGGGGTCTATTACTGGCGCGCCAAGACCGAGGAGCGGCATCTCGGGCTGGACCCGGCGTACCGCGAATATTCCGCCTGGATGGACCGCAACGGGCTGGTGCCGCGGCTGTTCGACCGGGCGCTGGGGCGCGAGCGTGCGGTTGCGGGAACGTTGCCGCTCGGCTGAGCGGCGGCCTCTCGCTTATCCTCTGTTGTTCGCGCGGTGGCGGGCCGGTTAGCGCGTGGGGCAATGCGTCACCCGGTTCCCCGTCGGGCTTGTATGGGTGGAAAGAGCGACACTTTCTTCAGCTCCGCGCGCGACGAGCGCGAACCGCTTCGGTCAGCAGGATGGCGGCGGCACCGCCGGCATAAGCAAGGAAATCCGCCGGATCGAAGCCCGTGCCGAGCACCACGCGCGCGATCCGGCAATGGCCGAGGCCGAGCAGGTTGGCGAGATGGAACAGCTGGCCGAACTCGATCGCGCAGGCCGCCGCCAGCGCGGTTGCGACGGACCAGCGCACGCCAAGCGATGCGATCGCCCTGACCGTGCAATAGACCAGCGCCACGGCGAGGCTGTCGCCAAGATAGGGGCGGATCAACGCGTCATGGACAAAGGCTGCGATGACGATCTCGCTCAGGAAGATGAGGATCGCAGAGAGAGCGTAGGATATCCGGAGTCGGATGATGTCGCTCCTGCGGTAATGATCGGCCCGTTCTGGCATCGAAACATCGAGATATGATGCAGCTTGCAGCTTGATGATGTGCATCGGCGAACGAAACAGGGAAAGCGACAGCGCTCACCGGGTCCGCGCGCCCGGCGCAGGCGCAGGTACGTGCGGCACGTACGGGCCGGCCCGTCCTGTCGTCCCCCAGATTCCGGTCGCCCGGCCGGCGGCCGCACCGCAAGACCGCCATTCCGGATCAATTAAATGTGGCAATTCCGTAACTAAGGCCCATACCGTGGGGAAGCAGTTTCCCGTGATTAGCTTGGGGGGCCGATAGCTTGATCAGGCAATGAAGAATCGGGACACGCAAAAGGAGGCGACGCTCGCATTGTTCGTCGAGAGCGCGGTAGATCGCGCGCTGTTCCTGCTCGACGCCGATGGCCTGATCATGACCTGGAACCGGGGTGCCGAGATCCTCACCGGGTGGCGCGAAAGCGAGATCGGCAATCGCTCGGGCGAGATCCTCTATCCCCCCGCAGACATCGCCGCGGGCAAGCCGGCGGCGGACCTCGCGCTGGCCGCGGCCGGGCCACCCACACACCAGTCGGCGTGGCGAGTGCGCCGCGACGGCAGCGAATATCTCGCCGATGTGACGATCGCCGCACTGCGCGACGAGGACGGCGGGTTGCGTGGCTATGGCCAGACCATCCTGGACATCACCGATCGCAAGGCGGCCGAGACCGCGCTCGAACGCAGCGCGCTGCACCTGCGCTCGATCCTGGCGACCGTGCCCGATCCGATGGTGGTGATCGACGTCCACGGCACGATCATGTCGTTCAGCGCCACCGCCGAGCGGCTGTTCGACTATGCCGAAGCCGAGGTGATCGGGCGCAACGTGTCGATGCTGATGCCCTCGCCCGACCGCCAGCGCCACGATTCCTATCTCGCAAACTATCTCGCGACCGGCGAGAAGAAGATCATCGGCCTGGGCCGCATCGTCGTCGGGCGGCGGCGCGACGGCACCGACTTTCCGATGGAGCTGTCGGTCGGCGAGGCGCAGTCCGACGGTCACCGCATCTTCACCGGCTTCATCCGCGACCTGACCGACCAGCAGCGCGCCGAATTCCGGCTGCAGGAACTCCAGTCCGAGCTGATCCACGTCTCGCGGCTGTCGGCGATGGGCACGATGGCCTCGACGCTGGCGCACGAGCTCAACCAGCCGCTGACCGCGATCTCCAACTATCTCGAGGCGAGTCGCGAGATGCTCGACCGGCTCGAGGTGGACGGCCCGTTGAAGGCGATGCTGCGGGAGGCGTTCGTCGAGTCGACCAAGGAGGCATTGCGCGCGGGCACGATCGTGCGCCGCATGCGCGACTTCGTCGTGCGCGGCGACGTCGAGAAGCGCGTCGAGCACCTGCCGACGCTGATCGAGGAGTCGAGCCGCCTCGCGCTGATCGGCGCCACCGAACGCGGGATCAAGGCCGATTACGCGCTCGACCCCGCGATCAACGAGGTGCTGGTCGACCGGGTGCAGATCCAGCAGGTGCTGCTCAACCTGGTGCGCAATGCGGTCGAGGCGATGGCGGCAGTCGACCGGCGCGAGCTGCTCATCAGCACCGCCAGCGATCCACGCGGCATGGTGCGCATCTCGGTGCGCGACACCGGACCGGGCATCGATCCGACGCTGGCGCCGCACCTGTTCGAGGCGTTCGCCACGACCAAGGAGAGCGGCATGGGGCTGGGCCTGTCGATCTGCCGCACGATCGTCGAGGCGCATGGCGGCCGCATCTGGGCGGAAGCGGCGTCGGACACGGGCACGATCTTTCATTTCACGATCATGGGTGGGGAAATCGAGGAAGGGCATGACCGAAAAGCGGACCATCTACCTCGTTGATGACGAGGACGCGATCCGGCGCTCGGCGTCTTTCATGCTGCGCGCCGCCGGCTTCGAGGTGCAGAGTTTCGAGACCGGCGTCGCCTTCCTGAAGGATGTCGGCGGACTCGATCCGGGCTGCGTGCTGCTCGACGTGCGCATGCCGCAGATGGACGGTATCGAGGTCCAGGCCGAATTGAACGCGCGCGGCGTGCCGATGCCGGTGATCGTGCTCACCGGGCATGGCGATGTCGGTGTCGCGGTCGCGGCGATGCGCGGCGGGGCGGTGGACTTCATCGAGAAGCCGTTCGAGCGCGAGGTGCTGCTCGACGCGATCGAGACCGCCTTCGTCAGGCTGGCGCACGGCACCCGCGCCAATGCGTCGGCGCAGGTCGCGCGTGGCCGCATCGCCACGCTCACCCCGCGCGAGCAGGATGTGCTGCGCGGCCTGGTGATCGGCAAGCCGAACAAGGTGATCGCCTGGGACCTCAAGATTTCGCCACGCACCGTCGAGGTTTATCGCGCCAACGCGATGACCAAGCTGGGCGTGCGCAGCCTGTCCGAGGCGCTGCGGATCGCCTTCGCCGCGGGCCTGATCGAGGACGCCTGATCCGGCGCCGATTCGGGTCGCGCGGCACGGCGCGGCATCGGGACGAGCACCAGCTGGGGAAAACACGTAAAGACGCGGCGGCCGGGAAGCACGATCATGGGGGGTTCGTGAAGGAACCGCACGTGCCCCGAGCCCCCGCCCCGACGCCGCAGCGCATCCTGTTGCTCGATGACGATCCCGGCGTGCGTCGTGCGCTGCACCTGATGCTGCGTGCCCATGGATTCGACGTGCGCTCGCACGAATCCCCGGTGCTGTTGCTCGCCGACCCGGCGGTGGCCGAGGCGGCGTTCCTCATTGCGGATTACCGACTGCCCGTCAGCAACGGCATCGAAGTGCTGGGCGCGCTGCGCGACGCCGGCTGGCAGGGCCGAGCGATACTGATCACGGGTATCGCTCCGCCGGCGTTACGCGAGGAAGCGCTCGCGGCCGGCTATGCCACCGTGCTGGAGAAACCGCTGCGCGCGCATGACGTGCTCCACGCGCTCGGATCGGAGTGATCGCGGCGGACGGCGACGGACGATCGATGGCTGCGGTTCGTGCTGGCCAAGCACGGGTCCGGGGACGATCATCCAAAAGCGCTGATCGCTACGTATCGATGACGCTTCCATACTATACAGATTTGAAAATATTGCGGGTGAATTGAGTCCGATGTGGACCAATAGCCAAGGTTGTTGCAAAGCTGCAACAAGTAGCTGGCAATGTTCCCCGACAATCAAAAAAACCGGTAATTCCCACTATCCCCGCGAATCCTGCGACGATAGGCGCGCCGTTCTTCGCAGAGAAAGGAAGAAACTAACATGAAGAAGATTGCGATCGCCCTGGTGGCATTTGGCTTTGCAACGCCAGCGCTGGCACAGGACGAGCCGAAATTCACTGGCCCCTGGGTTGCAGCCGAGGCCGGCTGGGACGATGTCGTCCTCAACGACGGCGGCACCAGCGGCGCCAAGAGCGGCCTGCTTTATGGCGGCGCGCTCGGCTATGATCATGAGATTGGCGGCGCGGTGGTCGGCGTCGAGGCCGAACTGACCGGCAGCACCGTCAAGGACGGCGTGAACGATCTTTTCGTCACGGGTGACCGGTTCGAGCTGCGCGCCGGCCGCGACATCTATGTCGGCGGCCGGATCGGCGCCAAGGTTGGCAAGAGCGTTCTGCTGTACGGCAAGGCCGGCTATACCAATGCCCGCATCACCGGCGTCTACACCAGCGGTGCCACGACCGTGACGGACGGCACCAACGAGGGTGGCTATCGTCTCGGCGCCGGTGCCGAATATGGCATGGGCCACATGTTCGCTCGCGTCGAGTATCGCTACTCCGACTATGGCGACGTGAAGTTCCAGGGCATCTCGTCCGGCGTGTCGGCGGTTCGCCACCAGATCGCAGTGATCGGCGGCTTCCGCTTCTGATCTCGCATCGACGCGGCTGCGCGCCGCGCTTGGCAACGGCCCCGCCAGCAATGGCGGGGCCGTTTTGCGTTCGCGGAGCGGCGAGGCGCCCGCCAGTTGCTGGGTGATGGCACGTGGTGCCGACATTTCAGTTCGCCTTGCCGCGCAAGCGTGCCTGGGCAGGCTCATCGGCCGGCTGCGTAGGCATCATGGTGTCGGCGCGGATACCGAAGGCCTGCTCAAAGCGCAGCGCCATCTCGGCGCGCAGGAACGCGCCGGGATGGACGGGGATCGACGGATGCCGGTGGAGAGCCATCAGTGACAACCCTCCAGGTCCAGCTCGTCGATCACGAGGGCGTGGTTAAGGCGGAGCGTCATCCGCCAGTTCTTCGTCACGGTGAGTGACCATGTCCCGGCACGATCAGGACAGATCAGAACCGCATTTCCTCATAAATCCGGCTGACGTCCTCGCCCCACGCGCCATAGTAGCGATCGAGCAACGCCTGCGCCGGCACCTTGCCCGTCCGCACGATGTCGCGCAGCGGTTCGAGGAAGCCCGTCTCGTTGCTGCCCGAGCTGTCGAAGCGCGCGCGGGCCGAGAGGCCGGCGCCGGCGATGTCGAGTACCTCGCCGGCAATGTCCCTGAGCTTGCCGCCGCCGGGGATCGGCGCGTCGAGCGCGAGCTTCGGCGCCGCGCTGCGCAGCGCCTCGCGCTCTTCCATCGTCCAGTTCTTCACCACGTCCCACGCCGCATCGAGCGCGGCGTTGTCGTAGAGCAGCCCGACCCACAAAGCCGGCAGCGCGCAGATGCGACCCCACGGGCCGCCATCGGCGCCGCGCATTTCGAGGAAGGTCTTTAGGCGCACTTCGGGGAAGGCGGTCGAGAGATGGTCGGTCCAGTCGTCGAGCGTCGGCTTCTCGCCGGGCAGGACGGACAGATCGCCTTTCAGGAAATCGCGGAACGACAGGCCGGCGGCGTCGATATAGTTGCCGTCGCGGTAGACGAAGTACATCGGCACATCGAGCGCGTATTCGGCGTAGCGCTCATAGCCGAAGCCGTCCTCAAACACGAAGGGCAGCATGCCGGTGCGCGCCGGGTCGGTGTCGGACCAGATATGGCTGCGGTAGCTGAGCATGCCATTGGGCTTGCCTTCGGTGAAGGGCGAGTTGGCGAACAGCGCCGTCGCCAGCGGCTGCAGCGCGAGGCCGACGCGGAACTTCTTCACCATGTCGGCTTCGGAACTGTAATCGAGATTGACCTGGATGGTGCAGGTCCGCAGCATCATGTCGAGGCCCATGCTGCCGACGCGTGGCATGTGACGCAGCATGATGGCGTAGCGGCCCTTGGGCATGATCGGCAGCTCAGTGCGGGTCTTGTCGGGCCACATTCCCATGCCGAGGAATCCGATGCCGAACTTGTCGCCGATCGCCTTGACCTGTTCGAGGTGGCGGCCGGTTTCGGCGCAGGTCTCATGCAGGTTTTCGAGCGGCGCGCCGGACAACTCGAACTGCCCGGCGGGTTCGAGGCTGATGCTGCCATCGGCGCCGGACATGGCGATGGGCTTGCCGCCCTCCAGCACCGGCTTCCAGCCATAGGCGGTCAGCGCGTCGAGCAGGTCGCGAATGCCGCCCTTCTCGTCATAGCTCGGCGCGTGGTGATCGGAGAGGGCATAGACGAACTTCTCATGCTCGGTGCCGATGCGCCACGCCTCGGGCGGCTTTTCGCCCCGGGCGAAGCTGGCGATCAGCTGGTCGCGCGACTCGATGGTCGGTGACGGGGCCTTGGTGTCGAGGTGCGTGGTCATGGTCGCGCCATAGCTGGGGTGCGGGGGCGCCGCCAGCAAGTTTCGGATTGCTACCTTATAGCAGCACCGGCGCTGCCGCCCTTACAGCGGCAGGCCGACATAGTTTTCGGCGACCACCTTCTGCATCGCCTCCGACGACGCGACATAGTCGAGCTCGGCGCTCTGCATGCGATGCTCGAACGCCCCGTCCTCGGGGAAGCGGTGCATCAGCTTGGTGAGATACCAGCTGAAGCGCTCGGCCTTCCAGATCCGCGCGAGCGCGCGCGCCTCGTATCCCGACAAGCCGGTGTCGTCCTGCCGCCGGTAGTGCGCCGCCAGCGCGTCGGCGAGATAGGAAACGTCAGAGGCGGCGAGGTTGAGGCCCTTGGCGCCGGTCGGCGGCACGATGTGCGCCGCATCGCCGGCGAGGAACAGGCGCCCTTGCCGCATCGTCTCGAAGACATAGGAGCGTAAGGGAGCGATCGAGATCTCCAGCGCGGGGCCACGCGCCACCGGACGGCTGGCCAGTGGCGCGAAACGCCGTTCGAGTTCGTCCCACAGGCGATCGGCGGGCCAATCCTCAAGCTTCTCGGTCAACGGCACCTGGATGTAATAGCGGCTGCGGGTCGGTGAACGCATCGAGGCGAGCGCGAAGCCCCGCTCGCCATTGGCGTAGATCAGCTCGTCATGGCAGGGCGGCACGTCGGCGAGGATACCGAGCCAGCCGAACGGATATTCCCGCTCGAACTCGCGCTTCGCCCCGTCCGGAATGGCCTTGCGCGACGGGCCGTGAAAGCCGTCGCACCCGGCGATGAAATCGGCCTCGATGCGGTGCTCGACGCCGTCCTTGCGGTAGGTCACCGCGGGGCGGGCGCCGTCGATGTCGTGCAGCGCGACGTCGCCGGCCTGGAACACGATGTCCAGCCCGCGGGCCGGCGCGGCGTCGATCAGGTCGCGGGTCACCTCGGTCTGGCCATAGACCGTCACATGCCGGCCGGTCAGCCGCGTGATCTCGATCCGGATCAGCTTGTCGCCATCGGCGAGGTTGAACCCCTCCTCGTTCATGCCGTGGGCGTTCAGCCCGGCATCGATGCCGAGGCGATGCAGCAGGTCGGTCGTCACGCTTTCCAGCACGGCGGCGCGGATCCGCCCCTCGACATAATCGCGCGTCTGCCGCTCGACGATGACGCAGTCGATACCCTCGGCGCGCAGCAGGTGACCAAGCAACAGCCCGGACGGCCCGGAGCCGATAATCGCGACCTGTGTCTTCATGCGCCGAGCTGCTTTTCGAGCGCGTCGAGCACGCGGTAGCAGGGCAGCACCTGCGCGACCGAGCTGTTGGGTTCGCGGCCCTCGCGGATCGCGGCGATGAACTCGCGGTCCTGCAACTCGATGCCGTTCATCGACACGTCGACCCGCGACACGTCGATCCGCTCGTCCTTGCCGGTGAACAGGTCGTCATAGCGCGCGATGTAGGTGGCGGTGTCGCCGATATAGCGGAAGAAGGTACCGAGCGGCCCGTCATTGTTGAAGCTCAGCGACAGGGTGCAGATCGCGCCGCTTTCCGCCTTCAATTGGATCGACATGTCCATCGCGATGCCGAGCTCCGGGTGGATCGGCCCCTCGATCGCATTAGCCTTGACGATCGGGCCCGCCTGATAAGCGAACAGGTCGACGGTATGCGCGGCATGGTGCCACAACAGGTGATCGGTCCAGCTGCGCGCCTCACCCTTGGCGTTCATGTTCTTGCGGCGAAAGAAATAGGTCTGCACGTCCATCTGCTGGACGGCGAAGTCGCCCGCCGTGATGCGATTGTGGATATATTGGTGGCTCGGATTGAAGCGGCGGGTGTGCCCCACCATGCAGGTCAGCCCCGTCGCCTGCTGCCTGGCCAGCACGCCTTCCGCATCGGCCAGGCTGTCGGCGAGCGGAATCTCGACCTGGACGTGCTTGCCGGCGTCCATGCACTGGATCGCCTGGGCGGCGTGCATCTGGGTCGGCGTGCACAGGATGACCGCGTCGACCCCGGGCAGCGCAAGGCTGTCGGCGAGATCGGTGCAGGCATGGCCAATGCCGTATTTGGCGGCGATCGCCTGGGTCGGTTCGAGGCGGCGGCCGACCAGGCTGACGACTTCGACGCCGTCGATATTCTTGAGGCCGTCGAGATGCTTCTCGCCAAAGGCGCCTGCGCCGGCGAGCGCGATACGTAGGGTCATGATGTTACGTCCTGTCCTTGATCGCCCGCGCCTTCCGTCGGCCGAGCCGGGCGGAAGGGGCGGATGTCGGGTTTTGGCGCCTATTCGGCCGCGATCGCGTGAACGGTGTCGCTGCCGGTCATGTCGAGTCCCTCGCCATTGTCGGGCCGCAGGACGAGGTGACCGATCGCCGTATTGCTGCACGGCACATGGTAATGGCGGTGAAGTGCGCGGGTCCGCTTGCCCATCGCGCCGCGCATGATCAGCCACATCACCATCTCGATGCCTTCGGAGCCCGTCTCGCGCAGATATTCGATATGCGGGATGCGCCGGAGATGGTCGCCCTCGCCGATCAGACCGTCGAGGAACATGTTGTCCCACTCGCGATTGATCAGGCCGGCGCGCGGCCCCTGGAGCTGGTGGCTCATGCCGCCGGTGCCCCAGACCTGAACGTTCAGATCCTCTTCGAAACTCGCCACCGCGCGCGCGATCGCCTCGCCCAGCGCCCAGCAGCGATTGCCGGAGGGCGGCGGATAGGTGACGACGTTGACCGCCAGCGGAATGACCTTTGTCGGCCACGCTTCGGGTTTGCCGAACATCATCGTCAGCGGCACGGTGAGGCCGTGGTCGACGTCCATCTCGTTGATGATCGTCATGTCGAATTCGTCGAGGATCAGGCTCTGCGCGATATGCCAGGCGAGGTCGGGATGCCCCTCCACATCCGGCACCTGTCGCGGCCCCCATCCTTCGTCGGCGGGCTTGTAGCGTTCGCCGCAGCCGATCGCGAAGGTCGGGATGATCCTCATGTCGAACGCCGAGGCGTGATCGTTATAGACCAGGATCACGACATCGGGCTTCTCGGCCTTCTCCCATTCGCGGGTCCATTCATAGCCGGCGAAGATCGGCCCGAAATAATCGTCGGCGTCCTTGCCGAAATCGGAGGCGACGCCGAGCAGCGGCACGTGGCTGGAGGCCACGCCGGCAGTGATAATTGCCATGTCTATCGGCCCTCCTTGATCGAGCGCTGGCCCTCGGGCGAGCGTCCGCCGGCGACCATCATTTTGGTGTAATCCTCGAAATTCATGTCGGTCATGGTCGACACCGCCTGCGCGAAGCTCTGCCCGTCGGTGGAGAATACCTTGGCGAGAAAATAGACGTTGCCGCCCAGGTCGAGCAGCCGGTTATAGTCGCGCTTCAGCAGCGCGTCCTTCTGCTCGGGCGTCAGTTTCCATTCGTCGAGATAGGCGGATTCATCGGCCCGGAAGCGCTGGCGATTCTCGTCCGTCATCAGGCTCATCGCGAACTGGTTGAGGTGGTAACCCTGGCGTGCCCGCTTCGCGGTGAACACACGTGTGCCGGGGATGTCCTCGAACTCGGCGAGATATGCATGGATGTCGCGGGGGCCGGTCACAAGCCTCTCTCCTTCAGTTTCGCGTCGAGCCGCGGAAAGACGCGGCGGGCATTGCCCTCGAAAATCGCATGGCGTTGCGCGTCGCTAATCGGCAGCGCGTCGACATAGCGTTTGGTGTCGTCGAAATATTGCCCGGTCTCGGGATCGATGCCGCGCACCGCGCCGACCATCTCGCTGCCGAACAGGATGTTCCTGGTGTCGATCACCTTGGCCAGCAGGTCGATGCCGGGCTGGTGATAGACGCAGGTATCGAAGAACACATTGTTCATGACGTGCCCGTCGAGTGACGGCTGCTTGAGCATGTCGGCAAGGCCGCGATAGCGCCCCCAATGATAGGGCACCGCGCCGCCGCCATGCGGGATGATAAAGCGCAGCGACGGGAAATCCTTGAACAGGTCGCCCTCGATCAGCTGCATAAAGGCGATGGTGTCGGCGGCGATGTAATAGGCGCCGGTGGCGTGCAGCCCCGGGTTGCAGCTGCCCGAGACGTGGATCATCGCCGGCACGTCGAGCTCGACCATCTTCTCGTAAAAGGGATACCAAAAGCGGTCGGTCAGCGGCGGACTGGTGAAATGGCCGCCGCCCGGATCGGGGTTGAGGTTGCAGCCGATGAAGCCAAGTTCGGTAACGCAGCGCTCCAGCTCGGCGATCGACCCCGCCATGTTCGCCTTGGGCGATTGCGGCAGCATGCACACGCCGGCGAAGATCTCGGGATAAAGATCGACACAGCGCGCGATCAGATCGTTGTTGGCGCGTGCCCAGGCGAGGCTGACGCTCTCGTCGCCGACATGCGGCGCCATCGCCGAGGCACGGGGGCTGAAGATCGTCATGTCCGCGCCGCGCTCGCGCAGCAGGCGCAGCTGGTTCTTCTCGAGCGTCTCGCGAATCTGGTCGTCGGAAATCGCCGGATAGGGCGGTGGCGCCTCGCCCGCCTTGAACGCGGCCTTTTGCGCGTCGCGCCAGTCGTTATGCGGCGCCGGCGCGGTGGTATAATGTCCGTGGCAATCGATGATCAGCGTCATGCGGCTTCCTTGTTGTCGCCCAGCAGCAGCGCGAGTTTGTCGTCGAGCATGGCCGGCGCAGCCAAAGCGAGCGTGCCCAAAGCACGCTGCCGCTCGACCGTACCGCGCGTCATCGCGCTGCCGGTGCCGAGCGCGTCGAGCGTCTTGACCACTTCCTCCATCTCGGCGGCGCGACGCAGCCCGTGCACCATCATGCGTTCGAGATTGTAATCGGCCTTGGCCGCCCAGTCGGTCCCGGGCCAACTGGCGTTGAGCGCGGCGACCGCCTCTTCGCGGATGCCCGCCGCCTCGGCCGCGAGAATCCATTCGGCGGTCAGCGCCTCCAGCCCCTTGACCATCACCGACCGGATCATCTTGATCGCCGACGCCTTGCCGATCCCGCCATCGATGGTGCGAACATTGGTGAAGCCGATCGCGCGAAGGCGTGCCGCCCCCGCCTCGGCATGCGGGCCGCTGACCAGCAACGGCACGGCCAGGCGCTGCGGAAGGACGGGCGCGAGGATCGCGACATCGACATAGCGCCCGCCCGCCGCCTCGATCGCGCTGGCGGCGGCGCGCTTGGTGTCGGGCGCGACGCTGTTCATGTCGAGCCACAATGCGCCGGCCGGCAACAGGCCGGCGCCCTCGCGCGCCGCGAGCAGCGCCTGGTCCGCGGTCACGAGACAGAGCACCGCCTCGGCCTGCTGCAACGCCTCTTGCGCGCTCGTCGCGGCGTCCACGCCGTGGCGGCCATAATCGGCGAGCTTGGCCGCGCGTGTCGCGACGGCGTCGGTCTTCACGTCATAGGCACGCGCATGCGGCGCGCCGCCGACAAAGGCCATGGCGGCTTCCCCGAAGCCGATAAAGGCGATGCCGCTCTCCACAAAGCGGCGCCTAGACCCGCGCCCCCGATCCCGGCCAATCGCTTTGCCGACGGCGCGATCAGTTTTTTGAAAGTCTGGCTTCGGCAGCGACCTGCTCGACAAGCGTGACGAAGCGCCCCTGCGCGGCGGTGGCGCGCCAGCCGGTGCGCGTGGTCACCCCGATCGCACGCTTCCCGCCGACCAGGCTGTAGTCGATCGTGGTGAGAATGCCGGCGTCGATTTCGAGCGCGACCTGATCGGGCGACAACAGCGTCAGGAAATCGCTCTCCCCCAGCACGCCGCGCACCGTCATCACCGACCCGCATTCGATCGGCGCGGCTGGCAGCGCGTGGCCGGCGAACATCGCTTCCCAATGGCGGCGCAGCGGCGTACCGCGCTGGCCGACGATCCACGACATCTCCGCCAGCGCGGCGAGCGGGACGTCCCGTCGTCCGGCGAGCGGATGGCCGGCTCGGCCGATCACTACCAGTTGATCGACGATCAGGGTCGCCTGGTTGAGGTCGACCGGCGCCTCGTCGCGCAGCGCGCCGATCATCAGATCGATGATGCCGTCGCGCAGCGGGTCGACCAGCTCGCGCCACGATCCCTCGACCACCTCGACATTCGCGCCCGGCATTTCGCGCGCGAAGCGGGCCAGCACGCGCGGCAGGATCATCGCACGACACAGCGGCATCGCGCCGACCACGATGCGCGCGCCGCGCGGTCCCGCCGCCGGATCGATATCGACCATCGCCGCGGCGATCTCGCGCGCGGCGAGCCGCACGCCGCGCGCGAGGTGGCGGCCGGCCGAGGTCAGCGCCACGCCGCGCCCGCGCCGCTCGGCCAGCGGCGTCGCGCACAATTGTTCGAGGTCGCGCACCGCGCGGTGCAGCGCGGGTTGCGACAGGCCGGTGTCGCCCGCCGCGCCGACGAAGCTGCCGGCATCGGCCAGCGCGAGAAAGGCGCGCAGCTGCGTCGCGGTCATCAGCAATTCCGGTCGGGCGAAGCCGCGCGCCCCGCGTGCCGGGCCGCGCACCCCCGCCGCGAGATGACCCAGCGCGGCGCCCGCGCGATCGGCGAGCATCGCGCCTTCGGGCGTCGCGCGCATGCCGTCCGGGTGACGCTCGAACAGCGCGACGCCCAGCTGGCGTTCGAGCTTGGCCAGCCCCTGGGTCAGCGCGGGCTGCGACAGGCTGACCGTCTCGGCCGCCGCGCTCATACTGCCGCGCGCCGCGATCGCCGACAGCGCGCGCAGGTGACGGAGGTTGAGGTCGAACGCATGCATGGTGGAAGACATAGCAAAAACTTATCGCCGCGCCACTAATGTGACTTGCCCATGCAGGTGCCCGATCGCATCGCCCACCTCGGTGGATCAGGAGAGAGACATGGCCCGGGTGGTGCGCAACATCGAACGCGCCGATGCGCAGGTGATCGACGGGCTGGCGCATGCCGGCGTCGCCACGGTGCACGAGGCACAGGGGCGCATCGGCCTGCTCGCCAGCCGCATGCGGCCGATCTATCCCGGCGCGCGCATCGCCGGATCGGCGGTGACGATCTCCGCGCCGCCGGGCGACAACTGGATGATCCACGTCGCGATCGAGCAGCTCCAGGCCGGCGACATTCTCGTGCTCGCCCCGACGTCCCCCTGCGAAGACGGCTATTTCGGCGACCTGCTCGCCACCTCGGCGATGGCGCGCGGCTGTCGCGGGCTGGTGATCGATGCCGGTGTGCGCGACCTGCGCGACCTGACCCAGATGGGCTTTCCGGTGTGGTCGAAGGCGGTGTTCGCGCAAGGCACCGTCAAGGCGACGCTCGGCTCGGTCAATGTGCCGATCGTCTGCGCCGGTGCCGCGATCGACCCGGGTGATGTGGTCGTCGCCGATGACGATGGCGTGTGTGTCGTCAAGCGCGCCGATGCCGCGACGGTGCTGGCGGCGGCGCAGGCGCGCGAAGCCAATGAGGAATCTAAGCGTCAGAGGCTCGCAGCGGGTGAACTGGGGCTCGATATCTACGATATGCGCGGCAAGCTCGAGGCGATGGGGCTGAAATATGAGTGAGCTTCTTCAATCCTCCCCGGCACGGGGAGGGGGACCAGCCGCAGGCTGGTGGAGGGGGCAAGCCACTAGCGGTGCGGTTGGGGCACGCCCCCTCCACCGCTTCGCGGTCCCCCTCCCCGTGCCGGGGAGGAACTTGTGACCGGCACTCCCTGCATGTGGATGCGCGGCGGAACGTCGAAGGGCGGCTTCTTCCTCGCCGACGATCTGCCCGCCGACACCGCCGCACGCGACGCGCTGCTGCTCCGCGTGATGGGCTCGCCCGACCCGCGCCAGATCGACGGCATGGGTGGCGCCGACCCGCTGACCTCCAAAGTAGCGGTCGTCTCCAGATCGGTGCGCGAGGGCGTCGATGTCGATTATCTGTTTCTGCAGGTGTTCGTCGATCAGGCGATCGTCACCGACGCGCAGAATTGCGGCAACATGCTGGCCGGTGTGGGTCCGTTCGCGATCGAGCGCGGACTGGTCGCCGCGACCGGCGACGAGACAAGGGTGGCGATCTTCATGGTCAATACCGGGCAGATTGCCGTCGCCACGGTCCAGACGCCGGGCGGCGTCCCGACCTATGACGGCGACGCCCGCATCGACGGCGTGCCGGGCAGCGCCGCGCCGATCCCGCTCGAATTCCGCGATACCGCCGGCTCGTCCTGCGGCGCGCTGCTGCCGACCGGCAATGCGGTCGACATGATCGGCGGCGTCGCCTGCACCTTGATCGACAACGGCATGCCGTGCGTCGTGTTCAAGGCGAGCGATGTCGGCGCGACCGGTTACGAGGACCGCGACACGCTCGACGCCGCGACCGAGCTCAAGGCGAAGATCGAGGCGATCCGGCTGCAGGCTGGGCCGTTGATGAACCTCGGCGACGTGACCGCGAAATCGGTGCCTAAGATGATGCTCGTCGCGCCGCCGGCGCATGGCGGGGCGGTGACGGTGCGCAGCTTCATCCCGCACCGCGCCCACGCCACGATCGGCGTACTCGGCGCGGTCAGCGTGGCGACGGCCTGCCTGGTCGAGGGATCGCCGGCGGCCGAGGTCGCGTCGATCCCCGACGGCGCGCGCAAGACGCTGTCGGTCGAGCATCCGACCGGCGAGATGAGCTGCGTGCTCGGGCTCGACGAACACGGCGCGGTGACCAGCGCCGCGCTGCTGCGCACCGCGCGCAAATTGATGGACGGAAAGGTGTTCGGATGAGCGTCGACAGCGAAGGCCGCATCAGGAGCTGGACCGAGACGCCGTCGACGCCACGCTTCGTGCCGCCACCGGGCGCGGTCGACGCACATTGCCATGTGTTCGGCCCCGCCGCGCGCTTCCCCTTTTCGGCCAAGGCGAAGTATCTGCCGCGGGATGCCGGCCCGGACCTGCTGTTCGCCTTGCGCGACAAGCTCGGCTTTGCCCGCAACGTCATCGTCCAGGCGAGCTGCCACGGCACCGACAACAGCGCGACGCTCAACGCCATCGCTCTGTCGGATGGCAAGGCGCGCGGCGTTGCCGTGGTCGACCCGGCGATCAGCGCTGCCGACCTGGCCGCACTGCATGCCGGCGGCATCCGTGGCATCCGTTTCAACTTCCTCAAGCGGCTGGTCGATGACGCGCCCAAGGACAAGTTCCTCGACGTCGCGGCGCGGCTGCCGGCCGGATGGCATGTCGTGGTCTATTTCGAGGCGGACATCCTCGCCGAGCTGCGCCCGTTTCTCGACGCCATTCCCGTGCCCTTGGTGATCGACCATATGGGCCGGCCCGACGTGTCGCAGGGACCGGACGGCCCCGATATGCGCGCCTTTCGCAAGTTGATGGACTCGCGCGACGATATCCACGTCAAGGTGACCTGTCCCGACCGGCTCGACGAGCGCGGTCCGCCCTGGGACGATTTCGCGGCCGCGGTCCGTCCGCTGGTCGCCGATTATCCCGACCGCGTGCTGTGGGGCACTGACTGGCCGCACCCCAATATGCAGCATTCCCCGCCCGACGATGGCGCGCTGGTCGACATGGTCCCGCGCATCGCGCCGACCGTCGAACTGCAGCGCAAGCTGCTGATCGACAATCCGATGCGGCTCTACTGGCACGACTGACCGGCGCGGATTTGTGCGCTTTTGCTGCGCAGCATAAATCGCGCCGCGCAGCCGCTCCCGACTAGCCGACCAGCGACTTGAGCGGCACCGCCGGATCGGCCAGCGCCTCGCGCGGTGCGGCGACGTGCCCCGTGACCAGCGCACGGCCCTGCGCATAATCACGTACCATGTTGACGCAATCGAGCGCGATCACCGTGCCGCCCCGCAGATAGACGATCGAGAAGCCCGCCCGGTCGATCGCGCCGCGCACGATCAGCTCGTCATAGCCACGCGACAAGCCGACGGTCTGCAGCTTGAGATCATATTGGTTGGACCAGAACCACGGCACCGCCTCATACGGTGCTGGCGTGCCGAGGATCGCCTGCGTCGCGGTCTTGGCCTGGTCGTTGGCGTTCTGCACCGATTCCAGGCGGATCCAGTCGCCCTCGGCATAGACGCTCTGGTGCTCGGCACAGTCGCCGATGGCATAGATGTCGGGCAGGCTGGTCTTGCACTGCGCATCGACCCGCACGCCATTGCCGAACGCCGCGCCGGCATCGACCAGCGGCCCGACCGCCGGCACGATACCAATGCCCACGATGACCATCTGCGCCGGGATCACTTCGCCATCGACCAGCTCGACGCCGGTGACATGGCGGTTCTCGCCGGTCAGCGCCGCCACCCCGGTGCCGAGCCGGATGTCGACCCCATGCGCACGGTGCTCGGCCTCGTAGAAACGCGACAACGGCTCGCCGGCGACCCGCGCCAGCACGCGGTCGAGCGCCTCGATTACCGTCACCTTCTTGCCGAACTTGACCAGCGCCGAGGCCGCCTCGAGCCCGATATAGCCGCCGCCGATCACCACCGCCTCGCGCACATGCGGCATCTCGGCGATCATCCGGTCGGCATCGGCCTTGTTGCGTACCGTATGTACGCCGGCGAGATCATGCCCTTCGCAGGCGATCCGCCGCGGGCTCCCGCCGGTCGCCCAGATCATCGTGCCATAGCCGATGCTGCCGCCGTCGGCGCAATCCACCTTGTGCGCTGCGGCATCGACCGCCGTCACCGTCTTGCGGAGCAGCATCGTGATGCCGCGGTCGGCCCACAGGGCCGCCGGTCGCAGCAACATGCGCTCGAACGTCTTCTCCCCGGCGAGATATTCCTTCGACAGCGGCGGGCGATCATAGGGCAGTTCGGGCTCGTCGCCGAGGATCGCGATCGACCCGGCGAAGCCGGCCTGCACCAGCGACAACGCCGCCTGCGCGCCGCCATGGCCACCGCCGACGATCAGCACGTCATAGTGTGTCCGGTCGCTCATCCTATTCGCCCCTCGTTCTGTATTCGTTACTGCCACGGCATGCAGCGCCGCCGATAACCAGCGCATCGCGGTGCGGCAATGCGTAACAAACACGACTCGCCCGATCGAGGACGCGACGATACCGTGAAGTCCCGGCCCATGGCGGGCGATACCGCGGCAGGGCGCCCCGAAAATCGTTACGGTTGCGACAGATCGCGCAATATTCACGTTGAAGCGTGAATTATAAAATAATGACAGCAATAACTCCGATATTTTACAGGCTAAATAGGACAAATGCGACACTCATTCGCAGTCTTATTGTCATCTTTTCTCGGACTCGACTCCCAAATTACGCTGTGATATCTCACCCGGACAAACATCGGGTCGCGCAGCAGCATTGGCAATCAAGCCGGTTGGAGGCGTACGATGGGTGAACGCAATTTATTGGTAGACATCTACTCGGGTGATCTTGGTGGTCATCCCAACTGGGATGCGGTCGTCGCGGCCCCCGATTTCGTCGGGGCGATCATCAAGGCGACCGAGTCGACGGCATTCAACACCGACTGGTTTTCGCGCAACTGGCCGGCCGTCAAAGACGCCGGCGGTGATCGCTACGGCACGACCTGGTTCCGCGGCGCCTATCATTTTCTGAAATTCAACCAGTCCGGTCGCGACCAGGCCGATTTCTATCTCAAGACGATCAACGATGCCGGCGGCTTCGATACCGGCGACATCATCCCGATCGTCGATGTCGAACTGGGCGGCGAAGGCAAGACCGACGATCAAGGGCGCGTGACCGGCCGCAACAGCAACTGGGACGCATCGGCGCAGCAGATCATCGACTGCACCAGCGAATGGGCCGACCGGGTCAAATCCGAGACCAACATGCAGGTCATGCTCTATGGCAACGGTGCGATGCGCGACAAGGCGATCAAGGACCGCATGGGCTGCGACTGGCTGTGGATTCCGCGCTACACGGCGACCCTGCCGGCGGAGATGTACCAGCGTGCCGGTTGGGATCTGCCGAGCGTCGCGATGTGGCAATATTGCGGTGACGGTACCGCCGTGCTGCCGGATTATCCGGCCGAGATTCCGGATTTTGGCAAGGTGGATATCAGTGTCTCGCTCTTCGCGACGCTTGCCGATTTCCAGAACAGTGTGTGCAGTCAGCTGATCACGATCGACAGCAACGCCTAGTCTTCCTCTAGCAACATCTCGTCGCATGCCGCGCCGATTAACTGAAATTTTCCGCTCGGTGCGGCGAATCCATACAATACGATGATTTTTTCTATGTCATAATCACGACGTCGAATCAGTATTTCTTAATCACTTGCAATCATTTCGATTTGCAGGGCCACAATTCTTTGACTTTTATTAATCAAGGAGACAGTCATGCCCGATATTCAACCAAGCGTCATGGCCAACGGTGTGATGGCCAAGCTCTACGACGTACTGACCAATGGCGACGATACCGTCCCGAAGTCCGAAGACGCGTTCTTCAGCTGGATGACCCCTGGTGTGCCGATGGACCCGTCCGAATTCGCCTTCCTCACCCAGGGCTTTACCGGTGTGGTCAAGAAAGCCGCGGTCGACACGATGCGCGCCGCCACCGACGGCACGCCGCCGGCCAGCGGCGGCGCGACGCCGACACCGCCGCCCGCCCTTACCCAGTCGCAGATCGATGCGTTGATGGCACAGGATGCCGCGCAGTTGCTGCAACAGGCGGAAAACCTGTCGCGCCTGCTCGATTTCATCCCCGACGTCACCTCGTCGACCAACAGCCAGTTCACGCGCATGTCGGTCGCCAACAATGACGGTACGCTGTCGGACGTCTATGATTTCACCCTGCGCATGAGCCAGGTGATGTCCGCCGAGTTACCGGACGACCTCAAGGCGAAGATCGAGAAGATGCGCGGCCTGTTGCAGGTGGTGACCAAGAAGAAGGACCTCATCACCGACGAGGAGACCGAGGTCACCGAACCCAGCCCGCTGCAAAAGGCGTATTTCGAGAAGATGGCGGCGTATGACGACGCCGCGCTCGAATATAATGCCCGCCGCATCGACGCGATGGACGCGACCAACCAGCACGCCATCCACGACTGGGCGGTCAACGCTAATATCTACCGCAACAAGGTCCGCGCGGCGATGGCCGACTGGGTCGCCAATGGCTACAAGGACGACTTCGAGAAGATTTCGGCGTTCATCGAGCAGGTCTCGCGCCGCGACATGTCGCTCATCAAGCAGGAATATGTCGAGGATCTCGAGCGCGCCCGCCTGACCGGCATCGCCTCGGGCTCGGACTTTTTCTACACCGCGCTCGTCCCCGGCAATTTCGCCAATTCGAACGGCTGGACCCAGTTCGGCTTCTCGGCCGGCGATTTCAGCAACCATACCAATTCGAATTCGAGTAGCTCGAGCTGGGCGGTTTCGGCCAGCGCCGGCTTCTTCGGCATCGGCGCGCATGGCGGCGCCAGCCACTCGGAAAGCCATGCCGAATATACCGGCACCTTCTCGTCCGAATCCACCGGCATGAGCTTCGAGATCGCCCAGATCCCGATCGTGCGTCCATGGTTCCGCACCGCGTTCATGAACAGCAAGGCGTGGCGCTTCGACCAGAACAATCCGACCACCAAGAACGACAAATTGTCGGATGGCGGCGCCCCGCCGCACGGGCTGATGGCGGCCTATCCGACGACCTGCATCTTCGTGCGCAACGTCTCGCTCACCATGAGCAACTCGTCGGGCCTGTCGCAATGGATGAGTGATCAGCAATCCAATGCCCAGTCCGGCGGCGGCGGCTTCAGCTTCGGGCCGTTCAGCTTCGGCTCCAGCGCGTCGCACAGCTCGTCCTCGGCATCGAGCAGCTCGGACTGGGGCTACAAGTTCGAGAACAACTCGCTGCACATTCCCGGCATGCAGCTCATCGGCTTCAAATGCCATGTGATGCCCAAGAGCCCGGATCCCGACCCGGCGATCACCGCCTGGATCTGACAGCAGCATCGAACGGAAGGGAGTCGGCCGATGGACGCCTATGTCCAGGTGGCGCTGATCGAGAAGGCGAAGAAGGTCTTCGCCCTCGACGGCGGGTTGTTCTTGAGTTTTCCCGTCGTCACGCCGGTCGGTTTTCAGCCGGCGGCGCTTGCCGCGCTGCTCGCGCCGCAAAGCGCCGCCGACTATGCCGCCGCGGCGGATTTCTCGCGCGTCGTCAACTTCGTCCCGCGCGATCAGGTCGCGACCATCGACGGTGAGAATTTCCTGTGGCGCATCTATGGCGATATACTCGCCAACGCCGAGGTCGCGACCGGGCGCAACGACCCGGTCGCCGACGGGCGGCACGCGGCGGCGCAGGCGCTGCTCTACGAGATCGACGGCGACGGCACGCGCCACGAAAGCGCCGCCTATCTCTCGTATCGCAGCTATCGCGACGCGTGGTTCACGGCGCAGGAAGACTATAACGCGCAGCGCATTACCGGCGAAGCGGCGACTGATCCCGCTGAGCAACAGCACTGGCACGACACGCTCGAGCCGCAGCTGCGCGGCGTGGTCGGTCAGGCGCTGGCCGACTGGCAGACGTTGGGCCGCCGTGCCGAGATAGAGGCTGCGCTGGCGTCGGAGATTACAGACGCCGCCAACGACCCGGGCCTGCGATGGTCGCAGTGGCAGGCCGGCTTCAATCCCGACATCGACATGTCGCATTCTGGCCCGGTAGCCTTCGCGCCGACCGGCTTCTCCCCGACGGACATCACCGGCGCCGGCAACTGGCTCAGCACCTCCATGTCCGCCACGGAGATCGACTCGCTCCTCGCCGGCGCGCCAAACGAGCTGCACGTCGAGAACACCGGCAATATCGAGCAAGTGACGTTCGAATACCGCTCGGTCTCGGTCACGCGGCCGTGGTTCGACAGCGCGGCGCTGACTTCGCGCATCTGGCGCGAACCGGCCGAAAGCGTTCCTCTCTCGGACGGCGCAGACCCGCCCGGCGGCCGGCTCCCGGCCTATGTCGCGGCGCTGGTGCTGGTCCGCAACATCGTCGTCAAACCCAAGGCACAGGCCCCCGCCGTCGCGACCGGTCCGCTGCGCTTCACGCTCGCGGCGACACTGCTGACGCGGCGCGAGGTCAATCTTGCGCCGATGGTGATGATGCGGACCGCGCCGCCGCCCGCGGCGCCCGAACCCGCGCCACCACCCACGCGGGCCTTCATCCGCCTGCAACGGCAGAGCTTCAATGCGGTGGCAGTGGCCGCGGCACCGACGCCCACCGCCATGCTGGCCCGCCGCTTCTCCCCGGCCGCGCTTGCCGTAACGGAGGCGGCAAGCCCGACCGCGACGTCGCTGATCGCGCGCCGGCCGATGATCGACATTGCGCGCCTCCGGCGCGGTCCGCTGGCCTTCGGGCGCGCCGACACGATCGAGCCGGCGGCGGCGCCACCACCGCCGCCACCACCGCCGCCACCGCCGCCCGACGAGACCATCTCGGTGCTGGCCTTCGTCTGCAAGCGGCTGCCCAGGGCGCCCGACCCGCTGCCCGACCTGACCTGGAACTGACCACCAAGGAGAAACCTCATGGCCGACACCGACACCGCCCCGAGCAAGACCGATACCGGCTGGTTCACCGACGACCAGCAGCTCACCGACATGATGATCGACAAGCGGCTGGTCGACATCAGCGCGTCCTCGACGATCGACGACGCACAGCAGATCGTCGCCGATTTCGCCGCCAAGACCGAGGCCGGCGCATGGCCCAGCCTCGACCGCGCCGAGGTTGCCGCGCGGCTCGTCGAGATCTTCGCCGTGCCCGGCTCGGATGGCACGGGCGGCTATCGCGGCATCGAGCAACGCCAGCTCAATCAGTGCGGCCCGGCGGCACTGCTGGTGATGGCGATCGGTCGCCATCCCGCCGCCGTTGCGCGCTATGCCACCGATTTGTTCGACACCGGCACCGGCAGCATCGGCAATTTCTCGGTAACGGCGAGCGACGATCTGCGCACCGCCAGCTATGCCGACATGGCGACCCACGGCTCGATCCCATCCCAGGCCGAATGGATGATGCTGAGCGCGGTGCGCAATTCGACCGAGGCATGGTGGCAGCCCGAATGGGTCGGCGACCCCAGCGACGAGCTCGCCGGCATGACCCGGCCCGAGGAGCTGGCCGACTGGATGCGCCAGACCGGCATCTGGTCGTCGGTCACCGACGGCGGCAAATGGGCGAGCAACCCCGGCATCCCCAACGCCACCGACCTGAGCGTGGCGGAGGGCACCGACACCGCGATGCTGATCCACGCCAACCTGATCAAGGAGAGCACCCGCGTCGACACCGGTACACCGCCAGCGGAACATAGCTGGTCGATCCTCGATTCCTTCCCCAACCACTGGGTCGTGCTGCTCAGCGAGGTGACGTCGCAGGTCGACAATGGCGACATGCTCTTTACCATCTGGACCTGGGGCGAGCGCATGCAGCTGCGCGCGCCGCAACAGATATTCCTCGACAATTATTTCGGCACCGTCTCCGGATCGATGTGACCGACCCGCGTCACGCCCGCGCCGCACAGAGGCGCGGGCGTGACGAAGCGGCCGCTACGCCGCCGCCGTCCGGCTAAAGGCCGATGACCTGATCGGTCCCCGCTATCCCCCGCCGGCAGCTTCGCTATGCTGCCCCGCCGCTTTCCGACGCCGTATCGGGACGCGCGGCGCGGACCATATCGGGGGAACGACATCATGCCCGCACCGGACGCTGCACCGACCACCGATCAGGGCGCGATCGCCCGGCACTTCGACTTCGCCGCGCGCGGCACCGACCTGCGCACCGAGATCCTCGCCGGTGCCACCACCTTCCTGACCATGGCCTATATCATCCTGGTCAACCCGGCGATCCTCGGCCAAGCCGGCATGCCGGTCGCCGCCGTCGCCGCCGCGACCTGCTTCGCCGCGGGCGTGGCCAGCATCCTGATGGGCCTCAACGCCAATGTGCCGCTCGCGCTGGCGCCGGGCATGGGCCTCAACGCCTATTTCGCCTTCACCGTGGTCGGCGCGATGGGCGTGCCGTGGCAGACCGCTTTGGGCTGCGTGCTGGTCTCGGGCGTCGCCTTTCTCGCACTGGCGCTCGCCGGGGTGCGCCAGATGATCGTCGCCGCGATCCCGCCGCATCTGTTCGCCGCGGTCGCCGGCGGCATCGGCCTGTTCATCGGCTTCATCGGGCTGAAGAATGCCGGGCTGGTCGTCAGCAACCCCGCGACCAGCGTCGCGCTCGGCGATCTTCATGCGCCGGGCACGCTGCTCGCCTTGTTCGGCCTCGTCCTCATCGCCGCGCTCAATGTGTGGAAAATCCGCGGCGCGATGCTGATCGGCATCGTCGCGACGACCCTCCTCGCCGGGCTGGCCGGCGCGATCACCTTCACGCCCGCACCTTATTCGCTGGCCGCGCTGGGCGAGACCGCCTTCGCGCTCGACCTCAGCGGTGTGTTCGGCGGCGCCGGCAAGCACGGCCTCGGCGTGCTGGAAATCCTCTTCGTGTTCCTGTTCGTCGACCTGTTCGACAATCTCGGCACGCTCGTCGCGGTGACCAAACGCGCCGGGCTGATCGCGCCCGACGGCAGCATCCCCAACCTCAAACGCATGCTGATCACCGATTCGATCGCGACGATGATCGGCGCGCTGGCCGGGACCAGCACCGTCACCTCCTATGTCGAGAGCGCCGCCGGCGTGCAGGCCGGCGGGCGCACCGGCGTCACCGCGATCGTGACGGGCCTGCTGTTCCTCGCCGCGATGTTCGTAGCACCCTATGCCCAGCTGGTGCCGCTCGCCGCCACCGCGCCGGCGCTGATCCTGGTCGGCGCGCTGATGATGGCGCCTTTGGTCGAGATTGCCTGGGACGAGCCCGACGCCGCGATTCCCGCCTTCCTGACGGTGGTGATGATCCCGCTGACCTTCTCGATCGCCAACGGCCTCGCCTTCGGCATCACCGCCCATGCGCTGCTGAAGCTGCTGCGCGGGAAGATCGGGCGCGGCGATGTGTTGTTGCTGATCCTGGCGGCGCTGTTCGTGGCCCGCTTCGCCTGGCTGTCGGCTGGGTGACACCGCTCTGCCCGTAAAGGAAGGGAGCGGCGCGCAGAGAATCATCTTTCCTTGCCTTACAATATCTTCCGCGAATCATCGGAACACTTGCCGCAGCGCGCTCGTTGAGCGGCCACAGCGGGGGCAAAGTGGAGAAGTAACATGAAGGGTTTGGGATTTTTCGCGCGCGGCGTCGCCATGACCGCACTGGTCACGATGCCGATCAGCGCTTTCGCCGAGGGCAAGACCGATCAGGCGCGCAAGGCGATCGCCGCGGCACAGGCCAAGGTCGATGCGGGCAACACCGTCGGCGCCGCCGGCGACGCGCCGCATTTCCAAGCACAGGCGGTGGCAGCGCTCAGGCTGGCGCGTGACGAACTGGCGCACCACGACAAGGACGCCGCGATCCGCGACGCCCAGCATGCCTCGGAGCTCGCCGACATGGCACTCAGCGCATCGTCGCGCGCCCGGCTGAACGACCAGCAGGCCGCGACCGAGGCAGCGCAGCGCCAGGCCGCTGCCGCCAATGAACGCGCCGCCGACGCCCAGGCCAGCGCCGCCGCGGCGCAGGCCGATGCCGCCGCCGCGCGCTCGGCGCCGCCGCCAGCCCCGGTAGTGATCGCCGCGCCCGCGCCGACACCGCCCACGCCGACCACGGTGACCACCGAGACGACGCAGTCGACCGCCGCGACGACGACGACCCGAGCGGCGCCCAGGCGTCGCGTCGTCCGCCGCGTCGTCCATCATAGCGCCCATCCGGCGACGACGACGCGCACCAGGACGACCGTCACCACCAACTGAGCGATGGCGCCCGGCGGATTCCCTCGCCGGGCGCGCTCCTTTTCGCGTGGCGCGTCTCAGGCGCGCAAGCGTGCGACCTTGCCGGCGCTCTGCTCGCGGATGCGTTGGTCATAGCGTTCAGCAAGGCCGCCATGGGCCGCCTTCGCCGCGGGGTCGACCGCCTTTTCGGCGCGCGCCCGCTCGTCCGCCGCGCGCCGGAGCAGATAGACGAGATCGTCGTCGGCCATCCTGTCCTCCTATTACGACTCGCATAATAACGTCGATGCAACCGCGGCACATCAATGCAGGTTAATCCCCCATTCAGATCGAAAGGGAGTTTTCCGCCATGAGCGAACTGCTCGCCGCCCTGCCCGACGACATCGAACAGGCGGCGCGCGCGCTACTCGATCTGGCGCGCGATCGGCGCATCGCGATCGTCACGGCGGAGAGTTGCACCGGCGGCCTGCTCGCCTCGTTGCTGACCGATGTCGAGGGCGCGAGCCACGCCTTCGAGCGCGGCTTCGTCGTTTATACCGACGCGGCGAAATGCGAGTTGCTGGCAATCGACCCGGCCGTGGTGAAAGGCTGCGGCGCGGTCAGCGCCGAGACGGCGGCGGCGATGGCGCGCGGCGCGCTGGCGCGCTCGCATGGCGACATCGCGGTATCGATCACCGGCTTCGCCGGTCCCGGCGGCCCGGGCGACGAACCGGGGCTGGTGCATTTCGCCTGCCTGTCGCGCGGCGGCGAGCTGGTTTCGCGCGCGGAGCATTTCGGCGATATCGGGCGCGGCCCGGTGCGGCTCGCCGCGCTGCGCGTTGCGCTCGACCTGCTGCGCGACGCGGCGCGCGCTCACTCCTCCATCTGATAGGAGACCCAGCGGCAGATCATGCCGATCACCGACAGCACCATGCCGGCGATCAGGCAGGCGAGCAGCACGGGCTTCTCGCTGGCCGATTTCCACGACACCGCGCCGAGCAGCGCGACGCTGAGCGAGGAGATCAGGTAGCCGGATGTCTTGATGGCGGCAGGCCGGATCATCGGCGTTCTCCTAGTAACGATCGAGCAGCCGCTCGACACTTTCGTCGGTCGTCACCGCGCGCCCGTCGGGATGCCGGCCCACCTCCTTCTCCAGCGCCGAGCGGATTTCGCCCAATTGCTTGTCGGTGAGGTGCTCGATGCCGACGAATTCGGTGCGCGCCTTTTCCAGCGCGCGCAGAATCTCGTCGAGCTTGGCCTGGATCGCCGCGCCGTCGCGGTTCTGGCTGTTCTGGATCAGGAACACGGCGAGGAAGGTCAGCACCGTCGTGGCGGTGTTGACGATCAATTGCCAGGTATCGGAATAGTGCAGCGCCGGCCCAGTCGCCGCCCAGATGACGATCAGCAAGGTCGAACCGATAAAGGCCGAGGGCGCACCCAGGAAAGACGCCGAACGCGATGCGATGCGGGTGAAGAATTCGTCCATGACAGCCTCGCCGTTACACTCCCTGTGGGGGATATAGCTGTCGAACCGGCCCTTTCGTTCCCTGCCGGCGGCCGTCGTTTTTCCCATCGCTTTTCATCGCCAGCTGAGGATGACCCGGCCGCTGGCCGGCACGTCGAAATCTATCCGCGACGACGCGCGATGATGCGCCCGGATGATCCGCCCCGCGGCATCGCGCACCGCCGCGCGCGGCAGGCGGCGGCGCCCGATCGGGACGAGCGAGATGGCCGCGCGACAGGTTTCGCCGCCATCGAGTTGCACGCTCAGCGCATGCGCGTCGATGCGCTCGGCGGCGCGAATGAAGTGATTGCAGAACAGCAGGAAGGGCGCGCCCTCGACATGGTGGAACGACCGCGTGGCGAACACCAGCGCCGCGCCGGCGCCGTAAATCTCCTGCCCAACCTGCCCGGCGGGCTGGCCGTCGACATAGACATCCTCGACCGGGAAGGACAGCGCGCGGTCGATATGGCCGTTGCGGTTCTCGGTGGCGAGCAGGTCGGCCGGCAACGCATCGGGATAGTAGAACCACGCCCGGTCGAGCGCATATTTGCAATATTCCGACACCAGCATGCGCGCCGCCGGGTCGAGGTCGGCACCGCTATCCTCGAGATAGCGCTCGAACGCGCCGAAGCTGTCGAAGCATTCGTAGATCGCCATATAGGGCGCGTCCTGCAGGCAGGTGACGCCGAGAAAATTGCTATAGTGCGCGGCGCCCGCAATGTTCGATTCCCAGATCGCCGCATTGTGGAAGAAGCTGGCGAGATAGACATAGCTCTGGTCGCGATAGCGATCCTCGCCCGTGATGCGCCACAGCCGCATGCAGGCGGCCGCGCCCCAGGCGGTGAGATTGGCCTGGTAGTTGAGATTGAAGCGCATGCCGCACGCCGCATCGATCGCGGCGCGCGCCTCGTCGAGGAAGCGCGGGTCGTCGGTCAGCGCATGGGCCTGGAGCATGACCTCGGCATAGAGCCCGCCGACGTCGGTCTGGCCGCGTTGGTCATTGGCGGTGGCGGTGATCACGCTGAAATCGGTGACCTTGAACTGGATCGGCCAGCGATAGTCGAAGTGCCGCGCGGCCTTGATCGCGAAGTCGAGCGACTTGAGCAACAGCCGCCGCGCCGGGGCGTCGCCGTCGCGCGCCAGCCGGGCGAGGTTGAGCAGGGGATGATAGAGATACCAGCTGTCGACCGCGTCCTTGTCCTTGTCGCGCCCGACATTGGGCAGATAACGCCGCAGCGTGCGCAGCCGGGAATCGTAGAATTTGCCGAGCCCGGCGGCGAACGCGCGATCGAGCGGATGTATCGTGCCGGACCAGAGCCCCCAGTCGCGGATCGGCGCGAGCAGCGCCATCTGCACCATGATGTCGGGATATTCGCTGGCGACATAGGGATGCGCGTAACGATGGCCGTAATGCCGCACCGTCGCCTCGGGCGCGCGGGACAGATCGGCGAGGGTGCGCTCGGCGCGCGCCGGCCAGTCGCGGAACTGGGTCACGGGCCGGTCGATGACGCGATAGGCGGCGCCGAGCATCTGGAGGAACTGCCGCGCCATCTCCCGTTCCGACCCGTCGGCGCGGTCGCGGAAGACGAGGATCGCGTCGGAGATCGTCACCGCGCGCCCGGCCGGGAGCGGATGAACCGGCGGCGTGCCGCTTTGCGGCGGCGTCGGCGGCAGATAGCCGAGCTCGGGCCACTCGCCGCCGACCGCGCCATCGGGCTTGGTGCCGGTCGCGCGGTAATAGTCGTTCATCGCGGTGAGGTTCTGGAAATAGAGCAGCGAGCCGAAGGCGGGCTCGTCGAGCCGCAGATAGAGCAGCCCGCTGTTGAGCCCGCGCTGCGCCGCCTCGACATGGCCGTGCGCGGCCAGGGGGTCGTCGCCGCGGCCGAGCGGATAGAGATCGCGCGGCAGGAACGGCAGCAGCAGCGGAGCCGCCGGGATCAGCGTGACGGTCACGCGCAGCCGTTGCGGATCGTCGGCCGCGGTGCCGAACACCACGACATGCTCGCCCAGCGCGCTGGCGATGCGCAGCCGCGCCGCCTCGCCGGCCCGGCGACGCACGCGGCGGCAGGTGAACGGCCCGGCGAGGAACGCCGCCCGCAACGCGACGCCGCCCCGACCGGGCCGGCGGATCAGCGCCCAGACCGAATCCTGCGTCGCACGCAACTCCACCGCCAGATCGCCCAGCGCGAAGCGCGCGATCGGCCGGCGGGGGGTGCGCAGCGCCTCGCGCAGCGCCAACACAAAGGGACTGACGCCGGCGGCGTCGGCCTGACCCGCGACGCTTGTCATGCCATCCATCAAAGTCTCTCCCACTTGCCAACGGCGCACTACCCCCGAGCCGGCCGCCGGGTTCCCCGCGACGCGCCGCGGCGACGCCTCACTTGATCGATGTTGGGCAACTTTTTCCCGCGATTGCCGCAACTAGCACGGTCTTTTTCGCGTTGGAGACAGGCGAATCGCGCAGCAGGAAATGCCCCTGCACGCCCCGCGATCACGCACATCGACATGCTGCCGAAAGGAAATTGTGATGGGCCTGTTTTCCAAGGATATCGAAACGCTCGACGACCTGTTCGTGCACACGCTGCAGGACATTTATTACGCCGAGCACCAACTCACCAAGGCGATCCCCAAAATGGCCGAAAAGGCCACCGATCCCGAGTTGAAGCAGGGCTTCGAGAAGCATCTCAAGGAAACCGAGGGGCAGATCGCGCGGCTCGAACGGGTGTTCGAGATGCACGGGCAAAAGCCCAGACAGGTCGATTGCCCGGCGATCGACGGCATCATCAAGGAAGCCAATGAGATTGCCGGCGACGTCGCCGACAAGGCGGTGCTCGACGCCGCCCTGATCGCCGCGGCGCAGGCGGTCGAGCATTATGAGATCAGCCGCTACGGCACGCTGATCGCCTGGGCGAGGGAGCTCGACCGGTCGGATTGTGCCGCGGTGCTGGCCGAGACGCTGGCGGAGGAGCGGGCGACCGACGAGAAACTCACCAAGCTGGCCGAGAGCAAGGCCAATATGCGGGCCGAGCGCGTGACCGAGCCGGCCTGAAACCGAGGGCGGAGGGGCATAACGGAAGGAGGACATCATGCCCCGTGGTGACAAGAGCAGCTATACCGACAAGCAGAAGCGCCAGGCCGAGCATATCGAGCAAGGCTATGAGGATCGCGGCGTCTCGAAGAAGGAGGCCGAGAGCCGCGCCTGGGCGACGGTCAACAAGGAGAGCGGCGGCGGCAAGAAGTCGGGCTCGGGGCGCGGCCACAAGGTGAGCCACGCTTCGTCGCGCAAGGGTGGCCGGATCGGCGGATCGAGCCAGTCGCACGCCACCCGCTCGGCCGCGGCGAAGAAGGGCTGGGAGACCCGGCGCAGGCAGGGCAACGGCTGAGCCGCCGCACCCCGCGCAATAAGGGAATTCCCGCACTGGACATCGTCGGCGCGCCGGCCATGGTGCGCCGATGACCGGAGCGCGGGCGATACGAGAGACGATCGGCGAGGCGGCGCGCGCCGCTTGCGCTGCAGCCTGATGGCGCGCGCCCGGCCCGCCACACCGCCGCCCGAAGCCATTCTCGCGCTGGCCGACGCGGACGGGCGGCTGGCGATCCGCGCCACGCCCAACGCCCGCGCCGACGCCGTCGCGTTGCCCGCGCCCGGCGCTGCGCCGGTGCTCGCCATCCGCACCACCGCGACGCCCGAGGATGGCCGCGCCAATGACGCGATCCTCGCGCTGCTCGCCGCCGCGCTGCGCCGCCCGCGTTCGGCGCTGACCCTGCTGCGCGGCGCCACCGCGCGCGACAAGCTGGTGCGGATCGAGCGCCCATGAGCGCCACGCGATGAAGCCCAAGCTGCTCACCACCCTGCCCGGCTACACCAGCCGCCAGTTCGCCGGCGACGCGGTGGCCGGCGTCACCGTGGCGATGGTCGCGCTGCCGCTCAGCATCGCGATCGCCATCGCCTCGGGCGCGACGCCGGCGGCGGGGCTGGTGACGGCGGTGGTCGGTGGCTTCCTCATTTCGGCGCTGGGCGGCAGCCGGGTGCAGATCGGCGGGCCGACCGGCGCGTTCATCGTCGTGGTTTACGGCGTGATCGCGAAGCACGGCTTCGACGGGTTGCTGCTCGCCACGCTGATGGCCGGCGTCATCCTGCTCGCCGCCGGCGCGCTGCGCGCCGGGCGGCTGATCGCGCTGATCCCCGAGGCGGTGATCGAGGGCTTCACGCTGGGCATCGCGATCGTCATCGCGACCAGCCAGATCAAGGATTTGTTCGGGCTGGGCGGCGGCGCGCTGCCGGCCGATTTCCTCGCCAAGCTCGCCGCCTTGTGGGGCGCGCGCGCGACCTTCAACCCGGCCGCGCTGGCGATCGGCGTGGCGACGATCGTGACGATCTTCGCGATGCGCCGCTGGGTGCCGCGCATTCCCGGCCCGGTGGTGGCGGTCGCGCTGGCCAGCGCGGCGGTCGCGCTGTTCGCGCTGCCGGTCGACAGTGTCGGCTCGCGCTATGGCGCGCTGCCCGCCGGCCTGCCCTGGCCGCATCTGCCGCCGGTCTCGCCCGGCGCGATGCTCGACCTGCTGCCCTCGGCGCTGGTCATCGCCTTCCTCGCCGGGGTCGAATCCTTGCTCTCTGCGGTGGTCGCCGACCGCATGATCGGCGGCGCGCACCGCTCCAATGCCGAGCTGCTCGCGCAAGGGGCGGCCAACATCGCCGCGCCGCTGTTCGGCGGGCTGCCGGCGACCGGCGCGATCGCGCGCACCGCGACCAACGTCCGCGCCGGCGGGCGCACGCCGGTCGCCGGCATCGTCCATGCGCTGATCATCCTCGCGGTGATGCTGCTCGCCGCCCCGCTCGCCGGCTATCTCGCCATGCCGGCGCTGGCCGGGCTGCTGATCGTCACCGCCTGGTCGATGAGCGAACCGCATCGCTGGCCGGAACGGCTGCGCGCGTCGCGCGCCGACCTCGCGCTGCTGCTGCTGACCATGACGCTGACCGTGCTTGCCGACCTGACCGTGGCGATCGCGATCGGCACGGTATGCGGCACGGCGCTGCGCTTCCTGCGCTTCCGTTTGCGCGCCCAATAGCGGCGCGGCGCGGCGGCGATCCGCCCCGGCTTGCCGCGACCGTCGCGCAATGACAGGCTGACGGGCGTGCCCCTCGCTCCGACGATCACCGCCGCCACGACGCGCGCCGATATCGCGGCGATCGCCGCGCTGTTCCGCGCCTATGCCGATGGCCTCGCCGTCGATCTCGCCTATCAGGATTTCGCCGCCGAGCTTGCCGGCCTGCCGGGCAGATATGCCCCGCCGCACGGCGCGCTGCTGCTCGCCCGCGATGCCGCGGGGCGGGCGCTGGGCTGCGTCGCGCTGCGTCCGCTAGGCGATGGCCGGTGCGAGATGAAGCGGCTCTATGTCGCACCGCCGGCGCGCGGCACCGGGCTCGGCGCGGCGCTGATGCGCGCGGTCATCGCCGCCGCGCGAGATCGCGGCTACCGTGCGATGCGGCTCGATACCCTGCCCGACATGGCCGCCGCCCGGGCAATGTACGCCGCCGCCGGCTTCCGCCCGATCCCGCCTTATTATGACGGCGCGGCGCCGGGCACGCTCTTCCTCGAGCTGGTGCTTCGGCCTTAACGCGCGCCGACCGCCTGGCGCAGGATCGGGCGCGGCGGCGCGACGACATTGCCGACCAGCCGCGCTTCCTCGATCTCGCGACCGGCTTCGTCGAAGGTGGTGATCCTGCCGCCGCGTTCGATGCTCACGGTGTTGCGGGTCCAGCCATGGACCTCGCCGATGCGGACGAAACGCAGGGCGCCCTCCTCGTCATGGACGAACACCAGGTTGCCGCGCTTCTCCGTCCTGCCGATGCTCATGCTTACTCCCCGGTCTCACCCACAAGGCGCAAACGACCGCGCCAGCCAACCAACGCGAGTCCTTGGGAAAAAGTTCATCCCGTCGGCGAACGAAAAGAAGTTGACGCGCCGCTAACTGGAAAAGACCGGGCGGGCGCGGCGGCGACCCATTGCCGCGACGCTCTCTCCACCGCGATGTGGTACAAGGGTGGCCCATGCTTGAAAGGCGACGACCATGAACCTGTTCCGCCCGATGACGCTGACCTGGTGGCAGATCGGCCTGTTCAAGCTCGGCATGCTCGCGCTGGGTGTCGCGATCGGTGCGTGCTGGCCGGGATTGTTCCACGGGCTGACCGTGGAGCTGGTCGTCGTCGCGCTCGTCTGTCTTGCATATATCAGCTGGCTATGGTTGCGGCATTGACCTGATTTGATCAAGCATCATACGGCAAGAGAAAATAATTTAGCGGCGCCACCTTAATATAATATCGGTCATTTTCAGCGTCGATTTGACGATATTTATTGCAACTTCCATGCCGTTTATTCGATTCGCCGCCAGATCCGGAACTATCACGACCGGCCACATGTTATCGCACCAACGGCTGATACCTATCGGCCGAGGAGCGATATTTCATGAAAAGCCATTTCATCATGCTGAGCCTCGCCGCGACCGCCCTGGTCCCGGCCGCCGCGCTCGCACAGACATCCTGCGAGCAGCAGCGCAGCACCCGCGTCGTCGCCACCGTCGGCGGCGCCGGGGTCGGCGCGCTGGTCGGCAGCAGCGTCGCGGGCCGCGGTGACCGCACGCTCGGCGCGATCATCGGCGGGGTCGGCGGTGCGATCCTCGGCAACCAGATCGCCAAACCGAGCGACGAGTGCCGCCGCGCTTATGGCTATTATGACCGCGAGGCGCGCTGGCATGCCAGCAACAATGCGCGCGGCAGCGTCAGCGGCTATATCGACCGCGACGGCCAATGGGTCGATGGCGCGCCGAACGGCTATTATGGCCGCGACGGACGCTGGCAGGCGGGTGCCGACGGCAGCGGCGAGCGCGGCTATTATGACGCGTCGGAGCGCTGGGTGCCGAATGGCGAAAGCGGCTATTATGGCAGCAACGACCAGTGGACGCCGGCCATGGCGCCGGGCCACTATGATCGCGATGGGCGCTGGGTCGCCGGCCGCGTCTCGGGCCAGTATGACCGCAACGGCGCCTGGACCAGCGGCAGCGCCGCGACCCGCCAGCAGGCCGATGGCCGCTGGAGCAACGACGCCGCGCCGGGCCATTACGACGCGCGCGGCACCTGGCGCGCCGGCGCGACGACCGGCTTCTATGACGGCAATGGCCGCTGGACCGCGACCGATGGCAGCGTGACGATCGACAGCGCGGTGCGCGGATCCGACCGCCGCGACGACGGGATGCGCGACGACGGGGCGCGCGGCGACTGGGCGCACGGCGACGGCGCGCACGGCGACCGGCCGGGCGACATCCGCGGCGAGATCAACTGGGTCGATCGCAGCATCCGCCACGCGACCGACAGCCGCGCGATCGGCCGCCGCATGGGCCGCCAGATGCTCGCCGAGCTGCAGACGATCGACCGCCAGGAACGCGGCATGCGGCATGACCGGGGCGGCCTGTCGCCGCGCGACGCGGCGATGATCCGCGCCCGCCTCGGCCGCATCTCGGCCCGGCTCGATACCGGCGACGGGCGCGACACGCGCTGGACCCGCTAACCCGGCCAGGCCGACCGCGCCCCCCGCACGTCGCCGGCACCGGGGGTGAGAAGGCCCGGGCACGGCGCCTGTCGCGAGACAGGCCGCCGGCCCGGGTCTTTTTTCATGCGCGGCGATGCTGCCGCTCAACGCTTTCTGAAGAAAGAGAGGAGAATTTGTTCGCGCGGAGACGCGGAGGCGCGAAGATGTTGGGTTCGCCGCGTCTGTACCGCGCCAGCAAAATTCCTTCGGCATTGATCAGGCCGGCAATAGCGCGAAGGCACGGGCGGCGGCGGCGCGTCGCCATTCCTCGGCGTCTCCGCGTCTCCGCGCGAACAACTTTCCTTCCTTCTCCAACCTCAGATGCGCGTCACCGTCACGCGGGTGCCGGGATTCGCGCCCCGTCGCCGCGGCATGCCCACGCATTGTCGTTCACCGTCAGCATCCTGTGATCGCCTTTGGCGCGATAATCGACCTTGATCGCGCCGGTCGGTGTCAACGACGCGGACAGCCGCCCTAGTTCACGACCAGCACGTCGGAATTGACGTGATAGCCGACCAGCGTCGCCTTGCCGTCATCGATGCGATAGACGAAATTCTCCGCCGCCGGCCCATGCTCATAGGTCGCCTGATAGTTGATCGTGATATAGTGGCCGCTGGTGTTGACATTGTCGTTCCAGGCGACCGCCTTGCCCGACTTGAACTGGCCGAGCTTGCGGTGCACCGCGCCGAGAAAGGCGGTGAGGCGCGGCAGCGTGGTCAGTTGCTTCATCTCGGCCGCCGACCGGGTGTAGATCGGCCCGAACTGCGCGGTGTCGAGCTGGTTGTGGAACCGGTCGATCGCCTTTTCCGCGACCGGCACGTCGGCGCCGAACGAGCAACCGGCCAGCGCCAGCGCGCCGAGCATCGCCATCACCGTCCGCCGCATATCGCACACCCCTCACCCCGGCCGACCCGTCGCGGCCGGTGGCAGACTGCCACGAACGCCGCCCCGCCGGCAATGGCCGACCGCCCGCGCCGCAACCCTCGCATCGTTCGGGCGTTGATACGCTAACAGACGGAAAGAAAAGCTGATGTTCGCACGCGCAGGACGCCGCGGGCTGCCCCGCGCGATGCGCGGATGAGACGCGGCTGGCTCACCCACTGGATCGCCGCGACCGCGCGCCTGCACGGTCGCGCGGCCACGCCCCCGGCCGGCGCGGTGCCGCGACCGACCGGCCCGCCCTTCGACCATGACCGCGTCGCGCGCGTCGGCGACGCGCTGCACGCCTGCTTTCCCGACGACGAGGAAGAGATACTCGACGACAAGCTCACCGCGCTGATGCTGCGCCTGACGGTCGAGCCGCCCGAACCGCCCGCGCCGCGCCGGCGCTGAGCGGGCGCCGACCCGGCTGCTCCGGGCCGGTCGATACGGCATGCCGGCGGACGCAATACAAATTATCAGGGGCGCGTCGGCCCGCGGTTTGCGCTTCTGGAACTCCGAAACGTCCAAAGTCGAATGAAGAGGAACGCAGCAGCCCCGATCCACAGAGCAAACGTCGCATAGGCGAACAGCGCTGGCGTTTTCGGCGGCGCGTTGAGAACCCAGACGAGGGCATTCGAAGCGGTCATGAGCAGCAAACTCGGGAAGGTCATACCTTCGAAGAGCAGCAGCTTATGCGAGCGTTCCGCAAGATAGACGGCCAAAATGGGCGCGAGTGTCGCAAACTGCCAAGGGCTTGAAAGTGAGCGAACGCCAAGCATGTCCAGGCAAAACCACGCTGCGGCGTAGACGAGAAACAGCCCGCCGACCTTCAAGCGATTTGCGCACTGGTTTTCGAGCATTTTGCCCTCCGCCCACATCATCCAGCGTTCTTTTGTAAGCACACATCTCCCGTGAAAGAGCGCTTCCTATCCGTCTCGATATTTCTGGATAGCGACCCAAAAGTAGAGACCAAACATCGCGCCGCTGCCGATCAGCCATGCCCAGGACGCGAAATTGCGCTGTGGTGAGTAAAGGACCCCGAGGAACGCCAAGCCACTCAGCAGCAGCGCAAAGATGATCATATGCCAGTTGAGCATGGCGCGAACGTGACGTTTCACCTGCGAAATTGGCCGCGGTGGAGCGACGTCGGGCCTGTCGCGAACAAGGCGACGAGGGGCGAGGCCGGCCCAGAACAACCATGCGGATATGCATGAGGCGGCGACCGCTATGAAAATAGCGCCGGCCCAATCAGGCAGGGACAGGGTCGTTGAGATGAAAGTCCAGACGAAAATGACCAGCATGGCAAGGCCGACAGTCTTCCAGATTCCAGACTGACCAGCGACTTTACGCCAGCCCTCGTTCAATTCGTCATATTCCTCGGCAGTGACAAGCTTACCGCCGCCCTTCTTGCTTGGGTAATAAAGATAGCCGCCTTCGATCGGCGTAAACTGCTTGGCGAACGCGCCTAATGAATCGAACACGAGAGACGTCCTCCTCTATTTTGCATTACGCTCCACTCTCCCGGCCGGAACACTCGTCTCAGATCGCCCTGATTAATATGTTTCCGGAATTCCAGAATTCCTAGGCTGCCAGATCGCCGATGCTGCCGGCAACGGCGTCATGCTATACGCTTCCCGTCGCTCATCGTGACACAGGAGCAGGCATGACAAGGTTGCTGATCGTCGGCGCGACGGGGCTCGTCGGGCAGCAGGTCGTGGCACAGGCGCTGGCCGATCCGCGGGTCAGCCATGTCGTCGCCCTCACCCGGCGTCCGATGGCGCCACAGGACCGGCTGGAGAATGTCGTGCTCGACTTTGCCGACCTGCCCCGGGCGGCGGATTGGTGGTCGGTCGACGGTGTCGTCTGCGCGATGGGCACGACCCGCGCGAAAACCAGCTCTCCCGCCGTCTATCGCCAGATCGATTACGGCTATCCGCTCGCCATCGCCCGGCTGGCGCGCGAGCACGGCGCGACGCGCTTCGCGCTGACCTCGTCGCTCGGCGCCGATGCCCGCTCGCGCTTCGCCTATCCGCGGCTCAAGGGCGAGCTGGAGGAAGCGCTGACTGCGCTCGGCTTCCCGTCGCTGACCATCGTCCGGCCGAGCGTGCTGGGCGGCGATCGCGCGGAATGGCGCTTGGGGGAGCGTGCCTGGGTTGTCGCGCTGCGGCTCTTCGCGCCGCTGGTGCCGCGCCGCCTGCGCGTCAGCCCGGCGAGCGCGGTTGCGGCGACCCTGCTCGACGGCGCCGTCGCCGGGCCGCCGGGGGTTCACTTCAAATATAATGAGGACATGGGCTGATTGAGCGATGCGGGGCGGTTGAAACTCTCGCGTTCACGAAGCGACGAACGCGCCGCAACACCCCAACCCTTGACGCCCCGCTTATACCCCGCAAGAAGCCCCCGGCTTCGCGCGGCACCGGCGCCGCGACCCGCCAACAGGACCACCCACCCCGCCCATGGTCACCGCCATCGCCTTCCTCAACACGCTGCCGCCCGAGCTGCTGTCGCTGGCGATGATCTTCACCGCCTATGGCGGCGTGCTGGTGATGATGCGGCTGTTCGGGCTGACCGGGCTCACCGCGTTCATCGTCGTCGCCATCCTCGCGGCCAATTTCCAGGTGATGAAGACCGCGCAATTCTCGGTCTTCGCCCATCCCGTTGCGCTCGGCACCGAGCTGTTCACCAGCACCTATCTCGCGATCGACGTGATCGCCGAGAATTATGGCGCCGCCGCCGCCCGTCGTACCATCTGGACCGGTTTCGCCTGCCAGCTGCTGTTCACCTTCGTCATGCTGCTGACGCTCGGTTATCACCCGCTGCCCGAGGGCGCCGCGGTCGAGGGCGCGCTGACCACGCTGATGCTGCCCCAGGTCGGGCTGCTCGCCGCCGGGCTGATGTCGTATCTGCTTAGCCAGCATCTCGACGTGACGATCTTCGCCTGGCTCAAGCGCCGCACCGGCGGGCGGCAATTATGGCTGCGCAACGGCGCCTCCAACATCGCCGCCGCGCTGCTCGACAACACCGTCTTCTCGCTCCTCGCCTGGCGCGTGTTCGCCGCGCATCCGGTTCCGTGGGACAGCCTGATCTTCACCTATATCCTCGGCACCTTCGGCATCCGCGTGTTCGTCTCGCTGCTCGACACCCCGTTCATCTATCTCTCGCGCAAGGTGTTCCGGATGAGTCCGGACCGTGAAGTGGCGGGGGCGTGATGAATTCGTCGATACAAAACTTCCTGTTCCCCGGCGGAGGCCGGGGCCCAGTTGGGAAGGCAGTTGTAACGGAGCGCACCGGCCGTTCCCACAACCTCTCCAACTGGGCCCCGGCCTCCGCCGGGGAACTGTTTGTTTCACGGACCAGCCCGAAATCATGACCACCCCCCTCCCCCAGAAAAGCGACTGGACCGACCCCGCCCTCCCCGGCTTCGGCTTCAGCGTGGCCGAAACCCCGCCGCTCGGCCGCGCGCGCCTCGGCGAGCTGCGCACCCCGCGCGGCAACGTCCAGACCCCGGCGTTCATCTTCTGCGCGACCAAGGCGGCGATGAAGGCGACGACCATCCCGCCGGTCAAGGCGGCGGGCACGCAGATCATCCTGTCCAACACCTATCATTTGATGCTCCAGCCCGGCGCCGAGGTGATCGCGGCGCATGGCGGCCTGCACAAATTCACCGGCTGGGACGGGCCGATGCTGACCGACAGCGGCGGCTTCCAGGTCTTCTCGCTGGCGCATGGCGGCGTGGCGCAGGAGATCAAGAGCACGCGCACCTTCGAGAAATCGGCCACCTCGGTGCTCAAGATCCGCGAGGAGGGCGTCGCCTTCCGCTCGCATATCGACGGGCGCCACGTCACGCTGACCCCCGAGCGCTCGATCGAGATCCAGCGCCAGCTCGGCGCCGACATCATCCTGACCTTCGACGAATGCACCCCCTTCCATGTCGACCGCGCCTATACCGCGAAGTCGCTGGCGCTGACCCATCGCTGGACCGACCGCTCGATCGCGCGCTACGGCGAGGCGTTCGGCGATTACGCCCCGCACGAAGGCTCGGCCGGGCTGCAGGGCCTGTACGGCATCTCGCAAGGCGGCGTGTACGAAGACCTCCGAAAGGCCTCGGCGGCGTTCCTGCACGACCGGCCGTTCTTCGGCCATGCGATCGGCGGCAGCCTCGGCCAGTCCAAGGCGCAGATGTACGAGGTGGTCGATTTCACCAACGCCGCGCTCGCCTCGGAAAAGCCGGTGCACCTGCTCGGCATCGGCGGGATCGAGGACGTGTTCCACTGCGTCACGCTCGGCATCGACACCTTCGACTGCGTGGCGCCAACGCGCATGGCGCGGCACGGCGCGGCCCTGGTGCCGGCGGCGGTGGCTGACGGCGCCGCGGTCAAGCGCAGCGAGCCGCGCCTCAACATGCGCAACGCCCGCTTCCGCGAGGACCGCAGCGCACTCGACCCGACCTGCGGCTGCGAGACCTGCGCGACCTACACCCGCGCCTATATCCATCATCTGCTCAAGGCCGACGAGATCATCGGCCAGACGCTGCTGACGATCCACAATATCGCGACGATGAACCGCGTGATGGCCGATGTGCGTGAGGGGATCGCGGCGGGCTCGCTGGACGATGCGCGCCGCTTCTGGCTCGGCTGAGGCGCGCGGCGCATGATCGAGCGGGTGCTCCCGTCCTGCCGCCGGGTCGCCGAGCGCGCGCGGCTGGTGACGATCGACGAGGGCGCGCTGGGAGCATTCGCCGACCACATCGCCCCGCTGCTGCCGCGGGCGATGACCCACACGGCGCACCATTTCGCCGGCGATGTCGAGCAGACGGTCGGCTATTTCCTCGTCCTCGACGCGCTCAATTTCGGCTCGGGCTTCTTCGCGCATTACCGGCCCTGGCGCGGCGAGGAGGGTTATTTCGCGCTGGCGACAGCGCTGCGCGACTGGTTCGCGCAAGGCGGGCTGCCGACCCCGGCGGCGTTGCAGGCGATCGATGCGGCGGAGGTGTCACGCATCCTCGGGCAGGACCCGGCGAGCGTAGCGCTGCGCCCGTTCATCGGCTGGGTGGTCGAGGCGCTCCACCAACTCGGCCGCTTCATCGAGACCGACCTCAACGGCCGCTGCGCCAATTTGCTGGCGTACGGCAACCACCAGGCCGACGACATGGTGGCCCTGCTCTGCCGCATGCCGATGTTCCGCGACGTCGCCTCGCTCGGCGGCGAGGAGGTGTGGCTGCTCAAGCGCGCCCAGATCCTCGTCCACGACACCGCCATCGCCGGCGCGGAGCGCGGCCTGTTCGCGATCGAAGGGCTGGAGCGCCTGACGGTGTTCGCCGACAACATGCTGCCCTTCGTGCTCGAGGCCAACGGCGTGCTGCGCTACCATCCCGCGCTGTCGCGGCGGATCGGCCGGGGGGAGACGCTACGGGCGGGGAGCCGGGCGGAAATCGAGTTGCGCGCGGTGACGGTGCATGCGTGCGAATTGCTGCGGCTGGCGATGGTCGGCCAAGGCTTCGACGTTACTGCGCGCGAGCTCGACTTCGCGCTGTGGAATGCCGGGGTGGCCACGCCCGAGGAGGGCGACCATCGGCTGCATCTGTGCGAGACTTGGTGGTATTAGAGTCGCCGGTGCTAACGGGTGAAATACCGGCAGTCGGTCGTTAGCCACCGCTCGTGGCGCCCTAAAAATTTGGCGTTATTATATTTCGCGTACCCACCTAGAGCAGATTGGGTTGCTCCGGATCGCGCCGGGGCGGTGGCGGGTCCAAGTCACGGATAAGGCGTTCGCACTTCTCCGTGTTCTTTGAGAAGTTCGCGAGATAGTCAGATCCGTGGTGCTTCTCGATATAGGCGGCGACTTTTGCGAAGGCCCGCCGTGTCGCTTGCTGGGCGACAGCGAGCAGACCATCGAGTGGTGCGTTGCTCGGATAGACCGGAACAACCTGCGGATCCTGAAAAACGAGATGCAGAATTATTCTCTGCATATGGGTGCCGATAAGATCCGCGCGGCTGGCCTCTGAGAAGCGCAGAACCTGCACTTCATCATCGACTGCGCGCATAACCGAGACGGCCCGCCAGACACGCTCAGCAGTCAACTCCGGAGTGAAAATCTCGGTGTACGGCGCGCGGTCGGTATCCGCCCATAGCGCGCTAATTTCCCGCTTCACAGCGACGGCCAAGCGCACTGAATGCGCGCAAGCGAGGGCTTGGGTCGCCTCGACAATGCTACACCCTTCCTCATTGCGAGGATCCAGTTCTCCGCTCTTGTAGACGTAACGACGTTTATCGAGCGCAAACTCCACCGCTATTCGATGCTGTAAAGGATCCATCGCGGCGAACTCGCGGGTGCCAACAGCATTTTGGAGATTCGCCGCGCGCGTAATCCTCCGCCCAAAATCGGGCGGGCAATTCTCTAGGGAGATTAGCCGAACCTGCACCCATGCCGGGGCTTCCCCACCCGACGCAGTGCGTGCAGGGATCGCGTCCGATGCGTTTCCGATTGTCCCAACTGTCTGTGCGCCGTTCACGACGCTTGCCCCTTCGCAGGTGAAGTTCGCGAATTTGTGAGCCGGGGCGCCAGCGAGGCCCTTTACGACCCGGTCGGCAATTATGGTGACGCCATTATTGAAGTACCAAAAGTTCTCCGGATCCTCGCCTAGCGTGCGCCGCAAAGCGTCGTTCACGCTTGAACTCTGGTAGTAGAGGCGCAGATTTTGCGAAAACAGCCGGTTGCGATGTTCGCGCCACCATTCAACCACTTGGTCAACAGTGACCCGCCCGTAATACGCCAGGAACGGCCGCTCAATGACGCCCCAATCATTCAAAACGGCTTGGAGTTTGATCTTGGGATCCCGCGATTCCGCCGTGATGAGTTCGTACACCCCGGCCTGATCGATGTCGGTATGCTCGGCAACTTGAACCGGGTCGTTCAATTCTGCGACAAATGCATCGGCAACCCGTCGCACATGCGCGGCCATTGGCTGCTTCGCTGTGTGGATGGTCATCAAGCGGATCCGCACGTCTCGATCCGAGTACAGCACTTCTCGAATCTCAGGGGCTTTCGCCCTGATTTTCTCATTGAAGCGGTCGAAATCCGCCGCGAGGAGCCGCTTCACACCGTTGATGAACTTGCTTGCCACGCCTTCATCGAAGCTGGAGTTTCCGGATCCGCTCCACTTGGATTGAACCAAGAACAGGGTGTCGGTCGGGGAATCGAAATGGATCGCGTCAATCCCGCCGTCATCCATCCCGTCGACGAGCGAGGACGCTGCGATCTGCGGATCCGCAACAGCGTAGCTTTTGATGCACAGGGCAGCGAGCGCGCGGGATAGAAACGCCCCTTCGAAATGCTCCGCCGGCTTCCCGGCCCAATCGGACATATCGATTAGATCGTCGAATTGCCGATGTAGAACGCCGCGTATCCGGCTTACGGTGGTCGAGACGTTCACTTTGCTTGCGGCCAAGCGGATCCGCTGCGCAGGATCCGCTCAACCGTTGCGTCGGCCTCGGTGGGGCTTAGTTCGCCAGCGTCGATTAGCTTTTGCGCCTCGCGCTTGAACCTTTCCGCCTGATCCTCCGGAGTCTCCGGGCTTCCCTTTTTCGGCATCAGGCTTCCCCACAAGACGTTTGATAGGTGAGCCGCTTGCCGACGATACCAGTCAACAGGCGGTCCGCGCGCTCGGTGTCACCGATGCCGTGCGCAATGCGGTTGTTATAGCGGAACTCGAACTCCGCCAAATAACGATGAAGGTGGTTCTCGAAATCCCGGTGACAGTGCATTTATTTCCCGAACGCTGCGATAAAACGCTGAAGAGGTGCCCATATACGCGTTGTGCCCGATCGACTGCCCCTTCGGCCGATCCGACGATCGCGTATCTCCCGCAGCGTACGCCGATCGCTGAACAACCGCCACCGGTCAGTTTCCGTCAAAAGGGGCTTGATCCCCCCGCCGCCTTCGCTAAAGGGCCTCGCATCTCAACAGCGGTTGGTGACAGGCCGCTCATAAAGAAGCTTGTCGCCATGAATCCGTCCATCATCGCTTTCTCCCCGCTCGCCGGCCTGCCCCTCCTTGCCCTGGGTTTTGCCGCCCCCGCCGCCGCGCAGAGTATTTCGGGGACACAATACTTAATTCCTCCCGCCACCGCGCCCGATGCTCAGCCAGCGGGTGAATTAAGTATTGTGTCCCCGAAACAGGACCGCCCGAATCAGGGGGGCGACGTGGTCGTCACCAGCCTGCGCCGACCGGAGCATCTCAAGGACATCCCCGCCTCGGTCACCGTGTTCGACCGTGGCGACATCGATGGCGCCGGCATTCGCGACCTGCGCGGCATCGCCGACCAGACGCCCAATTTCGGGCTGCTCGACAATTACCGCCCCGGTCTCGAGCGCTTCCAGCTGCGCGGCATCATCACCCCGCAGGTCGGCGACCCGCCGCTCGCCTTCGTCGTCGACGGGGTGACCGCGCCCGATGCCGAGTTCGCCACCCAGCAGCTGTTCGACATCGAACGGGTCGAGATCCTGCGCGGCGCACAGGGCGCGTTGTACGGCCGCAGCGCGGTCGGCGGCACGGTGAATATTGTCACACAGGCCCCGACCGACAAAATCCAGGGCTGGGTCTCCGGCGCGTATGAAAATGGCGATACCGAGCGCCTCGCCGGCGTCGTGTCGGGGCCGCTCGTCGCGGACAAAATCTCTTTCCGTCTGGGGGGTTACGGCAATCGCAGCGACGGGCTGATCGACAATGTCTACCTCCACACCGGCGCCGATTATGTCCGCGACATGTCGCTGAGCGGGTTGCTGCGCTTCGACCTGGGACCCGTGACAAAATTCGATCTGCGCGGCCAGTTCGGCAAGGCGCGCGACGGCATCGGCTATTATGATGCGGTCGAGCCGAGCCGGGCCTCGATCGACGATTTCGCCAGCCAGGATTCGCAGAACGTGCTCGGCATCAACCGGCGCGAGAGCCATGTGATCAGCGCCAGGCTCGACCAGGGCCTCGGCTTTGCGACGCTGACGCTGGCGGGGGGCTATTTCCACACCAACGACGCCGGCCTCGCCGATGGCGACCTGACCGCGCTGCCCAGCGACGGGGTGGCCTTCTTCCCGAGCTACCAATATGCGCTTGACCGGCTGAACGCCTGGACCGCCGAGGCGCGGCTGCGCTCGACCGGCGAGGGGCCGTTGCGCTGGGCGCTGGGCAGCTTCTATGAGCGGCGGCACAAGTTCAGCACCTTCACGGTCTATGACGACGCGAGCGGGACGGCGCGGCTGACCGAGCGCGACATCGACCCCACAGCGCAGCTGTTCGAGATCGCCGACGACCAGACCAGCACGACCTGGGCGCTGTCGGCCGAAGCGTCGTACAAGCCGGTCGAGGCGCTCGAGATCGCGGTCGCCGGGCGCTACGACCGCGACTATCGCCGCTCGTTCGACCCGCGCGACAAGGCGACGACCGATGCCCATGCGACCTTCGACCGCTTCCAGCCCAAACTGTCGCTGTCATACCGGGTGACCCCGGCGGTGCGGCTGTACGCCAGCTATGGCCGGGGCTTCCGCAGCGGCGGGTTCAACCAATATGCCCCCACGGTGCCGCGCGCCTTCGCCGCCGAGACGACCGACAGCTATGAACTGGGCGTCAAGGCATCGGCGCTCGGCGACCTGCTGACGATGAGCGCGGCGCTGTTCCGCAACGACCAGACCAACGCCCAGATCACCACCTTCAACCCGGTCACCTTCACGCTGCAGAACGTCGCGATCGACAAGGTGCGCGCGCAGGGTGCCGAGCTGGAGGTCGCGCTGCGCCCGGCCGCGGGGCTGACGCTGCGCTACGCCGCCGGCTATACCGACTCGACGATCCGCGCCTTCGCCTTCAACCCCGCTTTGGTCGGGTCGGCGATGCCCTATGTGCCGGACTTCACCATGGCGGTCTCGGCCGACTGGGAGACGTCGCTCGGCACCGGCACCGGCCTCATCACGCACATCGCCTACCGCATGACCGGACCGCGCAGCTACACGCTCGATTTCCCCGACGTGAAATCCGGCACGCACGGCTTTGTCGACCTGCGCGTCGGGGTGAAGCACGGCCCCTGGGCGCTGACCGCGTTCGGCGAGAACATCTTCAATGAGCGTATGCCCGAGGATCTGTTCGGCGTGTTCAACGGCGCGGTCGACCTCGCCCGCCAGCCCAACCGGCCGCGGCGCTACGGGCTGGAGCTGAAGCGGCGTTTCGGCACCTGACTTCCCCTCTCCCCTGAAGGGGAGGGGCTAAAGGAACATCACGCCCAGCCCAGCCCCGCGCGCAGCACGCCGGCGATCGCCAGCGCGAGCAGGGCGACGCTCGCCAGCCCCGTGGTCATCGCGCCCGGCCCGCGCGTCTTGGGGTCGCGCATATAGGCGCGCCAATAAAGGACGCGGCCGACCACCCATACCAGCCCGACCAAAGGCGCGATCCACGTCACGGGCATCGGATAGAAAGCGGTGAGCCACAGCAGCGGCAGGAAGGCGGCGAGTTGCTCCAGCGTGTTCATCTGCACGCGATAGGCGCGCTCGAAGGTCGGGTGGCCGACCGTGGCCGGCGCGGCGATGCCGAAGGCGACCCTTTCCCTGCCGACCCGCGCCGCGGTGAAGAGATAGAACATCACGGCGAGGATGGTGTCGATCGCCGACAGCAAAGGTGCGGTGAAATGCGTCATGTGTTGCCCCCTGGCGGGCGCCGCCCCCGGGCGCGCCGTGCCCGGCATAGCATGGCGCGGCCGGCGCGCTCGCGCGAAATGTTACCCGGCCGGAACATCCCGCGCGGCGAGCGGTTGAGCGAGTGGCGGATCGCAGTCTCGATGCGCCGCGCCGGCGCTGTCCGGCCGAAAGGAATTCCATGAAGAAGCTATCACTTTGCGTCGCGGCGATCGCGCTCGTCGCGGGCAGCGCCGGCAGTGCCGTCGCGCAGGACCATGGCCGTGGCAACGGCAATGGCCATCATGCCGATCGTGATGATCGCGGTGATCGCGGCGATCGCGGTGATCGCGGCCGCGGCTACGACCAGGGCGAGCATCGTGGCTGGGGCCGTGGCGAACATCTCGGTTGGGAGCGGGGCGAGCATCGCGGCTGGGGCCAGGATCGCGGCAATCGCCATCGCTGGAGCCGTGGCGAGCGGATGGGGTATGGCGACTGGAACCGCGCCTCGCGCGTCGACTATCGCCGCTACCACCTGCGCCAGCCGCCGCGTGGCTATGAGTGGCGCGAGCAGAACGACCAGTTCATCCTCGGCGCCGTGGCGACCGGGCTGATCGCCTCGATCATCCTCAACAGCGGACGCTGACGGGGCGCCCGGCCGGGTCAGGGGAGGGCTGCCATGCCCTCCCCTTTTTCGCGCCGACGTGATGGTCGCGACGATGCGAGTGCCAGCGTCGCCGAACCGAGGCCGGCCCGCGCCGCGGGGGTCACGATCTTTACCTTTTGTTAACCGCCCCGCCGTTAACCTTTTGGTAATTCCAAGCGACGGGAAACACACATGAAACGCCTGATTGCCGTCATCGCGCTGGGCGGTGCGCTGTCCGCCTGCGCCGCGCTCTCACGGCGGCCGCATCCGCGGCCGATGGGAATCGTCGAAAAGCCGACCAGCACCTGGCGCGGCACGGTCAAGCTGCCCGATGCGGCGGCGATCGACGCGATGCCGGCGCGTTGGGCCGCGGCGCGGGCGCGAGCGGGCAAGCGTGCCGCCGGGGGGATCGCGGCGCAGGGCGCGCTGTTCGACGGCGCGGCGCTCGACCATCCGGCACCGTCACCTGGGCCCTATCGCTGCCGGCTGGTCCGGCTCGGCACGGGCGGGGTACGCAGTCTCCCCGCGACGACCTGCTTCGTCGGCGGCGACCCGGGCGAGATGCTGAGCTTCACGCGGGCCGGGGGCAGCGACGCGCCGGGTGGCTGGCTCTACCCCGACGACGTTGCGACACGGTACGTGTTCCTCGGCGCGCGCCAGTTGCGGCCGGGCACCAGCAACCTCGCTTATGGCAAGGACGCCGCCCGCAACCTGGCCGGGGTGGTCGAGCGGATCGGCAATTTCCGCTGGCGGCTGGTCATCCCCGTCGCGGGCGACTCGCTCGACGTGTATGAGCTGACCCCGTTGGCGGGCGCCGCGCCGGCGAAGTGAGGGGGCGGGCGTCGGAAGCAGGAATATGGTAGCGGATTGAAACCTGCGGCGCCTGCCAACCGCCACCCTGAACGTGTCCTGCGCATATCCCATCGAAACAGCCGGAGTGTTCCTGTGCACGCAGGAACCCAGGGTCACGAACGTTATGCCTGGAACCCTGGGCTCCTGCGTGCGCAGGAGCACGGTAGGCAAAGATGCTGAAACACGCTCAGCACGACGGCGCTTTTGCTCGCCACGCCGATCAGACGGTGGCCTCGACGAAGGTGGCCGGCATCGGGCGTGGCAGGCCGGTGGCTTCGTAATCGGCGACCAGCTGTTCCTTGCGCACGCGTAGCTGTTCGCCCAGCGCATCCATGTCGAGGCCGGCCTTGCGCGCTTGCGAGAACATGCCCTCCAGGCGCTTTTCCTCTTCCGCGACATGGTGCTCGATCTGCTCGGACAGCACCTTGACCTTGGCGGCGAAATAATCGTCGTCGGGGCCGCCGGCCTCGATCTCGCCGATCAGTACCTTGGCGCCGTCATGCTCGACATAGGCTTCCTTGAGCAGGTCTTCCTCGACCTTGCCCTCGCAGGCCGGGTAGAAGATCTCTTCCTCGATCTGCGCATGGACGGTCAGCTCGAGGCAGATCTGCCGCGCGATCTTCTCCTTCGCGCCATCGCCTTTGGCGCCCTCGAACTTCTCGAACAGCGCCTCGACGGCGCGGTGATCCGCCTTCAACAAGGCAATCGCGTCCTGCTTGTCGGCCATGTCATCTCTCCCGTTGAAGCCTGTGCCAACAACCAGGGCGATGGAGATTCGTTCCCCCGCCTTATGAAGGACTTGAGAGAGAGAGAGCGACTGCGCGCTTTCGGGGTGCTTTCGGGCGGTCAGCGCCCGGTACGGAAGCCGAACAGGCCGTACGCCGGGCAATAGCCAGACAGGCCGGTGGCCAGCGGCACGATGCCGATCAGGCCCCAGGCCGTGTGCGGCCCGACGAACACCAGCGACAGCAGCACCAGGCCGACGACGATGCGCAAGATGCGGTCCAGCCAGCCTTCATTGACCATCGTCCCAACTCCCTCGACGCCGGTACGATCACCGGCGCGGGGAGGCTGCGCCGCGCCAGGCGGCGGGGATATCGGGAATAGTCCGTAAGGGGTCGGGGCCTCAGGTCTTCCCGCTAGACGACGCTGCGACCCTGGATCAGGCGCACGACCACGACGATCAGCGCGATGACCAGCAGCAGGTGGATCAGCCCGCCACCGATGTGGATCGCGAAACCCAGCGCCCACAGCACCAGCAGAACGACGACGATAGTCCAGAGCATGGCCTTCTCCTCCATTCGTCGCGTGCCGGATGCGGCCCCCGCTGCGCGACGTCCACAACAGGACGCGCGAACAGGCGGGTTGTTCCGCCGCAGGTATGACCGCGCGCGCCGCGCCACCTGCCCGCCGCCATTCACATTCCCGTCGCATAGCGATGCTACCGGGCGCGCAGGCCGCAGCGTCATCCGCCGATTTGCGAAAACACCGACGGGGAAAATCGATGATCCGTAAGGCGATGCGAAGCGCGGGCGTTGCCCTTTCGCTGCTGCTGCTGGGCCTCACCGCGGCGGTCGCGCAGCAGTCGGGCGCCGAGGCGATCGAGCATGCGAAACTGATGGGGGCGCTCGCGCTGGAGGGCGAATTGTTTCACGTCCAGGGGGTCGATCTCGACAGCCGCCGTATCTGGGTGACCTCGGTCGATCGCGAAAACCACAAGGGGTATCTGCATGAATTCGACCGCACCACGGGCCGGTTCCTGCGGCGCGTGGAACTGACCGACGGGGCGCGATATCATCCGGGCGGGATTTCGCTCCACGGACGCTCGATCTGGGTGCCCGTGGCGGAACTCAGGGCGAACAGCTCCGCCGTGCTGGAAGAGATCGACACCGAGACGCTGCAAATCCGCCGCAAGATCCATGTCGCGGACCATCTGGGATGCGTCGCGGTATCGGACCGCAAGCTGATCGCGGGCAATTGGGACAGCCGCTTGCTGTACATCTTCGATCTGCGCGGCGGCGCACCGGTCAGGGTCGTGCCCAACCCTTCCGCCACGCCGTTCCAGGACATGAAGTTCGTCAATGGCCAGCTTGTCGGGAGCGGGCCGCTGACCCTGTGGAGCGGCACGATCGACTGGATCGACGCGACGTCGATGAAGCCCGTGCGGACGCTGCGCGCCGGCGCGACCGACCGCGCCGCGCCCTATAGCGGCGAAGGCATGACGCTGAAGGGCCGCGACCTCTACCTCATCCCGGAGGATGGGCCGAGCCGGCTGTTTCACTTCAGGCTGGATGCCTGAGGCGGGACAGGATCAACCCGGATCAGCGCCGGAGCCTGCCCGCCTCATGGCGCCGCCTCATAGTGACGGTGACACCCGCCTGGGTCTGGATTGGCTCCGGCGTCAGGTCGACGGCGATCGGGGGTGGGGGCGGCGAGGATTAGTGTCGAGAATCTGATGGCTTGGCGCATCTCGTCACTCTTTTTGGTTGTCGATACGGGTTCGCTGGCAATGTCGGCGCGGGCCGACAGGCGCGTAAAGTTGGCAGGAGCGCGCCAGTAGCCGATTAGACGGCGCCGGATTTGTGAGGGCGCAGTGGCGGACGCGAAAATGGCGTCCGGAGCACGAGATACGAAAAAGCCGCCGCCTCGCAAGGAGGCGGCGGCGATCTCTTAACCTCAACCTCAGATCAGGCGTAGGTAACGCGAACCGTCTGCTTGCGCCGGCTGCGCAGGCCGAAACCGACCATTGCGAAGCCTGCAAGCATCATGGCCCAGGTCGCGGGCTCAGGAACCGACGCGGTTACCGAGGTGGGAACAATCTGGGAGAAGGTTCCAGCAATGTTACTGTCATCGCCGCCGGGATTGATGTCACTGTTGGTCTCGTAGTTCTTGCCGTCATAATATGTGAAGAAATTATAGCTGGTCGTTCCGACCGAATAGGAAAGGCCACCCAGGTTCGTGTAGGGAAACGACCCGGTGATCGCCTGTGTCGCGCTGGCATATGGCGACAGACCCGTCACCGCGATGCCATTGCGCGTGCCGGAAATCGTCGTTGCAAAACCTCCGGTTTGATCCCCGACCAGGTTCGCCGTGAATGGAAGGGCGGTAACGACGTCGATGCCCGAATAGTTGATGTAGAATGCCGTTGCGCTTGCTTGCGTGGCCGTGAGGGCCGCCATCGCGGCAGCCATGAGGGCGAGTGATTTCAATTTCATCGAATTAACCTTCCTGCGATCGAGGCTTCGATCTCGTAAACAATGAAAGGCAAGATACGTGCCAGCCGCGGAATCTCGCGCGCTTCGATGCCGTCGCTAACACAGCTGTAAGTATGGCTGACAGGTACGGGCATGTCGGCGGCGATCCACTTAGCCAGCCTTCGACCCCGGCGGCACATGATTAGTGATAGCCGTCGCGTACCCAGTGCAGCCGCGTGACGCCCTCGCGGGCGCGCACGACATCGCGACTTTTGCGCGCCGCCTCGCGCAGCGCCGCCTCGCTCGCGGCATGGCAATTGTCGTCGACCAGCGTCAGGCCGGGCCAGGGTTGGTCGGTGACGTTGCCGTCTTTCGGCCATGGCCCGCAAACGACCGGCCATGCCTCGACAGCGGTGATGTGACCCTCGCCGTCGAAGGCCGTAGCGCGGATCGCGTCGTAGCAGAAGGTGGGATGGGGCGGGCTCTCCGCTCCCGGCGGTTCGAGCAGCCCGCCTGCGCGGCGAGCGACACCATGAACGGGATCGGGATGCGCCGCCGCATGCGGGGGATTGTATCGCAACCGGCACCGGGCGGCCATCCGATCATTTATGCATGATCCATCTGCCGATGGCTGCTCACGCGAGCATGAGCAAGCGCATCAAGCAGACGGGCGGGATCGCGGAGAGACGCAGAGGATGGATATCGTGCCCGGAGCGTTCGGCCGATGAGGGTCGTTCGGGACGTGATGGTCCGCGTGGTGACGATGCGCCGCCGCCGCCAATGGATCGGGCGCGGCGCCCGACCGTTGAGCGCCAGGCTCCGGCTTGCCACGAGCTGGACAGGCGGTTGCGGAGGTGCGCGCGATGGTCGCGAGTGACGTGCGGGCGAGGATTTCGATCGATCTCGACGCAGACCCCCATGCAGCATTTGCCGCATGGGTCGATCCGCCGGTGATGGCGCGCTGGCTGTTCAAGTCGCCGACCAACACGCTGGAAGCGCGTACCGATCCTCGCCCCGGCGGGACGTTTTCGATCGTCGAGCACGATGCCGGCCGGGTCATCACGCATGACGGCCGTTATACGATCTTCGCGCCGCCCGGGCGGCTCTCGTTCAGCCTGATCGTGCCCCAACATTTCGCGGGTGTGGCGCAGATCGACGTGACGATCACGCCAGCCGGATCGACCTCACGCCTGGATTTTCAGGCGAGCGGCGCCGGGCCGCCGGACGCGCAGCAGCTGTGGGAGACGATGATCGCCAATCTTGCCGAGCTGCTCAGGGATCGGTGACCGTGTTGCTCACGACGCAGGGCATCCTTCGGGGTACTTCACAAACCCTTGAGCGCCTTAGCGCCCGAAATCAGCGGGAGCACCGCTCGGCCCGATCGCCCCGATCTTCTACGCCGCTCGAGACTTATCGTGGACATTCACCCGCCCGGCGCGCAGATTACGACGCTGCCGCTCCCCGCGGCGTCGATGAAGCCCGCAGTCGGTTGGCAGCATGCAGAGGTCTCGTGGCAACCGCTTTTCCGCACGGCACGGTCCACCAGGCAGGGGACGATCTTCAGGCGGCGCTACGATCGGATCCGCGGCTCTTTGCGCTCTGGGAAAAGCTGACCCCGCTCGGCCGCAACGAGTTCATCTGCTGGGTCGATGATGCGAAGCAGCCGGCGACGCGCCAACGCCGCATCCATCGAACCTGCGACGAACTGCGGGAGGGGAAGAAACGGCCGTGCTGCTGGGCGGGGTGCATCCATCGCACCGACAAGGCGCCCGGCCGGTGGCAGCAGGCGGTGCTGATCGACCGGAAGGGAAAGGACGGCTCCTAAGCCGGACTGCCTGCCGCGCAGGGTTCGGGATCTCGCCTCTTTTTGCGACGAGGTCAGGAAGGCGACAGGCCCCCCGGCGATCCGCGCCCCAGAGAGCGCCGCAATCATTTGCGGCCGTGGACGTCATTTTTCCTTGGCCCCGGCGGGCGGGCAGTTTCTGATCCTTGCGAGTCGCAGCGCCGCCTGGGCGGAGACCCGTCACTCCCGCTTACACCTCTGTTAATAGCCTGTCGGAATTCGCAGGATTCCGGGCTTGGCACGAGCCTTGCTTGATACTGGGCAGGCACTATTTTGGGGTGGAAGTTATGAAGCTCAAGTATCTCGCAATCGCAGCGGCGACTGCCGCAGCACTCATGGCAACGCAGGCCAGCGCGACGGCGTTTTTCATCGACTATACCGGCGTGAGCGCGACGAACGGCGCGTTTACCGCGCATCTCACCGGCAATTATGCCGGCGGCGTCGCAACCTCGATCTCGGGCGACCGCAATGGTATCGCGGTCACCGGCCTGTCGCCCTATGCGGCCGCGACGCAGAAGATCACGGGTACGTTCCCGTTCACCGATTTTGGTGGCCTTTCCTACACCACGCTGGATGGCATCAGCTATAATTTCTACGTGGATGGCCCGAGCAATTTCGAGATCAACGACGTGCTCGATCCGGGCGGCTTTGCCAGCAACGACGCTCCGATTTCACCGCTCGCCATTACAGCCTCGGTTCCTGAGCCAGCGACATGGGCGATGCTGCTCGCGGGCTTCGGCATGATCGGCTTCGGTCTGCGCTCTCGCAAGCGCCCGGTGACGACGCTCACCTACGCCTGATCTGCCGCGACGTTACGAACCGGCCGCCGCCTCGAAAGGGGCGGCGGCTTTTTCGTGCCGGCCGGCTGTGAGAATCACCGAACTGGCGTGATATCTCGTCAACAGGCCCACACAATCCGCTTCTAACCGTCGCACCGGCGTCGACAGCCCCTTGCCCCGCCCCACCCGCATCGCGCATGCGCAAATGATATGACGTTTCAGGTGGACATGGGTGTCGACGGCGCCGGCAAGGCGGTGTGCGTCGATCTGGAGGAACTGCTCGCCACGCGGTTGCTCGTCCAGGGCAATTCGGGGTCGGGCAAGTCGCATCTGCTGCGTCGGCTGCTCGAGCGCAGCGCGGGGCATGTGCAGCAGATCGTGATCGACCCGGAAGGGGATTTCGTCACCTTGGCCGGGCCGCACGGCCATGTCGCGATCGAGGCGGTCGATTATGCGGCGGGCGAGATCAGCCGCTTCGCCGCGCGCTGCCGCGAGCATCGCACCTCGGTGGTGCTGAGCCTCGAGGGGCTGGAGATGGAGGGACAGATGCGCTGCGCCGCCTCGTTCCTGTCGGGGCTGTTCGATGCCCCGCGCGAGCACTGGTTTCCCGCTTTGGTGGTGGTCGACGAGGCGCAGATCTTCGCGCCGGCGGCCGGGGCGGAGATCAGCGAGGAGGTGCGCCGCGCGTCACTCGGCGCGATGACCAATTTGATGTCGCGCGGGCGCAAGCGTGGCCTCGCCGGGATCATCGCCACGCAGCGGCTCGCCAAGCTCAGCAAGAACGTCGCGGCCGAGGCGAGCAACTTCCTGATGGGTCGCACCTTTCTCGACATCGACATGGCGCGCGCCGCCGATCTGCTCGGCATGGAGCGGCGTCAGGCCGAGCAGATCCGCGACCTGGCGCGCGGCAGTTTCCTCGGGCTCGGCCCGGCGATCTCGCGGCGGCCGATCACGGTGCGGATCGGCGCGGTCGAGACTTCGGCGCGCAGTTCCAGCCCAACGCTCGTGCCGCTACCGAGCGCGCCGGCCGAGGACATGCGGCAATTCCTGCTCGCCGGGCTGGAGGAACCCCTGCCCGCGCCGTCGCCCACGTCGGTCCACCGCCCGCCGCCGGCCGCGCAATTGCTGCGCGATCTCGCCGCGACACCGGTGGCCGAGGTCGAAGAGGCGGAAGTCGATGCCGATGAACTGGCCGGCAAGGTCGCCGATGTGCTGCGCGATATCGTCGCCGACGATGAGAGCACGACGCGGCCGGCGGCGGTGCTGTTCCAGGATTTCGGGGTGCGTTGCCGGATGGCCGGGGTGCGGCGACCGCCGCTCGACGGCTCGGCCTTTGCGCGGCGGCTGGCGGCGGCGCGGGCCGGGATCTTCGACGGGCTGGAGGGCGAATGGGCGCCGGCGCTGGCGGCGGCCGAGGGCATCCCCGACGACCTGCTCGGCGTGTTCCTGCTCATCGCCCGCGCCGCGCGCGAGGGCCTGCCCTGCCCCGACGACGAGCAGATCGCGCGCACCTATGGCACCAGCTCGCTGGGCCGGGCGCGGCGCGTGCTGGGCTATATGGAGGCGCGCGACATCATCGTGACGCGGACCGATTTGTCGGGGCGGCGCTCGATCACCGTGCCGGGGCTGGGGTGGACGACGGCGGTTAGTGGATAGGGAGGAACGCCAATGTTGGTCTGTGTCACCGATCAGGAAAGACAGCTACTCCACGCGCTCGCGTCGATGTGCGCCCAATATCTCGGCGTGGTCGACAATTCTTATCTCGACCATATGTGCATGAGCGCTGGCGAGAACGCAGTCGATCTACTCGTCGCTTATGGATTGCTGACGCCCGTCGCTCGAGGCGGCAAATGGACAGCCGTGGGCGAAGCGGTGCTCGACGAGTTATAAGAACCCAGCTTATAAGAACCCAGCGTTGGAAATCGGTAACCGAGGTAGAGGCTATTTCCCCTTCTCGACCTTCTTCAGGAACGCCGCAAACACATTGGCGAAGGTAGTCGACAGTTCCGCTCTGGCGGCCGGCGCATCGCTTTCCGACTTTGGCGGAAAAGCCCGAACGGACGCGTCGTTGGCGTAGACAATGACTGTCGTTGCCTTCGGCTCCGACCCGAACTGCCGGAACATGAACAGGGCGCCGACGGTACGCGAAAGAGATGTTCTGATATAAGCGATGGCAATGACCGAAATCTCCGCGACGCAGGGTGCGGTGGACGCAGTCAGCCGCGGCGAATGGCGTGCATCCTTGAAAGCGGCCAGGGCCTCCGGCCCGGCCTGCTCGAAAACGACACGATATCCTGCAAGCCGGGTGGGCAGATTCGCCAGACCTGCCCTGATCAGTTTTTCCTGCCCCTCCGGCCCGATCTCCGTATTGGCGAAATCGATGATCGCCGGATAATTCGGCTTCCTGTAGAGCGCGGACATCGCGCCGCCCACCAACCCACCGCCTTTGAAATCGGTACTGTCGCTGACCGACAGGCCTTTTCTCGTGGTGATGATGCGCAATTCGCAACGTTGCGCAGCGGGCGCGCTGCCTTCTTGCCCTGTCGGCGTCACGACCGAAGCCTGCCCGGCAGCGACCATGCCGGGATTCAGGGCCGCCAGTGCGAGGGAAGCAACGAACGCAGCCATGCTGTCCAACGATATCGGCAAGCCCGTGATGGTGCAATTGCTTCGCGTCCGATCTGGTGATTCACCCTCCCCAGCGGCGAAGATAATCAGCGCTTTGCCACCGATTCATCCGGCGGAGTGCACCTGACAAGCGACCGGCGCTAATTTGTATTACGTCCCCGGAATATATTTCAATGCAAGCTTATGTCTTGCACGCAGATATGCACACCATCGAGAAACAGGGCATAGCTTGGGTTCGCATTATCGACAATCGGATCGACAAGATTTCGATGATCCGCACGTTGATCGACTGCGAAGCTCATTCACAGACCGAGACATCGACAGTTTTTTACGATCACGGTGGCCACCTCCAATTTGTCGAGACGCCAGTTTCCGAGCAACGAACCATTGTCGATGCACGCGGTAGCCTCAACGTCAGTGTTTCATCGGCACTTTGTAAGAAGATGTAGGTCGGTGACAGCGCACCAATTCCGCTGCGCTACATTCCGTTGAAGTGCACCCCGGATCGAAGCCCGGTTGCCGCCTTTGGCGCGACCGGGCGGATGAAGGGGATCATCCGCCCGGCCGGCCGTTTGCCTGGCACCACCGTAATCGAATTTGCGTCGTCTCGGTCGGTGCGAATCACCTAACCGAAGCGGGCGGAAAAGGATTCTCCGGAGAAATACGGGGTTGCACCGATTCGGTGCGATCGGGCGTCCCGCTGCGGGTCACGCCGGCTGGCCCCGGGTCAGAACCGGACGTTGAGCACCAGCGGAATGGCGTGGTTCACGATATTGCCCGAGGCGCGATAGAGGCGCTGGTTGAGATAGCCGACTTCCAGCTCGGTGCGCTTCGACAGGCGAACCGAGACGCCGGCGAAGGAGCGCAACTGCTCGAAGGTCCGCGCGGTCGCGGCGGTGTGGTTGAGCGCGACGAACGGCTCGCTCCACAGCACCGCCGAGAGCGGACCGTGCGCGATCGGCAAAGCGAGCCGCGCCTGCACGCGCAGCCGCCAGGCGGTGTCATCGTTGCCGGTGATGAAGCGCTGTTCGAGCCGCGTGCGCGTGCCGAATTTGAACGGACCGATGCGGCCCGGGTTCCAGTTGAGCTGCTCGACGGCCTGGTCCTCGATGCCGTCGCGGCGGCCGCTGTTGTAGCTCACGACATGGACGTATCCGGCCCATAAAGTGACGTGCTTGTCGAGGGCGCGGCCGAGCTGGAAGCGCGATTCGAGCTGCGAGGGGCGCGTCGTGTCGTCGGAGACGCGGCCGACGATCTCGACCGAACCGAGCCATTTGCCGGCGAGCGGCGCGGTGACATAGACGGTCGGCCAGGGCTGGACCGGGTCGGCACAGGCGGGCGCGGCGAACAGCGCACCGGCGACGGCGATGGCGAAGGGCAAGGCGGTGCGCACGCCGAGCCGCCTAGCGATTGTTACAATTTTATGACAGCGAAATTCGCCCGCGCCGCGCGATTTTATCCGACGTGATAGCCCAGCGCGGTGAATTGGCGGTCGAACCAGTAATAGCCGGCCGCCCCGGCCAGCGCGACGATCGCCATCAGCACCCAGCCGGCGCGGGTAAAGCGCTTGGTCTCCGCGTCGCGATAGGGCCATTTCGCGCCGCCGATGATGAAGAACAGGCCGAATACCAGGCACGCCGGCACGAGGACGAAAGTGCGCACGTCATATCTGACCTCGGGCGCATGGGCCTGGGCCGCCTGGAGCGGCTTAACGATGAAGAACCAGCCGAAGCCGCCCGCCGCCGCGATCGCCAGCACGCCGCCCAGCCGATAGCGCAGATCCTTGCCCATGATCACCTCCCCCCTCGTCCCGGTGCAAGGGTCGGCGATGTTCCGGCGGTTGGCAAGGGGCGGGGATGGCGCGGCCGGGCGGATAAGGGGATATCCACCCGGCCGGCCGATTTTGCCCTGGCACCACCTTAGGCGACTCCGTGTCGTCTCGGTCGGTCCGCATGCTTTAGCGGCGCGGCGCCGGGAAGGATTCTCCGGAGAAATACGGGGTCGTCGCACTTGCTCGCGACCGCTTCTGGTCAGCGCCCGTGACAGCGACGATGGCCGCTCGCACAAAGGCGCGTGTAAAAAAGTGTTTGGCGGCGGGAACCTAGTTGCGGTTCGTGCGTCTCAATCCGGCTAACCGACTTCAGGCTCACACCTTGGACGGCGTAGAACCAGGCCGGTTTTTCGGACAGCATCCTGCCGGCCTGGTTTTTCTTCGTCCGATCGGTTGGCACCCTTTTTCCCGCAACCGATCGGCCCGCGGCCAGCCGCGCCGCGATGAATGACGGCTGCACGGCCCGTTCCGGCGCAATTCACCCGCCCGCCGCTAGACCCGCCGACAAGCTGACAGGAACCCGCGCCATCCGGCCGGGTGGCGTCGGCGCAAGGAGTGGCGACATGACGAGCATCTTCACCAAGACGAGCCTGGCGCTCGCCCTCGGCGCCACCGCGCTGACCGTCGCGGCACCGGCCGAGGCGCAACGTTATGGCGGCTATCGCCGCCATGACGACGGCGGCACGGCGATCATCGCCGGTATTGCCGGCCTGGCGATCGGCGCGGCGATCGTGGCGGGTTCGCAGCATCGCGGCGACCGTCGCTATGACGAGCGCTACGATGGCGGTTATGACGGCGGCTATGACGGGCGCTACGAGGCGCGCGACGGCTATTATGACGACGGCAATGGCTATCGCGGCGACGCGTATCGCGGGCGCGGCTATCGCGGCGGGCGCTGCCATGTCGAGAGCCGCTGGGACGGCTATGCCCGCGAGCGCGTGCTGGTGCGCATCTGCCGCTGACGTCCGCAGGGCGCGTCGGTGCCGGCCGGCGCGCCCGGAGACTCTTTACGTGACGCACCAATAGATTAGAATGGCGTCACACGGTCCGACCCGTCGGACGTGTGGAGGGGAATATCGTTCGATGTCGCTGGAAAACCACGCGGGCGACCCGCGCGACCCGGGCTTCTCATGGGGTCTGATGTTCAGCCTGATGGCCATCGCCGCGATGCTGTTGCTGGCGGGGCGGCTCTATCTCGATCTCTATCGCTGACCGGGTAAAATTCGATCGATGAAACAAGGGGCGGCCGGTCGCGAGACCGGCCGCCCTTCGTTCAGCTCAGCGCCAGCAGCGGCGGATGCGGTGATGATGGCGCCACACGGTGCGGCAACGCTGCCGGTCATGCGCCCAGGCGCGGCGGCTATGGCCCCAGTCGCGACGGTCGTGGCGCTCATAATGGCGCACGTCGCGATGGACGGTGACGTTGCGGTCGCGGCCCATGTCGTCACGGCGCACCTCGTCATGGCGTGCCTGGTCGTCGTGGCGCACGCCCTGATCGGTCGGCGCGCGATAGTCCTGCGCGCTCGCCGCGCCGGCCAGGCCCAGCGTGCCGGCGGCGAAAGCCAATGCCATGGTGATTGTCGTCAGTTTCATCATCGCTCTCCTCATGCGGTCGATGGGAGGGCAAACGCGCGCGCGACGATAACGGACCCGTAATGGCGGAAGATTTATGCGCGCGCCGCCAGGGCGACGATATGGTCGAACACCGCGGGGTAGAGCGGGCGCTGGAAGCGGCAGCCATAGTGACGCGCGCGGTTCCACGCGACGATCGCCTCGAGCGGCGCGAGCGTGGGAATCGCCAGCCACACGGTCGACCCGGTTTTCAGGCGATAGACGGTCTCGATCTGGAAGCCGGTTTCCGACAGGTCGGTCACCTCGACCATCAGCCGGTCGCTGCCCGGCGGGCGCAGCTGCGCGCGGATCGCCACCGGCCGGCGCGCCGTGCGGCGTGCCTCCTCTGCGTTCGCCGCGGCGAATTCCTCGGGCGTCGACTGGAACATGACGGTGGAGGATAGCGAAACAAGGTTAAGGAAGTGCGACCGCGGCGCGTGGCGCGCGCCGGCTCAGTGCGAGAAGACCGAGTCCGAAACGGCGGCGCCGGTCCCCGTGACCGAGTGGCGGACGATCTGGAACGCGCTCCTCGTCACCGCCGCGTGGTTGAACGCGGCGTCGACACCCATCAAGATGATGATCGAGACGAACAGTATTTTCACGCGGCGATAACAGCACGACAGGCGTTAAGGAATCGTTTCGCGGGCAGTGCGAGAGTGCGGGGCGATATTCGTAGAGTCGCGCGGCCGGTCCGGTCCAGGCACGACGACGACAGCCTGTCTCAGGACCCTTCGCATGCCTCGCACAGGGCATTGAAGATACGCCGCACTTGCGGGTCGACGATGCTGTAATAGCGCATCTGCGCATCGACGCGCACGCCCACCGCGCCGCCCTCGCGCAGCACGCCGAGATGCTGCGACACCGCCGACTGGGCGAGCCCGGTGAGCTCGACCAGTTCACCGACCGATGCCTCCCCCGCCGACAGCCGGCACAGCATGATCAGGCGCTCGCGATTGGCCAGCAGGCGCAAGGTGGTCGCCATCCGCTCGGCATTGGCCCTGAGCAGATCGATGGGATCGGTGTGCTTCATGACCCGATCGTGGAGGGGCGTCCGTCATCGCGCAAGACGATATAAATCGCCGGGATGACCAGCACGGTGAGCAGCGTGGACGAAGCGAGCCCGAACAGCAGCGAGATCGCCAGCCCCTGGAAGATCGGATCGGTCAGGATCACCGCGGCACCGATCATCGCCGCGGCGGCGGTCAGCACGATCGGCTTGAAGCGGGTCATCCCTGCCTCCAGCAAGGTGTCGCGCAGCGACTTGTCATCGTTGCGAGCGTGGCGGATGAAATCTACCAGCAGGATCGAGTTGCGCACGATGATGCCGGCGAGCGCGATGAACCCGATCATCGAGGTGGCGGTGAACGGCGCGCCGAACAGCATGTGGCCGAGCACGATGCCGACCATGGTCAGCGGGATCGGCGTGAGGATGACGAGCGGCAGGGTGAAGCTGCGGAACTGGCCGACGACGAGCACATAGATGCCGATCAGCGCGACCATGAAGGCGGCGCCCATGTCGCGGAAGGTGACCCAGGTTATTTCCCATTCGCCGTCCCACAGCAACGCGGGCCGGCTCTCGTCGAGCGGTTGGCCGTTGAGTCGGATGTCGGGCCTGGCCAGGCCGTGCGCGCGCCAGTCGAAGGCGTTCACCGCATCGTCGACCGCGAGCATGCCATAGATCGGCGCCTCGTAGCGACCGGCCAGCTCTGCGGTGACCATGGCGGCGGCGCGGCCGTCGCGGCGGAACAGCGCGGGCTCGCCCTTGGTCATCGTCGCATCGACGACGTCGCCCAATTGGATCAGCCGGGGGCCGTTCGGGCCCTGGGTCGTCGCGATCGGCGTCGCCGCCAGCATTGCCGACCAGCTGCGCTGCGACTGATCGAGCGTGACCTCGATCGGCAACGGGTCGCGGCCGTCGCCGCGCGGCGCGTATCCGACCGTCTGGCTGCCGAGCAACGCGCCGATACTGTCGAGCAGCTGGCGTTCGGACAGGCCGTAATAATCCAGCCTGGCACGGTCGGGGACCAGCCGCAGCTGCGGTCGCGGGCGGCCGAAGCTGTTATCGACATCGACGATATAGGGGACGCTGCGGAAGATCGCCTCCAGCCGGGTCGCGGTCGCGCGCCGGGTCGCCTCGTCGGGGCCATAGACCTCCGCCAGCAGCGTCGCGAGCACCGGCGGACCGGGCGGGGTCTCGACGACCTTGATCGACCCGCCCGGCGGCAGCGCGATCGATGCCAGCCGCTGGCGCAGGTCGACGGCGACGGCGTGGCTCGAGCGCGATCGATCGCCCTTCGACTTCAGGGTCACCATCAGGTCGCCCATTTCGGGTTTGTCGCGCAGGAAATAGTGCCGGACCAGGCCGTTGAAGTTGAACGGCGCCGAGGTGCCGACATAGGCCTCCATTGCCGTCACCTCGGGCATGCCGCGCGCGGTCGCGGCGGTCTGTTCGAGCAGGCGGGCGGTGTTTTCGAGGCTGGTGCCCTCAGGCAGGTCGACAACGAGCTGGACTTCGGACTTGTTGTCGAACGGCAGCAGCTTCACGGTCACCGCCTTGAAGTAGAACATCGAACAGGCGACGAGCGTGGCGATGCCGACCGCGACCAGGAACAGCCGCGCGGAGCGACGTGTCGCGATCACCCGCCCGGCGACCATGGCATAGAGCGCGCCGAGCTTGCCGCCCGGCGCCGCGCCATCGTCGTGATCGGCGAGGCCCGAGCGCGCGAAGCGGATCATCAGCCACGGCGCGATGATCACCGCGACGAAGAAGGAGAACAGCATCGCGGCCGAGGCGTTGACCGGGATCGGCGCCATATACGGCCCCATCAGCCCCGACACGAACAGCATCGGCAGCAACGCGGCGACGACGGTCAGCGTCGCGACGATGGTCGGGTTGCCAACCTCCGCCACGGCATCGACCGCCGCGTCGACCCGGTCGCGCCCATCGCCCATCGCCCAGTGGCGCGCGATGTTCTCGATCATCACGATCGCGTCGTCGACCAGGATGCCGATCGAGAAGATCAGCGCGAACAGGCTGACGCGATTGATCGTGAAGCCCATCATCTTCGACGCGAACATGGTCAGCAGGATGGTGGTGGGTATGACGATCGCGGTCACGCCGGCCTCGCGCCAGCCGACCGCGAAGCCGATCAGCACGACGATCGAAAAGGTCGCGAGGCCGAGATGGAAGAGCAACTCATTGGCCTTTTCATTGGCCGACTCGCCATAGTTGCGCGTAACCGTGACGGCGACGCTGTCGGGGATCAGCGAGCCTTTCAGCGCCGCGAGGCGCGCGACGATGGCCTGCGAGACATTGACGGCGTTGGCGCCGGCGCGCTTGGCGATCGCCAGGCTGACGGCGGGCGCCATCGACCAGCGCCCGTCATCGGCCTTCGCCCAGCGCCACGCGCGCGCCTGATTCTCGCCCGGCCCCTGGCTCACCGTCGCGACGTCGCGAAGATAGACCGGATTGCCGCGCACCGAGCGCACCGTCAGCATGCCGACATCGGCGGCGCTCGCCAGTGTGCGCCCCGCCACGACCGTCGCCGCGCCGCCGCGTTCGCGCACCGTGCCGACCGGGAAGGAACGGTTGGCCTGCCCCGCCGCCTCGATCACCGCGTCGAGCGGCACGTCGAAGGCGGCGAGCCTTGCCGGGTCGGGGACGATGCGGATCCGTTCCTGCTGTCCGGCGACCAGGAAAGTCAGGCCGACATCGTCGACCTTGGCGACCTCGTTGCGCAGCTTGCCGGCCAGGTCGAACAGTGACTGGTCGGTCCATAGGCCGGGCGCGCCGGGCCGGGGCGTCAGGGTTAGGACGACGATCGGCACGTCATTGATGCCGCGCACGGTGACCTTGGGCGCGGGAATGCCGACCGGGATGCGGTCGATATTCGCGTCGAGTCGTTCGCGAATGCGGATCGCGGCGTCCTCGGGGTTCGACCCGACGAGAAAGCGCGCGGTGACCATCACGCCATTGTCTTCGGCCTGGGTATAGACATGCTCGACGCCATCGACGCTCTTGACGATGGTTTCGAGCGGCTTGCCGAGCAACTCGACCGCATCGTTCGCCGAAAGTCCCGGCGCGGAAACCTGGATGTCGACCATCGGCACGCTGATCTGCGGTTCCTCCTCGCGCGCGATCGTCATCGTCGCGAGCAGCCCGACGAGGATCGCGGCGAGCAGCATCAGCGGCGTCAGCGGCGAGCGGATCGTCGCCCGCGTCAACCTGCCCGAGAGCCCGAGGTTCATCGCGGCGTCGCCGGACCGACCAGCGTATCGCCGATGCCGACCCCGGAGAGGATCTCGAGGCGGTCGCCATCGCCCGCCGTCACCTGCACCGGCACGGTGGAGGCGAGGCCGTCGGCGGTCAGCACGGTGACGTAATCGATCCCGAACCGCGTCGTGACGAACGCGCGCGGCACGAGCAGCGCCATGCGCGATCCCGTCGCGACGCGCGCGGTGGCGCGGCGGCCGATCAGCGACCCGTCGATACCCGGCACGGTGACGTCGACCATCACCTGTCCCGCCTCGATCGCGGGATAGACCTTCGTCACCGTGCCGGCGGCGGGCGCGGGACGATCGGGCAGCATGACCATCACCCGCGCGCCGGGGCGGACTTTTCCGCCAAGCGATTCTGGCAGCGCCAGCCGCACGACGAGCGGCCCGGAGGTGATTGTGGCGACCAGCGTGCCGGCGCTTACCGCCGAGCCGGCCGGAACATCGGCGACCAGGACGCGCCCGCTCGACGGCGCCAGGATAAGGCCTTGGCCGGCAACCGCAGTGACCGCCGACTGCTGCGCGCGGGCGGCGCTGATCTGCGCCCGGGCGGTGGCCGCAGAGGCTTCCGCCTGGTCGAGCCGCGCCTTGGCATAGACGCCTTTGCCATAAAGATATCGGACGCGGGCGAGATCGGCCTGGGCCTGACCCGCCTGGGCCTCCGCCGCGCTTGCCTGCGCGCCATAGGCCGCTGCCTGAAAGGAGAGCTGGGTGTCGACGACGCGGCCGATAGGTTGCCCTTTGACGACCATGTCACCCTTGCGCACGGTCAGCGTGTCGAGCACCCCGGCGATCCGCGCCCGCGCGTCCGCCCGATCGGTGGTGGTGATTTCACCGCCACTCTCCTTCCAGTCGGTCACCTCGACCGGCGCCAGGCGTAGCCGCGCGCCGGCGACGGGCCGGGAGGCAATGGGCGCATCGGCACGCTCGGAGGTTCCGCAACCGCCAAGCGCGACGAGAACGCCCATGGCAAGGGCAGCCAGCGATAGCGTGCGCATGCGACAATCGATCCTCAAAGCCCCGATACGAGCGGCAAGCTAGCCGAAACCCAGCCCGCGATCCCTTGGTACAAGTGCGTATTCACGTCGCTGCGGACAGGGGCGCATCGTGCAAGCGCGGTGGCCGATCGGCGACCGCCAGCACAGGTGAGGACGAGCAGCTTGTCGCAAGGTGCAGGAAGGTCGCTCGGGTCGAAGCGCGAGAGCGACAGGTTGATCGCGCCGGCGATATGCCCCCCGGCGAATTCGTCGGGCTCGCGCACATCGACGACCAGCGCGGTTCCGTCAGCGAGCATCGCGCTGAGGTCGCGTGCACCCAGGTCACGAACGGTGGATTGTTTGTTGAAACCTAGCATGTCGCATTTCCTAAAATTAGATATTGCACATATGCAATATATTGCATATTCACTTATTGCAATATAAATCGGAGGCGGATGATGGGGGTTCCAAGGATTGTCGTGCTCGGCGCCGGACTGGGCGGAACGATCGCCGCCTATGAGTTGCGCGGCGCGTTGCGCGGCCGTGCCAGCATCTTCGTGGTCAGCAATGCCGAGGATTTCTGGTTTGTGCCGTCGAACCCTTGGGTCGCGGTCGGCTGGCGGGAACCCGATGCGATCAAGGTCCATCTGCCTCCTGTGATGGCGCGCCACGGCATCGGCTTCACCGCCGTCGGCGCGGCGAAGGTCGTGCCGGAGGAAAACCGGCTTGAGCTGAAGGACGGCTCGTCGCTCGATTACGACCATCTGGTGATCGCCACCGGACCCGATCTGGCGTTCGACGAGATCCCCGGCTTCGGCCCGGCGGGCAACACGCTGTCGATCTGCCAGACCGATCATGCCAGCGAGACCCGGCGGCGCTTCGAGGCCTTGTGCGCCGATCCCAGGCCGATCGTGGTCGGTGCCGCGCAGGGCGCGTCATGCTACGGCCCGGCCTATGAGTTCGCGATGATCCTCGACACCGAGCTCAGGCGCCGCAAGCTGCGTGACCGCGTGCCGATGACCTTCGTCACGCCCGAGCCCTATATCGGCCATCTCGGGCTCGACGGTGTCGGCGATACCAAGAGCCTGCTCGAAAGCGAGATGCGCAACCGCCACATCAAGTGGATCACCAACGCGAAGGTGACGAGCGTCGACCCGGGCATGATGCATGTCGAGGAGGTCGACGAGGACGGGAAACCCAAGCGCGCCCATGACCTGCCGTTCGGCTTCGCGATGTTGCTGCCGGCGTTTCGCGGCGTCGCGGCGGTGCGCGGGATCGAAGGGCTGAGCAACCCGCGCGGCTTCATCCTGACCGACAAGCATCAGCGCAACGAGCGCTATCCCAACATCTTTGCACTCGGCGTGTGCATCGCGATCCCGCCGGTCGGGTCTACCCCGCTGCCGGTCGGCGTGCCCAAGACCGGCTTCATGATCGAGAGCATGGTCACGGCGATCGTGAAGAATCTCGGCCAGATCCTCGACGGCAAGGAGTCCACGCACGAGGCTAGCCTGAACGCGGTGTGCCTCGCCGACTTCGGCGATGGCGGCGTCGCGTTCGTCGCCAAGCCGCAGATCCCGCCGCGCAACACCAACTGGTCGTCCGAGGGCAAATGGGTCCACCTCGCCAAGATCGGGTTCGAGAAATATTTCCTGCGCAAGATCCGCCGGGGTGAGAGCGAGCGCTTTTACGAGAAGCTCGCGCTGCACGCGCTGGGTATCGAGAAACTCAGATTTTAGGGAGAAGCGAGATGAATATCGATCGTGCCGTGCTGATGTTCGCCGGAGTCGTGGTGCTGATCGGCACCATCCTGGCGGTGACGGTGAACATCTGGTGGATCGCGCTGGCGATCTTCGCCGGCGCCAACATGCTGCAGGCCGGTATCACCGGCTTCTGCCCCGCGGCGATGATCTTCAAGGCGCTGGGGGTGCGGCCGGGCAACGCATTTCGCTGAAGCCCGGCGGCACGTCTCGCCAGCTACACGCTGAGTTGATCGAACGCCTCGAGCGCTTCCGCCGCATACATGACGGAGGGGCCGGCACCCATATAGATGGCGGTCGCCATGGCCTCGAGCACTTCGGCGCGACTCGCGCCGCGCTTCGCGGCACCCTCGGCATGATAGGCGATGCAGGGTGCGCAACGCGTGCTCACCGCAACGGCCAGCGCGATCAGTTCCTTGGTCTTGCCGTCGAGCGCGTCGCCGCCATGCGCGGCACGGGCCATTTCAGAGAAGCTGCGCATGATGTCGGGCGCGCCGCGCCGTAATTCGCCAACGCCGCCGTTCATCTGTTCGATGAGCTGCTTCCAGTCCTGCATCATCGCGCCGTCTCCCGAAAAAATGTCCCGGAGAATGCGTGAGCGATGGCGCGGTGCGCCCCAATAGGTAGATGTACCGACCGGCCGCCGTTACCCGACCAGCCCCGCCGCGTAGAGCGCCGCGCCGCATACGGCGCTCGCCGCCAGCGTGACGATCACGCCGGTGCGGAAGCGGAAGATCGCCACCATCGCGCCGGCCGACAGCAGCAGCGCCCAGGGGTCGAGGCTCGACGGCACCGGCAGGTCGAAACGGAGCAGCCCGACAGCGAGCGGGGTAACGGCGTGGAACAGCGTGTGGAGCGCGAACCAGAGGGCGAGGTTGAGCACCACGCCGACCACCGCCGCGGTGATCGCCGACAGTGCGCCGGCCAGCGCGGCATTGCCGCGCAGCCGCTCGATGAACGGGGCGCCGAGGAAGATCCACAGGAAGCAGGGCACGAACGTCACCCAGGTGGCGAGCAGCCCGCCAAGCGTGCCGGCGAGCAGTGGCGACAGCATGCCCGGGTGGCGATAGGCGCCGAGGAAACCGACGAACTGCAGCACCATGATCAGCGGCCCGGGCGTCGTCTCGGCCATGCCGAGCCCGTCGAGCATCTCGCCCGGTGTCAGCCAATGATAGGATTGCACCGCCTGCTGCGCGACATAGGCGAGCACGGCATAGGCGCCGCCAAAGGTGACCAGCGCGAGCTGCGAGAAGAAGGTCGCGATCTGGCTGAACACATTGCCCGGGCCGAGCAGCGCCAGCAGCGCGGCGACCGGCAGCAGCCACAAGGCCAGCCACACCAGCGCGACGCGTAGCGACTGGCGCAGCGACGGACTGGCGTGATCGGGTAGTTCCTCGCCGAGCAGGGTGTCGGCATCGGCCACCACATCGCCACCGCTCGACCCGTGTCCGCCGCCGGCCTGGAAGGCGCGCGCGCCGCGCCGCCCGCCGACGAAGCCGATCATACCGGCCGCCAGCACGATGAGCGGGAAGGGCACGCCGGCGAAGAAGATCGCGACGAAGGCGGACAAGGCGATGAGGCGCATCGCGGTGTTGCGCAGCGCGCGCTTGCCGATCCGCTGCACTGCCTGCAGCACGATCGCCAGTACCGCCGCCTTGAGGCCGAAGAACAAGGCGGCGACGATGCCGAGCTTGCCGTACAGTGCATAGACCCAGCTCAGCGCCATGATCGACAGCGCGCCGGGCAACACGAACAGTCCGCCGGCGACGAGGCCGCCGCGCGTGCGGTGGAGCAGCCAGCCGATATAGGTGGCGAGCTGCTGCGCCTCCGGACCCGGCAGCAGCATGCAATAGTTGAGCGCGTGCAGGAAGCGCTGCTCGCCGATCCAGCGGTTCTCCTCGACCAGGATGCGGTGCATCACCGCGATCTGCCCGGCCGGCCCGCCGAACGACAGCGCCGCGATCCGCAGCCAGACGCGAAAGGCCTGGCCGAGCGTGACGGGGCCCGGGCGTTGCCCCGCGGCGGCGCTCGCCACGGCGGTCATGCGCGCTCTCCGCGTGCCTTGTGCGAGGTCCAGTCATGCGTTTCGCCGCGCGCATCGCGGCACCAGCGATAGAGCGCATCATATATCGGCATGCCGGCGTCGAGTTGCGCGAGATCGTCGGCATGGATGCGCGACAGGCCGAGCGAGAGCGCGAGCAGGCCGGCTGCCTCCGGCACCAGATCGGGCCGCGCGGTATCCGCGCCGCGCACGATGGTGGCGAGATGGGCCAGCGCGGGGAATGTGGCGAGGCCGAACGCCTCGACCATGACGTCGAAGGTGCAGCGATCCCCGTCATGGCTCCAGCGCACGCCCTCGACGTCGAAGGGCGTGGCACCAAAGCGTTCGGCGACGCCGGGCACCTCTGCCGGGGTGACGAACAGGAACACCGCGTTCGGGTCGACGAAGCGCCGGATCAGCCAGGGGCAGGCGATGCGATCGACCTTGGGCCGCGCGCGCGTCACCCAGAGCGTGCGGCCCTGCGCGTCGCGCGGCGGGAGCGTCGCCTCCGGCACCATCGGGTGGCCCGCCGCCGCCCAGGCAGCGGCGCCGCCATCGAGCAGTTCGGCGTCGACCCCGGCGTGGCGCAGCCAGGCGGCGACGCCCTCGCTCAGCTTGTGGCCCCTGTGACAGACAATGACCGCCCGCTGCCCGGCAAATGCCGCTGCCCAATCGGCGACGGTGGCGAAATCCCGGCGCAGCGCGCCCGGCACCAGGCGCGGATCGGCGGCGAAATCCTCGGGCGGACGGACGTCCATGATCGACGGGGCGCTGGGCGTCCCGATCAGCTTCAGCAGTTTGTCGGCGGAGATCGAATTGATGGCAGGCATGGTGCGTCCTCAAAGGGTTGGGACGCGATGCTTCGGCGTGCCGCCTCGTGGGGAGATCGCATTCCCCATGTCCCAATTACACGGGCGCCCCCTGATTCTGTCAAGCCACCGAATGTCGATGGTCGCCCACCGATCGTCCGATGAAGCCCGTCAAGCGGTCGGGGTCGCGCGCCTTCGACACTGCGCCCGGCAAATCATCCCGCCCGGCCGATCACAGATATTTCGCCAGATCGGCCAGCCTGGCGAGATCGCCGCGCACCGCGCCCGGCAGCGGGCCGATCAGTTCCTCGAGGTGATGCTCGATATGGTCCGACACGATCAGCGTCTTGGTCTTGTCGAGCGCCGAGACCACCGCCTGCATCTGCTGCGCGATCTGCAGGCCGTCGCGCCCCTCGCCGACCATCTCGATGATCTTGGCGAGATGCCCCTGCGCCCGCTTCAGGCGGTTGAGCAGATCGGGATTGGCGGCATGGCTCATGGGCGATCCTCAACCCGGCAGCGTCAGCCAGGCGTGGGTCGCGACATAAAGCCCGACCAGCAGGATGACGAGGCCCGAAATATAGGGCGCCTTGCGCACCAGCTCGCCGAAACCGTCCCAGCGCTTCGAGACGTGGCGGACGCTGATCGCGGCGATGACGCCGGAGACGACCATGGTGATCGCCAGCCCGATGCTGAAGCCCAGCACCAGCACCGCGCCGAGCGTGAGCCGCTTGAGCTGGAGACAGAGCACCAGCACGGTGATCGCGCCGGGACAGGGGATGAGGCCGCCGGTCAGGCCGAACAGGATGATCTGGCCGGTAGTGACGGTGCCGCCGTCGAAGCGGCGGCGGATATCCTCGGCATGCTCGCGCTCGTGCGCGTCCATATAGCCCCGCGTCAGGACGTCGAGGCCCTGCCCCGCCGCGCCGTGCCCGGCATGGTCATGGTCATGGTCATGGTCGTGGTCATGGTCGTGGTCGTGATGATCATGATGGTCGTGGTGATGATGATCGTGCGCGCCGGCGCGGGATTGCTCGCGCCATGTCCGCCACAGCATCCAGGCCGCGATGAGGATGACCGCGGCGCCCGAGGCGAGCTGGAAATAGGGCTCGGTCTTTTCCGGGTCGAGCCCGCCGAACAACCACATGCCGCCCAGCGCGACGAGCCAGACGACGAAGGTATGCGAGACGGTCGCGGCGAGACCGAGCAGCACCGCCTGCCGCACCGTGCCGCGCACGGCGACGATGAAGGCGGCCATCATCGTCTTGGAATGGCCCGGCTCCAGACCATGCAGCGCGCCGAGCAGGATGGCGGTGGGAAGGAAGAGCCACGCATGCGCGGCGCCCTGTTGCAGCAGGCTGGTCAACGACGTCATGTCGGCCCGCTATCACAAGGCGTGGGCATATCCTATCCCCCGGGGTAGGATATGCCCAATGAAGCGCGCGGCCAGAGCGACAAGTGACGCGCGCTTCGCCGCGATCGGTTTGCGGGGCCGCCTATCACCCTGATATTCAAGGCACCACGGTCAAGCCGAGCGACCGTCTGCGCACGCGATGGACATCATCGCGCTGATCCTCGCCCGGCGATCGCGGCGCAAGAGGACGGCACGCACCGCGTCACCTGTTGAGACGGGGCGTGCCGCCGCGCCTCAGCGTTCGTCCGCTCCCAGCGAGCGCTGCATGTACAGCGTATCGAGCCGCCGCCCGAACTTGATTCCGACATCGCGCAGCCGCCCCGCCTCGACGAAGCCGAGCCGGGCATGCACCGCGACCGAGGCCGGCTCGGCGCCGCCGACCACCGCGATCATCTCGCGAAAGCCCGCCGCCGTCGCCGCGTCGACCAGCGCCGCCAGCAACGCCCGCCCCACGCCGCGGCCGGTCGCGTCGGGCGCGATGTAGATGCTGTCCTCGCACGCCTCGCGATAAGCCGCGCGGTCGCGGAATTGCGCGGCATAGGCATAGCCGATCGCACCGCCGCCCTCGTCCGCCACGATGAACGGCCAGCCGCGTCGGCCCATGTCGGCGATCTTGTCCCGCCAGAAATCCGCGTCGGGCGGGTCGACATCGAAGGTCGCCGTGCCGTGCAGCACGTGATGCGCATAGATCGCCGCGATCGCCGCCGCGTCGCCGGCAACGGCATCGCGGAGTACCAGCGCGCTCATCTCGATTCGATCCGCTGCCACATCGCCGTCCAGCCTATCGCCGATCCGCCACGAGGCAATATCCCGCGGCCAGGAAAAAGGCCGCGCGATCCGGTGATGGATCGCGCGGCCCTGTTCGTGCCGTCAGGCGCGACGCGGGGAAACCCGCGCCAGGCGCTTACTTGGCGACGGTGTTCGTCGTGGTCTCGTTGGTCACCGTGACGTTCGCATCGACGGTCGCGTTGGCGTCGGCGTCGCCCAGGTTGGTGGTCGTCACGTCGGTTTCGTTGGCGACGACCATGTCGTTGCTGGTCGCGGCATTGTCGATCGGCGCGTCCTTCTTGCAGGCAGCGAGGCCGAGCGAGGCGGCGGCAATCATCGAAGCGATAACGATCTTCTTCATGTAAAATCTCCTTGGCGAGCGGGCCTGTCCCCGGGCCGGCCCCATCGCCACCCCTTCCCCGACCCGTACCGGGCCCACTCTTGAAGCAATTCCCACCAAATTAATAGGGGAAAAATGACGCATCCGTCACAGGCGCGATCCGGATGGCGCGGGCACAGCCGGCCTTGTCCGCTCGCCGACGAAAGGATCGCGCGCCGCGCGGCGATATGATAACCGTGGCGCAGTGCGTAACCTCCTGCTCGCGATCACCCTGTTGTGCGCCGCCCCTGCCACCGCGCAGATCGCGCCGCCCGTCGTCACCCCACCGCCGGCCGCGCCGGCCATCACGCTCGAACTCCCCGAACAGGCGCTGGCGCGCGACGCGGGCGAATATGCCCGCGACTATGGGGTGCCGCTCGACGAGGCGCGGCGCCGGCTCGCCGCACAGGAGGACAGCGTCGCCGCAACCGACGCGCTTGCCGCCGAGTTTGCCGGCCGGCTGACCGGCATCGTCGTCGAGCACCGCCCGGCATGGCGCATCGTCGTCGTGCTCGCCGGGAGCGAGCCGGTGCCGGAGCGCCGCATCCTCGCCGGCGGCCTGACCGTGCCGGTGGTCTTCCGCACCGGCGCCGGCGCGACGCGCGAGCAGGTGATATGGGCGATGACCTGGCACCAGGGCGCGATCCGCGCGCTGCTGCGCCGCGGCCCCGGCATGGGGCTCGACCCGCGCAGCGGCGAACTGGTCGTGACCGTCGGCGCGTCCGATGCCGAGGCGGCGGGCGGCGCCGATCTGCTGCGCGATCGCATCGCCGCCATCGCCCATGTCCCGGTGCGCATCAGCGTGGTGGAACGCGTCGACCGCGATCTCGACCTCGCCGGCGGTGCGCGCGTGTGGGGCGCGCCGGGCGACGGCAAGCGCTATACCTGCACCACCGGCTTCGCGGTCACCGACGGCACCCGCCACGGCCTGACCACCGCCGCGCACTGCGCCGACCAGATGACCTATGTCGATCCGCATGGCGGCACGGTGCCGCTCGACTATCTCGGCCAATGGGGCTGGGGCTATCAGGACGTGCAGATCGGGCTGAGCCGCTTGCCCGCGGCGCCCACCCTCTATGACGACGCCGCCAAGACCTTGGAGCGCCCGGTGCTCGCCCAGCGCAGCCGTGCCGCGACCCGCGCCGGCGACTATGTCTGCCATCGCGGCGAGACCACTGGCTATAGCTGCTCGACCGTCCAGCTGACCGATTTCGCCCCCGCCGGCGATCTGTGTGGCGGACCGTGCCTGCCGACCTGGGTCGCGGTGGCGGGGCCGAAATGCAAGGGCGGCGACAGCGGCGCGCCGGTGTTCCTCGGCGGCACCGCCTTCGGCATGGTCAAGGGCGCCAGCTACCGGCCAGACGGCAGCTGCGCCTTCTATTTCTACATGTCGCTCGACTATCTCCCGCCGGGCTGGTCGCTGCTCCGCGCGGCATCGCCCGATATGGCAGGGAGCCGCGCCGGCACACGCTGATGGCGCCGAACCAACGCCTCCCTGGCACGGAGAGGAATAATCTCTCACCCTTGCACCGTCTGATACCGGCACATACCGGCTTGCGCTGCCGCCCGGTCGGCGGCATCGCACCGCGATGCGTACCGTCTCCACCAGCGCGAACGTCCGCCCCTATTTCCTCGATGACGGCGATCCGGTCGCGGTGACGCTGTTCTACGGTCCGCTGGCCGAGGCGATGCAGGCCGGGCGGCGCGAGCCGGCCGAGGTGCAGGCCGCGCTGTGGATAGCGACCGAGAATGACGTTGTCGCGTTCCTCGACCTCGAGGATGGCTAGCCGCTCGTCGCGGCGCCGCCGCGATACGTGATGCGTCATGAAACAATTCGGGCATATTGCTGATACAAATCGCCGCCATCATGCCGGCTTGACGTTTGACAGGAGGAGATGGTGATGGCCCTGAAACCGTTGCTGGCCGTGCTGCTGGCCGCCGCCGCGATGCCCGTCGCGGCCCAGAACGCCCCCGCGCCGGGCGCGCCGCCGATGGCGATGCGGCACCACGACCCCGCGATGATGCGCGAGATGATGCAGCGGATGCGACAGCGCCACGCCGACGACATGGCGCTGCTGCTCGATCTCAGGCCGGCGCAACGCCCGGCGCTCGATGCCTTCCTCGCGGCGTCGCATCCCGGCGGCGACGACCGGATGGATATGCCGATGGAAGGCGCGCCGCCGCCCGCCGGGTCCGCGCCGCCCAGCTTCACCGATCATCTCGACCACGAACAGGCCCTGCTCGCGCATCGCGCCGAGGCCGGGCAGCGCCGCATCGCCGCCGCGAGGGCCTTTTACCAGGGCCTCGACCCGCACCAGCGGCAGCTGTTCGAGGCGCTGATGCGGCTGCATCATGCTGGCGGCCATGGCGGCATGGGCGGGCCGATGGGTGGCCATCCCGGCCATGACGGCCCAGGTCCGATGGGCGGCCCCGAGGCGTCGCGGGACTGATCGCCCGAGCGGCGCGACGCGCACTGCGGCGCGTCACGCCAGCCACGCTCAGGGTTTGACGAAGCGATAGACGAACTGGTCGGTATGGCCGCGGATCGCCGGGTCGAACACCGAGGCGGTGTGTGGGTCGGCCGGGTTGCGTAGGATCGTCAGCTCACCGTCATAGCGGAAACCCGCCGTCGCCAACTCGGCCTTGACGATCGCCGGGTCGATCCGGTGCAGCTTGCCCGGCACGGTCAGGTCCGACCCGTCGAGCGCGGCATGGTCGACGACCAGCAGCGTGCCGCCATGCTTCAGCACCTTGAACAGCGCGGCATCGGCCTTGGCCGCGGTATCGGCCGGGAACAGGCCGAGGTGCATATCGTGATAATTCTGCACCGTGATCGCGACGTCGACCTTGTCGGGCAAGGCGGGCGCGCCCACCGATCCGTTGATCGCCACGACATTGGTATAGGCCGCGGCGATCGCCTTCTGGTCGGTGCCATATTGCGGTTTGAACTTGATGAATTCATCCGGCATGAAGCCATAGACCCGCCCCTTGGACCCGACCGCCCGGGCGAGGATGCGGGTGAAATAGCCGCCACCCATGACGAAATCGACCACCCGGTCGCCCGGCTTGACCCGCGCGAAGGCGATCGTCTCGGCGGGATGCCGCGCCGCGTCGCGCGCTATGTCCTCGGCCGGGCGCGCGGGGTCTGCGAGCGCCGCCGCGATCGCCTTGCCGCTGTCGACCCGCGCCACAGCACCCGCGCCGCTCAGCATCAGCGCCGCCCCGACCAGCCACGTGATTCGTTTCATTGATCATCTTCCTGCCAGTTGCAGCGGGAAGACGAAGCGCGGCGAAGCGTAGCGGCAACGTCGTCGGAGACCCGCTCGGGATCACCGGTGGTGAGCGCTAAGACGTCAATCCCACCAGAAGAACCACCAATCGCTCGCCATCAGCATCGCGCCAAGCGCCGCGAAGGTCTCCGTGCCCTGCGACACGATGTCCTCGTCATAAAGATACATCTCGCGCGCCAGCGCCAGCGCCTCATCACGGCTCTGCGGCCGCCGCGTCACCCGCAGGTTAAGCACGTCGCCGCCGATCGCGACAAGTTCCGCGCCGTACCGCTCATGCCATGAGCGTAGCGCGGCGACATGATATTCCGGCGCCGGGCAAGCGTTCCACCCGCCCCAGCGCAGAAAGGCCGGCACCGCTGCGCTCTCGGTGGTCGGGATCAGCAGGATATGCACCTTATCGGGTGGCTTGCCGCGCAAGTCGTTGGCAAGCGTCAGCCCCGGACCCTCGGGTGCCACCCCAGTCGGCCAATCGCCGATCGCCGGCTCGCGCGGCGCATTCCGCGCGTCGGCCACGCGCTGACGCACCTCGGCCGGCGAAAGGTCGCGCGACTTTCCATCAGGGTCCAGCTGGATCATGCGCGTCAGCAGCCCGTCGATCTGCGCTTGGTGATCGCGTTCGAATTGCTCAGCTCGGCGTGCTTCTGTGGCGCGCACCGCCGTCAGGCTTTGTGGGTGCCGCAAGGCAGCGGCGCGGGCGAGGATCGCGGCGGGGGTCATGTCCGGCGTTGCGATCCCGTGAATTGCGACCTGATCGGCGGCAATGCCAAATTGCTCGGCTATGCGATCGAGTTCGTCGTCGCCGCCGACCACGACCGGCCAGCCACGTCCTGCGTCGCGTAACCTCGCCCAGGTCGCGAGGGCATCGCGGCCCGTCGTCTGGACCCGCTTGAACGGCAAGGCGGCGAGTGCCTGCGCCTTCATTTCTTCGGCCCGTCGCGCCCACACCGCCGGGTTTCCGGTCGGCGCTGCGATCGCCTGCGCTACCGCTCGAGCCGGACGGAGAGCACCGATAGCAACACCTGCGCGGGTGAGCCCAGTGATGAAGGAGCGGCGATCCATGCTTCTGGATGTAACCTTTCTGGCGGTGGCGCAACGGGCGTGTGCTCTATCCGCATGCTATCTCTCAACCAACACCATGCCCTTGGCGAAAGAGGATGGCTTCAGCCCGATGGGCAGGCGCCACCGCGCACCGACGGCTTGAGATTGCCGGCATACCAGTGGCTGGTCGCACCCATCGTCGCCGCGTCGTGGAAGCACGCCTCGCCCTTGCCGGTCGTGCGATCGAGGAAGAAGGTCCAGTTGCGGCCCGCGCAGGCCCGTCCCTCGCAGCCCCAGGCGGCGATCCGCTGCCCTTGCGCGAAGATCGGCCGGGCCGGGCCGGTGCCCTCGCGGAACTCGCGGCGCACGCGCTCGTCCTTCACCGCCGCGACCAGCGCGTTCGACACGTCGGTGCGGTCGAAGAACAAGACGCCATCGACCGGCTCGTGCGGATCATGCCCGAGATAGGCGTCGAGCGCGGTCAGCGGGGTCTGGCCCGCGATCGGCTTGGGCGGCAGCGGTGCCGGCGGCACGAAGCCGTGGCTGTTGGTCTCGTGCGTGCGCTGATCGGCATCGCCATGACAGGCCGGCAGCAGTGCGATGACCGCGGCTGCGGCAAAGGCGGTGGCGGCGCGGCGCGCGCGATGTGACATTCGTTCGACCCTCGACCTGTTGCCTGCGCCAACGCGCCGGCGCGACGAACGGGTCCGTGGCGGCGGCGATCAGAACCTGGCGAGATCCACGCACAGCCCGAACAGACCAGCCAGCGCGACGCCGAAGGCCAGCGCCATCATCAGCCAATAGCCCGGGCCGAATGCGGTGACCCGCGCCGGGTCGGCAGGGTCGTACCACACGGTATAGGCACCGCTTGGCCGCCAGCCGCGGCGCACGCGGCGCTCGACCGTGGCGCGGTGCTGCTCGCCCGCCGCGTCGGTGAACGCGACCCTGTCGGTGATCAGCCGGGCATTCTCGCCGTCGCGCCAGTTCCAGCCGCGGATCGTGCCGATGGTGAAACCGAAGTGCCAGAAATCGTCCTGCCGCTCGCGCTCGCTATAGTCGCTGTCGCGCACCGTCGCGGTGGCGGCGCGCCACGTGCCGAACAGGCTCACCGCCCGCCAGCAGCAATAGAGCATCGCCAGCATCAGGCAGGGTGCCGTGAAGATGATCAGGTCTTTCACCGCGCCGGCATAATAGCGGCGCGGTTAAGGAGCGCTTGCGCGGCTCAGGTCTTCGGCGCCGGCGCTCCCTTGGCCTCCAGCCCGGCCGGCACCGCCACGCCATAACCGGCGAAGTCGGCGCCGACATTGGCATCGAACGCCAGCGCCGCCGCCAGGTCGGCGCGCGCCTTGTCCAGCGCGCCGCGCCGCGCCTCGGCCACCGCGCGGCCATAGAGCGAGGTGGGCGCGGTGCCGCGTTTGGCTAGCGCCTTGTCATAGGCGGCGATCGCCTCCTCGTCGCGCCCCAGCCGCAACAGCGCCAGACCCCGGCTGTCGAGAATGGCGGCGTCGTCCGGCGACCTTGCCAGCGCCGCGTCGCAGTCCGCCAGCGCGGAGGTGAGCGCGACATTGGCGGTGGCCTTCTCCCAGCACAGCGCGTTGAGCGCGGGGGCCGATGTCGCGAGGCTGCGCGCGGCGGCGAAATCCTGCTCGGCCAGTGCCGCCCTGCCGAGTTTGACATAGGCGATGCCGCGCGCGACCAGCACCATCGGGTCGCGCGCCGCGACGGCATGCGCGGCGGTGAGCGTGGCGACCGCGCCGGCGAAATCGCCCTGCGCACGCTGCACGTTCGCCTTGACGCTCATCGCCTCGATCGAGTGCGGATCGAGCTTCAACGCCGCGTCGAGGTCGGCCAGCCGCGCCGCCCACGCCGTGGTGGCGCGCACCATGCTGCGATTGAGGTAGATATAGGCCTCGGGCTTGATCGCGATGGCGCGATCGAGCTCGCGCAGCGCCGTGTCGCGATCGTCATAGCTCGCATAGAGCCGCGCCGCGGCGACATGGGCATAGCCATTGTCGGGGTTGGCCGCAGTCATCGCCGCCGCCTGGCGCAGCGCCTCGGCCTTGTCGCCCCGCGCGCGGGCGATGTTGGCGAGCAGCAGATAGGCATCGACCACGCTCGGACTGGCCTTGAGCACCGCGCGGGCATCGACCGCGGCGGGCCCATCCTGCTGGGTCTGGTGATAGAGCTGCGCGCGGAATGCCAGCGCCCACAGGCTGGTCGGCTCGATTTCCAGCGAGGTGGACAGCGCCGCGATCGCCGCCTTCACGTCACCGTCATGCGACGCGATCAGCGCGCGCCCGCGAAACACCACCGCATTGCGCGGATCGATCGCCGCCGCCGCGTCGAAATCGCGCGCTGCTGTGGCGGTGTCGCCCTGATGCGCCCGCGCGATGCCGCGATCGGCCAGCGCGGAGACATTGCGCGGATCGAGTGCCAGCGCGCTGCCGAAGTCGGCGATCGCCGCCTCATAGCGTTCGTGCTCGAGCAGGCTGTTGCCGCGCGTGACGAAGGCGTCGGCGGTGGTCGGCGTGGTCGCCAGCGTCGCGGTCAGCTCGGCCTCGGTCAGGCGGTAGTCGCCCGGTTTCTTGATGTAGAGCGTCTGCTTGAACAGCTCGCGCAACGCCGCCTCGGCGGCCGGCGCATCGGCGGCGGGGAATTCGGGCTGGATGCTGCGCTCCACCTCCTCGACGGTGAACACATTGCCCTTGATCTCGGCATGGCGGCGATAGGCGATGCCGCCGGCGGTGCGGTCGATATCGTCGGGATGATAGAGGCTGAACGCGCCCGGCGGCAGCGTCACCGTCTCGCGCACCCTGGTGTGGAAGGGAAAGTTGACGAGATAGGGCGCGGTCTCGTCCGTCCCGGGCTCGCGCGTGAAATCGGCCTTGTAGCCGACCTCGGTGCTGTCGGTCTGGTAGAAGCCGTCATTCCATTCCATCTTCGCCGTGCCGTCCATCACCAGCGTCAGCTGGCGCTTGTCGGCGTCGAAGGCGAAGCTCGTCTTCGCCGGCGTGATGAAGTCGTAAAAGGACTTCCAGTAATCGCGCAGCGCCTGGTCGCGCGTCTCGCCCGACAGCTGGGCGATGTGCTGGTTGGTGGCGATCGCCATGTCGCCGCGCAGGATGCGCTCGGCATGCGCCGGGGCGGGCTGGGCCAGGCCGGCGCTCGCGTCGAGCCGCAACAGGATATCGAGGGACGGCTCGGCCAGCGGCTCGGGCATCATCGCCACCAGCGCCGGCGCGCCCGGCGCCACCGGCATGCCCCAGTGGAACGGTGGCGTGGTGATGTCGTCCAGGCCGCGATCGCCGCTGCGCGTGCCGTCGAGCCAATAGTCGCGGCCGCCGATCGTCGCCTTGACCAGCACATGGTTGAACAGCGACACCAGCGGCAGCCGCTGGTCGAGCCCGTCGCCCAGCCCGGCATTGACGAGCACCGGCACCGCGGTGATGTCGAGGCCGTGCAGCAGCGCGAGCAGCATCGCCGTCTTGCCCTTGCAGTCGCCGAAGCGCCGCGCCCAGCTGGTCTCGGCATCGGCTGGGATCAACCCGCCATCGTCGATGCCGAGAAAGACATAGCGTATCCGGTCCTGCACCAGCCGCAGCGCCGCCTCGGCGCGGGTGCGCGGATCGCTGGAGGCGGCCTTGATGCGCTGGATCTCGGCGTGCAGCGCGCCGCCCGCCGGCAGCGTCGCCGCCTTGTCGTAAAGCGGCAGCATCAGCGCCGCGACGCCCGGCCACCCGGCCAGGTCGCTCATCTCGACCAGCCGGCCATATTGATAGCGCAGCGGCGCGCCCTTGATTTCCTTCTCCGGCTTGAGATCGTCGATCGACAGCTCGACGCTGGTCATGCCGCCGGCCTTGACCGGCTTGAGCGCCGGCAGGCCGCCCGCGCTGCGCAGGCGCATCGCCAGGTTGCTCGGCCAGCTCGCGCGCAGATGCGCGCGGGCGAACGGCGCGCCGTTCCACGACGCCGCGATCATCTCGACATGCTGCCCGACCGCCGGATCGCTGCGCACCACCGTCACCGCCAGGTCGATCACGTCGCCGACCTGCAATCCCTCGGGCTGCAGCGTCGCGGTCAGCTCGCCGTCGAGCACCGCATTTTCGAGATTGGTCTCGCGCCGCACCACGGTGAAGGTCTGGCCGCCCGCCAGCACGTCGATCGTCTTGTCGCCGCGCCGGATGACCAGCCGGTGCACCGTCACCGCCTCGATATCCGGGTTCCACGACAGCGCGACCTGCCCCGCGGACAGCCCCTCCGGCTTGTTGATGCGATAGACCGACTCGAAATAGCGGCTCTGCCTGGCCGGGCGCAGGTCATATTGCTCGTCGCGCAGCAGCACCGCGACCGTGGCGTCGTCGCCCGCCGGCGGCACGGCGGGCACGGCGACCGGCACGACCCAGGGCGGCGGCGGGGCGATCGTCACCTTGTCCGCCGCATGCGCGGCCGGCGCCGCCAGCAGACCGACCGCAACGATAGATGCCCGAGCCGTCCAACGCATGTTCTTCCCCTATGCCCTTGCCGCGATGCTATCCCGCGACGGCCCCGGCGGGCAACGCCATAATGGCCTGCCGACAATTACTTGACGGCCAATGCACGGCGCCTCGACCGGCGGTTCGCGGCCCGCGAAGGGCGCGCGCGCAAAACGCGAATTCCTCACCGAAAGGTTACCGCAGCCTTACCGTACCGTTAGTAGAATTACCCTATTTCCTCGGCGCTTCGTCCGATGTCATACTGAACTGGGAGGAACGATTCATGCAACGCGTCGATCACCAGGCGGATGGCACGCGGAGCGTGCGTTTCGCCGACAGCCCCGCACTGGGCCTGCTGATGGCGCTGCCGGTCGCCGCCTTGTTGTGGCTGGCGATCATCGCCACCGCCTTCGAACTGTTCAAATGGGCGACGACCCCGTGACAGACCGCAATGCGTCGGCCGACGCGGCGCCCGACCCCGATCCCCAGGACACGGTCCATGACGCCGCCGCCGATGATCGCCGGCGCGCCAACCGCCACGTCTCCGTGCTCGTGCTGGCCAAGCTGGTCACCGAGGGCGTCGCGCAGATGTGCAAGGTGCGCGACATCTCCAGCACCGGCATGCGCATCGAGACGCATGAGGTGCTGCGTCCCGGCCAGGCGCTGAGCGTCGAATTCCGCTCCGGCCGGCGCGTCGAGGGCGTGGTGCGCTGGGTCAGGGAACCGCATGCCGGGGTCGAGTTCGCCGCCGAACTGGCGGTCGAGATATTGCTCGGCCATGCCGACCAGGCGACGATCGCCGTGCGCGCGCGGCTGCCACGCTTCGAGCGCAGCGCCGAGGCGGTGGTGCGACGCGATCAGCTGGCGCAGCCGGCGCAACTGCTCAACATCTCGCTGACCGGCGCCTGCCTCGGCGACACCGCCGCCTTCCGCATGCGCGATCCGGTCGTCGTGACGATCGACGGCCTGCCGCCGCGCAGCGCCGAGGTGGTGTGGGTCGAGGACGGGCGGCTCGGCGTCCGCTTCCTCCAGGCGCTCGACCTCGCCACCTTCAACGCCTGGCTGGTGGGATAGGCGCAGCCGAATTCGAATCCTTGACGCGCGCGCCGGACCCGATCATGCCGGTGATCCGTTGGGTCACCCGGCGCGACAGGGCAGCCTCGGGGAAAATCATGAAGATGCGCAAATCGGCCTTTGGCGACTGGTTCAACGCCGGAATGGATGCCTGGTCGCTCGGCAGCGAGGCCTCGACCGTGATGGCGCTGCGCACCGCGCGCATCGCGATGGGCGGGTCGGACGCGCTGGCCGAGACCAACCTGATGTTCGCCGAGAAGATGCAGGCGACCTTCGAGCTGCAGGTCGCGGCGATGACCGGCCGGCTCGGCACCGCGCCGGCCGGCGCCACGCGCAAGGCGATCGGCTTCTATCGCCGCAAGGTCCGCGCCAACCGCCGGCGGCTGACGGCGCGCTGAGCGCCACGACATGCAGCGCATCGACATTTTCGCGGGCACGGTGCATCTTCCCCGGCATCGGGCGCGATGATCCCGCCCGACCAGGAGGGACCGATGGCCAAGTCGCCCAGCAAGACCACTGCAACACCCGCCAAGCCGGCGGCACCCAAGGCCGCCAGGGCGGCCGCGCCAAAGCCCCCCAAGCCGGCGGCACCCAAGGCAGCCGCGCCGAAGCTGGTCAAAGCGGCCAAGCCCGCCAAGCCCGCGCCGGCCAAGACCAGCAAGCCGCGCGCCGCCAAGGCGGCCACCGCGACGCCGAAGCCGGCCAAGGCGGCGACAGCCGCGGCCAGGCCGGCAAAGGCGCCCGCCGCCACCGTCGCCGCGCCGCCGGCCGCGCCGGCCAAGGCGAAGGGCAAAGGCAAGGCCGATCGCAAATCCGTGTTCAAGGAAACCTCGGAGCGGATCTCCCAGCTCGCCTCGGACATTCTGGCCGACCGGATCATCCCGACGATCGACCAGATCAAGGCGATCGCCGCCTCGGCGCTGGGTCAGGACGAGACCAGGGGCAAGAAGGGCAAGCGCAAGAAGAAATAGCGCTTCTCTCGCTCCGACAAATGAGGTGCTCCTGCGAAAGCAGGAGCCCAGGGTTAGACGCGTAACGTTCGTGGCTCTGGGTTCCTGCGCGCGCAGGAACACGGCTTCTCGTTTGGCACGGTACGGCGCCAGCGGGCCCGTCAGCCTTGCCGCGGCGGGCGGCGGATATTCCTACCCCTGATGGTAAGGAATTCTTAGCAGAACGGCCGCACCATCGGCGATCGAAGTTAGGATCGCCCGTGCTGCCCACTGAGCCCTTGCCGCTCTACCATAGCTGGCCGCTGTTCGAGGACGGATGCCGCTTCGAGCTCGGGCAGCTGATGCACGGCGAGGGCACGGTCGATCCGGTCCGCGAGACGCGCCTGCTGCGGCAGCGCGGCATCGGCCACTGGCGTTGCGACCTCAGCGACAACCGCCTGACCTGGTCGCCGGAGGTGCATGACCTGTTCGGCATCCCGCGCGACGCGCTGGTGTCGCGGGCGGAGTCGGTCGCGCGCTATGGCACCTTGTCGCGCGCGCCGATGGAGCGGCTGCGCGCTTATGCCATCAAACATCGCCGCGGCTTCACGCTCGATGTCGAGATCTTCACCGTGCAGGGCGACCGGCGCTGGATAAGGCTGGTCGCCGCGCCGATCTGCATCGACGGCCATGTGGTCGCGCTGCGCGGACTGAAATGGGATGTCTCGTGCCTCTATGCCTGAGCGGCGCGCGCGGGGCGTCCGGGAGTTTCGCGGGCGTGGCGTAACGCGACCGCGTCACGCGCGCCGCGCCGAACGGCGTTGGCAAGTGTGCCGAGCTAGCCGGCGGGCAGGCCGGCAAGGCGCGCGGCAGGCGCCGCCGCGCCGTCGCCGGCATCCTGCCAGTTCGCCCGCCGCGCCAGCCACGGGTTGAGGAACAGCAACGGCAGCTTGGCCAGCACCAGGCTGGCATGGACCCAGCTGTCGGCGATACGCTCGGCGAGGCGCGGGCGGCCGCCCTGATGGTCGGCGAGCCACGCCTCATACGGCATCCAGTGCGACGGCTCGTCGCGCTCGACCACCCGGAAGATCTTGGTCAGCGCGCGGTCCGAGGTGACGAGGAACGACCGCAGCAGCGTGTCGACCTGGCGCATGCCGCGTTGCTCGGTGATCATGATGATGCGGCACAATTTGTTGAACAGCGCGTCGTCGGCGATCACCGCGTCGGTATCGAGATCGTCGATATGGCAGCCGAAGGTCAGCTTGATCAGCCGGTCGATATGCCCGCAGGTGATGTCGACGGCATAGGGCATCGCGCCGAGATTCTCGAAATAGCGGCGGAACATGAGATAATGCTTGCGCTCGTCGGCGCGGTGCTTCTCGACCTGGGCGATGAAGCCGGCGGCGTCGGGGAACTTGGCGCGTACCGCGACGAGCACGCGGTCGAGGCTGCTATAACCGCGATGCTCGTTATAGATGTACACCGAGGCGAGGATGTCGAGATAGCGGCGACGAAGGCGAGCGAGCATCGGTCATTCCCGGTCAGGAAGAGCTGGCATGACGTTTCTGTTACACCCAACGGCCGGCAAGGCGAATATATCCCTGCCGTAACGACCCGCTCATGGGCCGAAGGCGAACACCGCGCTCGGCCGGGTCGCGGCGCCGGTTTCCGCCACCTCGTAACTGGCCAGCTCGGTCAGCCGCGCCATCGGCAGGTGCGCGCGCCACGGGTCGCCGATCAGCACCGCGATGCCGGCGGCGCGGCAGCGGTCGAGGAACGCCGTCACGCGCCCGGCGAGGTCGGGCGCGTAGAACAGGTCGCCGACCAGCACGACATCGACCGCCGGTGGCGGCCCCTGCGTCAGGTCGCCCTCGATCGCCGTCACCACCACGCCATTATGCGCGGCGTTGAGGCGCAGCGCGGCGAGCGCGTAGCGGTCCACATCCGCGGCGATCACCCGCGCCGCGCCGGCCCGCGCCGCGGCGATCGCGACCAGCCCGCCGCCGGCGCCGAGGTCGAGCACGCGGCGCCCCGCCACCCGTTCGGGATGGTCGAGCACGAAGCGCGCCAGCGCCAGGCCGCCGGCCCAGTGATAGGCCCAGTAAGGCGAGGCGAAGGCGGGGTCGCGCGCGGCCAGCGTCGCCAGCCGGCTCCACGGCGCGGCCTTGTGCAGCGTGATTTCGGCAATGCCCGGCACCGCGACCAGCGGCAGGTTGGCGACGATGAAAGCGGTGGGATCGGGGAGACTCACGCCGCCGCCATAGGCCGACCGCGAGCGCGACGGAACATGCATCAGCCAGCGCGGGTTCATCCGCCACGGCGCAAACGCATCGCTTTCGAGGAGGAGTGCGGCAACGCACGGTTATGACCAGTGACGGCTATCGCGCGGGGCAAGGCCGCTGGACGCGCGGGCGCATCGCCAGCGCGGCCGGCGCCGCCGTCGTGCAGGCGCTGTTCGCCTGGGTGCTGATCGCCGGGCTGGCGGTCGGCGTCTCGCGCGGCATCAGCGACCCGCTCACGCTGTTCAGCGTCACCCCGCCCCCGCCGCCGCCCAAGACGGTGCCCGAGCCGCCCCGCGCCTCGCACAAGAAGTCGGGCAAGGCGGCGCCGGCCAATCTGCGCGCCAAACCGACCGAGATCGTCGCCCCCAGGGTGGCGATTCCGCCGCCCCCGCCGCCGGTCGCCGCCCCACCCATCGCCGGGCCGGGCACCGCCCCCTCGGCCGGCGCCGCGCCGCTGCCCGGCCCCGGCACGGGCGCCGGCGGCGAGGGCAACGGCAATGGCGGCGGCGGCGATGGCGACGGCGACGGCGGCACCCCGCTCCAGCTGATCAAGGGCCATATCAGCGATTCGGACTATCCGCACGAGGCGTACAGGGCCGGTGCCAGCGGCACGGTCTATCTGCGCTTCATCGTCGGGGTGAACGGGCGGGTGACCAGCTGCACCGTGACCCGGTCGAGCGGCAATGCCGATCTCGACACCACCACCTGCCGGCTGATCATGGAGCGCTTCCGCTACCGCCCGACGCGCGACCGCAACGGCAAGCCTGTCCCCGACGAGGTGACCGGTTTCCACAAATGGGAATTGTGGCGCCGCGACGAGGGCGAGGAACCGGACGACAACTGAGCGCGTGCTCCTCTCCCGCCTGTAAAGCTGCCAGCTTCACATATTGCGGACGCTACGCGGCCGAGGAGTTTTGGTTCACGCGAAGGCGCGAAGGCGCACAATCGACCCGATGCTCGACAAGGGCCGAGGGAAAAGCGCGGGGTGAGGACAGGTCGTTGCCATCGGTCATCCGGGCAAATATTCTGCCCTCACCCTTCCGCGCCTGCGGCGCTCCCTCCCTCTCCCAAAGGGAGAGGGAATTTAACGCGCACGCGCCAGGCCGCACCCCCTCCGCGCCTCCGCGCCTCCGCGTGAACCAATCCTTCTTACCCTTCGCGCCTTCCCGCCTTCCCGCCTTCGCGCCTTCGCGTGAATCGAAATCCTTCTTCAGCCCACCCTGATCTGGTCCTCCGCCGCCAACGTCACCTCGTCGCAATTCTCCCCGGGGCCGGCACGGTCCACCACCAGGAAATCGCCCTCCTCCAGCACCAGCAGGAAATGGTGCCACACCCCTTTGGCATAATGCACCCCCTGCCCGGCCCCGGCGCGAAACACCCGCACCCGCGACACGTCGAAATCCCCCGCCGGCGCCACCGCCACCAGATAGGGCCGCCCGCCCAGCGGCATGAAGCTCTGGCTGCCCAGCGGATGCCGCTCGAACATCCTCAGCACCGGCTCGGTGAGCGGCTTCGCGCGGAACAGGCTGATCGCGCCCACGCCACCCTCATCCGCCACATCGAGGTCGGCGAGCCGGTCATAGCGCACCGCATGGCCCTGGTTGATCGATAGCCTCACCGCCCGGTCACTGGCCTCGATCACCCGCCCGAACGGCGCGAAGGCCCCGGGCGTCAGCGGTTCGGCGATGATATCGCGCATGCGTCTTCCTTCCGCCGCGCGAACCAGAAGCCGCATTTCGGCTTGTGCAGCGCAGCGCACCGTTTCATCTAGATGGATTGAACAGGCAGCAAGAATTGAATCAGGAAAGTTATCCGCGCGACCTTATCGGCTATGGCCGCACCCCACCGCACGCCGCCTGGCCCGGCGGCGCGCGCATCGCGATCCAGTGCGTGCTGAACTATGAGGAAGGCGCCGAGCGCAACGTGCTCGACGGCGATCCGGAATGCGAGACCTTCCTGTCCGACATGGCCAGTCCGCCGGCTCTGGCCGCGCGCCACATGAGCATGGAGCAGATCTACGAATATGGCTCGCGCGCCGGGGTGTGGCGGCTGTTGCGGCTGTTCGCGCGCTACGATCTGCCGCTCACCGTGTTCGGCGTGGCGCTGGCGATGCAGCGCAACCCGGCGGTGGTCGAGGCCTTTCTCGAGGCCGGCCATGAGATCGCCTCGCATGGCTGGCGCTGGATCAATTACCAATGGGCCTCCGAAGAGGAGGAACGCGCCGACATGGCGCGCGCCATCGCGGTGCACACCCAGCTCACCGGGGAGCGCCCGCTCGGCTGGTATACCGGCCGCACCAGCCCCAACACCCGCCGCCTCGTCGCCGAGGAAGGCGGTTTCCTCTACGATGCCGACGACTATTCCGACGACCTGCCCTTCTGGACGCAGGCGGCGGGCAAGCCGCATCTGATCGTGCCCTATTCGCTCGAGACCAACGACATGCGCTTCGGCGGCGCCGGTATGCAGACCGGCGAGGAATTCTTCGCCTATCTGCGCGACACGTTCGACGTGCTCTATGCCGAGGGCGCCGATCGCCCGAAGATGATGTCGGTCGGCCTGCATTGTCGCCTCGCCGGGCGACCGGGCAAGATGGCCGGGCTCGAGCAGTTCCTGCGCTATGCCAGCGACCATCAGGACGTGTGGTTCTGCCGCCGCATCGATATCGCGCGGCACTGGCGGGCAGAGCATCCCTATGTCGCCTAGCGCCCTTTCGCATGACGCCTTCATCGCCGCGTTCGGCCCGGTCTACGAGGCCTCGCTTTGGGTCGCCGAAGGCGTGTGGCCGGCGGTGGCGCGCGGCGAACTCGATGACCCGCAGGCGCTGGCCGAGGCGATGCGCGCCGTGGTGGACACCGCCCCATATGAGCAGCGCCTCGCGCTGATCCGCGCCCATCCCCAGCTCGCCGTCGCCGGTCGCATGGCCGAAGCCTCGGTGCGCGAGCAGCGCGGCGCCGGACTCGACCAATGTTCGGCCGAGGAACTGGCCGAGTTCCGTCGCCTCAACCAGGCCTATCTCGATCGCTTCGGCCATCCCTTCATCATCGCGGTGAAGGGCCTCACGCGCGGCGATATCCTCGCCGCCTTCGCCGCCCGGCTCAACAATGACGCGGAGACCGAGTTCGCCACCGCCATGACGCAAATCCACCGTATCGCAGGGTTCCGCCTCGCCGATCTGTTCGACCGGGAAGCATGATGTTCGACGACCTGCGCCGCGAATATGTCGACCTCGCCCAGCCACGGCTGGGCGCCGAGGTGGTCTATGCCACCGACGATTTCTTCGCCGACAAGGCGCGGCTGATCTCGCCGAGCGAGCCCGTGTTCATCCCCGGCAAATATGACGACAATGGCAAATGGATGGACGGCTGGGAAAGCCGCCGCAAGCGCGTGCCCGGCCATGACTGGTGCGTGGTGCGATTGGGCGCGCCGGGCATCGTCGCCGGCTTCGAGATCGACACGCGCCACTTCACCGGCAACTACCCGCCCGGCGCCGAGATCGAGGTCTGCCGCAGCGCCGAGACGGTGCCCGGTGACGATGCCGGCTGGACCAGGGTCACGCCGCGCCTCGCGCTGGGTGGCGACGACCGTGTCTATGTCGCCGTCGATCACGCTCAACCCGTCACCCATGTCCGCCTGCACATCTTCCCCGATGGCGGCGTGGCGCGGCTGCGCGTGTGGGGCCGGGTCGACAAGGACTGGTCGGCGGTCGATCCCACGGCGCGCCTCGACCTGCTGGCGATGGAGCATGGCGGTCGTGGCATCATCGCCAATGACGAGCATTTCGGCCGGGTCGAGAACCTCACCGCACCGGGCCGCGGCATCGACATGGGCGATGGCTGGGAAACCCGCCGCCGCCGCGAGCCGGGCCATGACTGGGCGATCCTCGAACTCGGCACGAGCGGCGTGATCGACGAGGTCATCGTCGACACCGCGCATTTCAAGGGCAATTACCCCGACCGCTGCTTCCTCCAGGCCGCGCCCGAGGCGCACGGCACGCCCGCGGAAATAGCCGTCCAGGCCGAGCATTGGCCGGTGCTGCTGCCCGAGGCGAAGCTCCAGGCCGATCACATCCATGTCTTCCGCGATGGCCTGGCCGATCTTGGCCCAGTGCGTTTCGTGCGGCTCAACATCATCCCCGATGGCGGCGTCAGCCGGCTGCGGCTGATCGGGCGGGTGACGAAAGCATGAAGGCGCATATCGCCGCCGAACAAGGTATCGTGTTCCTGCGAAAGCAGGAACCCAGAGCCACGAACGGAACGCCTGCGACCCTGGGCTCCTGCTTTCGCAGGAGCACGAGACGTGCCTGAACGGGATATGCGCCAAGCATGAACAGCCTCTCGACCCATGTGCTCGACACGATGCACGGCCGCCCCGCCGCCGGCATGAAGCTCGTTCTGACCGGCTCGCACGGCGAGGTCGCCCAAGGCGCCACCAACAATGACGGCCGCTGCCCCGGCCTCGTGGGCGGCGAACTGGCGCCCGGGCGTTATGCGCTGACCTTTTCCGTCGCCGCCTATTTCCGCGGGCTCGGCGTCGACCTGCCCGACCCGCCCTTCCTCGACGAGGTGACGGTCGATTTCGGCATCGCCGCGGGTGGCGGCCATTATCACGTGCCGCTGCTCGTCTCGCCCTTCGCCTACTCGACCTATCGGGGGAGCTGATGACTTTCGACCTGGTCGAATGGCTCAACCTCGCGATCCGCTGGCTGCACCTGACGGCGGGGATCGCCTGGATCGGTTCGTCCTTCTATTTCGTCTGGCTCGACATGCATCTGAAGCCGCCCGCGCAAGGCGAGGCCTCGGGCGAAGTGTGGTCGGTGCATGGCGGCGGCTTCTACCACAACCAGAAATACCAGGTCGCGCCCGCCACCATGCCGGCCGAGCTGCACTGGTTCAAATGGGAGGCCTATTTCACCTGGCTGAGCGGCTTCTCGCTGCTCGTCCTGGTCTATTATGTCGGCGCGTCGAATTTCCTGATCGACCCGGCCAAGGTCGCGCTCGGCGTGCCGGCGGCGATCGCCATCGGCCTGGCCTCGATCGCGCTGAGCTGGCTGGTCTATGACCTGCTGTGCCGCTCGACGCTCGGCACGAACAACCTGCTGCTCGGCATGGTATGGTTCGTCTATCTGCTGATGATGGCGGTCGTGCTCGACAGCCTGTTCAACAGCCGCGGCGCATACATGCATATCGGCGCGATCATCGGCTCGGTGATGGTCGGCAATGTCTTCTTCATCATCATCCGCAACCAGCGCATCGTCGTCGCCGACCTGGTCGCCGGCCGCACGCCCGATCCCGCGCTGGGCGCGGCGGCGAAGCAGCGCTCGCTGCACAATAATTACATGACGCTGCCGGTGCTGTTCATCATGATCAGCCACCATTATCCGATGACCTATGGCGCCGGGCGACCCTGGCTGGTGCTGGCGCTGCTCGGCCTGACCGGCGTCGCCGTGCGCCACGTCTTCAACCTGCGCAACCGCGCGCAGAAGACCGGCGGCGCGATCGTCGTGGCGGTGGCGATGGCGCTGGTCAGCGTGACCTATGTGACGCTGGAAAAGGGCACGGCCGGCGCCGCCTCGGGGCCGGCGCCACGATATGCCGACATCCAGCCGATCCTCGCCACCCACTGCACCGGCTGCCACAGCCAGCGCCCCACCAACCCGGCCGTCACCGCGCCGCCGCTGGGCATGATGCTCGACAGCTATGACCATGCGGCCCCGGCCGCCGCGCGGGTCAGGGCGATG